>Ga0163215_100467_pt1 | contig 68313 bp, 54 predicted proteins | sample SynspAceP_FD_185934 | JGI IMG/M metagenome (GOLD analysis project Ga0163215, IMG submission 185934) | Saline lake microbial communities from Ace Lake in Antarctica - Synechococcus sp. Ace-P (Hybrid Assembly) | ecosystem: Environmental > Aquatic > Non-marine Saline and Alkaline > Saline | place... | reverse complement strand
TTTTGTCTGCCTTGCAATTGTCTCCTCGCGCGTAACAAGATCAGCTTTCAGCGCCGCGAACTGATCGTCACGCGAGGCTTGCAGAGCAGCGATTGCCTCATGGTGATCTTTTGTCTGCCTTGCAATAGTCTCGTCACGCGTGGCGAGGACCGGGCTATAGCGAAAGATGCAGGACGCCCAATTGGAGCTGCTGCACGTGTCAGAGGTGAGATTAACATAATGCGCATGCGCCATATCTGCGATTAAGGCGGCTGGGGACAGGCTACCGTCGAACAAAGGATGCACGGGAAGACGGGTAACAACTGTATCAAAATACATCGCAATTTCAGGTAGCATCAGAGAAGGTATAATTTTACTTTCGCTACCGACTGCTTCGATAACCAGAAGATTAGGGCTTTGCTGTGAAAGCTCAATCCGGGTTATTAGTGTCGCCATCGTAATGGTTTCTACAGTTACGGATTCTTCAATCTGAGCCCCAGGATACACCTTTTGCAAAAACGTTGGGGTTGCAAGGCTACAAAGATCAAAGTGATTGAGGATACTGATCTCGCTTTGTCCATCGGATCCGCTTATGGCAAGCGGCAGGTAAGTCAGCAGCGGATCATTAGAGGCGAGATTCCTTAAGTCGGACGCTAAGTCTGGATTGGGTTCGATCAAAAATATATGTCTGGGGGCCATTGCACGATAACACGCCAAATCGCTAGCTAGCCCGCAGCCGATATACACGATACTGCCAATAGCAGTATTCGGTCCCGTCTCGGATACCATCAAGTGCCGAACAACGGCCAGAGTCGTATCACTTTGCACGATATTTCCTTAAAGACATTATGCGGCGAATCCGGCGCGCTGGTCCTGTGATCTTCCACGAAGTGGAGTTGCGTAGATCTGAGACTTCGCTACGGGTAAGTTGTAAAGCTGTATTTAAATCCTGTCGCAAAACCGTATTTTTATGTTCTGCGGCCAAGATGGATTCAAGCCTAGCCTGCAACCGCGTAATGCTGGCAACGTGCCGGTCCTCCGTGACGGAATAAAGCTGCCGAGCATTTGCGAGATCCAGACGGACTTTGTGCAATTCCAACTGTGAAGTTTCAACGATTTTGGACATGCTGACTTCGGCTGCTTTCAGTTTCTGCTGCAGGCTTGCGGTGGTTTGCGTGCTCTCGTTTGCGATTGCCTTAGCTTGTAGTAGTTCTTCTTGCGTGGCGCGGATCCCTTGAAGGATATTTGCGGCATCGGGTGCAGGTTGCTTCACCATGCCATCCAGCGGTTGGGTTATGGCCTCTAGTTCCGACTGGACACGTCGCAGTTTAATATCGCGGCGGGTCATGTCCTGCGCCAGAAGGTTGATGACCGGCACTGCTGTTGACCGGTTACAAACTGAATCAATACCTGCAAGCTTAAGACTAAATCGATCCTCGATGGCCCGTCGCGTCGCCCCCGGGATACTACAAGCACAGTAGGTATCTAATACCATTAGTGCACCGCGGTATGTCTGGCAGAAAGCTAAAAAATCACTAGCAACAGCCTGCCATGCTTCGCCAGCTGGTATGGGGTTTAATCCTGCAGTTATGGATCCTGCCAAATAAGCGTCGCAAGACGTCGCCAAGGCTAAGATATGAACATCCTGCTCCAGACTGGCCTCCAGTGCAACCCTAAGGGTCGCTGGCGTATCAAAGATCTGGATATATGGAGACTGCAAACTCAAGCCCAAGGCATGCAGAACTGCCGTGGGTTCAGAGCCAATCATGCCCACTATCATCAGCGCTTTACTGCTAACATCAAGGCCATCTAATTGCATACTGCTCATTTTATCACCTTGATCTTGGAACCTACAGTCATGGTTGTGACTGCATGAGTGTTATAATATCATGCACAAACCGATCGGGGCCATATTTTTGCATAAGCAAGTAAAGCGCCGTACGCTTACGATGCAACAGTTCGGGATCGGCGGCAATCGCGCTGAGCCTATCAGGCAAAGCGCGAATATCCTCTGGATTTTCCCGACAGGAAACGGTAGCCATATTCCACAAACATTCATCGCCGGGGTGGCGGTAAGTATCTGCCAATATGACTGGGATAGAACCATTCAGCGCCGCCTCCCAAAGACGGATTGAATTGGGGCCACTACCGGACGGGCATAGCGAAAAAATTGTCTCACTCATGACAGCCTGAAACTCTGTTGTGGCAAATTTATCAACTAAGTTCTCGCTATTCCTATGATTATTTTTAATCTGCCTTTCATAAACAATATTATCATAGTGCCACGCATTTCGTATCGTAACGACACCACGCGGATCCCCGGCTAATTCATCAAGTATCCAGCTTCGTGCTTGTGTTAAATATATATCACTAGACCTAGCCCCAACAAAAGAAAAAAGATACTTCCGTGGTTTGTCTAAATCATCAATATTAGTAATGATCTGCTGCACTGGATACAAAGGGAACGGATGAAACGTGATTCCAGGAACATCGGGGAACGTTGGCTGATTTTTAACAGCGTGCGTCCAAAAAATGTCGGTTACACCAGCAGATTTAAATATTTCTGGAAATCTGTGTGTGTGAATTTGCTGACATACCGTTAGCACTCTCTTTTGAGGTCCTATTCGGTCGACAAGTATCTTCAATTCTGTTTCTAATTTTAAAATTCGCTCAGTCTGCAAAGACTGTTGCCGCTTCAGGTCAATTAGTGTGGCCCAGGGAAATCCGATATATATCGGGTTATCATCACTCTCCCTAGGGGGTGATAATTTTTTCATCTGACGAAAAGCGTGTTGTTCGGTAATAGCTGGGTACTGCCAATGGGTGTCGTAACCAAATACTCCGCGACCAACTTCTAGTTCCGAATATTTCTGATCTCTCCACTTTTCAAGCGTTCGATTCACACTGAACGAATTATACTGCTTTGTATTTTCCGACCACACTTGAATATCGAGAGAAGCCGGCACCATTAGTCCCTTACCTGGCTGCACCATCGCCATCCCTCCTACGATGGAGTTATCTCCTGTTTTATCGTAGTAGCGCAAGTTTGACTCGTGTTGATGCACCGAAATTATATCATGCATCGGATTAAATACAGTATAACCGTTTACAGAAAAAACATAAGAAATTTTATTGTCACAGCGCGGCACCCCAAGAGCGATATTAAGCTGGAGCAACATGGTCGGAGTAATGTTTTCCATGGGGTAAAAAGCCCACGTATCCTGAGACCAATGCGGATTCTCATGCGGTTGAATTTTTCCTTCTTTCGCCTCATATCTACTGAGCGCCACAAAAGATCGCGTATCAGCAGCAAAAATCGCACGCAGAAAACCAATAGTATTGTCGAACCATATATCGCTATTTGCCAATACGCTGATATGATTGGGGCATAGCGCCTGAGACTTAAGCACCCAGTCGAGATAAGTCGGACGTTGGTTTAAGCGGATTACCTCTAGGCGGGGGTCGTCGAAAGGCATCGGCGTATCATCGTCTTGCAGCAGGATAATTTTGGCAAAAATTCCACAATCCAAATTACGCTTCAGACAATCCAAAAGCTCCGCCGCACGGAGGGAATCTTTCGGGGTATAAAATGGCAGGAACAACGAAATTGGTAAATTTGGATCGCGATGCGGCATGTAAGAAAAGATCTCTCAGTTTAATAATTATGGGGACTACAACATCGGGGTCTTCTAGCGCATACTATACTTTCTTTTCAAAGGGCAAGTGCAGCATGCCGCTCATGCCAGAGACCGCATCCGGCATCAACTCTATAGACGTCGGGATTGAAGCCTCTTCCATCGAAGCGCTCTCCCATACATGCAAAAATGTATGTGGTTCACTTCAAGCCCTACTGCTTCAAGGTAGGTTAAACTGCGGTCGCGTACGGGCCACCACTGCTACCCGTATGACCCATGTTGCCCAATCACCCCCTAATGTGGCGATCTTAATGCACTATCCGTCCGCTTGCCCTCAATCAAAGGTGCAATTCAGTTAACTCAATGCTAGCTGTCAATAGGAAGGTTCAGCCTAATTTTCTAACTGCCGGGGGCAGTGTTCGCGACACCTGAACCGCGACTCTTGTTGGTGTCATCGCCATTCCTCCAACATCTTTTCGCGGAATACCTCTGCTGGCGTTTTCCAACCGAGGCATTTGCGCGGCGTGTTGTTAAGACGGTCACTGATCTCTTTCATGTCCTGATCTGTCAGTGAACGAATGTCCCGTTTCCGGGGAAGCCACCGTCTAGCGCGCCGGTTCGTGTTTTCTACGGTTCCTTTCTGCCAGGGTGACGAGGGATCACAGAACCACGTTTGGGTCCCAATCTCAGCCTGAAGATGTGGCCAGTTCATAAACTCGCTACCACGATCAAAGGTGATTGATCGACGTGCTTGATGGGGCAGGTCTTTGATCGCTTTGATGATCTTCCTCATGACTGGCATGGTGTGTCTGCTTGGATTTTTTAGGATCACCGTGAACCGGCTGACGCGTTCGACCAGCGACGTCACGTTTGTTTGTCCAAGCTTCTGTTTGAACCGCTCATAAGATCGCCCTCCCATGTGTGGATGCCCGCTTTGATGCAAGAGATTTTTCAACGGTTCGAACGTGTGATCGGGTACGGTCATGTGTCAGGCCTCAGATTGCGGCGTTTCACATGCCGCGGGCCGGTATGGCGATGCGAAGGTTAGGTCCAAATCAATGGCACGAGCACTAAGCTCTCTGGGAAGGCCTGGTTTTCCTAACCTCGATCTAGTCGATCATTTTGTCCTTACTGTCTCAATGTCCTTCTCACATTATACCGAACGTTGCAGTTTTAAACTGCCGCGATCGGATCTCGATAATCTTCATGCTTCGTCATCATTGCCCAGATGATGCGCGCTGTTTTGTTGGCGAGCGCAATCGCCACCAGCATGCGCGGCCTGCGCTCCAACATCTGCTCAAGCCATGAGCCTTTAGGCGGTCCATTCTTGATCGCCCATCTGACCCGGGTCATAGCGCCGATGATCAACAATCGACGGATGTCACGTTGCCCCATCTTTGATGTCTTGCCCAATATTTATTTGCCTGCCCCCGGTGGACTTCTGGACAGGGACCAACCCGAGCCACGCGGCATAATCGCGTCCTCGCTTAAAGCCCTCCAGCGGTGGGGGAAATGCCTTAATAGCCATGGCACTGATTGGACCAATACCCGGTGCAGTCTGTAAACGGACCGTCTCAGAGTCAGATTTCGACTCCTCTTTTAGACGCCTCTCTATCGCTACAACCTTATCCGTGATGATACTGAGTTGATCCAGATGCACGCGACTGAGTTCAATGACGATAGGTGGTAAATCGCTTTCCGGGTCATCGATCTGTTCGGCCAGTTTTTTCACAAAAGTTAGACCCGGTGGGGCGATGATACCATATTCCATCAAATGGTCGCGCAGCGCGTTGATGATCGCATTGCGTTGTCGGACAAATAGATCACGCGTCTTAAAGATCATCGATCGGGATTGTTGCTCAGCCGATTTAACAGGCACAAACCGCATTGTGGGCCGGACTGCTGCTTCGGCGATAGCCTCTGCATCATTAGCATCGTTCTTCTGCCGCTTCACAAAGGGCTTCACATAAATCGGCGGGATCAAACGGACCTCCTGGCCGAGCTTCATGATCTCACGTCCCCAGTAATGCGACGAGGCACATGCCTCCATTGCGACCACGCAAGAGGGCTGCTCTCCCAAGAACTTTAGGAACTGCCCGCGCGACAACTTCTTGCGGAACACAGGTTCACCTGCCGCCGTCGCGCCATGCGCTTGGAAAACCGACTTTGCTAAGTCGACGCCCATCATTGTAACTTCGTTCATGGATGCCGCCTCCAATTTGGTGCTTTCAACATCACCACTATGGCTCAGTTTGATGCTGGTTCCGGGGTGGGGCATCCACACCATCAGTGACCAAACTGACGGCGGTGCGCCACATCATCCGGACGGAACAGGATACTGACATCGCGGTGGAATTTGGGTTCTCGGCGTCTTCTGCTGCGCCGTGGCCTGCGGGCGACGCGGTGTGTTGGCAGATACCACCACAGATCATCACGCATGCCTTCGCGTGAGTAGATGTAGCGATAGATCGTTTCTTGGCAGACCCGCAGTGGCGCTTGTTCCTGGATCAACCGGTTGCCGATCTGCTCGGGCGTCCAGCCGTCCTTGATTCGTTCGATGACACGTTTGCACAGTTCAGGGTATTTGATCAGTTTGCGATCTAGTGCGCGTCGATCCGCCTGCATCAGATGCGCAGCGGCACCGTAATAGCCGTCGTGTTTGGGCATGCTCTCATCGCTAAAATGATTGCGCTTCAACTCGCGAAAGATCGTCGACCTGCAGCGCTTTAGAACCTTGGCCATTTCATCGACAGGGACCTTTGCGTGTCTCCAGCGTTCTATTTGGCGTCGTTCTGTGATACTCAACTACGTATAAATCGTTCCCATTCCGATTCCTCTCGTTAGATAAGCTACTGTTTTCTAACAAGAGTCACACTTGAAAGTAGCGCTCACCCGGGCACATGCCAAATGCGCATAACGAAGATTATGTTAATTACTTAAAAACCCGTCATCGGCATCCTCCCACCACGACGCCAAATAGACATTTCCCTTCACCCGGCAGGTTTGCTAAGCAGACCAAGGACATTGCGGGGGTTCAGAATGCGTAGACTTGTTGGCCAAACGGCACTTTTGACGATTATCGCAAGCATGACAGCCGCGCAGGACAATGGGCCGTCCTATACGGTCTTTGGCACGCCCGGCCTGCTGGAAATGCCCACCGCCGAAAGCGCGGCGCCGGATGATATCGCGGCAACCATCGCCCGTTCACCCTCTGGCGGCACGCGCACGTCGTTCACCTATCAGATCACACCGCGCCTTTCGGGCAGCTTTCGCTATGGCAACTTTGATCAATACGGCGAAGCAGACCCTGTCACTGGGGATCGCGATACGTTCGAGACCTTCGACCGTAGCTTTGATCTGCAATACCGTTTTAACACCGAAAGCCGCTATATTCCTGCGATTGCCTTCGGTTTGCGCGACTTTTTGGGCACGGGGCGTTTCAGCTCTGAATATATCGTCGGGTCCAAATCCATTGGCGACAAGATCATCGTGACCGCCGGCCTGGGCTGGGGTGCGATGGGGCAGCAGAATGGGTTTTCTAACCCACTCAGCGCCGTGTCGGATTATTTCGACACCCGCCCGGCCTATGTTGACCGCGAATTCGCCGAAGAAGGCAGCGGCGACGGCAATGGCGGCACGCTGTCCACCAACCAGTTTTTCCGCGGCGATGCGGCTGTGTTTGGCGGGATCGAATATCAGTACAGCGACAAGCTGGGCTTTAAGGCCGAGTATTCGTCGATCAACTATCCCGTCAGCACCTTTGCCCCGGCCATCGACTACAATTCGCCCATCAACGTCGGCCTGTCCTACCGCTACACGCCCAATGTCGAACTTGGGGCGGCGTGGATGTATGGCTCTGAACTCAGCCTGCGCGGCACCTACATCCTGAACCCCACCGACCGGCAGACCGCCTCTGGCCTTGATACCGCCCCTGCCCCGGTGCGCGTGCGTACTGCCGATCAGCGTGCCGCCGCGACGTGGAACCGCAGCGCCCAGCCAGAGCCTGCTGTGCGCAAGGGTCTAACCGATCTGCTGGCGATCGAGGGGATCAAGCTGGTTGGCCTCGAAATCACCGACCGCACCGCGCGTCTGCGCTATGAAAACACCCGCTTCCGCAGCGAAGCGCAGGCCATGGGCCGCGCCGCGCGGATGATGACGCAGGTCATCCCGCCGTCGGTGCAGACCTTCGTGATGGAGCCGGTGCAGAACGGCTTGCCCCTGTCCGCTGTCACCTTGCCGCGTGCCGGGATTGAGGCCGCTGAAAACCGCGTTGGCGGCACCGATGCCCTGCTGGCCAGCGCGGGCGTGACCGCTGCTGGCACTGTCGCCGGTCTGGTCACCCAGCCCGATCCGGACCCCAAATTTCAATGGGGCATCGCGCCCTATTTCACCCTGATCCTGTTCAACAAGAACGAGCCGCTGGATTTTGACACCGGCCTTGCGCTGGATCTGGAATATAGCGTGAACCGCAACCTGAAACTGGCGACCCGGGTGCAGCAGACTGCCCTTGGCGCGCAGGATCCGCTGGATTTCACCGAAAACGTCAATGACTACGCCAACGTGCGCACTGATAGCGCCTACTTTGGCCGCGACGGCACACCGACGCTCGAATACCTGACGGCGTCTTATTACACCCGCCTGACGCCGGACATCTATGGCCGCGTCACCGCAGGTTATCTGGAACAGATGTACGGCGGCGTCTCGACCGAGGTGCTGTGGAAGCCCGTCGCCTCGCGCCTCGCCGTCGGGGCAGAGGTAAACTATGCCATGCTGCGCGATCAGGATATGGGCTTTGGCTTTGCCCAGTATGAAACCCAAGAGGACGGCAGCCGGGTCGAAAATGGCGACTACACGGTCACCACCGCGAACCTGACGGGCTATTACGACATCGGCCGCGGCTATCACGCCTCGCTTGGGGTCGGAAAATATCTGGCAGGCGACGTGGGCGCGACCTTTGCGCTGGACCGTGAATATGAAAACGGCTGGAAGGTCGGCGGCTATTTCACCCTGACCGATATGCCCTTTGACGACTTCGGCGAAGGGTCCTTTGACAAGGGTATCCGCATCACGATCCCTTACGATTACTTCATCGGCACTCCGTCGCGCAAATCGGTGACCACCACGGTGCAATCGCTGACTCGCGACGGCGGCGCGACGCTGGATGTGCAAGGGCGGCTGTATGAGGTGGTCCGCGACGGGCAGCTTGGCGATTTGACGGATACTTGGGGACGGTTCGGGCGATGAACATGATGAAAGCAGCCCTTGCGGGCGCGGTCACACTGGCGATGACCGCCTGCGGCCCACTCAATGACGGCAATATCGCCACCGGCGCGGCAGAGGCGCTGAAGGCCCGGGTGTCCGGCGCACCCGCCGCGCCGGTGGCAACCGCCCCCGTGCTGACCCGCGCGCAGGTCGACGCCAACCCCGGCGGTTTTATGGTGCTGAACGCCTATAACGGCACGATGGTCGCGGCCCTTGTGGCCGGCGCGCAGAACGGCAACCGCACCACATGGCTGTCGGCCAATGGCCCGTCCGTCACCACGCAAAACGGCGTCATGGTCGCCACCCGCGGCTTTCCCCGCGACCTGATGGCCGCCGATGTCGACAGTGTCATGCGCGCCCTGATCGCCGGCGGCGGCACCGCGACCCGCGTGCACGAAACCCTGTCCGACACAGACCAGATCGTCACGCAAAGCTTTACCTGCGCTGTCGCATCCCAAGGACGCGAAACCATCGGCATCCTTGGCCGCCAGATCGCCACCGAACGCTTTGGCGAGGCCTGCACATCAGACGCGCTGTCCTTTACCAACCAGTATTGGATCGAAGACAGCGGCAAAATGGTGCGCAGCCTGCAAGCCATCGCGCCAGATACGGGCTATATCCAGCTTGACCGGCCTTAGGAGCCTTTTGGGCATGAAACCTTGCAGCAGACCAAAGGCTCACATAACTCCGCGCACCCCGGCTCTTGCCGCGGACATGACAATGTGATGTCAGGTTACTCATGGATATAGCTAATCTCGCGTCTGCAGATTCGGACGTATCACCTGCCCGCAGCCCGGCACCACTGCCACAAACGCTCAAACCGCCGCGTTTTGGCGGGATGCGCAGCATTTCCGCACTGATGTTGCGCGAAATGGAGTCGACCTATGGCCGTCAGCCCGGCGGTTATATCTGGGCTATCCTGCAGCCTGTCGGTATGATCGTGTTGCTGTCGCTGGCGTTCTCGATGCTCGTGCACAAACCACCCCTTGGGACGAGCTTTATCTTCTTTTACGCCTCTGGGTTTCTGCCTTTCGATATCTACACCTCAATGTCGTCCAAGATTAGCGGTGCGCTGATGTATTCGCGCCCGTTACTCGCCTATCCGCGCGTCACTTGGGTCGACACTATTCTCGCCCGCCTGCTGCTGAATGCCCTAACCGCGCTGATGGTGTTTTTCATCGTGATCCTTGGCATTATGATGCTGTATGAAACCCGTGCCCGCATTGATCTGGGCCCCCTGCTGACCGGTCTGGGCATGGCAATCACCCTCGGCACGGGGGTCGGCCTGGTCAACTGCGTGCTGATCGGCCTCTACCCGGTCTGGGGCATCATTTGGGGCATCTTGTCCCGCCCGCTGTTTCTCGGCTCTGGCGTGCTTTTCTTGCTCGAAGATATGCCAAGCAACATCCAGCATTTCCTGCTCTGGAACCCGCTGATCCATGTCGCAGGTCTGGTGCGGCGCGGCTTGTTTTCGACCTATGATGCGCCCTATGTCTCGCTGTCGTATGGCTATGGTGTTGGATTGTTGCTTTGCACGGTCGGTCTGATCTTTTTGCGGGCCCATTACAAAACCGTACTGCAGCAGTGATCCGTCATATTCTTCAGCAGCTGATGCTGCCCGATCCAGACCTGCCCAACGCGCCAGACGTTTTTGTCCGCCTGTCTCAAGGCGCAGCCCTGAAAGATGGCAACGTCACCCTGCCCGCCAGCGGTGCGCGGCTACAGGTCGATACCTATGCAAACCTGTTCAACCTTGGCACTTGGGCCGCCCATGCCCCGGTAACTGATCTGGCGCTAGAACTAGCGGGCACCGGCCCTGTCAGCCTGCATCTGTGGCAGGTCACACAAAAGGGCGAACAGACCCTTATTCAGACTGATGTGACCCTCACCCAAGGCGGCGATCGCCTGCCAATCACCCCTGCAGCCCCAGACGGCCTGCTGATGTGGTCCCTGACCGCCCGGGGCCCCGCCCATCTGAACAGCGCGGCGATCACTGCCCGCGCGCCCACTGCCGCTCCGATCAAGCTCGCCATCGTCATCACAACCTTTGGCCGCGAGGATGCCGTGCGCGCCACCGCGACCCGCATTGCGGCCTTCCTCGGCGCAGGGCAATTGCCACGGGCGCATCTTTTTGTCATCGACAATGGCCGCAGCGTGACACTGCCAGATCACCCCGATGTCACTCTGATCCCCAATCGCAACCTTGGCGGCGCTGGCGGATTTGCCCGCGGTCTGGCCGCCGCGCGCGGTGCAGGCAGCTTTTCCCATGTCCTGTTCATGGACGACGACGCGGCCTTCCAGATGGAAAACCTAACGCGCACCGCAGCCTTCCTGCGTCATGCCGCCGATCCTGCCACCGCCCTTGCAGGTGCCATGGTCAGTGCCGTCCGCCCGCACGAGCTATGGGAGAATGGCGCAACCTTTGATCAGGTTGCCCGCTCTCGCTTTAAAGGCAACGACCTGCGAAACGCCGATGAGGTCATAGCGATGGAGTTGGCGACACCTGCAACACCGGACACAGGCTTCTATGGCGCATGGTGGTATTTCGCCTTCCCGATCGCCGCTGTCCGCCATGATCCTTTTCCGTTTTTTGTGCGCGGCGATGATGTCTGGTTTGGCCTGTCCAACCCGTTTCGCATCGCCACCTTGAACGGGGTTATGTCACTGCAGGACGATTTCTCGGCCAAATCCAGCCCGCAGACCGCCTATTTGGACATGCGCTATATCTTGGTCGTGAACATGACCCGCCCCACCCGGGGCCCCGGTCCGTTTGGCATCATCGCGCTCGCAATGCGGCAAATCCTGTATTGCGCGTCCCACCTACATTACGAGGCTGCAAGCGCCCAGCTTGCCGCATGGCAGGACGTGCTAAGCGGTCCCGACTTCTTTGCCCGCAACATCGATATGGCTGACAAGCGTAGCCAGATTGCGGCGCTGACACAGACCGAACGCTGGGGTTCTTTGCCCGCAAACTTGCCCCCGCAAGCCCCCCAAGTGCCTATGACAACCGCGCGTAAGATCGTTCAGCGCTTAACGTTGAATGGCCACCTATTACCCGGCGCGCGCTGGTGGGGCCGCGATGTGACAATCCCGCTGGAGGATCGCAGCTCGCTCTGGTGCCTGCGCTATGCAAAGCGCGGCGTCTTTCTGGACGATGCGGGCCGCGCTTATATCGTAACCCATTCCAAACTAACCTTTGCCCGTCTGATGGGGCGTAGCCTGTCCCTTGCCCTGCGTTTTTTGATCGCATGGCCACGCCTGTCGCGAGATTACCGCGCTGCGATGAACACCATGACGACTCCGGCTTTCTGGAAGGACCAGTTCGCCGTCTTCCCAGACAAGCGCTAAAGGCGTATCTCCTCCTTTATGCCCTATCCAGACGCTGCCTTACTTAACGCCCCGCTGACCGCACTGACCGCCTTGGCCGGCGCGCAGGGCAGTGGCTCCGGTGCGCTACCAGCTGTGGGGTTACACCTGCTGACTGATCCGGGCGCAGACATGACCCTGAACTGGTCCAGCCCCCGCGGCCGCCTGATCGAGGTAACAACCACCATCACCGCCCCTGGCAAATGGTGCGTACTGCGGCTTGATCTGGACCTGCCAGACCTGTCCGCCTGCGCGGGCCTTGGTTTCTGGCTCCGCAGCGCGGCAAGTCCCGCCCTCGTGATGCAGGCACTCATCCGCTCTGGCACCGATGACGGCCACGTCGATTGCGTGTTCGAACGTGACATCCTCTCTCATGCGGCCGCCTCTGACCATACGGGCATGATGCTGACTGATCGCACACCAGACCTGCCTTGCCACGCACCTTGGCGCATGTTCGAACTGCTTTTACCGCCCTACCGCCCCATCACGCTTGCCATCGACGCCCTGCGTCTGTTCCCGGTCCCCGCATGAGCCGCCTGCGCCGCCTTGTCCCGCGCCGCCTTAAGCGGTTGGTGCGCACTCAGCAGCAGCGTGCACAGGTCCGCGCCATTCACCGCGCTCATGCCCGCAGCAAACCGCCTGCCCCGGCCCCCTTGCTGCCGACGGCTCTTGTGATCCCGGTGCACAACGACGCCCTGCGCCTTGCGCGTCTGCTGGATGTGGCAAACGACATGGGCTTTGCCGAAATCATCGTCGTCGACGATGGCTCTGACACTCCTATTATTGCCGAAAATGTGACCCTAATCCGGCATAATACACCGCTTGGCCCCGGCCCTGCCCGCAGCGCAGGCCTCGCCCGCGTCACTGCGCCCTACACCCTGTTTATTGACAGCGACGATTTGCCGACCCCAGATCTAGCGCTTCTTCTGGCAGACCTTGCCACCGCCACACCCTTCGATTTCTGCCTGTTCAAACATATCGACAGCCGCATCGCCAATCAGGGCCATTGGGGTCAACCCGAGGGCGACGAGATGCATTGGCAAGCCGCAGGCCTTGCCATCGGTGCCCTGCGCGACGCCCCCTCCGCCGTCTGGTCCGATCTGGTGCAAACCACGAATTACCCGTGGAACAAGGTCTATCGCACCGCCTTTTTGACGGATCATAATATCCGATGCGCCGATGTCACCGTACACGAAGACATCGCCCTGCATTGGCTGTCCTTCTTCCACGCTACCCGCGTGCTCACCTCTGATCGCACCTGCGTCTGGCACCTGATCGACCCTGATGCCGCCCGGCAAAGCAATCGCAGCGGGGCAGAGCGTCTGGCTCTCTTCGATGCTCTCGCCCCCGTCGTCGCGGCTGATCCGGCCCCCGCGATGCGCGTCGCCTTCGTCCGCTTCGTCCTTGCCCTGACGACATGGGCGCGCACGGTAATGGATGCAGAGCATCTGCCCGCCTTCGACGCCGCCCTGATCCAATGGCTGACACAAACCGTACAGCACTGGCACGACGACATTGCGGCCGCCGATCCCGCGCTTTTGACACGGATGACAGCGGGGTCATGATCGCCTTCATCTGCCTGCTGCGCGGCGCGGCGCCAGATTTGCCCGCCCAAATCGCAGCGCAGGCGCAGCCCGGCGATCAAGTTATCCTTGTGGATGACAGTGGCGATGACGATGCCCTGACCCGCATCCGGACCCTACACTGGCCGCAAGGCGTCGCGCTCACCCCTATCGTCACCGGCACCGCCGGCCCCGGCGATGGCGGCATCGCGACTAATCTGGCGCTGGACCGCGTGACCACCTCTCATGTGCTCATCATCGAAGGCGCGACACAGCTCACCGGCCGCCTGCCTCGCCCCCTTGATCAGACCCTACTTTGCGGCCCATCTCCTGTGCTGTCGCAGATGATCTTTCCCGCAACCAAGCTGCGCCGCACCGAAGGCACCGCCCGCAGCGACATCGCCTTTATGTGGGCGCTCCAGCAAGCATATCCTATAACGCAAGCAACCAAGACTTGGGCGCAGACCACCCCCAATCCCGGCCCGTCCCTTCTAGCCGCTGTCGATGCCCTGCTCACTGATACTTCCGCTGCGACCCAATGGGTCAAAAGCAGCCTGCCGCACTGGCTTTCAAACCCGGCCCCTGGCGCGCGCCTGATCCTAAATGCGAGCGAAATTCCTATAAATCAGAGCCTAAAACCCGCAAATCCTCCACAGATTGGCACAGCCAAACTGACCATTGCACTGCGCGGCCATCACGCCAACCGCACGCCGCTAGCTTACTCCCATCTTGCCGCGCTTTGGTCCGATCACCTCACCCTGACCGACGGCACTGCCGACCTAGAGGTCTATGGCCACCCCCGCGACATCATCACACCGCGCGGCAATAGCGTGCTGCTGTCAGAAGAACCGTTCTGGGACAGCCTCCTGTCCCCCGCCCCGCTCGCAGATGTGATTACGCTGCAAGGTCAGCGCGTCCACCAGCTGAACCACCACACTTCGGCGATCTTTGCCTATGACCGGATCCCCTACTTCGTCCTGACCGACCCGCGCTATATCAGTGCCTATCAAAGGCTTTTTGCCAGCAACGCCGCCTTGTCCCCTGCCGATTGGCAGACTCAATTCGCCGCGCGGCAGGTCGATGCTTTCTTCATGGCCGAATACCGCATGACGGGGGTCTATGATTTCGCGCAGCACGAGGGCGATATTATTGGGCTATGTTCTTGGCGCACGCGGCTCGCTTTGACCACACCCGGTCATGTGCAACGCCAAGGCGCCGGTTGGCCCGGCAGCGGCACGCGGTTCGATCTAACGGATTGGCACGGCGATAAGCTGCGCCAACTCGATAACTACACGCGCATCCTGTCTGCCGTGGAAAACACCCATCAACCGGCCTACCTGTCAGAGAAGTTCTTTGACGCCTTCGCCGTCGGTGCCCGGCCGCTTTATTACGCCAGCCCCGCCCATAGCGTACACACCCTTGGCCTGCCGCCGGGGTCTTGGGTGAACCTGCATGGCCTCACCTCAGATCAGGCCGCAAGCGCCCTGCCCACTAGCGAAGACGCGGATTTCTGCGCCGCTTACGCCGCCGCGCAAACGATGCTGCGTGATCTGTTCACCGAAGACACCATCGCAGCAGAACGCGCCCGCCTTGGGCGCGCCGTGATCGCCGACTTGCAACGCCTTGCCGAAAGTGGCCCGGTTTAGAGCCCTATTTCAGCGCCGCTGCCAGTGCCTTTAGCCCCAACGCCAAGGTATCCTGCGCCGCCGCAGCGCTGCTCGCTTCCGCATAAAACCGGCATTCCGGCGCATTGCCCGATGGGCGCAGGTGCACGATGCGTCCGTCGTCCAGCGTCATGCGCAGCCCGTCGGTGCGGTCAACGCCAGCCTCAATGCCGCCGAACTGCGCTAGAAACGCCGCCCGTTTGCCCGGATCAGTGTCGAATGCCGCCACCAGCGCTAGCGACTTTTCCGTTGGCACATCCTGCAAACGGTCGGCAGCGGTAAAGCGGGGCGGCTGGCTGGCGACCAACGCAGCCAGCCCATCCTTGGCCGCCGCCAAAGGGGCCACAAAGGGCAACACAGCATCGCGGGTCATCAGCGGCGCCAGCGGGCCAGCGGGTGCCTCGGCTGCAAAGCCCAGCAGAAAGCCGCCGTTCGCCTCGTAGCCGACCACGCGGCCGCCCGCCTCTTCCATGCCCGCAATCACAAAGGGCGATCCGATGCGCGTGCGCACCACTTTGCCAAACAGCGCCTCTGCCCCGGTGTTCGACGACACTGGCGTCACGGCGATATCAGCCTTCAGCGCAGACCCGGTAATCTGCCCCAGAATATCGCCGACAATCACTTCGCCATGCTCATCCGTCAGCAACGGACGGTCGCCATCACCATCGGTAGAGACAATCGCATCAAGGCTATGCTCTTGCGCCCAGACCTTTAGCTGCGCGCGGATCGCAGGATCGACGGCTTCGGTATCGACAGGAATAAATGTGGCAGAGCGGCCCAGTTCCACGACAGTCGCCCCAAGCCCTGCCACGATATCCAGCAGCAGATCGCGCCCGACAGCGGAATGGCTGTAAACGCCGATGGTCTTGCCCTGCAACGCACCTGCGTAAGCCGCCACATTGCGGGCGACATAATCTGCGCCAGAGGTCGTATTAATCGACACTGTTCCGGCCAAACCGGCACTCTTGCGGCCCAAATTGGCCAAGATCGCGGCCTCGTCCGCCTTGCCGATTTCTCCGCCCGGGACATAGAATTTCAGCCCGTTGCGATCTGCGGGAATGTGGCTGCCGGTCACCATGACCGCCGCAGCGCCCGCGCCCATCGACGCCAGCGCCAGCGCGGGTGTCGGCACGTCGCCGCAATCGGTGACATCCAGCCCTTCGCCCCGCGCCGCCGCGATGACCATGTCGGCGATCGCAGGCGAGGATGGGCGCAAGTCCCGCGCCACGAACAGCCCCGTGCCCACCGGGCAGGCGGCGATAAAGGCGCGCACATGGTCCGCGACTAGATCAGCGGTCAGTTCCGTCACAAGGCCGCGCAGGCCAGAGGTGCCAAACTTAGGGGGCATTGAGGTATCCTTTAGGAGAAAATCAGGCTTTGGGTTTTGCATCCTGCAACGCAAAATGCGCGCCGCCTTCGACCCAGCGGGCCACGACAGCACGCAAGGCAGGCTCATCCGCCGCCTCGATCGCGCGGCGCAGGGATTTGAGCGCGCTTGCGACCTCGATCTGGCTCAAGGCCGCCTCGTTCGCTTGCAAGATTTTCGGATGCGGCGTGGTCAACTGGCCTTCACCGATCAGCAACTCTTCGTGGATTTTCTCGCCGGGACGCAGGCCAGTGATCTTAATCTCGATATCGCCGTCGGGGTTGGCGTCGTCGCGCACGGCGTAGCCTGCGGCGCTGATCATCTGCCGCGCCAGATCATAGATCGGAATGGGATCGCCCATATCCAGCACAAAGACATCGCCGCCCGACGCAAAGGACCCCGCCACCAGCACCAGCTTGGCCGCCTCTGGAATGGTCATAAAGAACCGCGTGACCTCGCGGTGGGTCAGGGTCACTGGGCCGCCCTTGGCGATCTGGTCTTGGAACAGCGGAATGACCGAGCCTGACGACCCCATGACATTGCCGAACCGCACCATGGTAAACACGGTCTTACCCGCACTGCGGCTGGCCAAGTCCTGCACCACCAGCTCTGCCATCCGCTTGGACGCGCCCATCATGTTCTGCGGCCGCACCGCCTTGTCGGACGAGATCAGGATAAACCGTTCCACCCCGGCCGCCCCCGCCGCCATGGCCAACGTCTGGGTGCCCAGCACGTTGTTGGACATGCCCACGATGGGGTTCTTTTCCACCAGCGGCACATGCTTATAGGCCGCCGCATGCAGCACGACCTGAATCTTATGCTGCGCCATCACACGGGCCAGCAAAGCGGCATCCGTAATCGACCCTAGTACAGGGATAATCTCGATCTTTTGTTTGCGCAGCAGGGCGCGCAATTCCATGTCGATGGTATAAAGCGCCAGCTCGCTAATCTCGAACAAGACCACTTTCGCAGGGGTGCGCCCCAGCAGTTGCCGGCACAGTTCTGATCCGATTGACCCGCCCGCACCGGTTATCAGAATGCTGCGTCCGGCATAGGTCGTGCCGCTGTCGGGCAAGGCCGCGTCCAGCGCCTCGCGCCCCAGAAACCGCCCCGGCACCACAGGCTGCAACTGATCCACCAGCGGCATCCGCCCGGTCAGCTGGGCAAAGGACGGCACCGCCTGCACCTCGACCCCCATGTCCTCTAGCTTGCGCGACAGCTGCGCCTGACGCGGCCGCGGCGCCGACGGCATCGCCAGCAGCACCCGGTCGATGGCATGGGTCTTGATCAACGCCGGGATCGCCATGGGGCCGTAGACGGTCAGACCCTGAATGATCGTACCTTGGGTATTGGTGTTGTCGTCGATGAAGGCGATGGGAAAGACCGTTTCATCCGTGCGCAGCGCCGCCGCCAGCTGCCGCCCCGTCGCACCGGCACCGTAGATCAGCACGCGGGACTGATCCTGCCCGCGCCGATAAATCCCCAGCAGCAGCTGCAGCATCCCCATGCGCGCGGTGACCGAAATCAAGAAGTACACCAGCGCAAAGTTAATAAAGCTCGCCAGCGGCGTGCCAAAGCGCGCCATATCGTCCAGCACAGCCGCACCAAGCCCCAGCAGCACCGCATGCACGCCGGTCAGCGCAATCGCGTGGCTTTCATAAGATTTCAGCTGGATCAGCGGCAGGCCCAGCACGCTGGACAACAATCCACCAATCGCCATCAGCAGCGGCAGCGCCAGCCAATGCCCTAAAATCGTGCCCACCAGATCGGCACTGCCCTGCAGCAGCATCGCCCCCAGCAGCGCGACCGGAATCAGCAGCACATCAATGAACAGCAGCATCGCACGTTTGTAGCGCCGCGACAAAGAGCTGACCCATCTGTACATCATCATTCCTGCGGTTGCGTTACGCATCGTTTTGCGCGCCATAGCCTTGAATTTCAAGCGCCGCCACAGCGAACGGCGGCTTTTGGCGCCCCCTGTGTGTCTGCCGCACGCCCGTCATGCCCTGCAGATAGCCTCAACTTGATTGAAACCTGACTAAAACCTGCAGCAAGAGACACTGGCCCGCCCAGATTGCGCCGCTTCGCAACCACCCCGTCCCTGCACATCTGCCCCCAAGACGCACACAGGCGGCAAGGGGCAGATCATGGGCGAGTTGACACGGGTGACAAGCGCAGTGCGCGCGCAGGCAGCGGATGTTTCTCATATCAGCGATCTGGCCATCGTGGACGGCCAGCTTTACGCCACATCCCGTTATGACGGTGCGCTAGAAAGCTGGACCATCAGTGGCAATGGCCTGTCCCTGCGCGACACCCAAGATCACGAAGGCAGCCTGCGCCCCGGCGATATCGGCTGGATCACCGCGCTGGACTTGAACGGCGGCACGCAGTTGCTGACGGGCGGCGGCACATCGGGCGGGCTGGTCCTGCGCGATCCGGCCAACACGGGCACCCTGCCCGGCGGCACCGACCTGCCCGATACGATGAACATCTACGGCACCGTGCAGCACACCAGCACCGTCACGCTCAGCAACGGCCATCACGTCGTCTATGGCGGGTTGGCCGGACAAGACGGGCTGGCGCAGATCATCTTGGACAACGCGGGCAATGTCGTCTTCAAGCGGCTGTTTTCTGACTTTGGCAATACCTATGCCGCCACGATCACCGGCACGGCCACCGCCACTGCGGGCGGCACCACCTATCTTTACACCGCATCCGCATCCGAAAACGGCGTCAGCGCTTGGTCCATCGCCAATAACGGCAGCCTGCGCCACGTCGCGGGCATGGGCAACGACGACGGGCTTTGGGTGTCCAACCCCACAGCATTGGTCAGCGCCACCACCGGCGGGCGCAGCTTTCTGGTCCTCGCCAGCGCCGGCACCGACAGCCTGTCGGTCCTGCGCGTGGAATCCGACGGCTCCCTCACCATCGTCGATCACCTCCTCGATACCCGCGACACCCGCTTTGGCGATGTGACAGCGCTCGAGGTCGTCAGCCACGAAGGCACCGTCTATGTCATCGCAGGCGGCGGCGATGACGGTATCACCGTGCTGCAGATGCTGCCCGACGGCCAGCTGGTGACCCGCGCCACCATTGCCGACACAACCGACATGACCCTCGACAACGTCTCGGCCATCGTCGCCCGCGGCAATGGCGACAGCCTTGATATCTTCGTCACCTCCGCATCAGAGGACGGTATCACCCGCCTGCGCTATGACATCGGCGCGCCTGGGCAAACGCTGATTGCCGCTGCCAGTGGTGACACGCTGGTCGGCGGGACCGGCGGCGATATCGTTATCGGCGGAATTGGAAACGATCGCCTGACGGGCGGACAGGGCGACGACATTATCCGCGACGGCGGCGGTATTGATGTGATGACCGGTGGTGCCGGGGCCGACATCTTTGTACTGGCCTCGGACGGGGATCGCGACACGATCATGGATTTCGAGGTCGGGGTTGACCACATTGATCTGTCCGCTTGGCCAATGCTGCGATCCCGTGATCAGCTGATCATGGCAATGACGGCCACCGGCTTTACCATCAGCTATGGCGACGAAGTATTGGTCATCCATTCCAGCACCGGCACCACGATTGATCACCGCACTCTGACAACAGACGATCTGATGGGCGGCGCACGCATTCCTCAAGTCATCCTGCCGGGGTTCGCGGGTCCCGTCTGGGGCACCCCCGCCCTGCCCACACGCACTGACACCGGGATCGGACCCACCGCCGGTACGGCAAGCGTGCCGAATACCGGTGCCACCGTTGAAGGTGCCCCGAGCTTGGCTGGCACTGTGCAGATTGGCGGGCTTAGCTTTTTGCGGCATCAATTGCAGCCCGCGACCGGACGGGTCGCGTTCGGCTCTATGACCCGTGACGGAATGCGTGGCACGGATGGCAATGACAAACTGTTCGGCCGCGCCGGGGACGACCGGATCGACGGCTTTGGCGGCAGCGATCAACTGCTGGGCGGCGGCGGCAATGACGTCATGGTCGGGCACGCAGGCGACGACCGCCTTGACGGCGAAGACGGCAATGACGTGCTCGTCGGCGGCTCTGGCCAGGATGTGCTGATCGGGCGCGCGGGCAACGATACGCTCAATGGCTTTACTGGCGACGACGTGCTGGTGGGCGGAAGCGGCAATGACCTGCTGCTCGGTCACCTTGGCAACGACCGCCTGATCGGCACCGATGGCTTCAACAAACTCTTCGGCCAACCCGGCGATGATCTGCTCTATGGCGGAGGCCTCGGCGACCAACTGTTCGGCGGCGGCGGCAATGACGTACTGGTCGGGCGCGGCGGAAATGACCGGATGGAAGGCGGCGACGGCGATGACCGCCTGTTCGGCAATAATGGCAACGATGTGATACTGGGCGGCGCAGGCCGCGACATCATGGAAGGCGGCGCAGGTGCGAATGTGCTACTGGGTGGCAGCGGAAACGACAGCCTGATCGGCGGCAACGGCCGCGACGTTATGTTCGGCGGCGCAGGCGATGACCGCATGGCAGGCGGCGGCGATGTTGATACGCTCACAGGCGATCAGGGCAACGACTGGATGTCCGGCGGTGATAGCAACGATACGCTGTTTGGCGGCGCAGGACGTGATGTGCTGACCGGCGACAACGGCCACGACCGCCTTGACGGCGGATATGACGCGGACCGCCTTTATGGCGGCGCAGGACAAGACATACTGATCGGCGACCTTGGCAACGACCTGCTGGACGGCGGCGATCACAACGACCGTATCTTTGGCGGTGCGGGCACGGATGTGCTGTATGGCGGTGCCGGCGCTGACCTGCTGGACGGCGGTAACGACGCCGACACCCTCCGCGGCGGCAACGACAACGACCTGCTTTACGGCGGGGCGGGCCGCGACCGGCTGGACGGCGAAAACGGCAATGACCAGATATTCGGCGGCTCTGATCTGGATGTGCTGACAGGGGGCAATGGCAACGACCGGTTGGACGGCGGCTGGGCCAACGACGTCCTGTTCGGCGGAGGCGGCCACGATGTGCTGCTGGGCGGCAGCGGTCACGACATGCTGGACGGCGGCTGGGGCAATGACTTTTTGTCCGGCCAAGACAACAATGACACCCTGACCGGCTTTTACGGCACGGACACGCTGTATGGCGGCAATGGCAACGATCAACTGTTCGGCGGTTGGGACGCCGACCTGCTGTCAGGCGGCGGTGGCCACGACCAACTGGATGGCGGGGCCGGGCAGGACAGCCTGTTTGGCGGCTATGATAACGACACCCTGACGGGCGGCTATGACGGCGACTGGCTTTATGGCGGCGGCGGCAACGATACCTTGGACGGAGAGCGCGGCAACGACATCCTTGCAGGTGGGCTTGGCCAAGACACCTTTATCTTCACCACCGGCGCTGACCGCATCCTTGACTTCAACACGGCAGAGGACCGCGTGAACCTTGAATCTGATCTGTGGGACGGCAACTTGATCCCCGGCGACGTCCTGTTCCTGCATGGGACCATCATTGGCGGCAATACCGTGCTTGATTTCGGCCACGGTGACCGGCTGGTTTTCGACGGCATCACCGACTGGACCGCGCTCGCCGCCCAGATCGACTATATTTAGACCCTATTTTCCCCGCAGAAACGGCTTCGCCGCCGTGCGCGCGATCAGCGCCAGATCCCAGCACAACGTCCGTTTGCGGGCATAGATCATATCCAGCTGCGCCTTGGCGGGAATGCAGCGGCGGCGATACACCGCGTCCGTCTCTTCTGGCGTGCTGCAAGCGGCCAGCAGGCGTTCTTCATGGCCGTGAAACACCAAGCTCGCCAGCCCGGTAATCCCCGGACGGCTTTCCAGCACGGGGCCGTAAATCTGCGGATAATCCTCCACATAGCGGCGCAGCGGCGGGCGCGGACCAACAAGGCTCATATCGCCCCGGATCACGTTCCACAGCTGCGGGATTTCATCGGCGCGGCTGCGGCGCAGCAGGCGGTGCATGCGGCTCATCTCGCGCTGCTTGTCGCCGCCGGTGACGCCGCCGACCTTGTCCGCACCGATCGGCATGGTGCGCAGCTTGATCAGGCCAAAGGCGCGATCAGGGCTGCGCATCCTCTCCGAGACATAGAACAAAGGCCGCCCTTCGCTGATCGCCAGTACTGCCAGCAGCACCAGTAACACCGGTAGCAGCACCAGCCCCAGCAGGATCGAAAGCCCCAAATCCAGCAGCCGTTTGCTAAAACTCATCTCAGGCCCCCCTGCACTGCCATATCCCGCGCATCAGCGGCAGGCAGCGGGCAAATCCCCTGTAATAGGGTCACATCGAGCCCCAATTCGGGCAAAGCGCCCTTTGGTGCATCCCGCCAATCAAACGCCACACCCGCTGCCATCAAAACATCTGCCATCGCCACCAAACCGGGCCGCGCGACGTTCAGCACAGGCGGACGCGCAGGCGCCGCAAGCAGCCCTTGGATGACATGGCACAGATCAAGCGGCCCCAGCATCGCCCGCCGCGGCCCCTGCCCGTCTGCAAAACGGTCCAGCACCACGCCGCCCCGCGCAATGCCCGCCGCCAGCGCATCGCAGCCTGCCACATTGCCGATCCGCAAACAGGTGACATGCGGCGCCGCCACCGCTGCCTCCATCGCGCATTTGGCGCGGCCGTAATCATTGGCTGGCATCAAGGGCGCATCTTCGCGTAGCAGGCCCGGCTGGGGGCCATAGACCGCTTGGGTCGAGGCCACCAAGACAGGCACCCCAAGCCGCGCACCCAAGTCAGCCCCCGCCTGCGCCAAATCCGTATTGAGCGCTAATTCCGCCGCACTACCAGCGGTCACCCCTGCCAGCACCACGACACCGCTGACAGCAGGCAATTCAGGCGCGGGCGCGTTCAAGATGTCCCACGCCAAACTGCCCCCCGCCCCGCTGCGCGTCTGCCAGACCGGCGCAGGGCCAGCCCAGACCTGCGCCAAAGCACGCCCCAAACGGCCAGAGGCCCCCATGATCAGGGGGCCTGCACTGATGTCGCGTGATGGCATGCCAATCCTCCGCCAACGCCCACCAAAGGGGCGGGGCTGCGGATTTTGGTTAGATGATAACCATGTCGTTGGCCAGAATGCTCAGATCATCAACACCAATCACAGTCAGAATGTGGTCATTGCCAAAATCGAACACCGCATTGCCGTTCTCAATCTCGCCCAACTGCATCACATCTGCGACGCTCATATCGTCATCACCCAGCCAGCTGCGGATTGCGATGGTGTCGCCGTCGTCTTCAAAGTCCATGATAACATCGTGGCCCGCAGAGAAGATAAAGTAGTCGCGGCCGACGCCGCCCGTCATGACATCGCTGCCCGCGCCGCCGTCAAAGCGGTCATTGCCGTATCCGCCATACATGAAATCACGCCCGCCGTTGCCCAGCAGAATATCAAAGCCGTTGTTGCCATATAGAACGTCATCGCCCTGCTCGCCCCACAGCACGTCGTTGCCGTAACCGCCATAGAGCTCGTCCGCATGATCGCCGCCAAACAGCTTGTCGTTGTCGTTCTGGCCATAGATGACATCGGCACCATCGCTGCCAATCAGCCGGTCGTTGCCGTTGCCGCCATAGATCGTGTCGTTGCCATCGCCGCCCGTCACCAGATCGGTGCCACCTTCGCCCCATAGCACGTCATTGCCGCCGCCGCCGTCGATGACGTTATTGCCAGAATTGCCAGTCAGGTAATTGGTCAGGCTATTGCCCGTCAGGCTTAAGTTACCAACGCCAAGCAGCTCTGCGCTGCCGACACCCCAGACCAGCGTGGTATCGCCAGACGTTTGCAACAACCGCGTGCCATCGGCCTGAAACACCAGATCCAGCTTTACGTTGCCGTCGCTCAGATCCACCTCGACCACCGACATCAACTGCTGCCCACTGCCAATTTTCACAGTCATATCATCCTGCGGGGCCACTTCGATGCCGTATCCCCCTGCATCGGCCGTGCGCTCGATTCCCTCTTCGGTCAGGAACCAGACATCAGACACGCCCTCTCCGATGGAATAAAAACCATCCCGATCCGTATCGCGATAAGACACACCGGTCAGAAAAACATCATCCCCCGTCGAGGCAAGGTTCACCGTCAGCATCGAGGAATTATAAGTTGTCCCGTTTTGGGTAAAGCTACCAGATACCTGCCCGATGCCGATCTCTTGCATATTGACAGCGAAGGTATTTACCCGGTGACCAGAGGATTCATAAAGCCCCTGATGGTGTTGCTCGATCGCGTCTTGCAGGTCCACGCTCCCGGTGCTGCCGACCCAAGCCAGATTTTCGCGCCAAGACCACTGGCCCTGAAATTCGTAACCGTTCTCTTGAATCCGGTCCCCTGCCGACGATCCATCCGCGCCACTGTGGGAAAAGCTATTGGTCGCCAGCATCCAAGAGCTATGCGCATCTGCCGCGCTAGAGAGTTCCTCACTCGGGGCCACCACCTGCAGCGCCTCTGTTCCAATCGTCCCCGCGTCCAGCCCCTCGTTTAGATCTACACCGTAGCGCGCCGCCTCTGCGGCAGGATCAAGACGTGCGCGGTTAATCAGTTCCAACAAGTATTGTTCACTAGCAGTGAGCGTCATGGCAGCCTCTTTCGTCAATCAAATGCGAGGCCATGCGCTTCTTTCGGGGCAGATCCGAAAGCAGGGCAAGACACGCCTATGAGGTCAACAAGAGGCTTGAAATGGGTCAGAGAGGTGGCCGCGTATGGCCCAAAATCAGGCCATCATAGCGAATTTTCGCAACTTTGTGTTTACGAATTGGGGACAATGCGCCCCCGAATGAGGGCGCATTGTCGCTAAACACTGGAAGTTAAAGGTTGTTGAGCCGGGTCTGGGCCAGAACGAGATTACCGAAAAGCCCGATGATCGAATTCGCCGTGCCCAGTGCGCTTTCCGTGACATAGACCAGATCGCCCGATTGCAGCAGGAACTTGCCAGCGCTGAACAGACCATCCGTATTGGTCAGGTCCATGGTAAAGACCACCCGCTGTTGCGGCGGCCCCTCAAGGCTTGGGATCGCATCAGGACCGGTCGCAGGGCGTACGGCACCAGCGGGGTATTCGCGCATGATCATGATCGCCTGCGGGTTCGCCCGCGTCGCCGCCACGCCGCCCACAATAGACATCGCATCCAGCGCACTGACTTGGGACTTGGGGAAAGAATGTAGCGCCTCTTTCGAGGCCGCGCCCAGAGATAGGAAATAACGGTCATCATCGGTAATAACGATCCGGTCACCGCCTTGTACGACGGTATCCAAAGCCGGATCCTCGAACAAGCGGTCCACTCCGATGCCATAGGTTTGCGTGTCGCGGAACAGCCGTACTTGCGGGTTGTTCACACTATCCATCACACCGCCGCCCGCACCAATCAGGGACAACAGGCTGACATTGCGATCTGCAAGGGGGAACACACCCGGACTGCGCACACCAGATACGATCGTCGCCGTATTGGCTCGGCCCGGCGCAACAGTGACCTGCACCTGCGCTGACGGCACAGTATCTAGCAACATGTCCTGAATATGCGTGCGTGCCGAGGAGGCGGACATGCCCGACACCTTTACGTCGCCAACAAATGGTACAAAGATGCGCCCGTCTGTACCAACTTGCAGATTTTGCAGATTAGCGACCCGCGCGCCCGGCGCGATCAGCAACGAATTGGCATCCGCATCCCAAATACTGATATTTAGCAAATCGCCCGGCGTAATCAGCAGGCTTGCGGGTTGCTCGACATGCTTTATCCACGCATAGGATGTCTGACTAGGATCGGGCCAACCTGAAATTAAGGGCAGGCTGCCGCGTGTGACGGAAAATACAGCAAAGTCTGCCACAGCTCCGTTTGGCGTATTAGCCGCCAGAATTTCTGACTGAAAGCCAGCCCCGCGCGGCAAACTACAGGCCGTCAGCACAAAGCAGAGGCCTAACATTACAACGCCGCGAAAATATACAGTCATCAACCCCCCGGGAGTCCGGTTTCGGACTTGGTCATAATGTACACTGCGCATACCCTTTCCTGCCCTATCGGCGCAAGTCACAACCCCCTCTCCTTTGTGGTGCCCTTTGCTCCGGACCGCGTTATCAGCTAAAGGCCGCTCACCGCAGCGACAGACACCATGCAAGAAGGATACGCGCCATGAAGGCTAGGCTAATGATGGTAGGCGCAGGGCTGTCCGGGGCCGTTCTGGCGCGGCAATGCGCGCAGGCAGGCTATGATGTCACCGTTGTTGACGCCCAGCCCCATGTGGCGGGAAATTGCCACACGGCGCGCGATGCGGATACCGGCGTCATGGTGCACACCTACGGGCCGCATATCTTTCACACTGACGATGACGGCGTGTGGGACTATGTGCAGCGTTTTGCGACCTTCATGCCTTATAAGAACCAGGTCAAAACCACCGTCGCAGGTAAGGTCTTTTCCCTGCCGGTGAATCTGCATACGATCAACCAGTTTTTCGGCACCGCCATGCGCCCGGATGAAGCCCGCGATTTCGTCGCGGCGCAGACCAGCGATATCCCCGATCCCCAAACGTTTGAAGAGCAGGCCCTCGCCTTCGTCGGCCCGGACCTCTACGCCGCCTTTTTCAAGGGCTATACGGAAAAACAGTGGGGCACCTCGCCCGCCAATCTGCCCGCGTCGATCCTGAAACGCCTGCCGCTGCGGTTCAACTACGACGACAACTACTTCTTTCACCGCCACCAAGGCATGCCGCGCGATGGGTATACTGCGCTGGTCGCCCAAATCCTTGATCACCCGGGTATAACCGTCAAGTTAGAGACTGTTTTTGACCCTGCAGAGGCCGACCAGTGGGATCATGTCTTCTGGTCCGGCCCGCTTGATGGCTTCTTTGACTACAAGCTCGGCCGCCTTGGCTACCGCACGCTGGACTTTGAACTCTTTCGCGCGAACGGCGATTGGCAAGGCTGTGCAGTGATGAACCATCCAGATGCAGATGTCGCCCATACGCGCATCAGCGAACACAAGCACTTCGCGCCGTGGGAAAGCCACGATAAATCAGTGCTTTACCGCGAATTCCCCCGCGCCTGCGGCCCCGACGACATCCCCTACTACCCGATCCGCCTGACAGAGGAAAAATCACTCCTCGCCGATTACGTCGCCCTTGCAGATACCGCATCCAACGTCACCTTCGTTGGCCGTCTCGGCACCTATCGCTACCTCGATATGGATGTGACGATCCGCGAAGCGCTGGACCTGGCCGACACCTTCCTTGCCGCCCGCACCGCTGGCACCCCTGCCCCGCGCTTTTCCAAGGCCCCCCTATGACCCAAACGCTTTGCGCCATCGTCGTCACCTTCAACCGGCTGCACCAGTTGCAAATCACCCTGCCCGCCTTGCTGGCAGAGGATGTCGACCACATCATCGTCGTCGACAACGCGAGCACCGATGACACCGGCACATGGCTTGCCACGCAAGCCAGTGACCGGGTCCGCGTCGTGTCCCTTGACACCAACACAGGCGGCGCTGGCGGGTTCGAGGCCGGGATGGCCTACGCAAAGTCCACGTTAGACCCTGATTGGGTCGTTCTCATGGACGACGACGCCCGCCCCCAGCCCGGCGCGCTGGCCAGGTTTCGCAGCGAAACACCCAAGCTTGAGACCGATTTCCCAAACCTTGGCATCGTCGTCGCTGCGGTCTTCTATCCCAACGGCACTCTGTGCGAAATGAACCGCCCCTCGCGCAATCCGTTCTGGAACCTTGGCCTGTTCGCCAAGACGCTGATCAAAGGCACCCGCTCCGGGTTTCACCTGACCGACGCCGAATTCGCCCCGGACGCCCCGGCGATCCCGATCGATGTCGCATCCTTCGTCGGCTACTTCGTCCACCGCCGCGCATGGGAAAAATCCGGCCTGCCCGAAGGCGGCCTGTTCATCTACGGCGATGATGTCCTCTACTCCCTGCGCCTGCGCCGCGCCGGGTTCGCCATGGCCTTCGCCCCGATGATCCGCTTCACCCACGACTGCGGCACCATGGGTGACGGCTTTGTCTACCGCCCGATCTGGAAGATTTTCTACCACTGCCGCAACGGCGTCAGCATCGCCCGCCAAGCCGCCGGCCCGCTGATCTTTCCGCTCGCGCTGGCCTATTACACCGTCATCTGGTGGCGCCGCGGGCAACATTGTGACGGCACCGAACGGCAGCTTTACTACAAAATGATGCGTATGGGCCTAATCGACGGATTGCTCCGCCGCCGCGGCCGCAAGGCGGCGGTTCACGATCTGGCGCAGGCACTGGCCCCCTCCGCACCAAAAGCGTAGATTGCGCCAACCGCCCATAGTCGGAACGCTCAAAGGCCTCACGCTTAAAGGATCCTCCATGACGCAAGACCCCGCCGCCCTCGCCAAGACCGAGCAGGCTATCGAACTGAGTGAGAACGACAAGAAGGACCCCGAAAAAGTCCAACTTGTACAAGCCGTAAATCTGGCAAAACATCGCCAAGAAGAAGCCGCCCGCGAAATCCAGCGCCTGCGCCGAGAGTTGGACGATGCCGTTCTGACCATTAAAGAAGGCAGCGCGCTTGTGCGTCCCGTCGCCCGCCCGGCCAAGATGCGCCGGCGCCACTACGGACTTGTCGTGGGTTTCGCCGCAATCGTCTTGCTGCCCGTTGGTCTCGTTGCGGGATATCTTTATACTCGCGCTGCAGATCAATACGCCTCGACCATGGCCTTTACCGTCCGGTCCGAAGATATCAGCTCTTCTGCGGCCGACCTTTTGGGCGGAATCGGTGCCGGTCTTGCTGGTGCAAGCGGCGGCTCTGCTGGCGGTGACGCCGACATCCTTTATGAATTCATGCACAGCCCCGACATGGTCCGCCGCGTTGGCGAACAGATCGACCTACCTGAAGTCTTCAGCCTGCACCGTGATCAAGACCCGGTCTTTTCTTTGCCCGAAGACAGCACCATCGAAGACCTGACCAATTACTGGTCCAAGATGCTGACAATCTCTTACGATTCCGGCTCTCATTTGATGGAAGTCACCGCCCGCGCCTTTACCCCGCAAGACGCCCGCACCATCGCCGAGACTGTATTTTCCGAAAGCAGCCGGATGATCAACGCGCTGTCCGACATCGCCCGCGCCGATAGTACGCGCTATGCCGCAGAGGATCTGGATACCGCGCTCACGCGCCTAAAAAAGGCAAGAGAGGCGTTGACCCAGTTCCGTCTGGCGAACCAAATCGTCGATTTACAGGCTGACCTTCAAAGCCAGATGGGTCTTCTGGCCAGCCTGCAAGGCCAGCAAACCGAGGCGTTGATCGAACTCGACCTGATCTCTGAAACCGCACGTCCCGGGGATCCGCGACTGGAACAGGCACAGCGCCGCCTTGCGGTGATCGAAGCGCGCGTGGCCGACGAGCGTCAGAAATTTGGTGCCGGCGGCGAGGGCCCAGGCGGCGAGAGCTACGCCAATACCGTGGCGCAGTTCGAAAGCCTGACCGTAGACCGCGAATTTGCCGAACGCGCTTATGCCAGCGCCCTATCTGCCTATGACACAGCCAAGGCAGAAGCGAACCGCCAAAGCCGCTATCTGGCCGCCTATATCACACCCACGCTGGCGCAGCAGGCCGACTACCCCCAGCGGATGCGGATCATTGCGACGACAGCCCTGTTTGCCTTCCTGATCTGGGTCATCAGCAGCCTGATTTTTTACGCCCTGCGTGAACGTCGTTAAAGGAATCCCGTCATGATCGTGCTTCAAAATGTCACCAAGACGTTTCGCACCGGGACAACACGCAAGACCGTGGCCAACAACATCTCTGCGACCTTTCCCACGGGAAAGGTCATTGGTCTGCTCGGGCGAAACGGCGCAGGCAAGTCGACAATGATGGATATGATCGGCGGATCAATGAACCCCGACAGTGGCCGTATCATCACCAAGGGCACCGTGTCTTGGCCCGTCGGCTTCATGGGTAGCTTTCACCGCGACATGAGTGCCGCGCAAAACACCCGCTTTATCGCCCGCGTCTACGGCGTCGATACAGACGAGCTTCTAGATTTCGTCGCCGACTTCGCCGATCTAGGGGCGCATTTCCACGAACCAATCCGGCATTATTCTTCAGGCATGAAGGCCCGCCTCGCCTTTGGTGTCTCTATCGGCATTCCCTTTGACACCTACCTTGTGGACGAAGTCACCGCTGTTGGCGACGCCAGCTTTCGGCGCAAAAGCCGCCTTGTGTTCATGGACCGCATGGAACGGGCAGGGGCCATCATGGTGACCCACGCCATGGGGCAAGTGCGCCAGATGTGCGACGCAGGGGCAGTTTTGGAAAACGGGAACCTGACGTATTACGACGACGTGGATGAAGCGATCGACGCTCACCATAAGAATATGGGCACTGGCGAAGAAGCCTGACGCGTCTCGCTGTGAGACATCTTCGCGTCGCTGATCCACCCCTCAAAATACATTTCAAAAAGTAAATGTTTCGCATGCGATACATATTATGTAAAATAGCGCAGGGCAGGGAAGGGCGAAATAGACTCTGTTTCTGGCCATGCCCGACAAACAAAAGCGCGCGGCAGGGTGATCCTGCCGCGCGCTTTTGGTTCACGATATAGGCTATAAATTATGGTTTAGAGCCTTATGTCGCTAAACCTTATCCAGATCCCGTAGCGCCGTCATCAGGCGGCTGACGAAGAGGCGGTTTTCCAGCGCGGGGCCGGTCAGACGATATGCACCGTCCTTTTCAATCCGCAGAACGAGACCCTCGCAAAGGCTTTCAGGCTCTGAGTGCTTGCGGGGGCGCTCGCCTGTGATCATTGGCGCGCTAGGTGTTTCGCTGCGCGACAGGGTGCGGGTGATGATTGCGCCTTCTTCTTCGGCGTTGCGCTTGGGGGCGGCGTTCAGAGCGCTGATCAGTCTCGGTGCAAGGCCTTCATCAGCCTCTAGCGCTTGCACCAAAGCCAGACCGCTGCGTTCGGTAATCTCGGTGGGGTGTTTTAGACCCTGATCCAGCTGCCGCACGAGGGTGACGAACTGGCCAATCTTGGACCGCTTGGACCGGGACACTGCGGCGAACAGCTGGGCCAGCGCGACACGGTCACTGCGGAACACGCTGCGATCCACGGAACGGGCCACGATGCGGGCGCGTTCATAGTAGGACAGGCCGACGCGGATCTCGTTTTCCTCGACCATCGCGACATAGGATTCAGCGGCGTCGGCGGGATTACGGATCAAGGCCAGAACAGACTCGAACGCAGGCTCTTTCGTCTCTGACAGCAAATCGCGCAGCGCACCAAGGCGGCGCCAGCCAGAGATCAGACCGTAGCGGCCATCCTCCAAAGCGACAACTTCGATCGCGGTTTGCTGGCCGCGCTGGCGGATGCTGTCTTTTAGCACGGCCATCTCTTCTGCGTCAGCAGCGATACGGTCACGGACCAAGTGCTCTGCGTCGATCAGGTGCAGCGGTAGGCGCTGGATCAGGCGCCCTTCGTTCCGGGCATCGGTCAGGGTTTGCACGACTTCCGCCAGTGCATTGGCGCTGGCCGCGTCATGGGCCACATCAGCAATAGGCGGGCGAGGAGAGCCTAAACCCCGGGTTAGGGTCACAGTGCTTTTGACTTCTGGTGCCGCTGCGGGATGGGGCAGGCCGGTGGACAGCCCCACTGTCGGTGTCAGGCGCTTACGCTTGGCCACGGTGTGATCCTTTCGCAAAAAGGGCAGGGTGGTACGAAGCGGTTAACACCCCATAACCCTGCCGTGCGGTGGCCCGTGCGCGGACCTGAAAAAGGGGGGCGAAAATACATTTCAAAAAGTAAATGTATCGCATGCGATACATATTATGTAAAATAGCCATCAGCTGGCTGCCGGGGCGGCCGCAGCCTTTTCCGCCTCTTGCATCGCGAGTTCATCCTTGCGCCAGGCGCCCAGCAGCAGGGTTTTGAAGGCGGCATAGGTTGCGTCAAACGTCTCTCGCCCCCTTGCATAGGTTTCGCGGTTGAAGTCGCGGTAGTCGGCCTCGTAGATGCCCTGCACCTGTTCGCCAGCCTGACCGATCAGCGCGGTGAAGTCTTGGCGGTGCGGCGATAGCGTCTTGCCCAGATAGGCCTGCATCAGCCCGGCCAGTTCCGCCTGCTGGTTGCCGTCATAGCGCGTGACGACGGCGCGGACCGCGTCCCACTGGAACGCCATCTCTGGCCGGCCAAGGGCGCGGGCGGCAAGGTTCTCTCCATCCTCGATCGACTGAAAGGTGGTGTGGAGCATGTCGAAGAAACGGCCGGTGGAGTCGAACTCTAGGAACGAGGCGCCGACGGGGACCAGCAAGATGTCAGCGGCGGCAAGGCCATTGATCGTGAGGTAGCCGAGGGCAGGGGGTGTGTCGATGAAGACGACGTCGTAGTCGTCCAGCACGCCGTCCGCCTCGAGCGTGTCGGTCAGCGCATCCCACAGCTTCCAGCCGCGGCCTTGCATGCGCCAGACGGGGACTTGGAATTCCGCCCAATACAGATTCAGCTGGGCGCCGATCAGGTCGATATTGGGCCAGTGGGTTTTCTGGATCAGGGTTTGCGCGGTGACGCCAAGCGCCTCGGTCAGCGTCTCGTCCAAGGCGATCGGATTGTCGCCCCGGTCCCTCCGCCGCTGGTTGTCGGACTGCAGGTGTTTCGCATAGTGACGGGCAAGCAGGGGAAAGACCGTCTGCCATTCATCCGCAACGCTGCCGCCAAAGACCGAGGTCATCGAGGCTTGGCTGTCGAGGTCGATCACCAGCACGCGGTAGCCGTCCAGGGCCGCCGACATCGCGAGGTGCGCAGCTGTTGATGTCTTGCCAACGCCGCCTTTGAAGTTTGCGACAGCGACCATTTTCGCGGGCAGCCCCTTGGGACGGTAAGGCTGGTACTCCTTCGCCTTGGACCCCTCCTTGCCGAAGTGCGCGCGCAGCGTCAGCACCTCGTCGAGGGTGAACCACTTGGCGCCGGCCTCTGTCTCGCTCCGCCCTTGCGGCCAGTCGGGATGTTGCTTGAGCACGCGGCGGAAATGGGCCTGGGCGACGGGGATCAGATAGCGGGTGATTTCCCAAGTCGAGAACAGGCGCAGGTGGCGTTTGCCATCCTCTGCCAATCCGCGGCCAGCCAGATCATCGCGGCCGGCGCGGGCGGCGCCAGCGATTGCGGCAAAGCCGCCGGTGGTGACAGGATCATCCAGATCCCCCATCGCCTGATCGGGGTTGATGCGGAAATAGGGGGGAAGTGTCGTGCTGCTGCTCATTGCCTTTTTGCCCTTATGTGCGGCCTTTTGAGCAAGATACCATAAAACGCCGCACATGAAACAAAAGGTTGCACATGTACTGCATTTTCTTAGAAAATCATGGGGTTTTGTTGCACGCAGCCGCTTGCTGGGGTGCAGGGCTAAAAAAATTACGGTGTTAATATCCGTTAGTTGATAGTTACGGTGTTCTGCCTTTTGTGCAAAGCCCTGAATCTATACGGGGAAATGCGCATCTGAAACGACGTTGCGACTCTGATACCCCGAAGTGGCGACTCTGATACCCCGACCCAGCGACTCTGATACCCCGATCACATACGGTTTACAGACGGTTGTGGATAACTCTAGGGTGTCACTGAAACCACGAAGATACTTCGGGTGATTCCGGCAACGTCCGGAAGAGCAGTAAAGCCCCACAATAACCGGGGCGCAAAAGGCAGGCACGCGGCATGACAGCTTTAGCACACGGGCAGGGGGGACCTGCGGATTTTTTCGTATGCGATATTTTCGATGCTGCCCCTAAGACAGATATGGGCGGGATGGAGCATCCGATGTTCTCGCTCTCGACCCGGCCTGACCGGACGATCCGCCAGTATTCCCGCGGCGATACCACCATCACGGTGACGCCCTCTGTGCGCGGCCGGGCGACGATCCACGACAAGGATATCCTGATCTATTGCATCAGCCAGCTGATGGCGGCGCTGAACGCAGGCCGCACGATTTCGCGCAAGCTGACGCTGACGGCGCATGACCTGCTGATCGCCACGCGGCGCGATACCGGCGGCGATAGCTATACCCGCCTGTGCGAAGCGTTTGAGCGGCTGGCCGGCACGCGCATCACCACCAACATCACGACGGGAGATCAGGAAACGACCTCCGGCTTTGGTCTGATCGAGGCGTGGGAGATCGTGCGCAAATCTCGCGGCGGGCGGATGGTCAGCGTGACGGTGACGCTGTCCGAATGGCTGTTCCGCGCGGTGCAGTCGAAATCCGTCCTGACGCTCAGCCGCGATTACTTCACCCTGCGCAAACCGCCGGAGCGCCGCATCTACGAGATCGCGCGCAAGCATTGCGGCCAGCAGCGGATCTGGCGCGCCAGCGTCACCACCTTGCACGACAAGGCGGGATCGGACGCCCCCCTGCGCGTGTTCCGCGCCGCGATCCGCAAGATGATCGCAACCAACGGTCTGCCCGATTACGCGCTCGAGGAAGAGACCGGCGACATCATCTGCATCACCCGCAAAGGCATGAGCGCCGACCAAGCCGGCCTCGCCCCGCTGAAGCCTGCGACGATGGACGCCGCCCGCGCCGCCGCGCCGGGCTGGGATGTCTATGCGCTGGAATCCGAATGGCGCGGCTTCTGGGCCACTTCCGGCCGCCCCGCACTGCGCAGCGCTGATGCGGCGTTCCTCGGCTGGCTCAAAGGCCGCATCACCCGCTGATCGTCTTCTTTGGCTTCTTCTGGTCAAAAATACCTCGGGGGACGGCGCAGCCGGGGGGCAGCGCCCCCTCAACCTCGCCCCCGATCACGCCCCTCAAAACAAATCCTGCCACGCCGCCCCGTCAAAGCAGCGCAGGACATTCCCCGCATCATCATAATACACCGTCCCGCGCGCCGGCGCGGCGGGCGCTGTGCCCGGCACCAACTGGGCAAAGTGGTGCAACTGCACGCCCCCCGTCGCGGCCACCGCCGTGAGCGCCGTGCGCCAAGTGCTGCCCGTGGCGCTGACCTTGACCGAGAAATCATCATTGCCCGCCAACCCCATCTCGGCCCGGCCAGAGAAGGCGTTCTGATACAGCAGGCTTGCGGTATCCCCGGCGCTGGCTTTGTTGACCTTCACCTGATGCCCGCCGCCCGCGTGGTTTAGCAGCGTTGCGGGGGCAGAGACCGTCAGGCGGTTGACCTGATCGGACGCGGCACCAATGCCGACGCCGGGCAGGTTGTTCAGGTTGCTGGCGTCGAGCCCCGCGTTCACCCAGCCGGTGTCGGTCCAGACGCGCAGTACGGCCTCTGCCACGCCCCAAGCGCGCCAACCGGGGCGGGGAATGAAATAGATCCAACCGCCCCCAGAGAATGTCGCGATACGGGCATTTTGGCCGGCCCAGACGCCGGTGGGGGCGGTGCCAAGGGCCCAGGATTCGCCCTCTTGAGCAGTGTTGGGGGGCGTGGTGGCCCCGAATTGCTGCACTTGCAGTTGGACGATGATGTCTAGCCGTTCCAAAGCAGCATTGTGGGTGACGTGCTTCTGGGCCTGTGCTGCCTCGATGAAGGGCAGGTTAAGACGCGGGGTGTAGGTGGTCATAGGGCGCGCTCCTGAAATCCGAAAAGGGATGTCAGGTTGTGCGCCCGCATTGGTAAATGGTGTCGGGTGTAAGCGTGCGCAGCGCGGACGCTGCGCGCAACAGATTACATGCGTGCGCGGATAATCTGCCGGATTTGTTTAAGCTGGCGCACCAGCCGAGCCAGCAACCGTAGCGACCAGCGCAGGGCGCGGTAGGCGGGGTTACTGCGGCGTAGCAGACTGCGCCGTTCGCCCTTGGACATTTGCTGGCGGTCCTTCAGCACGATGCCGCGCGCTTCCCAGCGGGACATGCGCTGGAATACGATCTGGGGGTCACGCATCCACAGTTCGGTATCGCGGGCAATCTTGACCTTTGACTGCGCAGACAGGCGCATCCCGGTGGGGCGGGGGGTTTCCTCGATAAAGTCCAGCAGGTCAGATTGACCGGCGACCCAAGCGGCATGAATGGCTTCGGCGCGCGCGCGGGCGGCAAGGCCGATGCGGCGCATGTCTTGGCTGATATCGTCGATATCGGGCAGGATGTAGCCCGCAGGCAGCACCGGGTCGGGCAGGGCGATATGGCCGGCCTTTGGGCTGGTGGGATCGGTCGGCTTTGGTCCGCGCGCTGCGATCAAGGCGGCCTGTGTCGCGGCGCGCAGCGTTGCGGCAGCCGCGGCGTAGCTGGCCGCCGGATCGGTGGTGCCGGTCACGGGGGCGGGGCTTTGTCCGGTCAGGTCCATCGGCCAGTCGGCGCCTTGGGCAACGGACAGATCTGTCAGCAAGCCGTTCACGCCGTGGGTGATGTATTCGTCATGGGTTGGCGCATCATGGGCGATGACGACCATACCGCGGGCCATTGCCTCGAGCAGGCCCATACCGATGCCTTCGCTATGCCGCGAGGCGACAAAGATGTTGGCTTGGTCCATTTCCGTCGCCAGAACGTTATGATCCAGATCGAAATAGGACACGGTATCGGCCCCGTGGGCGGGATAATGTTCAGGGGACACGGTATCGGGGGCATTGTGCACATGCAGATGCACCTCTGGCCCCAGCATTGCCCGCACCCGGGCAGAGGTCAGCCCCCGTTCGGGCAGGCGCTGCCAAAACACTGCGCGCGGGACAGTGTAATCCGCCACAGGGGCAAAGGTGGCGGGATCCTTCATGTATTGCACAGGCAGGCTGTTCAGTCCCAGCCCCACCAGCCGGTGGTGCATGGTCTGGCAAAAGCTGACGATGCGTGCCTGGCGCATATGGGTCCAGAAATGTTCTGGTGCGCCGCCTGTGCCATCATACATCGGGATGCAGACAGTACGCTGCTTGGCGGCGATAAAGACCGGCGCTAGATATTCGGTCTGCCACAGCACGACGATGTCATAATCGGCTATCAGGATATCGCCGACCATATCCTCGCTTTGGATGCCGGCGTAATAGACGGTGACGTCAAAACGTGTGCGTAGCAGGTCGACAAAGAAATCCGCTGATTTTGTGACGCGGTGATAGGCGTGGTCGATGAAAGCGATCCGCAGCATGGTCTTATCCCCGTCCCTTGAAGGCAGCATCAAGCACCGCATCGAAACTGGTGGCAAAATCCGCCTCATAGGCGTCGCGGGCGCGGCGGGTGACGTCGTGGACCCAAGCGGCGGGGCGCTGTGACAGCTGGTACACGGCTTCTGCCAAGGCACGGTCATCTTTGACGCAAACGCCGTTGCCATAGCGTTTGACCATACTGGCAACACCGGTGCCGTCATAAGTCACAACCAAGCGGCCATGGGCGAGCCCCTCTTGATAGACAGCAGATCCGCGCAGGGCGTAGATGTCGCGCGCATAGGGCAGTACCAGCACATGGGCGTGGCGATACATGGCGTTAATCTCGTCCGAGGATAACCGTGCAGCGCGCACGTTCAGGTCGATCTTAGCGGCGAGGCGCGCCTCATAGGCGCGCGAGAAATAGGTGTCGTCCTTGCGCATCCCTTGGGTCGACAGCATCACCTGACCGCGTTTGAAATGCACCTTGAGCGCATCCGAAATCGCGACGAGCCCAAAGTAGCCTTTGTCTGCGCGGCCCTGACCGGGGGATGTCAGCTGGAATGGGCGGCGGTCCCAATCAATAGGGTCGTATGGTGCAATGCACGGATAGGTCAGATAGCCGACGTCTTGGCGCAGTACAGAGGTCAGATAGTCCTGATAGACCGGTGTTTCCGCGCTTAGGCTGACACGCACGCCGGCCTTTTGCGCATCGCGCACGGCAGTCAGCAGCCGGGTCCGGGCCGCGCCACGAGCATAGCTGAAACCTTCCATCACGCCGATCATGCGGCCATGCACACTGGGGCGCCTATCTGCGGGCAGGGTCTGTAGCACTTGCATCAGGCAAAGCAGGCCGTAGTGATCGACGCTGGGCATGAAAATCCAGTCGGTACCGGTAATGCCGTAGCGCTTAATCACCCCAAGCCAGTTTGCCCGCACCCGGCGGCCCATGCCGTCCAGACCGGCGGCGTCGGCCCCCATCCACAGCGCCTTGTCACGCAGGCGGCGCAGCTTACTAATCTTGTTGCCAGCAACTTTGGGAAAATCGCGGTATTTGCGGATCGCTTCGACGTGACCGTTGTATGGATAGGTCAGAACGCGGGCGTAATCCTCTGCGCCTTCAATGCCTTTTGGTAGGGCAGCACAGACCAGCGTGGTCACATCGATGTCGCGGCTGCGCAGCTCTGCTTCGAACAGGCGCAGGGCCTCGACGTTGTGGCCATAAGGCAGGACCGCCATGTGATCGGCGACAAAGGCGCGTCTGGATGTCATCGCAAAAGCCTTATTGGTCAGCCCCGCGCGGGTGGCGCGGGCAGGAAAGATGAAGGGGATTTATCGCTGCCGCAGCTCGCGGCGCGATGTATCAAGAAAGCGCATAAACTTGTCCGTGCAGGCGTTGTAAAGCTGCAGGTCGGTATAGTTGTGCGTATAGATGATGTCGGCGGCAGCGCGGATCTCGGCCGGATCGATCGGCACCTCTTTGGAGACATTCTTGGAGACCAGCGCCGGAGCGGGCTTACCAAAGAACGCGCTGAGTTCCTCGCGCAGGGTCGGCAGCATGTGCAGGGGCGCATAGAAGTCAAATTCGGTATCGAAGGTGTCCAGCACCTGATTGACGTCTTGCGGGTTGCCCTTTGGGCCGACGACGAACTGCGATTGCAGGTCATAAAATTCGCGCACTTTAGCATCGCGGCAATAGCGCACGAAGTCGACAAAGCTCTTGCACTTCACCTCTGGGCGGACCGCCAGATAGTGGCCGGGGTGGTTGCGGACATGGCGATAAAACGATGTCAGCCGCTGTAGCGGTTCGCGCAAGATAATTAGGCGCACGACCTTTTTGCCTGGCATGCGGCTGATCGGACCCTGACCCCGCATATGGTGCCCACCCGCGCCTAAAGCGTCGTCGATCCGTGCTTCCCAGCCAGAGCCGGGAAAGCAATGCTCATAGCGTCCATCCATCAGGCGCGATAGAAAATTGTGTACAGTGGTGCCGCCGCATTTGGGCACATGGCTGAAATCCAGCACCTGTGTTTGAGGGTCGAACCGGCCTGCACGCATGGAATGATCGCTTTACTTGTTTCAGTGCGCCTCCTTTACGCAGGCTGGGCCGGTTTGTCGATTGTTCAAAGCCGGAGCGGCGGGCTTCACGGATGCAGCGGGGCCACGCCGAGTAGGAGAAGCTGCTTTTAGCCACCCTTCTAGTTGTCAGATCGCAAATTTTACGACAAAGAGCGGTGCAACAGGGCGGGCCCGGATTGGGATGTCGCTTGCAACGCATTACCAGAGAGACCTTATTATGACCAAGCGCGCACTTATCACCGGGGTGACCGGCCAGGATGGATCCTATCTGGCAGAGTTTTTGCTGGAAAAAGGCTATGAGGTGCATGGCATTAAGCGCAGGGCGTCTTCGTTGAACACCCAGCGCGTGGATCACATCTATGAAGACCCGCACACCGACAATGCGCGCTTTAAGCTGCACTACGGCGATTTGACCGACAGCTCTAACCTGACGCGGATTATCTCTGAAGTGCAGCCGGACGAGGTTTATAACCTTGGCGCCCAGTCGCATGTCGCCGTCAGCTTTGAGGCACCTGAGTACACCGCCGACGTCGATGCCATGGGCACCCTGCGCTTGCTGGAGGCGATCCGGTTTCTGGGGCTGGAAAAGAAGACGCGCTTTTATCAGGCCTCTACGTCCGAGCTTTACGGCCTCGTGCAGGAAACTCCGCAGACTGAAACTACACCTTTTCACCCGCGCAGCCCCTATGCGGTAGCCAAGATGTATGCCTATTGGATCGCAGTGAACTACCGTGAAGCCTACGGCATGTATGCCTGCAACGGCATTCTGTTTAACCACGAATCCCCGCGCCGCGGCGAGACCTTCGTGACGCGCAAGATTACGCGCGGTCTGGCAAACATCGCGATGGGCCTCGAGGAATGCCTCTATATGGGCAACATCGATTCATTGCGCGACTGGGGCCATGCCAAGGACTATGTCCGCATGCAGTGGATGATGCTGCAACAGGACAGCCCGGAGGATTACGTCATCGCCACCGGCGTGCAGTATTCCGTGCGCGAGTTCATCATCTGGTCGGCGGCAGAGCTGGGCATCAGCCTTGAATTCACCGGCACCGACGTGTTGGAAATTGCGACCGTGACCGGCGTGACCGGCGACAAGGCCCCGCACGTCAAGGTTGGCGATGTGTTGATGCGGATCGATCCACGCTACTTCCGCCCCGCCGAGGTCGAGACCCTACTGGGCAATCCCGCCAAGGCCAAGAAAAACCTCGGCTGGGTGCCGGAGATCACAGCGCAAGAGATGTGCGCCGAGATGGTCGCCAGCGATCTTAAATCCGCCAAGCGCCATGCCTTGCTCAAAGAACACGGGCTGGAGATGCCGGTTGGTGTCGAGAACTGATAACCATATGCCTGCGCTCTAATCAGCGCAGGCTATATAGGCTAAAAAGGTTTACACTCACGAGAACAAATTTTAAGTGTAGTGCACAATTTCTGGATGGATGTTGTTAAATCTTTTCGTGTACCTAAGTTGATGTCCTGACAATCGTTGTGTAAAAATGTTCGTCCAACTATTGCGGCCGTGCGTGCAAACGTACTGGGCCCTCGGATTATGTAGCGAGACGTAGCAAGAGTCATGAAATCGTCTACAATGTTTCCAATGTTTTGTATCGCACCAAATTTTGTCATGATCTGCTGTGGAAGTTCTTCGTCGGAAACAACCATTAATGTGGCGTCTATATCTAGATTTCCACTTATTTCCTTAACAGACTCTAGTATCTGTACAAGTGCATCATCATCATAGAAATAAATTCCGTCCTGCCAATGTCGAAAGTCACCGCGGCGGCAATGTATCGATATCTTCATTTTTCTGTCGGTATTAAATTGATCAAAACGTGTCAGAAGGTCTTTCCTGATCGACATGTAATGCGTAGCACACGCAATGTCATTATCTCCCCCTAAAGACCAACTCGATAGCGGAAAAGGATCCTTAAGGACGATATTCATAGGCGTTGCTAATAACATGGCCAAATCTTCACGCGAAATTTCTCCTGATATATGGCCGTCGTATTCAATTACCCTAATATTTTCATCGATAAGATCAAAAATAGAAAACTTTCCGAGCTTAAAGCTTGCACTCTTTTGTTTTGCAATTTCTCTAAATCGATCAATCTCCTTTTGGGATTGATCGATTTCAAAATCGGATGAAATAAGTTCAGAAGAAAATATATCAATAATAGTTTTCTCTACTCTTGGAAACTTTAAGTCGTACCCCATTTCGTTTGACATTCTCATAAGTCGAGTGAAGAGAGGTAAGTGATTGCCAATCCGGATATTGTTTCCACCGGCTGCAATGTATAGTTTTTGGGTCATTCTATACCTGTTTTAATGATCGTTTCGGCGTTTCTAGTCTTTGTTTTAGTTCGACGCAACTGCGTCTGTATTTTTATCGCTTCACATTGGAATTCTTTTATCAAAAGGGCTTGTTGTGTGTAGTGTCAACATGTAGGCAGCGTGCCTAAGAGCGACATGCATGGGTAGCGTAATATGAATACCATTCGTAAGGTTCTCGTTTTGGGCTTCAGTGTGACTGGTGAAAAGAATGGTTACGTTGAGCAAGCTATAGGTGATTGGCCTTTGGGTGTCACTTTGGTCAAGGCTGCGATTGGCGGCTTGATGCCAAGTTGGATAAAGTTTTTTGCGGCTGGCATCTTTGATGACATAAAGCCGGATGCTGTCGTCTTTGATTTGGCAACGCCAATGTTTAGAAAGCTTCCGGATGCTGAATCTCAACACCGAGTGTCGGTTGAATGGATGTTGCATCTCTGTCAGCAACGAGAAATAGCTGTAGCTTTTCTAGATCTTCCTAGGACAGACGTGGATGAGGCGACCGACTGGGTTTATGCTTATCATTGTGCTTTGGCTCGCAAGGAGGGGCTGGGATATAAATCGGTTTTTAGCCAACCGAACATGTTTAGGGATGAGGTCCATCCTACGGAGAGTGGCAAGATAGTTTACTCTGAAGCCCTTAGAGATTTGATCTGTGAAATAGTTGAAAATCCTAAGATACCGCCACCCTATTGTCCAGATGCTAGGTATTCCACGATATCTATTGCTGGGGACTCACCGACACGTAATTTTAGTCGGGCTGGTTTTACCGTGGGAGTTGTAGATTTAGTTCCGGGTGAAAGCATTGTATGTACGCTCACACTAGGCTGGCGCCTCGTGGGCCTTTCCTACCTAATGGGGCCGCGGACAGGTTTTTTTACTTTGTCAGGTGGGGGGCGAGATGTAATTGTTCCAGCCTATGACAAGCATTGTTATTTCGAGCGTTTTGGTGTCCGCCTGTTTCACCCTATTGTAGACACAAAAATTAAAATTGAGCAGATGAATACTATACCGGACGTGGATTTGCTCAAAGGAGAGCCGGATTTGAGGGCGCGTGTCGGATCATTGGCGCATCTACTTGTTGAACAGGATGTGGAGAATTCAGTGCTATGAGAATCTATATCGCAGGCCATCGCGGCATGGTGGGCGGCGCGATCTTGCGTCAGTTGCAGGCGCGCAAGGACGCGGGCGAGGATCTGACGCTGATCACCCGCACCAGCGCAGAGCTTGATCTGACCGATCAGGTGGCGGTGCGTGACTTCATGGCAGCAGAAAAGCCTGACGCCGTGATCCTGGCCGCGGCCAAGGTTGGCGGGATCATTGCCAACAACACCTATCCGGCGCAGTTCATCTATGAAAACCTGATGATTGAATGCAACGTGATCCATCAGGCCCACGCGGCTGGCGTGCAGCGTCTGCTGCAGCTGGGATCATCCTGCATCTATCCGCGCGAGGCACCGCAGCCGATGGCTGAAGACGCCCTGCTGACCGGCACGCTCGAGCCCACGAATGAGCCTTATGCGATCGCCAAGATCGCGGGCATTAAGCTGTGCGAAAGCTATAACCGCCAGTATGGCCGCGACTATCGGTCCGTGATGCCAACGAACCTGTACGGTCCGGGCGATAACTTTCACCCCGAAAATTCTCACGTCATGCCCGCCATGATCCAACGGTTTCACAACGCGGCTAAGGCTGGCGATCCGGAGGTCGTGATTTGGGGCAGTGGTGCGCCGATGCGCGAGTTCCTACACGTTGATGATATGGCCGCCGCATCGCTGTTCGTGATGGATCTGGACAAGGACCGCTATGACGCGGAAACCGATCCGATGCTGTCCCACATCAATGTTGGCACCGGGCAGGACGTCACCATTCTGGAGCTGGCGCAGCTGGTGGCAAAGGTTGCCGGCTTTCAGGGCAAGATCGTCACCGACCCCAGCAAGCCCGACGGTGCGCCGCGCAAACTGATGGATGTCAGCCGCTTGGCTCGGATGGGCTGGACGGCGGATATTGCTTTGGCAGATGGCGTGGCCCAGACCTATGCATGGTATCTGGAACAGTTGGGTAAGGGCGCGGCGGTGCGCGCGAAGTAGTTTGCACCGGACGCTCCGCGGGGAGTTTATCCGGCCAGATGAAAAAGCGGCCATACGGTATGATTTTGACATAATGGCGTCAGGTTTCCCGCAGAGGGTAGCGTCAAAAGATAAAAGGCAGATTTAACATGATTACGCCCGTCCTTCTGTGTGGTGGCTCTGGTACGCGGCTTTGGCCCTTGTCGCGCAAAAGCTACCCCAAGCAGTTTTCCCCGCTGATGGGCGATGAAAGCCTGTTTCAGGCCAGTGCTGCACGTCTCGCGGGTGAAGGCTATAGTGCCCCCGTGGTCGTCACCGCCGATGCCTTCCGCTTTATCGTGACAGAGCAGCTGGACAGTGCCGGGATCACACCGGGCGCTGTGCTGATTGAGCCTGCAGGCCGTGATACGGCACCGGCTGTGCTAGCGGCGGCGCTCTATGTTTACGGTCAAGACCCGGACGCGATGTTGCTGGTGGCACCATCGGATCACGTGATCCCGGATGCGGAGGCTTTTAATGCCACCGTGGCTGCCGCTTTGCCCGCAGCAAAAGCGGGTCAGTTAGTGACTTTTGGTATCAGTCCTGATCGGCCCGAGACGGGCTATGGCTATCTGGAACTGGCCGCCGCGCCGACGGGCGATGTGGCACCGCAGCCGCTGAAGGCGTTTGTTGAAAAGCCTGACGCCGAAGCTGCCGCCGCGATGCTGGCCGAGGGGCGGTATCTGTGGAACGCAGGTATTTTCTTGTTTTCGGCCGCCACGATCAAAGCGGCATATGAAAAGTTCGCCCCGGATATGGTCAAGGCCGTGCAGGGCGCGCTGGATCATGCCAAATCCGACCTTGGCTTCACCCGTCTAGCCGCCACCCAGTGGGAGCAGGCGCAGGCGATTTCCATCGATTATGCCGTGATGGAGAAGGCCGATAACCTGTCCGTCGTGCCTTACCTTGGCCGCTGGTCTGACCTTGGCGATTGGGCCGCGGTCTGGCGCGAGACAGAGCAGAACGGCGTGTCTCTGTCTGGCCCCGCCACAGCGATTGATTGCACCAACACGCTTTTGCGGTCCGAAGTGCCGGGCCAAGCCATCGTCGGTATCGGCCTTGACGACATCGTCGCTATCGCCATGCCCGACGCCGTGCTGATTTCCCACAAGGGCCGCACACAAGAGGTCAAGCAGGCCGTCGCCGCGCTGAAGACGCAAAAGGCGCCGCAGGCCGAAAGCTTTCCCAAGGATCACCGCCCTTGGGGCTGGTTCGAAAGCCTGGTTGTCGGCGAGCGGTTTCAGGTTAAACGCATCGTCGTGCACCCCGGTGCCGCGCTGAGCCTGCAAAGCCACCACCACCGGTCCGAGCATTGGATCGTCGTGCAGGGCACCGCGAAAGTCACCGTGGACGAAGACGTCAAATTGGTCAGCGAAAACCAATCTGTCTATATCCCCCTTGGCGCCGTGCACCGCATGGAAAACCCCGGCAAAGTGCCGATGGTTTTGATCGAGGTACAGACGGGGTCTTATCTTGGCGAAGACGACATCATTCGTTACGAAGATGTCTACGCGCGGGAATAATTTAAGCTGCGCAATCATCTTTGCGTTGTGAAGGATTACGCCTGTGCCCGATATTGCTGCCTCGATTGCGACAACTGCTAATATTCAGGTCGGGGGCACCTTTAATGGTGCCCTTGAAACGCTTGGGGACCGGGATTGGATCCGGGTCAATCTATCGGCCGGACAAACGGTACAGATTGATCTAGGCGGGAGCGGCAGCAGTCCGGTCAATGATACCTATCTGCGGCTGTATAGTGCGAATGGCACTTTGATCGATCAGGACGATGACGATGGCGGTTTTCTGAATTCGCAGCTGGTCTTTACGCCTGGTACAAGCGGAACCTATTATATCGCTGCTGGCAGCTATAACGACAGTCGTACGGGCGGTTATACGGTGAGCGTGCAGGAAACGACCAGCACGGGCGGCACCCCGACTATTCCGACGACCCCAAGCACCGATTATACCCCGGCCCCGAATGCACCCGCTGGTCCGCTGGATTCGATCATGGGTGACACGATACTGAATGATCACGTCGTGACGGTTTATTTTGGGCGTGCTGGCGAGAACTTTGATGGGCAGATCACCGGAGAGGGTTTCAACGCCTACGAGCGGTCGCGCTTTCAATACGCCTTTGACCAGATCGAAGCCGTGGCCGATATCGAATTTCGTATTGTGAACAATCCCGATCAAGCCGATTTTCGGCTGGTGCTGGATACCAATGAAATGGGTTATAACGAGCTGGGCTATTTCTATTCGCCCGGCCCCTATTTTCAGGCAGGCGTCGGGGTCTTTAATGGCGCTGCATTTGACCGCCGCGCTGGTGGCAACCTAGAGGTCGGCGGCTACGGTGCGACCACGATTACGCACGAGCTGATTCACGGTCTGGGCCTGATGCATCCGCATGACAACGGGGCAGGGTCTTCTGTCATGACGGGCGTGACCAGTGCCTTTGACGATTTTGGCCGGGGTGATCTGAACCAAGGCATTTTTACCGCAATGTCCTATAACCCCGGATATACATCAGATCGGCCGACGTGGACCGAAGACTTTGGGTCCAGCAGCGGTCCGATGGCGCTGGATATCGCAGCATTGCAACTGATGTATGGCGCAGCGGAAAACCGCAGCGGCAACAGCTTTTATGTACTGGACGATTCAAACGCGACCGGCACCGGGTGGCAGACGATCTGGGACACGGGCGGCATCGATACAATCGTTTACGGCGGCGGTGCGGGCGCTGATATCAACCTGCGCGCGGCGAACCTGACCTATGGTACGGGCGGCGGCGGCTATGTGTCGTCGGTGAACGGTGTGATGGGCGGCTATACCATCGCCGCTGGCGTCGTGATCGAAAACGCCCGCGGGGGCAATGGCAACGACCGCATCGTCGGCAATGGCGCAGGGAACACGCTGGATGGGCGCGGCGGCAATGATGTGCTGTTCGGTCTGGAAGGCAACGATATCCTGCGGGGGGGTAATCTGCGGGACAATCTGATTGGTGGAACCGGGGCTGACATTTTGGTCGGCCAGCAGGGCAACGACCGTCTGCAGGGCGATCTGGGCGCGGACCGTCTGGTGGGCGGCGCAGGGTATGACACCTTTGTCTTTGCCCGCTTTGACGACAGTAAGGTCGAGGCACCCCAGCGCGATGTGATCATGGATTTCCAGCGCGGTTATGACCAGATTGATCTGTCAGCGATTGACGGGCATCGCGGTTTGCGCGGGGATCAGGCGTTCAACTTTATCGGAAGCGCAGGGTTTGACGGGCGCGACGGGCAGGGCGATGTGCGTATTCAGGGCTTTGGCAATGGCGTCGTGGTGTCGGTCGACATCAACGGCGATGGCCGCGGCGATATGCTGATCGAGGTGCAGAACGTGGCCAGCCTGCAGACCAGCGACTTTATCCTGTAAGGCACATGCCTTACAGGATAAAGGGCGGCACCCCGGAATGCGGGGTGCCGCCCTTTTGCGTCTAAAGCCCGGTAGCTAGTTTAAGCGCGGTCGATCTGTTCCTCGTCGCAGACGATGCCCGTCGCCGCGCCGTAGCTTTGACGATCCGCGTCTGACAACGCCTCAGAGGCTGGCGCATCTGACGGGCCATTTCCGGTATAGGCGGAAATAAAGCAGCGCATCGCGTGGGATACGCCTTGGGCGTTCACTTCGCGCTGGTCGGGTTCGTAATACAGGCCGCCCGTGGCGCTGTTGGTGATGATTTCAAAGGACGGGAAGTAATCGACGAAATCATGGGCGTCGATGATTTCCTGCGCCGCGACCCGCAAGACTGCTTTGGAATAGGTGGTCGAAGTGATGACGTGGCGATCCTCATAGGTCGCAATCAGCGGGACCGGTGACACGGTCAGCAGCACTTTGACGGCCGGGTTGATCCTGCGCAGATCAGCCAGAAAGGCGGCCAGTGTGTCGCGCACTTCGGCGGTGGTGAAGTTGTGGAACGCGTGCTTTTCAGGGTCGAAGTCACCGGCGGCAACACCGGGGGCCAGCGGAAAGACCGATCCGTCGATCTTGGACATCCAAGCCTCTGTCAGGCCAAGTGTGAAGACGAAAACATCGGCAGTTTCAAAGATAGCGCGCACATGGGTCAGGTGCTCTGCGCGGGCGGCGGTCACGGCCTCGGGGCTGTCAAAGCCAGCCGGTTCGATCATCGGGCGGTACGGGTCGACCCAGCGGCCATCGGGGCGTTGCCATGCGGTTTCGGCCTTAGTGCGCTCTTCAAAGACTTCGCGGAACAGCTGATCCAGCTGGTGCACGGTGTAAAGGTTGCCATAGCGTGCAGAGAACACGCCGTACTGGCCAGCGGTGCGATCTGCGTCCGCCAACTGTGCGCCATCTTCGGGGACGTAATAGTTGAACCCCAGCCCCGACAGCTTGCGCGAGATATGCTGCGCAAAACAGCTGCCAGCGGTGGCAACCTTCATATCAGGCGTCACGGTAAAGCGGGGGTGTAGGGCGGGATTGATCCGGAATGGGGCAACCCGGGACACGGCGCGGCGCCACATCTTGTAATCAGGAGCGCCGCTATAGGGATTGGTCATTGGTCAAATCCTTGAAATGGGGTCTGCATCACTGGGCGGGTTGCAAGGCCGGGGTGCCAGCCAGCACGCGCGCCATGGCCGCGGCCTTGGCAGCATATTCAGGCGAGAAGTTCAGATCTTCGCGCGGGTGGCGGCTGTAGGTGTAAAACGACAGTTCGATGAAGCCTTTTAGGTCGACAACCTCATCTGCCTTGGTCAGCTTGAACAAGGTACTGCCATGAATGCCGCAGTTTTCCGCAATTTCAGGATAGCACGGATAGATCGCGTTATTGCCAAGGTTGTCGGCGGGTGCGCGGTAGAAATCGACGATGCGGGTGTCCAGTTTTGTGGCAATGACGCGGGCAACATCGAACAGGCATTGCACATGGGGGTGGTTGACCGTGTGCATGAAGCATCCTGTCCGCGACCAGCGCAGCATCAGGGGGGCAATATCAAGGCCAGCCTTGGCAAAGGTCGCCACGAGCAAGCTGCGCTGCTTGTCCCATTCATCGAAATAGCCGCAGGCGGCATAGGTCTGTGCGTTATACAGTTTGACCGTCTGTTCCACCGACAGCCCGTGCAAAAACGCCGACAGGCAGATGACCGAATGATAGGCACCAAAGCGCGTATTGACCGGATAGCCTTTGGCCGAGCGGACATAGCATACGTCGGGGTGGTAGCCGGAAAAGTAGAAGCCGGGCACATCGACGACGGTCTTGGCAGTCAGCGCCTCTGGCCCGATCAGTTCCAGCGCCAGATTGCGCGCTTGCGGCAGCAGCACCAGTTGGTCGGCCTCTGTTAAGGCAAGGCGGGTTGCATCTTTGTCGGCCTGCGCGGCTGTGATTTCGGTCATGCCGATATCCAGATCCGGGCAGAAGACCTTAAGGGACCGGGTTAATCCCCAAGTGGCGCAGTTCGAAATGACATGTGTTTTGGTCATGCGAGGGCTTTCTGAAAAGTCATATGCCGGCGGTTGCCTTGTTTCTAAGCGGGTGCCGCAGGCGCGTAAACCTGCCCGCCCAAAGAGGGGGACAGGTTTACGCTAGGGTCGCTGCTAGGCATCCGAGCGAATAACAAGGTTGCCGATATAGTTCTGCGCGATCCGATCGCCGTGTCCAGTCGCGGTAAAGACCCGCAGCCCGGTGACGGCAAAGCCGGCGCTGCGCCCGTCGGGGGGGGCAAAGCGCTGGGTACGGGCCGGGCGCAAGGTCACGGTGCCTTCGTGCAGGGGAATGATCCGGGTGAAAGGGGTCCGGCCATGGCTATTACCGGCAAGGGGAAGGCGGGTGATAACCTGTTCGCCCAGCGTCACAACCAGTGACTGGTGCTGCATCTGGGTGAACCCGTCGATCTGCAAAAAGACCGGGTCCGTCTGCAAAAGGTCTGGGTTTGCGCCATCGGTATAATCGACATGCATGCCACCCGCACCGATCCAGCGGAAGCGGTTTGGCAGACCCTGCTCGGGATAGGGGCCTTCGCTATGGTGTTCGGACCGCCAGTGCAGACGTCCGGTCGCATTCACTGTCACCGGTATGTCGTAACGGGGCATGTCGTCATCGCTAGGGGCATCGCGCGCCTCTACCCTCATATAGGACACAAGCGCTGATAGGCTGCGCGTGTCTTCGCCGCCATCGGGTGCCGTATGCGGCGTGATGAGCGTCAGGGTCATAACATCGCACACGGTCAAAGGTTTTGCAAAAGGCAGATAGTGTACCTGTGTCTGGGGACCTGCGACAAAGCTGCCTTGCGGGACACCATTGGCCAACACGGTCACCGGTCCACGGCTGTGCCGTATCCGCAGGGCGATGAAAACGCCCGTTACCTCGCGCGGACCGTTTGGGGCCCGTAGGAACAGATGCGCCGTTGTCCCGTCAATCCAGCGCGCTTCGGGTTCGGGGTTGCTCCAGTCACCAGCAAGGCCGGTCAGGCGCTGCCCCATAAACATGGCAGCATCATCCAGTGGGATCGCTGCCAGCCGCAGCAACCGGTCCACAGCGTCCGGGCATTCAACATGCGGCAAGGGCGGCTGGAGTGTGGTCTTTGCCACAGGCAAGGCCAGGACATCCGACCAGCGTGTCAGGTAATCACCCATCCCAAAGATGCGATCGTAAAACGCCTGTCCTGCCTTGCCCCGCGCGGTGCGCGCAGCGGGATCTGATAGCAGTTGCACGATATCATTGGCCATTTGCGCAGCGGTATGGACGGCTGGAAAGGTACCGCCGATTTGCGCGGCAAGTTCATAGAATGATCCCGACATCGCCGAGAAACATTGCCCCAGCGAGAGTGCCTCAATCACTTTGGTTGGGAAGCCGGTGCCTTCGATAACGGGCAGCAGCACGATCTTAGATGCTAGGTACCAGTCGGTCACCGATGTCACGCGGCCCATGAAAAAAACATTGCGCGCGGCGAGCGCGGCCTTCTCATCAGGTTGGAATCCCTGATCAATATTGCCGACGATAAAGATGTTGATCTTCTGTTTTTTCGGCAGCAAAGGCAGCACATCGTCCAAAAAGAACCGCAGGCTGGCGATATTAGCGGCATGAGCGGTACCGACAAAGACTATGTCGATGCTATGACTTTGGCCTTGTGCGCCATGGCCCGGGGTCAGTTGCGCTAGATCAAGCTGCTGCAAATGGTCGCCATCCAGCAGGTCGGCGCGGTCCATGTCAAAGTCCCGCTCTGCGGGCAGGGCGACGTTTGGCGGATAGATGACGTCACCGTCCGGCCCGCCATGGCGGGCCAAATCTTCTTGCAAGGTACGCGAGATAAAAACGCGGCGGTCGAATCTGTGCAGGGCCGATGCTTCGCTGGCGGCCTCTGCGGCAAAGCCCCGGTCGAATACGGTTTCGGTAACGGCGGGTGCGTCGGGATTTTTAGTTAACAGAAGGGTCGCAGACTCTGCCCGGCTTTGGCGGCGGAAGACATTCTGCTGGGTCTGAAAGTCATGGACCTCGCAAATTGTCGGCGCGCCGGTCAGATCATGCAGCCGCTGCGCTAAAGGCCGTGCCCAAGTGTAATTGGCAACGATCCGGTCTGGCGTGCGCAGGTTCAGATAGGCCTGCAGCACAGGTCCGATGGTCACGTAGTCGCGGATCAGCTCTTCGAATGCATCGACGTGGAACAGTTCGGCATCGTGGCGGTGATACCTATTAAATAAGCGGCGAAAGTTTTCGGTGTCGTTCAACGATACAAAATACAGCGGCTTGCCGCGCCAAAGCGGGTCATCAAAATACCGCACGACGGTGTCGCCTTTAAAATAGGCAAGGCCGTCGATGATATTCGCCCAAGGCACGCCAACGATCATCGTATCAGCAGCCATATGCGACAGCATCGCAAGGTGGGCGCGCTGCACAAAGCCGTGGCCGCCATCAACCGGCAGGGCTGGAATGTAACACACGAGCGGCGCAGGTGTTTCGGGGGCTGCCGGGCGGGGCGCGGGTGAATGCAGCGTAGTAAGCGTGCTGATGAAGCGGTCGATGCCGAAGCGTGCAATCGCGGTGTCGGGAAAGGGCGTCTCGCCACTTAGGACAGCTGCCACGGTGTCGCCAAAGCCTTCGGCAGTGTCCATGTCAGGGCTGAACACACCCATGCCAGCAAAGGTCCCGATCATATCGGTCCCTGGCGTGCAAACCACTGGTACCCGGCGACTAATCGCATCATAGACAACACCCGACCCGCGTGTGCGGTACGCATCCGCGTCATAGGGCATCAAGATCAGGTCAGCCGCGTCGATGGTCGCCAGAAATGTGTCGTAATCGAGCTCTCCGGGCAGAGTGATGGGATGGGGGCGTCCGTCCATCTGTGCCAACTGCATCTTGGCATCAGTGATCGCAGGGCTGTCGTTACTGGCGTTTGTGTAGGACTGAAACACAAATTCCAGATTGCCGGGATAGGCGGCCTGAATAGCAGCAACGATCTGGGGCAGGCGATCAAAACCCTTTTCCGCGCGCGCTTCACCGACAAAAACGACGCGTTTCGGGAGGGTGCCTTGCACGGGGGGAGGGGCTGCCTGCGCTGCGGTGTCCGGTGCCAAAATGGTCAGGGGACCCATGCAGATCGGGAAATCAAAGCCAAGGGCTGCGTAATGCGACTTAAGACCGGCGGTCTCAACGTGGATCAGCAAATCTTGGCCCAGCAGCCCCTCGTCACGCAGGCGTTCCAGCACTTGCAGCGTTTCGACGCCCTGCAAGCCTTCGCCCTGAATGATCTCTGGCGTGCAATAGATCAGCGCATGGATGCGTGGGCGCTGGTGGGGCGGAATACTCAGCAGGTATTGCAGCAGCGCCATGACGCCTGGCGCGCTAAGGGTATGAATATAAAACACTGCGTCCTGCGGGGCGGTCAGGGTCGCGTGCAAGTCCAGCAGGCCGTAAAGGTATTTCTCCCAGCCCGGAAGATCGCTGTCATAGACTGGGTGAAACTGGAGCGGCCCCTCTGGCTGGGGGTCATCCGATACGTTCAGTGCATAGGTCGGCCAGATCCGGCGGACATCAGGACATACGGTTTCGAGATCCGTGTTGGAAAACGGAAACTTGCGGTTCACGATGCAGGTGACATCATAGCCGGCAGCCGTCGCCGCCAAAGTGACCCGCGTGGTGGCGGTCAGGTTGTGGGAAAAGCCCGATCGTAGATCGGGGTCGAGGATAAAGAACGGCCGCCCTGCGGCCTGAGAGCTTAGAGCATCCATGCGTAGGGCGTATTCTGCAATGCGGCTTTCAGATCATCGTAATTGGCAATTTCGTCCTTCAACGCAGTGCCGGTCTTTTTTAACGTCGGCTGAACGTCCTGTGGGGACAAATCGAAGAATGACAGCATCTTACGATAACCCTGCACCGGATCGTTTTCGATATCGTCCTCGTAGGTCAGGGTCTGCACATCAAGGCCGGTATTACGGACGTTACGGACCGTAGCCTCTTCGCGGGCGATGACCTTGTCCAGCAAATCAACGATGCCTGTCGCCTTGATGCCTGTATCAGGGTCACCAAGTGCCTGCAGGGGCACTGAATAACGTGTATCACCCAAGCCTTGATCAGACTTGATGTGATACACACCAGTCTTCATCGCGCGAAAACTGCTCAGGATCCGCTTGAGCACGTTGCGCCGGCGCAGCACGACAACGCGCGTCGGGTTTTCTTGCGCGGCTAAGGCCTGCGCGAATTGCTGGGCGGTGCAGGCAGGGTTGTGCAGAAAGTTGATCAGCTTGATTTCGTATCCAACAAGGCGGCGGTTGCTATGGGCACCGGCAACCAGCGCATCAATGCGGGCCACCATTTTGTCCGCAGACATGGTTGCGGCAGTGGGGTCGCGCTGTTCAAGCAAGGTGAAATGCTCATGATGCCATGCGATAGCTGGATGCGTCTCTAACATTTTAGCCAGTACAGTGGACCCGCTGCGCCCAAAATGCAGCATCGCGGTTTTCTGCATGCTCATGTTCCCTGTCCTTTGCTTGTGACCTCGTGATCCATGACGTATCGCACTTTGGCCTGGATGGCACCTTGAAGCCCTGTTCGGATACGAAATCAAGCCCCTGGGCAAGGAGTTGGGTGGATCAAAGGTCGCGGGATCTGCTGTGGGGGCATCCGGATTTCATGACGACGCCCCGGACGGACGGGCAGTGGGTTGCCTTTGGGCATGTCATTCAGGATGAGCCCATCATGGCAGAGGGTCGCATCGCGCTGGATACCGGGGCCTATGCGACCGGCGTGTTGACGGCGGCGGTGCTGGGGGATGGTCCGCCGCGGTTTGTGACGGCCTGAAGGCGCGCGGCACCCTCACCCATAATACCCATACCCCGCCTCGTCCCCCATATACCGGCACTCGTTCAGGACCACGCCCATGACGTTGGTCTGGCGGGCAAGGTCTTGTTCGCAGATGTCGATCTCTCGGGTGGAGGTGCGTTCGGTGGCGGCGATGATCAGGACGCAGTCGACTTGGGTGGCGAAGGCCATCATGTCGTCGGCGGCCAGCATGGGCGGCATGTCAAAGATAGTGATATCGGGCCGGTAGGCGGCGTCGAGTTGGGACAGGGTGTCGCTGATGCCTGCGCCGCTGAGCAGTTCTGACGCATTGCGCGTTTTGGTGCTGTTCAGGCCAACCGCAAGGTTGCCGTCATAGCAGGCAGCGTTTTGGGCAAAGTCGACCTTGCCGCGCAGCACATCGGTGAAATCCACCGGGCGCGGGTTGATGCCCAGCATCCGCGCCAGCGACGGGCGGCGCAGGTCGAGTTCCAGCAGCATGCTGCGGATGTCGGGCTGGCGCGACAGGCTGACGGCCAGGTTCAGCGCAATCGTGGATTTACCGCAGCCTGCGGTGGGCGAGGTGATGGCAAGCCTGCGCCAGTTGTTGTCGTGCATTTGCTGCAGTATCCGGGTGCGCATCATGTCGATGCCGGCGGATTCGGGGCTGCGCGAAAAGGACACGATCCGGTGCTTGCGCATCAGGTTCGCGTCAAACTGTTCCACCGGCAGGGCAGCCCAATTGGCACTGATCGCATCCACCGGCAGGGGTTTACTGCCGCGGGGACGGGGCACGCCAAGCGTTTCTCGGTCGGCGCGGGCCTTGGAAATGGCGGCTCTGATCTTGTCCATATGCGGCGTCCTTAGGCGAATGCGGTCGAGTGCGCGGATGTCAGGCTGGTGGGCGTCAGATTGGCGAGGCCAATGCGGCGCCCCAGCCCGTCGATGATCAGATCAAGCGGCATGTAGTAGGTATCAAGCGCCCAGATACCGATGGGAATCCCCACCAGCAGCGCGCCCAGCACGCCGTAGATGATCACGCGGCGGCGCCATTTTTCCTCGGTCGTGCGGAAATAGGGCAGGGTGGCGAAGGGGGTGATGCCAAGGGCGCTGTTCAGATCAGCGGGGCGGCGGATGCCTTTGTTCAGCAGTTCAAGCAGGATCACCATGGCAAGGCCCATGAACAGGCCCCCGCCAACGCCTGCAGCGGCGATCAGCTTGCGGTTGGGCCGGTCCGGGCTGGCGGGCACGACGGCCTGTTCGATGACGGAAATACGCTGACCCTTGGCAAGCGTTTCAATCACATCGCCGGTTTCCGCCCGGGCGCGGTTGGCGACGGCTAGGTCATATTGGGCGCGCACATTGGCATAGTCGCGCTGCAGGGTGTCCAGTGCGATGGCATTGCCTGGCGTCGCCTCGATCGTGGTTTGTAGGCGGGCCAGTTCCGCCTGCACCTGCAGCTTTTGTTCGTCCAGAAACGCCAGTTGCGCATCGATTTCGCCCAGCTGCGCGACAAAGGCGCCGCCCATCACGCCGTTGCGCGCCACGCCGCGCTGCTCTGACTGGGCGGCGACGACGGCAGCCAGCGCATCGACTTGGGTCTGCAGCAGTTTGCGGCGAGGGTTTTCAGGCGACAGGATCGCATCGGCGCGGGCTAGATCATCGCGCAGGGTCTGCAGCTGGCGCTGTTCCTGGGTGCGGTCGACGGCGCCGACGGCGGTGTCGGCCTCTTCGGCGGCGGCCTGCTGAGCCACCACGCCGCGGCGGCGTTCGGCGAGCAGCGCCGCATCGCGGTCCATCTGCAGCAGGCGTGCCTGCCCTGCGGTCTGCTGCGCGCGGCGAAATTCTAGGCTGTCGGGCAGGGTCTCTTGGTTGGCTTCTTGAAAGGTCAGAATGGCGCCGCCGCGTGTGGTCAGCTCTGCATCAAGGCGGCTGACCTCTTGCTCAAAGAACTCCAGCGTTTGGCGGGCAGAGCCGGTGCGCATGGCTACGTCTTCGCGCAGGATGCGGGTGACCAGCTCGTTGGTGACTGTCGCAGCCAGCTCTCCTGTAGGGGCCTCAAAGCTGACGGCGACGAGCGTGGCGCGCACGGGGTTGCGCGATCCGGTGTTGCCGCCTGTCGTGGTGATGGCGATGCGTTTTCGCATGTCATTCACGATGGTATCGGCGGGGGTGGATTGGGGCGACATATGGGGGGCGCCTGCGTAGATATTCAGCCGGTTGGCCAGATCCAGTAGGGTGTCGCGGGTCAGGATGCGCTGCTGGATAATCTCCATCTGCTCTGTCGCTTCGGTCTGCACGGTCGATGCGGCCAGATCACCGGGGATCTGTTCGGATTCCATCAGCAAACGCGCCTTGGCCACGTAGACCGGCGGCAGCACCTTGGCCAGCGTCAGGCCAAGGGCCGAGCCGATGATCAAGAACAACAAAAACCAGTGCAGGCGCCGCAAAAACAGCGAAAGATAGAAGCGGATATCCATAGGTCAGGCGGTTCCTGTGCGCGGCGTCGAGGGCACCGCAGCTATTACAGGTCTGCGCGCAGGAAAGAAGACACCATCGGACAACACCACCTCGACCGTCAGGGCGTTGACGTGGGGAATTTCGGCGGTGAAGGCATAGACAAGGCACAGATCGGCCAGCTGGTTGACCAGACGCGGCACGCCGCCGGTGACGTCAAAGATCGCGTCGCAAGCCTCTGCATTGAACACCTCGTGCTGGGCGCCGGCCACATGCATGCGGTGCGCGATATAGGCGGCGACGGTGCGCCGGTCCATGGCGGCCAGATGAAAGGCCGAGGACACGCGCTGCGCAAATTGCAAAAGATCTGGGCGGTTGACCGTGTCCCGCAGCTCTGGCTGGCCGACCAGCACGATCTGCAACAGCTCGTCCTTGTTGGCGTTGATGTTGGTGAACATCCGCAGCTCTTCCAGCGCTTCGCGCGACAGGTTCTGCGCCTCGTCAAAGATCAGCACGACCCGCCCGCCGGCCGCGTATTCATCGATCAAGAGCTGCTGAAAGCGGGAAAACAGATCGACATAAGTCTCCGTGCCCGCGGCAGGTTCGCCCAGTGACTGCAGGATCCAGCGCAGCAACTCGCCGCGCCCGCCGCTGGCATTGGCGATCAGGGCGACGCGAACGTCTTGTTCCATCGTGCGGATCAGGTGATGCACCAGCGTGGTTTTGCCTGCGCCGACCTCTCCTGTGATCAGCGTGATCGGGGCGCGGGTGACGATGCCGTATTCCAGCATGGTGAACGCCCAGCTGTGCGCCTCTGACCAGAACAAGAAGTCCGGATCAGGCACGAGAGAGAACGGGCGTTCCGTCAGGCCGAAGAAATCGGTGTAGATGTTCAAGCTGCTGGTCATGGCGTTCCTGGGGGATCTAACAAGTTAACGAATGTCATGGAAAACAGGCGCAAATATGACGTATTTCGTTAACCTTTGGCACATTCTGCGGCGCAGCGAACCTTTCAGCGGGTGTGCGGCGACGGATCAGCCGCCCTGCGCTGCCGGGTTGCGCGCCATATTATGAAAGCAATCATGCTGTTTTGCCCCTTAGCCCTGCCAAATTTCAAATTTCCCAGTCAGATTAATGACTTCGTAACTATAATTTAATGATTTTGTTAAAAATACATCAACAGGACACAAAAAAGCTCAAAATTGTCTGCAGTTTGACGAAAGAGACAAATCTGAAGGTGCCGCAGCAGAACCGCTGCTTTTGCCATTCCCTGCACAACACGTGTGCAGGGCTAGCAACACTGGAAGAGGATTTAGGATAGTCGAAGCATGATGTATTATCACAACCTGATGCAGGACGCGGCCAAAGCCGGGACCATGCCTGGCACGCGCCGCAACGCTGTGCGGATCGCCATGCCTGTGCGCGGGGTCTACCGTAATGGCGGTAAACGCATTGTGGATATCGCCCTCGTGCTATTGGCGCTGCCTTTTATCACCGTGATCATCGCGCTTCTGGCGCTGGCTGTGGCCAGTCAGGGGGGCCGTCCCTTTTATACCCAAGACCGCGTTGGCCGCGGCGGGCGTCTGTATAAGATCTGGAAACTGCGCACGATGATCCCGGACGCCGATGCGGCGCTGGAACGTCATCTGGCCGCTGTTCCCGCCGCCCGTGCGGAATGGAATGCCACGCAAAAGCTAAAGAATGATCCGCGCATCACCCGCGTTGGCCTGATGCTGCGCAAGACATCCATGGACGAGCTGCCACAGCTGTGGAACGTGCTGCGCGGCGACATGAGCCTGATTGGCCCGCGCCCCATGCTGCCGTCCCAGACCGGCATGTATCCCGGCACCGCCTATTATCACCTGCGCCCCGGTATCAGCGGCAGCTGGCAAGTATCGGCGCGCAACGAGTCCCACTTTGCCGACCGGGCCAGCTATGATACTGCCTATTATAGCAAGGTCACCTTTGCCGCCGACGCTGGTATTCTGGCCGCTACGCTGCGCGTTGTGATGCGCGCCACAGGCCACTGACCTTAACCGAATAGGAGCCGCCCGTGCCCCTGCCGACCCGCCCCCTTTCCCCTGTGCACTGTGCCGCCGCAAGGTTGCCGCGCCTGCTGTGGGCGGCGCTGATGGTGACAGGGGCTTTGGCGCTGACGGGCTGCAAAACATCGCAGGACCGGGCCGAGGATTACTATCACTCTGCGCAGACCTTGCTAAAGGCCGGGGACGAAGAGCGGGCGATGCTGGAATTCCGCAACGTCTTTGCCAACAACGGTTTTCACAAAGAGGCGCGGCTGGCCTATGCGGACCTGCTGCAAACCCGCGGTGATATTACCGAAGCCTATGCCCAATATCTGCGGGTGGTTGAACAATACCCCGATACGCTGGACGCCCGTTTGCCGCTGGCACAAATCGCCATTGATCGCGGCGACTGGAGCGAGGCTGCCCGCCATACTGGTGCCGCGCTGAACGCCGCGCCCGCCGATCCTGCGGCGCAAAGCCTTGATCTGGTGCTGCAGTATCAGCAGGCCATTGTGGACGACAACGCGGATGCTATCGCGGCCGCCGCGCAGGACGCGCGGACACGGCTGGCACAGGCAGATGCCACCCAGCCGGGCCGTGCGCGTCTGGTGCGCATTGATCTGGACGAACGGATGCGCCTTGGCGATCTGGCGGGTGCGCTGGCCTCTGCCGATGCTGCCTTAATCGCAGAGCCAGAGGCCCTGGACCTGCACCTGATCCGGGCGCAGCTGCTGGTGCAGACCGGCAATCTGCCCGCGATTGGCCCGCAGCTAGAGGCCATGTCGCAGCTGTTTCCAGACAACGCCGATGTGCGCCAGAACCTGCTGCGCTGGTATGTCAGCCAGAATGATACGGGTGGCGCTGCCGCCTATCTGCGCCAACTGGCGGGCCCCGTGACCAATACGGACGTCGGTGCGCATCTGACGGTCGTCAGCTTTTTGCGCGGGGCCAGCGGTGTGGACGCCGCCCGGGCAGAGCTGATCGCCCTGCAAAGCGCGAATGCGGATACGCCGCAGGGGCGGCTTTATGCAGGTACGCTGGCGGCGCTGGATTTTGAGACGGGCAAAACCGAGGATGGCATCGCCCAGATGCGCGCGGTGCTGGCGCAGGACACAGATAGCGCGCTGTCCGATGACACCCGCAAGCTGCAGATCATGCTGGCGCAGATGCTGGCCCAATCGGGCGACCGCACTGGCGCGCAGGACATCACTGCCGCCGTGCTGGCCCAAGACCCCGGCCATATCGAGGCGCTGAAACTACAGGCCGCTTGGCTGATTGACGATGACCGTATTGGTGACGCCATCGTCGCCCTGCGCACCGCGCTTGGCCAGAACCCGCAGGACAGCGGCACCCTGACCTTGATGGCGCAGGCCCATGAACGTGACGGCGATCTGGCACTGGCAGGAGAGCGTTTGGCGCTGGCGGTGCAGGTGTCGAACAGCGCGCCGGATGAAACCCTGCGCTATGTCGCCTTTCTGGCGCAGCGCGCCCAGACCGCCGCTGCGATCACCATGCTAGAGGATGCGCGCCGCCGCGCCCCGGCCCACATTGGTGTGCTGACCACGCTGGCGGATATTTACCTGCAGGGGCGCGATTGGACGCTGGCGCAGCGCGTTGTCGACGATCTGCGCCGCATCAACGATCCCGCCGCCCGCTCTGCCGCGCCGGTGGTGCAGGCCGCAATCTTGCAAGGGCAGAACCGTACCGCTGACAGCCTTAGCCTGCTAGAGGCGCAGATCGACTCTGGTGCCCCCATTACCGACCGCAGCGATATCCGCGCCGTCGCGCAAATCCTGCAAACCCGCATCCGCAGCGGAGAGTTGACGGGCGCGCGCAGCTATCTGGCGGGGCTGCTGGAGCATGCGCCGGATGATGCGGACTTGCAGATGCTTGACGCCAGCCTGTCGTCGTTGGCGGGTGATTTCACCGGGGCGCAGGACAAGTATAACGCGCTGGCGATGCGCTTTCCTGACAGTGCGCTGCCCGTGCGGTATCTGGTCGGCGTGCTGCTGGCGCAGGGCCGCACCAGCGACGCTGCCGCCGCAATTGAGGCGGCCTTGCCGCTGGTTGCCCAGCCCGCGCCGCTGCTGATGATCAAGGCCAGCCTGCTGGAACAGGACGGCCAGATCGACGCCGCCATCGCGGTGCATGAAGAGGTTTATGCCGCCGATAGCAGCGACATCATCGTCGCCAACAATCTGGCCAGCCTGCTGGCCAGCTACCACGATGATGACGCCAGCCTGACCCGGGCCGCCACCATCGCGCGGCGCCTGCGCGGCACCACCGTGCCCGCCTTTGCCGATACCTACGGCTGGATCGCCTACCGCCGCGGCGATGTGGCCGAGGCGCTGCCGTATCTGCAACGCGCCGCCAAAGGCCTGCCCGATGATGCCATGGTGCAGTTCCACCTTGGCATGGCGCTGGCAGGTCAAATGCAGATCAACCCGGCGCTGGCAGATCAGGCGCGGGACGCCCTGATCCGGGCGATTGATTTAAGCGTTGGCAGCACGCTGCCCCAGTTCGCGCAGGCCGCCCAAACATTGCAAAACCTGCCCGATCAGACAGCTCCAGCGCTGTAACCCCCCGAAAAGGGGCTACATTGTTGCACTCTCGGCACGCTGCCGGGCTTATCGGGGCTGCGGGCAGGCGGCACCGGCTTTTTCATTGGCGTGGTCCGTAACCCCTACTTACAAAAGGATAACAGCCATAGAAGCTGTCCCCCGCGACTGGGAGGAGATTGAGGTGACCGAGATGAAATTGATATTTACAACCATGACGGTACGCGCCGCTTGCGCGCTCGCCGCGATGTGCCTGCTGTTCATGGCAGCCCTGACCCCCGCCGCAGCCCAGCAGGCTTACGGTCTGAAAGCCGGCGATATCCTGCGGGTCGAGGTGCTGGATGATCCGAGCATGAACCGCACCGTGCTGATTGCCCCCGACGGGCGCATCAGCTTTCCCCAAGCCGGCACCATGCGCGTCGTGGGCACCACGGTGGATGCGGTCCAATCGGAACTGGTCACGCGCCTGACCCCCAGCTTTGCTGCCCCGCCGACGGTCTTTGTCTCGATCGAGCGGCTGGCTGAAAAGATCATCCGCCCCATCGTGCAGGCCCCGCCGTCCGCTCCGATCCCTGATCCGGTGATTTCGATCTTTGTCGTGGGCGAGGCGAACAAGCTGGGCCAGCTTGATGTCGCCCCCGGCACCACGGCGATGCAGATGTTTGCGGTCATGGGCGGTTTCACCAAATTCGCCGCCATCAAACGCGTGCAACTGCGCCGTACCGATGCAGCCGGGGTCGAGCAGGTCTTTACCCTGAACTACCGCGATATTCAGCGCGGGCTGGTGAATACGGGACAGACGCAATTGGCCGACGGCGATGTCATCGTGGTGCCTCAGCGCCGCCTGTTTGAATGACGGTCGTGTTTGCACCCCGCGCTGCGGTGCGCGGGGCGTGGCTGACGGCTTGGCTTGCGGCCCTGCCACTGGCAAGCCACGCGCAAAGCTATGAAACTGGCGGCATCCAGCTGACATTCGACAATGCCATCAGCTTTTCCGCCACTGACAACGAAGGTCCCCGGACCACTGATGGAGAGCCCAACTTTACCGCCCTTTATACGCCATCGTTCAACCTGCTGACTGAAACGCCGAACTCTTCTCTTGGTTTGGAGGCGGCCGGTAACCTGCGCTACGGCACAGCCAGCGGTAATATCGGCGTCACCGCGCCGCGTTTGAACGGTCAGTACCGGACATCCTCTGCGAATGCGGGGCTAGAGCTGACGGGCCAGTTTCGCCAGAGAGATCTGGGCGAGGAGAAATTTGCGATCCGCGATACTGCGGATCGGACGGATTTTGTGAATGGCACGGCCACGCGGCAAAACACAGCGCTCGAGGCGAATGTCGACTGGGGCCGCGCATCGCTAGCCGCCTTTGGTCTGTCGGCGCGTCTGAACCAGACCACCTATAATAGCGGCAATGCCAGTGGCCTGAATGGCAACAGCCTGTCCGACAACAAACGCCTGACCTTAGGGGCAAGTACGCAGCTGGACTTGAACCAGGCGTTGCAACTGCACGGTGCGCTTGGCTATAGCCAGTTCGAGGATGACACCTCTGTCGATGACAGTGAAACCTATACCTTAAGCACTGGGGTCAGCCTTGATCGCCCGCTCGGCGCGCTGAGCACCGAAATCACCGTCACCGATTCCCCTGGCGGTCAACGCTATGGCTGGACCGCGGGGCGCACCTTGGATCTGCCTTTGGGGCCGGTGACGGCCCAGTTGGGGGCCATGGCGCTGCCGCAGGATGAAACCGTCCTGATCGGATCGCTCAGCGCCCTGCGCACCTTTGCCGCCAGTGCGCTGAACTTCGAGCTGTCGCGCGATGTCTCTTCGCTGAACGAGCAAAACTCGGAACGGCTGACGACGCAAGTATTGGTCGGTTATACCCGCGCGCTGACACGCGATACCGATTTTCAGGTCAGCCTAGATGCGGTGCATGCCCGCGATATCGCGACGGACTCTGAATCCTTTGATGCCACCTTTGATGCGATCTATAGTCGGGCACTGACCCCTGACTGGACCGGCGATATGGGCTATAGCTATCGCTATCTAGAGGATACGCCGGGGGATTCAGCGCAGGCGAATACCATCTACGTCAGCCTACGCCGCAAGTTCGTCACCAGTTACTAAGCGGTCGCAGCTTCCGGGGCAGGGCGGCGCATCTTGGCATAGATGCGGTCATAGGCGGCCAGCAATTGCGGCTCTGTATGGGCCCAGGACAGATCGTTCAGCACCCGGGCGCGGCCCAATGCACCCATGCGGGCGCGCCCGTCCGGGTCGGCCATCAGATCGGCGATCTTGGCCGCAAAATCTGCCGGATCATTTGCCTTGGCATAAAGTCCGGCGGCCCCGGCAGAGACGCGCCCTTCGGTCAGGTCGAACTGCACCAGCGGCTTTTCCAGCGTCATATATTCCATGACTTTGTTCATGGTTGAAATATCGTTCATCGCGTTCTTGGGGTCAGGGGCCACGCCGATATCAATCGCATTCAGCGCCGCCAGCAGATCATCGCCATAAAGCGCGCCGGTGAAGGTAAAGTAGTCCTGCAAATCATGCGCCGCGACGTCGCGCTGGACCTCTTCCAGATGCGGGCCGAAGCCGACGATCAGGAAATGCACATCGCTTTGGCCTAAGCTGTGGATCAGGTAATCTGCGGCCAGCACGAGCAGGTCCATCCCCTCTTGCTGGCCGATCACGCCGACATAGCCCATCACCGTGCCCGCGCCTTTGCGCATGGCGATATCGCCGGGGCCGGGGATAAAGGTTTCGATCCGGGGCGCAGAGCGGACGACAAAGACGTCCTCTGGGTCCATCTTGCCGCGCCGCACCGCGATATCGCGAAAACTGCCATTGGTCGCCATCGACACCGACGCAGTCGCAAATGTCATCCGTTCCCACACCAGCATAAAGCGATAGAGCAGTCCCTTTTTGCCAAACTTCGCCTCGAACAGTTCCGGGCAGACATCGTGGTGGTCGAACATATAGGCGACGCCCCACAGCCGGTACCACAGCGCCAGCAGAAAGATCAGATCGGGCGGATTGCAGCCCTGAATGACGTCAAAGCGCCGCCGTGTCCAAACGGTACGGGCCAGACGGAACCAGTGCCGGATCGCATGACCATATTCGCGCGCATAAGCGAGGGCACCTGCATGCGCCTCTGGCGGGGCGGGGTGGCGGTAGATGTGCACGCACTCGATCACTTCGTAGGCTTCGTCCCAGCCGCGGCCCATCGGGCTGATGACAGACACATCATAGCCCGCCTGTTTCAGCGTCGTGGCTTCCAGCCAGACGCGGCGATCCAGCGGCACGGGCAGGTTTTCGACGACAATCAGAATGTGGCGATCATTAGGGGCGATACGGTCGGTCATGTTCATCCACAAAAGTAAAAGAGGCGTATTTCCATTAGCTTATGCGGGCGGGGCGGTGAAATTACGACGCAGGCAGGGCAATTGCATAACCGCCTGCGCAGGCCCGCGTCACTGCTTGCCATCATCCGGGTGCTGCGCCTGCATCCTGAGGGTGATCAGAAAGGTGATCGCAAAGCTGACCGTGCCGCCAAGGATATAAAGCCCGATCAGGCCAAACACGCCCACACCGCACCACATCCCCGTCAGAACGGATGCGATGGCACCGGCTACTCCGCCCAGTGTGGTGGTGATGATCATCAGCTCGGCTCACTCGCGCTAAAGGTGTTTGCGGATCATAACACCTCTATCCTGATGGATCGAAGGAATATGGCAAGAATATGGCAAATGGGACCGCAGAGCGGGGAGAATAAATCACAGTTTATCAGTTTGGCCGCCGCCTTGGCCGCGCCGCACTCGCCACTGCTGCGCGGCGCCAGTGGCGAGTGCGGCGCGTCTGGTTTAAGACGGCAGGCAGGCTTTACCAAAGGGGCGCTGGGTGATGGCAGATGGATACCTTGCACTGAAGTTCCGTGAGTGGAAGCACAGCAGACGCAGTGCGCGGGCGTTGCGGGAATACGCCCAAAGGGTCGCGCGGGGCGAACGATCGACCCGGCCCCACGGTCTGCCGCGTCCGCTGGTCGTATCGCTGACCAGCTTTGCGCCGCGCTTTGGCGTGCTGGAAAAGACGCTGAACTGTTTGCTGCTGCAAAGCGTGCGGCCCGATCATGTGGTGCTGTGGCTGGGACATGACGACGTGGCCAAGCTGCCCGCCGCGATCCTTGCCCTGCGCGATCTGGGGCTGGATATTCGCGCCACAGATGATCTGCGATCCTTCACCAAGATTATCCCAACGCTGCAGGCCTTCCCCGATGCCTTTGTCGTCACCGCCGATGACGATGTCTATTACTGGTCGACGTGGCTAGAGGAGCTAACCGAGGCCCATACCCAAACCGGCGATCCGGTGATCTGCCACCGCGGCCATAAAATCCGCATGAACGGCGATCTGCCCGCGCCTTACAACAGCTGGCACCGGGGCATCCGGCGCAATATGGCCGCGCCCCTGCTATTTCCGACGGGGGTGATGGGCGTGCTTTATGATCCGCGCATCTTTCACGCCGACGTCACGCGCCGCGATTTGTTTCAGCAGCTGTGCCCGCACGCCGATGATGTTTGGCTGTATTGGATGCACCGGCTAAGCGGCAGCGTGCCCCGCATGCTGCCTTGCCCGCACCGTGTGCTGGAATGGCCCGGCGGGCAGGACCAGAACCTGCGCAGCACCAATGTCGGCCTGTCAGGCAATGACACCGCGATTGCCGCGATGATCGCGCAGTATGGTTGGCCCAGCTAAGGGCGCTTACTGCGGAATATAGCGGGGCAGGTGGGGCAGCAGGTGGCCCATGAAATCTTGCAGGCGCGCATCGGCAAGGGCGACATCCTCGCCTTCCGCAATCGCGGTGACCAGCCGGACCAGCGCGCCGTCGGTGCGCCCGGTGGTCAGGCTGTCATAGACCACATCGATCTTGGCCAGATAATCGTTGGTCATCCGGGTGCCGCGCTGTTCGAACCAGTAATAGACCAGCTGCCGCGACAGACCCTTTTCGATGACCGCGCGGTTCAGGGTGAAGGTGCCGTGCACCGTATCCGGGATACGATACCTCTTCGCCGTCGATTGAGAAGATTTCCCAGCCGCCCACGGGCAGGCAGACTTCGGGCGAATGGATGCCTGCGCCTTCGGTCTGGCGGTCGTAGTAGGCGGAAAAGAAGCTGACAAAGTGGCCCGGATAGGCGGGGTCCGCATAGACCGCGTTGATGGTGTCGGATGCTTTCAGCACCGCCTCGACCTGCGGCTCAAGCGGGACGTTATAGCCGTGCCAGCCTGCAATCTCGCGCGGGAACAGGACAAAGCCGTCGCGGTCCGGCGTGATGCGCGCAGGCGGCGGGGTCAGCACAAAGGCGGCGGCGATCAGTAGGCTCAGGCCCGCCGCGATCATCACGCCGCGGGACGGGGCCACGGACAGGATGCGCCGCGCCTGCGCGCCCAGACCCTCGGTATCCATATCCAGCGTTTCGCGCAGGCTTAGGGGGTTTGCAGTGGTGCGTTGCAGCAGTACCGCCATGCCGAACAGGATCGCGATACAGGTGCCAAAGATCACCCAGCCCTCGAAAAAATGCAAAAACCCTTCGGCCTGCCCGATACCATAGCGGTCCACCAGCACGCCGATCATGCCGATGCGGAACGCGTTCATGCAGACCGTCAGCGGCGCCGCCATCGCGAACATGACCGCCTTGTGCCAGAACGGGCCGCGATACAGGATCGCGAAAAGGTAAGAAAACGACAGGATCGGGAACAGGTAGCGCAGGCCAGAACAGGCCTCTGCCACTTGCAGTTTATAGACGCCCAGATCGATGACATTGCCGTCCAGGAACACCGGGATGCCCGCCATTTGGATGAACCAGACGCCCATTTCGGACGACACCAGCTGCAGGAAAATCGTTAGTTTCCAATAGATGAACTGCGGCAGTGGCAGCATGAACACCAGATGCAGCACCGGCAGTTGATGGCGCCGCCCCTGCGCCCAGCCAAAGCCGGTTAGCACGATGCCCGCCACCCAGATGATAAAGGCGTAGGTGACGATATCGGGGATCTGCACCAGATTGCCAAAGATGCCGCCCACCAGCCCCAGCGCGATGACCGCAATACCGGGGGCGCGGCTGGTGCGCGCACCAATGGGCGCGGGGGGCGCATAGCGCAATTCGCGCAGAAACAGATAAAGAGAGATCAGCGGGATCAACGGGCCGTGGCTATATTCGGGCGTCATCCACGCTTGGCCAAGGGACACAAACCCCAGCCAGAACACCGGCACAGCCGCCAGTGCAAGCAGCACCAGCCACAGCATGCCAACAGGCAGACGCCCAAAGACGCCAAAGGCAGAAGGGTGGGCGCTGTCTGACATCACATCTTTCGTGGCTGCGGCGGGGCGTTACACTTTGCAATATAGCGCAACGCATGGCCGGAATTCATGCCAGATGGGGGCATCATCAGGGCCTTTGTGTGTTCACCCAAGTGCCCGGCGGCAGCGGGGCATAGCGCAAGGCTGCCTGCCAGCCCGCGATCAATGCCAGTGATCCGGCGATCCCGGCCAGCGCCATGGGGACGGTCCCCGGCTCTGCGATGCCCGACCGGTCTGCCAAAGATAGCACCAGCGGATGCCCCAGATACCCGGCCATCGCCGCCTCTGCCGCC
>Ga0163215_100464_pt1 | contig 68554 bp, 66 predicted proteins | sample SynspAceP_FD_185934 | JGI IMG/M metagenome (GOLD analysis project Ga0163215, IMG submission 185934) | Saline lake microbial communities from Ace Lake in Antarctica - Synechococcus sp. Ace-P (Hybrid Assembly) | ecosystem: Environmental > Aquatic > Non-marine Saline and Alkaline > Saline | place... | reverse complement strand
CCCGCAAGCAGGGTTGGTCTGTCATCGAAACCCTGATGAAACCGTCAGATCAGTTGATCGCACAACTGCGCTTCGGATGAATATCTGATCACTGCCAAGGCACATCCAGCCATGCTGGGCAGTTACTGCGATTGTCGAAACTGCCGCCGTAACCATCGGTACGGTTATTGCTGAGTGGTGAATAGAACTGATGGATTAAATAGCCATGCGCTGCATGCAGCTCCACGATTTTGAAACCGGCGTCAAAAGCGCGGCGTGTCGCCTGCGCCAAGGCGTCAAGCTCGGCCTGAATTCCGGCAGCATCAAGAACTGCAGGTGTCGGCCAACCGTCAGCATAGGCAAGCGCCGAGGGGCCGACTGTTGTCCAGCCACCATCGGAGGGTAGTACGGGGCCGGTTCCATCCCAAGGTCGCCCGACCGATGCTTTGCGTCCCGCGTGTCCTAACTGGATGGCAGGCACTGCGCCCTGCGATGCGATGAAATCCGCGATCCGCGCCAGCGCGTCGCGCTGCGCGTCATTCCACAAACCAAGGTCATGGGCGGTAATCCGGCCACGCGGCGCGACATGCACAGCCTCGGTGCACACGATCCCTGCCCCACCGGTCGCGCGCGCACCAAGATGGGTGAAATGCCAGTCGTTCGGCATCCCGTCCTGCACCGAATACTGACACATCGGCGACAGCATAATCCGGTTGCGCGCAGTGACAGAGCGGAAACTGATGGGGCGGAACAGATGCGGATTGGGATCGCGGCGAAGGATGCGGCGTGCGTTCTCGCCGGTGACGCGCGAATCTGCAGATGCATTGTTGTTTGACATGTTGTCTCCTTTGCGGACGGGCGGCACGGCAGGAAAAAGGGCCTGCGCCGACAGCCACGGACGGTCAAGTGCGTAACCCGGACAGGTGCCATAAGTCGAATTTTAATAATTTATCTATTGTGATCAGTTTTTCTGATCAGAGACAATCAGCCGAACTGTTCCGGCAAAAGCGTGTGACGGATCGGGCGCTCCGGGTCAGCATCCGTGATGATCACCATCTCGCCCAAGGCCGCGCCGCCGTGACCCGGCAAGAACAGATTGGGGTGTAGTTCCAATACCATGCCAGACGCGAGCGTAACGCCTGCACCATCCGGGCGCATCGGCATGGGCGTGACGCCAAAGCTCTGCACGAAGGCATCTGTCAGAACCGGATCTTCATAGGACAGGCCCAACCCATGCCCAAAGCGAAAGCGTTGGGCGTTTTGCATGTCCAGATTGTCCGTGCCAGCCATGAACGCTGCGTCCATAGCATCCGCCAGAGCAGTCACAGCCACACCGGGACGGGCCAGCGCCAGACCCACATCCAGACAATCCGATACGATTTGCAGCAGCTTGGCATGATCCTCGCGCATCGGACCGACCGACCCCATACGGATGCCATGGGCCCAATGTCCATCAACGGTCAGCGCGATACCAAACAGCACCTGATCTCCTGTGGCCACACATCCGCCGGTCTCGCCGGGCCAGTAGCGGGGACGATCGGCGACAGGCCGCACGGTCAACCATGTGCGGCAGTAATCCGCACCATGCGACAGGGCAAGATCCTCAAGCGCGCGCTGGACAGTGCGCGCGGATTTGCCGGGGCTTAGATAGTCTGACAGCGCGGCAAACAGCATGTCACAGATAGCGGCGCCATCGCGGTGCAGTTGCAATGCAGACGGCTCCTTGACCAGCCGCATCCGGTCCAGAAAATACGAAGCGTCCTGATCATCACGGATCAGGGGGTCCAGCACCCGCGCCAACCCCATCGGCAATTCGTCCATGCCGATCAGACCGATCTGGCCTGCGGACACGACCTGACGGATCAGCATGGGCCAGTCGGAGGCTGGCAGATAGGTGGGATCAAGCTCGGGCATCATCTTGGCGGCCATAGGCTGCATGAAAGGGCTGTTGACGATCAACCGCGTACCGGACTCAGACAGCACCAGAAGTGACGCTGATTCATGTCCGTCCCATCCGGTCAGAAACCGCAGGGCACCATGCGATTTCGTACCCGCCCCCAGCGCACTGCCCATGCCAAAAACCGCAACCGGACGGATCAGCCCCTCCAGCAGCGCGCGCCGCCGTCGGCCGTAAACCCCAGGATCAACAGACCGCAATGTCCCGACCCGCTCGGCACCAGATGCGCGGCGCAAGTCCGCTACCGCAAACGGTGGGGACAGGACAACAACTGCGCGTCATACATAACGGCACGATCTTGAACCGTTCCGGCAATCCGCACCAGCCAGCTTTTGGCGTTGTACGAGCCGCGCGCATAGCCAGTGTGGCCCTCGTGATAAGCCAGATACTGGTTGCGCGCATCCGACAGAGCGATGCCATTGCGTTCGCGAGTCCGGTTCATGTACCAGCCCATAAAATCGGTCGCGTCGTCAATCTTGTCACGCTTTGAGCTCATTTTGCGCTGATCAACCTGATATTCACGCCATGTCGCATCCAGTGCCTGACTATACCCGTAGGCCGAGCTTTGCCGGCCCATCGGTATCACGCCCAGCGTATACTGGAACGGCGTGCGGGCATTCCCGATGAACTTGCTTTCCTGATAGATGGTGGCCATCTGGACAGCGACAGGAACATTCCATCGCCGCTCTGTCGCGCGCAGGGCACGGGCGTAATTGGGGCGCTCACCCAGAATGGCACAGGCGTTGTCCAGATTACGCGGTGCCGAGAACTCGGGACTGCCACAGGACGCAAGAACCATCAACAGGATCAAGGCGCGAAGATATCTGCTCATCTGCCTCTCGTTTCTTTGAACGATTTTTTTGTTCTTATATCCTAACGGAAACACCTGTCGGATGAAATGACAATTCCGTTTCGCCCCATGATCTACGGCGCCGTTTCGCTGAAATGTGCATATATTCGTGGCGCCACAGAAAAAACTCTGTTCCCGTAGGCATTTGTGGCACTGTTATGGCAGCGACCACACACTGTTTCCCCGCAATTGCGCCCTAGTGTTGGACAAATACCCCTTTAAAGGTCTAATCAGTAGGAATAGGGGCCGCATCGCAATGTTGAAGACACGCGCAAAATATCATCTGGGTCAGGTTGTCCGCCATAAGAAGCACCCGTTTCGCGGTGTTGTCTTTGACGTGGACCCTCAGTTCAACAACACCGAGGAATGGTATGACGCCATCCCCGAAGACAGCCGCCCTGTAAAAGAGCAGCCATTTTATCACCTGTTGGCTGAAAATGACCAAAGCTACTACGTGGCCTATGTCTCGGAACAGAACCTGATCGCCGATTACTCAGGCGAGCCTGTAGACCATCCTGATATCCCAGATCTGTTCGGACCGTTTCAGGACGGGCACTACCCGCTTCACTTCCAACTCAACTGACATAAGCACGTCAGGGCAGTCCGTCGGCCCGCCCTGACGCGGAATATCAGTATCCCAGTGCACAGCCATCCTTGCGCGGATCGGATGCACCTTCCAGCACACCATCCTCGCGGATCAGAATGGATTGCGCCCCCCCGATCGGGCTGTCGGCCAAGCTGACATCATGACCTTTTTCGGCAAGGGCGGCGCGCACAGTCTCGGGAAAGCCGCTCTCGACTTTTAATTGCGAACCTTCGGCAAAGGCGCGCGGCGCGTCGATCGCAGCCTGAGCATCCATCCCGAAATCCACCATGTTCGACACAAAGCGGGCATGGCCGGTAGACTGATAGGCGCCGCCCATCACACCGAATGGCATGGTCGTGCGTCCGTTCACCCGCAGCATCCCCGGAATGATCGTATGCATCGGTCGCTTGCCCGGCGCCATCTCGTTGGGGTGACCTTCCTCAAGGGTGAAGCCCGCACCTCGGTTCTGCAACAGGATGCCGAACTTCTCGGATGCGATGCCCGAGCCGAACGGATGAAACAGCGAATAGATCAGCGAAACCGCCATGCGGTCACCATCGACGACGGTGATATAAACCGTATCGCGGTGGATCGCCTCGCTCGCCTCATGGGCCGAGGCCATTGCCCGCTTTGGATCAATCAGCCCTGCCAGTTTCTTGGCCGTTTCGGGTGACAGCATATGCCCCAAACGCGTTGTGTGATCGGGGTCCGCGATAAAGCGGTTGCGCGCATCATAGGCAAGCCGCGTCGCTTCGGCCTCTATATGCAGGCGCTCTGCCCCCAGCGGGTCCATGCCCGCGATATCGAAATGGGACAGGATGTTCAGTATCAGAATCGCCGTCGCCCCCTGCCCGTTCGGCGCATGTTCAACCAGCTCCGTACCTTTGTAGAGACCACTGACCGGATCGTTGTAGTTGCAGCGCTGGGCTTCGAAATCCGACAGCTCGTGCACGCCGCCTGCTGCTTTCAGGGCCGCCACCAGATCTTCGGCCACTTCGCCCTCGTAAAAACCGGCACGGCCTGACTTGGCGATACGGCGCAAAGCCTCTGCCTGCGCGGGGAGCCGGAAAATCTGACCCGTTTCCGGGACCTTCCCGCCGGGCAAATAGTATTGCGGTGCATGGCCTTGCAGCGACTTTGCTGCCCCGGGCCAGTCCATGGCAACACGCGGTCCAACAGGCACACCTTGCTCCGCATAGCGGATGGCAGGAGCAAGCAGCGCATCAATACCGAGTTTACCATGATCTTCGGACAGCGTGCAGAATGCGTCGATTGCCCCAGGGATTGTCACCGCCTCGACCCCGTGCACAGGCACCGTTTGCATTCCGCGCCCGCGCATATCGGCAGCACTTGCCGCAGCTGGGGCGCGGCCCGATCCGTTCAGCGCCACGATATCAGGCTGTCCGGGCTTGGAAATCAGGACAAAACAATCGCCGCCGATCCCGCACATATGCGGCTCGCATATACCCAAAAGGACCGCGCCCGCGATGGCTGCATCCATGGCTGTACCGCCGCGTTCCAGTGTTTCGATGGCTACTTTTGCAGCCAACGGATGTGAAGTGGCACACATCCCGTTGGTGGCCATGACCGTTGATCGGCCAGGCATCTGGAAATCGCGCATGGGGAATCCTCCGTTTGTTCTGCGTGCACAGTATGAGGGGCGCGCAAGAATGCCAACTGGATGATGAGGGGGATAAGGTCCCGACGTCGCACACTGGGTGGGGGCAATTTTAGCGCGACGTCGGGAGAAGCCATGCAGCTACAAAGCCTTTTATGTACCGTGATTCGGGCGATGTTCAGGTTGGATTGGGGCATTTCTGCGATGCTTATGCGCTACCTGCTCCGCTCGCAGGATTGCGCGGCACCGTAAATGTCAGCCGATTTCCCGTATTGGTCCTGACACAACACAGGTCACGGGCTAGTTCCCGAATCAGAAACCACCCGAATCCTCCTTCAGGAACGTCATCAAGGGAAAGCCCTGCCAAAGGGGTCGAAGACCCGTCACTTGGGGACAGAAGATGACGGGGCAGGGCGCGACCATGGTCTGTCACACACAGATGGATGCCGTCCTGCGATCTGCGGCAATGCAGTTCGATCCAATCGTCAGGCCCGCTTGTCTGCCCGTGCAGCGTCTGTCCGTGTCTTGTCTGCCCGTGTTCGGCAATGTTGTTCAGAACCTCGGCCAACACCGTCTCGCAACGGCCCAACAGATCGACGCAGGGTTCCGCCAATACGATCTGCGCGCGCCATGCCAGCAAGATGCCGCGAATACCTGTCGCGTTCGCTACGCATCGCAGCCGCAGAACGTCCTGTCGGTCTGAAAGGTCATCCACGCTGGCCCGCAACCCCTCAGCGCCCATCAGGGTCCGTTGCTGCGGCCACAGAAACATGAATGGGAAAGATCGTGTCCATCCGGGTCAGCCGGAACACCCTGTCGACATTGGGCAACAACCCCGCAAGGTGCAAACGACGCTCATTGCCCAGATGTTTCATCGCGGCCACGATAGCCCCAAGCCCGCTGGAGTCGATGAAGTCGACCTTGCCCAGATCCAGAATAACCGGACCCTCACCCCCATCGGTCACACGCCGCATGGCTTCCTTGAAAGCGATTGCACTTGCCGCGTCGATCCGGTTCTCTTCTACAACGACAACACACCATCCTTACTCGATCCGCGAAATCAGTCGCATCTGCATCAGCCCCGTTTTAATTTCGACCTCGCAAGGCTAGACGGGAATCCTTACCATCCCGTATGCACAGGCCGGACATCAGAAGGAGACCGCGCATGAAAACCGTTGTGATTGCAGGGGCCGCACGTACCCCGATGGGGGGCTTTCAGGGTGTGTTCGACGGAATAGGCGCCGCCGTTCTGGGCGGAGCCGCGATCAAGGCGGCCCTGAGCGATGCAGGCGCCAGCACGGTGAACGAGGTGTTGATGGGCTGCGTTCTGCCTGCTGGACAGGGGCAGGCCCCCGCGCGTCAGGCCGGATTTGCGGGCGGCTTGGGCGAAGAGGTGCCCGCCACCACACTCAACAAGATGTGCGGATCAGGGATGAAGGCCGCGATGATCGCCTTTGACCAGATCACCCTAGGCCATACCGACACGATGATCGCAGGCGGCATGGAAAGCATGTCGAATGCCCCCTATCTTCTGCCCGCCATGCGCGGCGGTGCGCGGATCGGGCACGGCCAGGTGATCGACCACATGTTTCTGGACGGCCTAGAAGACGCCTATGACAAGGGTCGCCTGATGGGCACCTTTGCCGAGGATTGTGCTGAAACCTTCCAGTTTACCCGCGAGGCGCAGGATGCTTTCGCCCTGACCTCGTTGTCTAACGCACTTGAAGCGCAGAAATCCGGTGCCTTCGCCCGCGAGATCGCGCCTGTGGCACTGGCAACCCGCAGCGGGCAGATCATGGTCGAGGCCGATGAACAGCCAGCCAAGGCCAAGCCCGAGAAGATCCCGCAACTGAAACCGGCATTTCGCAAGGATGGTACGGTGACGGCGGCCAACTCCTCGTCGATATCGGACGGAGCTGCGGCACTGGTTTTGGCCTCGGAAGAGGCGGCGCAAGCTCAAGGCCTCAAGATCCGCGCCCGAATCCTCGGTCATGCCAGCCACGCGCAGGCCCCCGGCCTTTTCACAACCGCCCCCGTGCCCGCTGCGCGCAAATTGCTGGAACAGATCGGCTGGAGCATCGAGGATGTTGACCTTTGGGAAGTGAACGAGGCCTTTGCGGTTGTCCCGATGGCCTTCATGCAGGAAATGGGGATCGGGCGCGAAAAGCTTAACGTGAACGGTGGCGCCTGTGCGCTGGGTCACCCCATCGGCGCCTCCGGTGCGCGGATCATGGTCACATTGTTGAATGCCTTGGAGACACGCGGATTGAAACGCGGCATCGCAGCGATCTGCATTGGCGGTGGTGAGGGCACGGCGATCGCGATCGAACTGGTCTGAACCCCCTTCTTTTTGCTAGAAATATCCTCGGGGGGAGGCGCCGAACCGCGGTTCGGCAACGGGGGGCGGAAAGCCCCCTTCCCGCAACGAAAGACAAAGCATGCTGGTCAATTATACCTCTCTCGCTGCCACGATCGCGTCCCTGACAGAAGGGGAAACCGATACAGTAGCCCTGATGGCCACCGTCGCCTGTGAAGTACACTACAGTGATGCGCGCTTTGACTGGACGGGATTTTACCGCGTGACAGCACCGGAACTGTTGAAAATCGGTCCCTATCAGGGCGGGCATGGTTGCCTTGTCATTCCGTTCTCACGTGGTGTCTGCGGTGCTGCGGCGCGCACGGGGCAGGCGCAGCTTGTGCCCGATGTCGACGCCTTTCCCGGCCATATCGCCTGCGCCTCGTCGACCCGGTCCGAACTGGTGTTGCCGGTATTCAACGGGGCAGGCGTTTTACTGGGAGTATTCGATATTGACAGCGATCAACCCGACGCTTTCACCTCGCAGGATGCACAGGCGCTTCAGTCCATCCTCGCGGAGGTCTTCAGCCATGCGGAATGACCCGCTGCGCGCAAACCTTGTCGCATGAGTTTTGAAGGCTGGACCGTCTTTGCCCTTTTTTGGGTTGTGTTTGTCACCACGCCGGGACCGAATGCGGTGAATTGTATCACCAACGGCATGACGCATGGCCTTGCCCGGAGCCTGTGGAGTGTACTGGGAATACTGACGCAATCCACGCTGTTTCTGACCCTGTCGGCGCTGGGTGTGACCGCGCTGATCGCGGCCTCGCCGCAAGCCTTTGGCACTGCCAAACTGGCAGGGGCCGTCGTGCTGATCTGGCTGGGACTGCGTGGCTGGCTAAATGCAAGCAAGCCCGCACCCAGCGTCACACCTCATCCCGGATCAATCTATACCCGCGCCTTCATGATCGCCACACTCAATCCCAAAAGCGTCGCGGGCTATCTGGCGGCCTTCAGCCAGTTCGTTCAACCCAATGTGCCTATCGGTGTGCAGATGTGGGCGATCTTTCCCACCGCCTTGCTAATCACCGCAGCCAGCTATGTGACCTACTCCGCCCTTGGCGCAGGTCTGGGGCGCGCGGCTTTGGGTGCTGTGTTCAATGTCTGGCTCCGACGCGGCATGGCCCTTTGTTTTATCCTTTACGGCGTCCTGCTTGGTCTGTCTTCGCCACCGGAACCATCGGGGGCTTGATCCCCATGGCGCGATGCGCCAATGGGGTAGGATGGACAGCACCTATAGCCCCCCATCCGATCCCCTGAGCATTTTGCATCAAGACCACGAGATCGTCGTTCTGGACAAACCCGCAGGGCTTTTGTCCGTACCTGGTCGCGGACCGGATTTGTCGGATTGCCTGATAACACGATTGCAGGCGGTTTTTCCCGAGGCCTTGCTGGTGCACCGCTTGGACCGCGACACATCCGGTGTGATCGTCTTTGCCCTGACGCCGCATGCCCAGCGCAACCTGTCGATGCAGTTCGAGGAGAAGCGCACGAAAAAGACCTATCACGCGCGTCTGAATGGTCTGCTGGAGCCACGGGAAGGCACGGTCGATCTGCCCCTGATCGTGGATTGGGAAAACCGCCCCCGCCAGATGGTATGCCATGACACGGGCCGCCCCGCGACGACCGACTGGCGCGTACTGCGTCATGAAGATGGCACCACCCGCGTACGTCTTATGCCCCGCACAGGGCGCACGCACCAACTGCGGGTGCACATGCTGGCGCTGGGTCATGTGATCCTGGGTGATTCTATATATGCTTCGGGTCAGGCTGCGGATTATCCGCGCCTGATGCTCCATGCCGAAGAGTTGCGACTGAACCATCCCGAATCCGGCCGCGGCATGACCTTTCGCGCGCCAGCTCCGTTCTGATATCGGTCTGATACCGCGTCAGATAAGGCCAGCCTGTTTAAAAAGCACCTTCAGATCCGCCTCGGGACGCGCGCCGAAATGGCCGATCACCTCGGCTGCGGCGACGCAGCCCATGCGCCCTGAGACGTCAAGCGGTTGTCCGGTCGCCATGCCATAGATGAAACCCGCTGCGAACTGGTCGCCAGCGCCTGTCGCATCTACTGGCACGATTTCAGTCACGGGAACGGTGACGGTATGATCGCCCTCGACCAGAACAACATCGTGGCCCGAGCGCGTGCAGACAATCAGCCCTGAGTCTGCCGCTGCCTGCTCCAGCGCCCTGCCCAGATCGTCAGTCTGATAGAGCGATTTCCATTCGTGTTCGTTGCCGATGACATAGTCGAGCGATTTGACCAGACGACGGAAATCATCCCTGTGCCGGTCTACGCAGAAGGGATCAGACAGCGCGATCCCTGCCTTGCCGCCACCTTTGCGGCAGGCTGTCGCCGCCGCCTCGAACGCCTCTTTGCCTTTGGGCTTGTCATAGAGATAACCCTCAAGGAACAAAATCGTCGCTTTTCCGGCAACGTCTTCCGAGACATCATCAGGCCCAAGCTCTGCTGAAATTCCCAGATAGGTATTCATCGACCGCTCACCGTCAGCCGAGACAAAGATCATGCTGCGCGAGGTGGGCAATTCCCCCCCGGTGACCGGATCATTCACGAAATCAGTGCCGCCCTTCGCCATCTCGTCCGCATAAAAACGCCCCAATGCATCATCGCGCACACGACCGATAAAAGCGGTGGCCAAACCCAGATTTCCCAGCCCCGCCAGCGTATTGGCAACCGATCCACCCGGTGCCTGCCGGCGGTTTTCCATCACACCATAAAGCAGCTCGCCGCGTTCACGCTCGACCAGTTGCATGATCCCTTTCTGGATACCCATCAGATCAAGGAAAGAGTCGTTCGACTGGCTGATCACATCAACGATTGCGTTGCCGATACCGACAACCTGATAATTCTTCATGGGGTCTTATCCTCGAATTTGCACAGATCACGGATCAGGCAGACGTTACATTTGGGTTTGCGCGCAACACAGATATAACGGCCATGCAGGATCAGCCAGTGATGCGCGTGATGTTGGAAATCTGCGGGAATATTATCCTCGATCGCGCGTTCGACTACATTTACGTCCTTGCCGGGGCAGATGCCCGTGCGATTGCCGATGCGAAAGATATGCGTGTCCACTGCTTGTGCCGGCAGGCCCCACCACATGTTCAGAACCACATTGGCCGTTTTGCGTCCGACCCCGGGCAAGGATTCGAGCGCCGCCCGCGAATTCGGTACCTCGCCACCATAGTCATCGACCAGAATGCGGCTGAGTTTGATCACATTCTTGGCCTTGTTGCGGAAAAGACCGATGGTCTTGATATGCTGGACCAGTCCCTCTTCGCCCAGATCCAGCATTTTCTGAGGAGTGTCGGCAATCTGGAACAGCGCACGCGTCGCACGGTTCACACCGATATCTGTCGCCTGCGCGCTCAGCGCCACAGCAACAACTAACGTATAGACGTTCACATGCTCCAGCTCGCCCTTTGGCTCAGGGTCAGCCGCTTGAAAGCGCGTGAAAATCGCGCGGATATCGTGATAGCCGAGTTGCTTGATCATCCTTGGTCTATGCCCTGACTGATACTATCGGGCAAGAGGGGCGTGGCCGTGTTTATCCAGATCGCTAAAAACCGCTTCATTTTACCGCAACTCTTCAGACGGGATTAACCCGATCTCGACTAGGACAGTTACAAATGTCAAAGGCATGGCGGATATGAAATGGGTCAGCACATAACGGGGTCGCGTGATCCAGCTACCTTTTCGGGGCTGGGTTTCGGCACCATGATCATGACGATGGACGGTGAATTGCCCGTCGAATGGCTTACACCCGGCGACAGGCTGATCACCCGGGACCATGGGGCGCAGCCGTTGCGCGCACTTGTCAGGCAGCGTGACATTACACCAGAAGGCATGCCGCTGGCCGAACCTGTTGTACTTTACCCCCATGACGGCGACGCCGCCACCCTGCCATGGGACAAGTTGCGACTGGCACCGGGGCACCGCGTTCTGGTCAAGTGCCACGCGCTTCAATTGCATTTCGGACTGGACGAGGCGCTGGCCTGTCCCGGCGATCTGACCCGAAGACGCGTTGCGCAACCTGAGCAGCCTGCCGGACAACTGATCTATCACCATCTGATACTGGCGCGGCACGAGCTGATCATGGCGGGTGGCCTTTGGGTGGAAAGTACATGCGCCGATATTGCGGACCGTTTGGGAACAGCCCTGCCGCGCGATGCAGCCGCGCCTTTGACAGAGGGTAACAGGCAGCTGGCACGCCCGACGCTGACCCGCAAAGAGGTCGCTGTATTGCGTCATGCAATGCCACACGATCTGTCCTTGCGCGATCTTCTGGCGGCATGAAGGGGGCGCCAGCTTGTCTATCCGCAATATTCGGGTCGCATGATCCCGTATGGCTGCGCTATTGTCTGGTGACAGCAAGGAAAGACGCCGCCTATGACAGAATTCAGCAAAGCGATATCCACATACCAAAGCGAGGGCGGCTATCATTACCACGTCATGCGCAGAGCTATTGAAGCGATCGACGCAGCGCAGGAACCGCTTTCGCTGGACGATCTGGCGACTCGGATGGGGATGAGCGCTGCTCATTTCCAACGCCTCTTTTCCACATGGGTGGGTGTCTCACCGAAACGCTATCAGCAATATCTGGCACTGGATCACGCCAAATCCTTGTTGGCTGGGCGGATGACAACGCTTGAAACAGCGATCAGCACCGGCCTTTCAGGGTCCGGGCGTTTGCATGACCTTTTCTTGCGTTGGGAAGCGATGAGTCCGGGCGAATTTGCAAAGCGTGGCGCAGGATTGCAGATCAGCTTTGGCTGGTTTGACAGTCCTTTTGGCGAAGTTCTGGCAATGGGAACCTCCCGCGGTTTGTGCGGCCTTGCCTTTTCCGAGGAAACAGGCCGCGACGCGGCAATGTCAGACATGGTCGCCCGCTGGCCTATGGCTAGTTATGTCGAACAGCCCGGCGATGTCGCTGTCTGGGTCGCCTCTGCCTTCTTGGGCACTGGCGAGACAGCGCTCCATTTGATCGGGGCACCGTTCCAGATCAAGGTCTGGGAGGCACTGCTGACAATTCCATCTGGTCACGTCACCACCTATTCCGAGCTTGCCGGTGCGGTTGGCCATCCGCGGGCCGTGCGGGCCGTTGGTACCGCTGTGGGGCGCAACCCGGTCAGTTGGTTGATCCCCTGCCACAGGGCATTGCGGAAATCCGGTGGTCTGGGCGGGTATCACTGGGGTCTTCCCGTCAAACGCGCCATGCTCGCTTATGAAGCAGCCCGCGCCGAGGCGTGATGTCACGGTGAATATGCGCTAGCCTGAACCGTCCCCCACGATCACGTTGACTTGAGAATCGGCGATTTTCTGCCAGTTTGTGATTTTCATTTGCTTGGGTGGGAACCATCCATGGTTTATAAACGTTGTAAGTCCGATGATAGGACGAAAACCAATGAGGCATAGCATGATCCGAGCTCAAAAACCCCTACTGCTGCTGGCAGGACTTTCACTGGCTGCAGTTACCGCCTGCACCGAACCGAATTCCATGGGTGATCCGAACGACCCCAACCGCAATACCCGTCAGGGTGCTGTTGTGGGCGGGATGTTGGGCGCGGCCACCGGCGCACTCGTCAGCGACAACCGCGCACGCGGTGCTGTTATTGGCGGCATACTGGGTGCTGGTACCGGCGCCGTTGTCGGCAACAACCTCGACAAGCAGGAAGCAGAACTGCGCCGCGATCTGGGCAACCAAGCCCGCATCACCAATACAGGCGACCGCCTGATCGTGTCGATGCCGCAGGACATCCTGTTCGCGACCGACAGTGCGACATTGCGCTCTGATCTGCAGGGTGATCTGCGCACAATCGCAAGCAGCCTGAACAGCTATTCCAACACCACGGTTCAAGTCATTGGACACACCGATAATACCGGTGCAGCCAGCTATAATCAGGCTCTGTCAGAGCGTCGGGCCGGTGCTGTTGCCGGTGTGTTGATCAACGGTGGCGTTTCTGCCGGCCGTATCCGGACTTTCGGCGCAGGAGAAGACCAGCCGATCGCGTCGAACCTGACAGCCGAAGGCCGCGCGCAGAACCGTCGCGTCGAAATCGTGATTGTTCCCAACGCCTGATAGCATCCTCTCGGGTTCGAAAATATCAGAAACGCTCCACCTCAACAGGTGGGGCGTTTTTCGTATTTGTACCGAAGTGAAGGTGCGTTTTCTCACAGCAGTTGCGCGGGCAGTTGCCTTGCAGTGGCACAAATCGGCGTTAGGTATTGTTCCATATTTAAGCCAACTGAAGGTAGTACTCATGCCCACCCCGACCCTATTGGGAATCTCCGGCTCGCTGCGTCGCGGATCGTTCAATCGCAAACTTCTAGCCGAGGCAGCCCGCCTTTTTGGCGAGGCAAAGTATATCGAGGCAGATCTGAACCTGCCCCTCTATGATGGTGATCTTGAGGAGGCAGAAGGCATACCGTCCGCCGTGCAGACGCTGTCAGATCAGATCGCGTCAGCCGATGCTGTGCTGATCTCGACCCCCGAATACAACAAAGGCATTTCCGGTGTGCTGAAGAATGCGCTGGACTGGGTCAGCCGGACAAAAGGTGCGCCTTGGTCCGGCAAGCCCGTGGCGATCCTGTCAGCAACAGCCGGACGCGCAGGCGGGGAGCGCGCGCAGGTCATGCTGCGCAACAGTATGGTCGCGTTTCGCCCGCGACTGTTGCAAGGGCCAGAGATGTTTCTGGCCGACACGTCCAAACAATTTGATGAAAACGGGCATCTGACAGGTGAGATCTATATCAAAACACTCACCGATCTGATGGCATCACTCCGCGGCGAAATCCTGCGGAAGTAAGAAAAAGTGCGGCTGATCAGCGGTCAGATGACCGCCGATTGGCCTCAAGCTGGATGTTGAACAGGGATGCTGCCATGGCAGTTCCTGTACGCATATCGCCCAGCACGACCGTCGTACTGTTGCCCGCATCGTCATTGATCAGCCATTGCCGCAACTGGATCGGGTTGCCGGTGAACACAAGCTGGATATTTCCATATTCGGGATTTCCGGGGTCCTGTGCCGTCACAGTGGTTGCTGTTCCGTCATAGGTATGCGCCACAACCATGCGCGCCTGCCCTAAATTAACTCTGTCGGCCAGAATGATCGACAAAGGCGTGCGCGCCAGAGGATAGGTTTCCGGTCCCGTGTTCGATTTGGGATCAAAGATTGCCACGCTGGACCCGCCCGCTATCACCAGCGTATTGTCCGGCGGGGTATATTCAAACCTGATCCGCCCGGGACGGTTGATATAGATTGTCCCGGTCGAGATCGTGCCATCCCCGTTGATCTGGGTAAACGCACCGGTCGCGGTCCGCAGATCGTTGAGGTATTGCGAGATCGCCGACAAGGTCAGTTTCTCGGCGGCTGCCGGAAGGGCCATCACCATCAAGAGGACAGGGGCCAGCAAAATGCGCATCATGTTCATCCTCGCAATATAGACGCAGCACCTGCGTTCTGCACCGTGTCTTGCGTCACGAAAGCGAGACGCCGCCGAGAGGCATTCGTGAAGATACCCGCCTCTCAGTGTTCAGGCACCAGCACCTCGCGCTTGCCGACATGGTTCGCGGGGCTGACCACGCCCTGATCTTCCATCTGCTCGACAAGACGCGCCGCCTTGTTATAGCCGATGGCCAGTTTGCGCTGGATATAAGAGGTCGAGCATTTTCGGTCCCTGACCACGATCGCAACAGCCGTGTCGTAAAGCGCGTCTTCCAGATCGGTGTTGCCACCACTGGCCAGACCCAGAACCGCGTCGATATCGGCTTCGCGGTCCTCGTCCGGGCCATCCAGTACCGAATGCATGTACTTCGGCGGGCCGAAAGCCTTGAGGTGGTTGACGATTTCCTCAACCTCCTCATCGCTCACGAAGGGACCGTGGCACCGGATGATCTTGGCACCACCCGCCATATAGAGCATGTCACCCATGCCCAGAAGCTGCTCGGCGCCCATTTCACCCAGAATGGTCCGGCTGTCGATTTTCGACGTGACCTGAAAGCTGATCCGCGTGGGGAAGTTCGCCTTGATCGTGCCAGTGATCACATCAACCGATGGACGCTGCGTTGCCATGATCAGGTGGATACCCGAGGCCCGCGCCATCTGTGCCAGACGCTGGATGCAGGCTTCGATTTCCTTGCCTGCAACCATCATCAGGTCGGCCATCTCGTCAACGATTACAACGATATAAGGCATCTTTTCGGGCATCAGCTCTTCCGTCTCGAACACCGGCTCGCCGGTTTCGTCGTCAAAGCCGGTCTGCACCGTGCGGCTGAACATCTCGCCGCGGGTCAGAGCATCCGCCACGCGGCTGTTATAGCCGTCGATGTTCCGCACGCCCATCTTGGACATCTTGCGGTAGCGCTCCTCCATCTCGCCGACGACCCATTTCAGGGCGACAACCGCCTTTTTGGGGTCAGTCACAACGGGTGACAGCAGATGCGGGATGCCGTCATAGACGCTGAGTTCTAGCATCTTGGGGTCGATCATGATCAGGCGGCATTCTTCCGGCGTCAGGCGATAGAGCAGCGACAGGATCATCGTGTTGATTGCCACCGACTTGCCCGAACCCGTAGTACCCGCAATCAGCAGATGGGGCATCTTGGCAAGGTTGGCGACAATCGGATCACCGCCGATATCCTTGCCCAGCGCCAGCGGCAGTTTCATGTTGCTGTCGCCATAGTCACGCGCCGAGAGGATTTCGCGCAGCACGACTTTCTCACGGTTCTCGTTGGGCAGTTCGATCCCGATAACGGTGCGTCCCGGTACGGTCGAAACACGTGCAGACAGGGCCGACATGGACCGGGCAATGTCATCCGCCAGACCGATCACACGGCTGGCCTTGAGGCCGGGGGCGGGTTCAAGCTCGTACATCGTGACCACGGGACCAGGCCGGACAGATACGATATCCCCCTTCACGCCGTAATCATCCAGTACAGATTCAAGCATCCGCGCGTTCTGTTCAAGCGCCTCATCACTCAGATGGTGGCGCGTAATCAGTGCCGGATTGGACAGCAGGGCCAGCGGCGGCAACTCGTAAACCGCCTCGGATGCGTCAAACTTGAGAGTCGGCTGTGCTTCGGCCTTGGCGCGATTGGAGGGCTGCAAGGGCTTGCGAGGCGGGTTCTGCACAACGCTGCGCGGTTGCGCGACAGGGATCTGCATAGGTGCCACTTGCGGCTCTGCGGGATAGTCATAGGCGTCATAGTTATAAGGATCGTCCTGTTCGGACAGGTCGACGGCAACCTCGTCAGACGGGTCATAGGCATCATCAAAGATGTTGCCATCATAACTTTCTGAACCAAGATCAGAGGCTTGGCTCGCCGACAGAGCAACAGGCAAAAGCGGCGCTATCATTCTGGAGGCAACAGTCGCCGTCGCGGCGACAGCAGTCCTGTGTGCCGCTGTCAGCGGCGGTTCCGCCTTGAGGGCAGCTCCACGTGTCGGGTTGAACACCAAAGGGTCAGGACCACGTCCCCGCCCGCGGGTCAGGGGCGCATGCTGTGCACTCGCTGTAGGTGCCACCGGACGAACGCGCGACTTTATCACATCGGCGATCTTGGCGCGGATACGGTCATCACCCGGCGCAAGGTCATGCTGCGCGTAAATGTCCGTGGGATACCGTTCGACCAGTTCCGGCTCTGGCATAGCCTCGGCGCGGCGGCCAAAACCGGGAACGCGGGCCAGAAGCCCTGTTTTGATTTTCTCTACAGGACCAGGGGCGGATACCTCGTGAAATTCATCCTGCCATGCGTCTTCCTCGTCCCATTGCTGTACAGGGGCGGGGGGCAAATCGTGACGGCGTGCAACCAAGGGTGCGCGCGCCGATTGCGCCATCTGCGAAGGGGCAGTGTCCCTTGTCTGGGTGGCGACCCAAGCGGCCGCATCCTCTGCTTCACGCGCGCGGATCAGACGGCGCTCAGCGGCACGGGCTTGCATTCCCTGCGCCATCTGCACCGTCCCAGACGCGCCGCGCCCCATCATCTGCATCAGACGGGCATAAGACAGGATCATTCCGACCAAAAGAAAGCGTCCAATCCGCTTCAGTTCCAACCGCGTGAACCCCATCACGAACGCGCCCAGCGCCAGCATCACCACAGCCATCACCAACGAGGCCAGCTTGATCCCGACCGCGCTGCCAAGCGGTATAGCTGTCAGGATCATGCCCATGATCATGTCGCCAAACACACCGCCCAAACCGAAGTGATGGGTGTCTTTCCAGATCTCACCCGGGGTTAGGGTCGCCGCGTAGACTGAACACAAGGCCACCGCGATAGGCGCAAAGATCAATCGGCCCACGCCGCGTTCTTCACCGATATGCGTGGTAAAACGGACCCCCCAGGCAAAGAGAACAATGGCAATAGCCCAACTGCCCCAACCTGCAATCATGAACAGCGGTGCCGCAATCGTGGCACCCATCCGGCCCATCCAGTTCTGCACTGGCGCATCGGTTGCCGACAGGAAAGACGGATCTTCGGGGTTGTATGACATGACCATCGCCGCCGCCGCACAACCCAGCACAAGCAACGCCAACCCCAGCAACTCCTTGCCGCGTTTTTCAATTGCTGCCTGAACGTCGCTGTCAAACAGCGGATCGCGCCCACGGGTCTGATATGCCATGCCTGCCCTCGTCCTCTTACCCATAGATGCAGTCACGCAAGGCGATAAGCCCGGCCTGCATCTCGTTGATTGGGGCCACCATAGCGACCCTGATATAGCCTTTGCCGGGGTTTTCCCCGTTCACATCGCGACTGAGATAGGCGCCGGGCAAAACCCGTACGCCTGTTTTTTGCCAAAGATTCAGCGCGGCAGTCTCTCCGTCTTCGACCGGCAGCCACAGGAAAAAGCCCGCCTCAGGGCCTTTGTAGCTGTTCACGCCCGCGAAGATCTTGTCAGCAGCAAGATATTTTTCACCGTATAGGCGACGGTTCTCGATCACATGGGCCTCGTCCGCCCAGACCGTTTCAGAGGCGCGTTGCAACGGCAAAGGCACCGGCGCACCGGAATAGGCCCGCAACTGCCGCGCGCGCGCGATGCTGTCCGGCCCGCCCGCCATGAAGCCGGACCGCAGGCCCGGCAGGTTCGAGCGTTTGGACAGCGAATGAAAGATCACGACGCGTTCGGGATCGGCCCCCATCTCGGCGGCCACGTCAATCGCGCCTACCGGGGCTTCGTCGCGGTACACCTCGGAATAGCACTCATCCGCGAAGATCTTGAAATCATACCGCTCGGCCAAGCCAATCAGATCACGCCAATAGGCGCGACTGGCCACAGCACCCTGCGGGTTGGCAGGCGAACAGATATAGGCGGCGGCCGTGCGGTTCAGCACACCGGCAGGCAGCGCAGTGTAATCGGGCAGATAGCCCCCGTCGCGTGTGGCAGGAACGAAAACAGGCTCGGCCGCGACCGAGATCGCACCAATCATGTAGACCTGATAGAACGGGTTGGGCATTAGAATAACCGGCTTTGCCCCGTTTTTCTGCTCGGGCACCAGCGCCATGCAGGCGTTGTAAAGCCCTTCGCGGGTGCCATTCAGAACCATCACCTGGCTCTGTGAATCGACCTGCACGCCGTAGCGGCGCTTGATCCAGTCACCGATGGCACTCAGAAGCTCTGGTGCGCCTTCATTTGGCGGGTAACGGCCAAAATCTGCAATGTTGGCGGCGATTACGCTGCCGATCCAATCGGGAAAGGCGTGTTTCGGCTCTCCGATAGTCATATGCACGACCGGACCGCCGGGCGCATGCGCGTCCAGAAGCGCCCGCAAACGCGGGAACGCATAGGCCGGTAGGTTCGAGAACCGCTCGGGGAACATTCTTAAACTGCCTCAATCATCGGGATCATTACGCCCCGTTTTGTTGCAAACTATCCAACTGCGGGGCTTGCGTCCAGAAAAAGCAGCGGGATTCCGGCCTCTTGTGGCATTTCAGCAAAATCGTTGCGTCAAATTTGTCCGCGAAGCCACCAGAGCATCATCGCAGGGCGATTTCTGCGGCAGCAGCAAGGCGCAACAAACGTTCTTCAGCGAACGGGGCACCCATCAGCATGATGCCACAGCTTGGCGTGCCGGTAGGCAACGTCACCGCGCAAAGCCCCATCAGGTTGCCTGCACGTGTATTGCGAAGGGTCAGAAGGTTCTCGGTCACATAGTAATCGTGATCGGTCATCAACTTGTTCAGGTTGGGTGGCAGGTTCGGTGCGGTCGGACAGATCACGGCATCAAATCCGGCCATGCGGGCGTGCCACGTTTCACGGGCCTCCTCTAACCTGCGCCATGCTGCAACGTAGTCCGACGCCTTCACCCCTGCCCCACCACGAAACCGCTCGCAGATCTGGTCAAACATCAGATGGGGCGCTGCCTCGATCACATCACGCCATATGCCATAAGCTTCGGCAGTGAACAGGATCGGCGCAAGCGTCATGACGACGGCAAGCTCAGGTGCTTCCACCTCTGAAATATGCGCGCCTGCAGCTTCAAGCCGGGCAACGGCGGATGTAAAGGCGCGCGCGGGTGCGTCGCGCACATCATCCATCACAACAGTCTTGAGGATCGCAAGCCGCCGCCCTTGCAGGTTTGCCCCCCGCAAATCAGCAGCTTGCCTGCCTTCTAGTGCGGCCAACATCAGGGCGGCATCCCCGACAGAGCGGCAAAGCGGCCCGACCGTGTCGAACTTCTCGCATAGCGGCACCACGCCCCGCGACGACACCCGCCCCGAGGTGGTTTTGAGGCCGACCAGATCATTCCACGCCGCCGGAATTCGGACCGATCCGCCCGTATCAGTGCCGATCCCGCAGGCCACCAGTCCGAATGCGACCGACGCCGCCGCCCCCGAGCTGGACCCGCCCGACACTGCCGCATGATCATTCACACAACGCGGCGTCGCAGTTACAGGGTTCAAGCCCAACCCGCTAAAGGCCAGCTCGCTCATATGCGTTTTGCCAAGGCACACCAGACCAGCTGCTGTCGCATTCCGCAGCACCTGCGCATCGCGATCAGGCACGCGGTCTTTCAGCTGGGCTGATCCGGCCTCGGTCGCAACGCCAGCCGTGTCGAACAGGTCTTTCCAGCTGATCGGCACCCCGTCCAGAGCCGACAACCGCTGCCCTGAGAGGGCACGGGACCGCGCAGCACCTGCTTCGATCAAAGCACGATCAGGCGTGAGACGGGCATATATCCGGTCCGCCATCGGATGCGCTGCAATCGCATCCAGATAGGCCTGTGCCAGTTCCACCGGGTCTAGTTCACCCGCACCAATCGCCTGCCCTTGATCCGCCACCGTCCGACCCAGCCAATCCTGCATCGCCACCCCTTTCCAGAATTTGATGACGGACGGTAGCGGCACAGAGGCGCATGGACAATCCCGCCTGTTCCCCCATATTTACCCCATGACATATGACAGCGATTTCCTGATTGTGGGCGGCGGGCTGAATGGTCCTGTTCTGGCTCTTGCACTGGCCCGCTCGGGCCTGACTTCAACCGTGATTGACGCGCAGCCTGCGGCAAAGCTGGCTGCCGACGGCTTTGACGGTCGATCCTATGCGCTGGCGCTGGCCTCGGTCAGGTTGCTGCGCCATCTGGGATTGTGGGACGAGATCGCCGACAACGCCCAACCCATGCTCGAAATCAAGGTCAGCGACGGGCGCGCAGGCGAGGGGCCACTTTCACCGTTCCATCTGCATTTCGACCATGCCGAGATCGAGGAAGGCCCGATGGGTCACATGGTCGAGGATCGTCATCTGCGCCAGACCGTTCTGGCCGCAATAGACCGTAACCCTTTGATTACGCGCCTAAACGATACAAAGGTTGTGGCCCAGAACGCAGATGTCAAAGGCATCACTGTGACATTGGCCAATGGCAAGACACTGACTGGACGCGTTCTGGTCGGGGCAGACGGGCGCAAATCAGGCACGGCGGAGCGCGCAGGTATTACCCGCACCGGATGGGATTACGGACAAACCGCGATGGTCTGCGCCATCGCGCATGATCTGCCCCATCACGGTATCGCGCACCAGTTTTTCATGCCGCCCGGACCATTGGCGATCCTGCCGCTGACCGGAAATCGCAGCTCGATTGTCTGGTCCGAAACCCATGCCAATGCCGCGGCATTCCACGCACTGGCCGATGACGCCTATCTGGACATGCTGCGCCCGCGCTTTGGCGATTTTCTGGGCGAAATCCGGCTGGCCGGCGCGCGATATACCTATCCGCTGAACCTGACGCTGGCCAACAGCTTGGTGGCACCCCGCCTTGCGCTGGTTGGCGATGCGGCCCATGGCGTGCACCCGATTGCCGGGCAAGGGCTGAACGCCGGTTTGCGAGACATTGCGGCATTGGCGCAGGTCATGACAGATGCCCGGAACAGGGGCGAGGATATTGCCTCGGACCTGGTGCTGGAGCGATATCAGCAATGGCGCCGTTTTGACACCGCAACACTGGCTTTAGCGACCGATCTGACGAACCGCATCTTTGCCAGTGACAACCCGTTGCTGCGGCTTGGCCGCGATATCGGCATGGGTGTTATCAATGCCATCCCCGGATTTCGGCGCGGTTTCATCCGCGAGGCGGCAGGGCTGACGGGTGATCTGCCCGATCTGATGCGCGGCTGACAGACACGTCAGTCGCCAAGCTTGGCATGCACCTCGTCCAGATCAATTTCACCCAGCGGCATCTTGTTGGCAGGGTTCTCGAAGTCGTATTTGAACAGCTCGAAATCGCGTTTGTAGATTTCATAGACCAGATGCATCGACAGATCGTCGAAATAATCCTCGACCGGATGCAGCCGCTTGGGGCCATGCCCTTCGGATTCGTTGAAACGAGGGATTGTCTTCAGATCAACCTGATGCGGTGTGTCGATCGCTTCCAGAACCTTTTGCATCCCGTCGTTGAACGACTCGGTCCAGAAAATACTGTCGTAAGTGCCTCCGTTCACGATGAACGTCGACACATGGCCCGACATGGCAGACCAGTGGATGTCGGGCTCCATCGGCCGACGCCAGCGGATGGTATCGCGCGCAAACAGCAAGAACCGGCGGAAGCTGCGAATCTGGTCAAATTCGGTTGTCCCGTCCTCTCCACCAACTTCGACACCGTATTTCTGCGTCAGCATCGGCACCATATTGCCGCGATAGCGCCGGCCATTACGCTGGATGCCACAAATCTTGTCGAAGTAGGACGACAGGATGCGCGTATAGGGATTTCGCACGCAGGTGAACGCGTAGGAGGCATGGCTTTTGACGTTCGTCTCGATCAGTGCCTGGCTGTCAGGCTGCGCCCATTTATGCAAACCGGCCGTCGAATCGTGGATATCGCCGTCAAAAAACTCTCCATGATCGGAATAAAAGAGTATCTGACCGATGGTCGAGCAGGCGCATTTTGGCACCACGCGATAGACCACGCTTTCGCTTTCCGTCATCCATGTGCCCGGAAATCCCATCTGCCCACCTCCAAACCATGCGTCTTTTTATTGCGACGCTTTATAGCAACTTTGCAAAATCGAAAGAAACCCTGTTTATTCATCCGGCAAGGGCCGGTATCACCCACCCCATATCTGTAACCAGAGGCTTTCGGTTCCCCTAATGGCGAGAATTGCATTCATTCTTCTGTGCCACAAGGACCCAGAAGCGATCATCGCACAGGCCAACCGCCTGACGGCTGTGGGCGACTATATGGCGATCCATTTCGACGGTCGGGCCAACGCTGAACATTACCGGATGATCCGCAACGCCTTGCAGGACAACCCGAATGTGACCTTCGCCAAACGCCGGATCAAATGCGGTTGGGGGGAATGGTCGCTGGTGCAGGCCACCCTGAACGCCGTCCAGTCAGCGGTCGAGGCGTTTCCACGCGCCACCCATTTCTACATGCTGTCCGGCGATTGCATGGCGATCAAATCAGCCGAATACGCCCACAGTTTTCTGGATAGGGCCGATGCCGACTATATCGAAAGCTTCGATTACTTCGAAAGCGACTGGATCAAGACCGGCATCAAGGAAGAGCGGCTGACTTACCGCCATTTCTTCAACGAGCGCACGCATAAGACACTGTTTTATGCAGCCTTCAACCTACAACGGAAGTTCGGGCTCAAGCGCGCCATTCCGCATGATATTCAGGTCCAGATCGGAAGCCAGTGGTGGTGCCTGCGGCGGCGCACAATCGAACAGATCTTGCGGTTTACCCGCAAGCGTCCGGATGTGATGCGGTTTTTCAGGACAACCTGGATTCCGGACGAGACATTTTTCCAAACACTCGTGCGACATCTGATCCCCAAGAACGAGATACAGTGCCGCACCCTGACATTTCTGATGTTCTCGGACTATGGGATGCCGGTTACATTCTACAACGACCATTACGATCTGTTGCTCAGTCAGGACTTCTTGTTCGCGCGCAAGATCAGCCCCGGCGCCATCGACCTCAAGGAACGGTTAGGCGATCTTTACGCCGCCGAAGGTGTGCGCTTCCAGATTTCGAACGAAGGGCGCAGCCTTTACAAGTTTCTCGCCGGACGTGGCAGGGTCGGGCGGCGCTTTGCCTCGCGTTTCTGGGAGACGGAAAGCACGCTGGGGCGCGAGCGGGAGCTATTGATCGTGATCTGCAAGAAATGGCATGTCGCCAAGCGCCTTTTGCAACGCATCCGGCAGGTCACAAACATGCCTGCCATCGAATATCTGTTCAACGAGGAAAGCACCTATGTGCCCGATCTGGGCGGCATCCAGTCCAGCCTTGGCAAACGCACCCGCCACCGCCGCGCGCTGATGCGGATGTTGTTCGACTATTACGAAACGGACCGCCTGATCGTGTGCATGGACCCCGGCAATCTGGACCTGCTGCAGGATTTCTGCGGCGACCGGTCCATGACGCGCCTGCTTGAGGTGGAGTGCCAGTTTTTAGACGACTACCTGATCGGACATGCAAAACGCGTGGGTCTTGCAGGGGAACAGACCTCGTCCGACACGCTGGCGCGACTGCTGCCCACAATTCGCAATGACATGATCTTTGAAAGCGACCAGATCCGTGATCAGGGTTTCGAGAACTTTCAGCGTTTTCGCGAAACCGATCCGGTCGGGGAAAACACAGAAAAACTCGCGCAGTTTCTTGCCATTTCCACAGACAAGGCGCATGAAATTGCGGCGACAGACTATCTTTACGCTGACTGAGGTGCCCGATGGCCTATAGCTATGACGACCAGAACGTATTTGCCAAAATCCTGCGCGGCGAGATTCCGAATCGCACCGTGCTGGAAACTGATCATACGCTGGCCTTCCATGACATCTCTGAACAGGCGCCGGTGCATGTGCTGGTGATCCCGAAAGGGCCTTATGTGACCTACGACCATTTCGCGCAGGACGCGTCAGAGGCCGAGATTGTGGATTTCACCCGCGCCATAGGTGAAGTGTGCCGGATCACAGGCGTCCAGCCAGGCATGGGCGGGGGCGGCTTCCGTGCCATCTCGAACGCAGGTGACGCAGGCGTGCAGGAAGTCCCGCATCTGCATGTACATATCCTCGGTGGCCGCGTTCTGGGGCGGATGCTGCAACGCGCCGACTGAACGTAGCCCGCGCTGCTTCTTCTTGCCGGAAATATCCCCGCGCGGAGCGCATCCAGAGATCACGCCGAGCGGGTCAGGTCCAGAAAGACATCCTGCAGATCGGCTTGCTCTGTCTTGACGTCACGGATGGACACACCGGCCGCGTGAACCGATTGCAGCACTTGTTCCGCTGTTGTCTGCCGCGTGTGATAACTGATTGCGAATGATCCGTCTGCGCGCCGCGTGACATCCAGCCCTGGACCTGACGGCAGTTCACTGGCCGGACTGGCAGGGTGGATCACCATGGTCTTGCGATCCATGCTGCCCAGCAAGGCGGCCGTGCTGTCACGGGCCACAACCTGTCCCTGATTGATGATGGCGATCTGGTCGCACATCTCTTCGGCCTCTTCCAGATAATGGGTCGTCAGGATGATCGTCATGCCATCCTGATTGAGCTTGCGGATATTGGTCCAGAGCATCTGGCGCAGTTCGATATCCACACCCGCCGTCGGTTCGTCCAGCACCAGTATCTGCGGATGATGGACCAGCGCCTTACCCAGTAAAAGCCGCCTCCGCATGCCGCCCGACAGGGTGCGCGCATAGGCCTCGGCCTTGTCCTCAAGCCCGATCAGGGCAAGAATTTCATCACTGCGCCGCTGCGCCTTTGGGACACCGTAAAGTCCGGCCTGCACCTCAAGAGCGGCACGGGGGGTGAAGAAAGGATCAAGGTTCAACTCTTGCGGCATCACCCCGATAGCCGCGCGAGACTGGCGCGGGTTCACGTCCTGATCAAAACCCCAGATCTTTACGTGGCCCGCTGTCTTGACCACCAACCCCGCCAGAATATTGATCAGCGTCGATTTGCCCGCCCCGTTCGGCCCAAGAAGACCGAAGACAGATCCCGTGGGAACATCCAGATCGATACCACGCAGCGCCTGTTTCTCGGGCTGGCCTTTGGAACCACCATAGGTTTTCACAAGTCCCCTGATTTCGATTGCATTGCCGCTCATGGTCTACTTGCTCCTGCCCGTCTCATCGCTCATAACGGACCTAATCCAGTTGACCGGAAAAGGAAATGTCCCGAGATGACGATCGAGGCACCAGAGACAAAGCTAGTCGACAGTTATCGCATAGCCTGTGACGGGGGCGAAGGGGCACTTGGCCACCCGCGAGTCTGGCTTCAGATTCCGCAAGATCTGGGGTGGGTCGAATGTCCCTATTGCGATTGCAAATACGTGCATCGTGAATTCGAAGGCAAGATCTGACCGCTGACCGCGGGACCGGATGATCCGGCGGATGCCTCCGGCGGGGATATTTGTGCAAGAAGAAGCAGCGGGCGCAACGCCTGCGAAAGGGGCGCGCATGACATTCGGCAAGGGTTGCCACCTGCATCTTATCGACGGCTCGGCCTTTATCTTCCGCGCCTATCACGCACTGCCACCGCTGACGCGCAAATCCGACGGCTTGCCGATCGGGGCCGTTGCGGGGTTTTGCAATATGCTGCAACGCTATGTCGAGAATAACAGCGGCGCAGATGCCGCCACCCATGTCGCGGTGATCTTCGACAAGGGCAGTCATACGTTCCGCAACGACATGTATGACCTTTATAAGGCAAATCGCGAGGCGATGCCCGAAGATCTGCGCCCGCAAATACCCCTGACCCGCACTGCGACCGAAGCCTTCAACATCGCCTGCAAGGAGGTGGAAGGGTTCGAGGCCGACGATATCATCGCCACCCTGTCATGTCAGGCGCGCGCAACGGGCGGGCGGGTGACCATCGTCAGTTCCGATAAAGACCTGATGCAACTGGTGGGTGACGGGGTCGAAATGCTGGACCCGATGAAAAACCGCCGCATCGACCGCGAGGGTGTGATCGAGAAGTTCGGCGTCGGCCCCGAACATGTGGTGGATGTGCAGGCGCTGGCGGGTGACTCGGTGGATAACGTGCCAGGCGCGCCCGGCATCGGAATCAAGACAGCAGCACTTCTGATCAATGAATTCGGCTCGCTCGAGGCGCTGCTGGACCGCGCGGAAGAGATCAAGCAGCCCAAGCGGCGCGAGGTCTTGCAGCAGCACCGCGCACAGATCGAATTGTCCAAACGGCTGGTTCAACTGGACTGCGATATGGTGCTGGATTTCACCATCGACGATCTGGAAATCCGCGACCCTGATTCCGACAAGTTGCTGGATTTTCTGGCTCAGATGGAATTCCGCACGCTGACCAAACGCATCTCGACTGCGCTGGGTGTGGCCGCGCCTGTCATCATGGACACCGATCCGGCTGGCGCCGAACCGGCCAGCGAGGGTGACAAACCGCAGAATATTCCGTTTCCGAAAGCCTATGAACGCGTCTCGGACATGGAAGCGCTGGCGCGTTGGATCGCCCTCATTCGCAACCGTGGCTATGTGGCCGTGGACACCGAGACCACAAGTCTGGACGAGATGCGCGCAGAACTGGTGGGGATTTCGCTCTGCGTCGAGGCGGGCAGCGCCTGCTACATCCCGCTGGGCCACAAGGCGGGGGCGGCGGATGATCTGTTCGGCTCGGACGCGCTGGCCGAGGGACAGTTGCCCTTCCAGCCTGTTCTGGACGCTTTGAAGCCGGTTCTGGAGGATGACAGCATCCTCAAGATCGGGCAGAACATGAAATACGATGCCAAGATTTTTGCCCGCCAAGGGATTACCGTGGCACCCATCGATGACACGATGCTGATGTCCTATGCGCTGAATGCGGGTTTGCACGGCCATGGCATGGACACCCTGTCAGAGCGCTATCTGGGCCATGACCCGATCCCGATCAAATCCTTGCTGGGCGGCGGGAAATCCGCCATCACGTTTGACCGTGTTCCGATAGACGAAGCGGTCACCTATGCCGCCGAGGATGCCGACATCACCCTGCGCCTGTGGCAGTTGTTCCGCCCGCAATTGCACCGTGCCCGGGTTACATCCGTCTATGAGACACTGGAACGTCCGCTGGTACCCGTTTTGGCGCGGATGGAAATGGCTGGGGTCAAGGTAGATCGTGATACGCTGAGCCGCATGTCCAATGCTTTCGCACAGAAAATGGCCGGGCTGGAGGCCGAGATACACGAACTGGCGGGCGAAAGCTTCAACGTTGGTTCCCCAAAACAGTTGGGCGAGATCCTGTTCGACAAGATGGGGCTTGAAGGTGGCAAGAAAGGCAAGACCGGAGCCTATGCGACCGGCGCGGATGTGCTTGAGGATCTGGCCACGATGCACGATCTGCCCGGTCGGGTGCTGGACTGGCGGCAGCTTTCCAAGCTGAAATCGACATATACCGATGCCTTGCAGGACCATATCAACCCCGAGACAGGGCGTGTGCACACCTCTTATATGCAGACTGGGGCAAACACAGGCCGGCTGTCTTCGACCGATCCCAACCTGCAGAACATCCCCGTCCGTACCGAAGAAGGCCGCCGCATCCGCGAGGCTTTTGTCGCCCCCGAGGGGCGTATTCTGGTCAGCCTCGACTACAGCCAGATCGAACTGCGTATTCTGGCCCATATTGCGGGCATCGACGCCCTGAAACAGGCCTTCCGCGAAGGGCAGGACATTCACGCCATGACCGCGTCCGAGATGTTTGATGTACCTATGGACCAGATGACATCCGAAGTGCGCCGCCGTGCCAAGGCGATCAATTTCGGTGTGATCTACGGGATCTCGGCCTTTGGTCTGGCGCGCAACCTGCGCATTCCGCGTGCCGAGGCACAGGGTTTCATCGACCGCTATTTCGAGCGGTTCCCCGGTATCCGCGACTATATGGACGCGACCAAGGGCTTTGCGAAGGAACACGGCTACGTGCAGACCCTGTTCGGGCGCAAAATCCATACACCCGATATCAACGCCAAGGGGCCAACAGCCGGCTTTGCCCAGCGCGCTGCGATCAACGCACCGATTCAGGGCACTGCGGCCGATATCATCCGCCGCGCAATGATCCGCATGCCTGAAGCCATCAAGGGCCAGCCCGCGACGATGCTGCTGCAGGTCCATGACGAACTGATTTTCGAGGTGGATGAAAATGCCGCCGACAAACTGATCGAGACAGCACGGGACGTCATGCAATCGGCTTGTGAGCCTGTGCTCAAGCTGGATGTGCCATTGATCGTCGATGGCGGTACAGGCCGCAACTGGGCCGAGGCACATTGACCCCATACGAAGGAAAGACCCGATGACCGACATCGCATCGAAACCGACAGATCAGCAACTCGCTGACAGTCTGACGAATGTTCTGAGTGTCGAGCGGATCGAGGAGGATTTCTATCGCGGCATCGCCACCCCGCAGGGTCGGGGGCGCAGCTTTGGCGGACAAGTGATCGGGCAAGCGCTGATGGCAGCGACCATGACGGTTGATCCTTCGCGTCCCAACCACTCGTTGCACGGCTATTTCATGCGCCCCGGTGATGCGACGCAACCTGTGCTTTACCGTGTCGAGCGGGATCGCGATGGCGGCAGTTTTGCCACCCGTCGCGTTGTGGCGATCCAGCACGGCAAGCCGATCCTGAACCTTGCTGCATCGTTTCACGCGCCCGAACCGGGGCTGGCGCATCAGGACAGCATGCCAGATGTGCCCGGCCCCGAGGATCTGGAAACCGAAGAGGTGATGGCCGCACGGATGGGCGATGCCCTGCCCGAGGCATTCCGTAACTGGCTGAAAACCCCCCGTCCGGTCGAAATGCGCTCGATTACACTTCGCCCGCCTTTTGATCGCAGCCCGCGGGAACCCGTCCAGAACATCTGGATCAGGGTGCGGGGGCGGATGTCCGATGATCCTGCTATGCATCGTGCGGCGCTGGCCTTTGCATCGGATATGGGCCTGCTTGGCACCTCGATGATGCCGCATGGCAAGACTTTCACCGATCCCGATATGCAATTCGCCAGCCTTGATCACGCGCTTTGGGTTCATGACGAATTCCGCATCGACGACTGGTTGCTCTACACGATGGACAGCCCTTGGGCTGGAGGTGCGCGTGGTTTCAACCGTGGACGGGTTTTTACCCGTGACGGGCGTCTGGTCGCGAATGTCGCGCAAGAAGGTCTGGTGCGTCAGGTCACACCCAAACCACAAAGCTGATCGCGCTACCTCAGGCGGACAGTTTGTTTGACAGCTCGATCAGGTTGCCATCCGGATCACGCAGATAAATCGAAATGAGCGACCCTTGTGCTCCGGTGCGCTGCACAGGGCCTTCCTCTATAGTCACCGCGTTTGTGGAAAGATGCGCCTGCCAATCCGCAAGCGGTGTATCACTGAGAAAGCACAGATCGGCCGAACCGGCCTTCACATGGCCTGCATGGGGGCGGAATTCCGCCCCTGTCTGGTGCAAGTTGATTTTCTGCGCCCCAAAACGCAGCGCCATGCGCGGGGCGCCCCCCGCCGGCGTGAAACTTTCTGCCTGCATGCCAAGGGCATGCGTGTAGAAATCAACCGTCACGGCGATATCCGCGACCGTCAGAACAAGATGGTCCAGCGCCTTGATACGTGGTGTCATTTGCGATTGTCCCCTGTTCAGCACATGCCTAATCTGCATTCATGGAACATGTGCCAGCCCGTCCCGACAGTCAAACCGTCACCGATGTGATGGACCCCGCCCGTGTTGCAGCCCTTCAGGTTGCGCTGGGGCAGTCAGCCACGATTGACGCGGGCACATCTTTGCCGCCTTTCTTTCACCAGCTTTATTTCTGGGAGCCGCAGCCGCCTGCAAGTTTAGGTCGGGACGGGCATCCCGCCACCGGGCTTGGCCTTATCCCCGATCTGGGCCTGCCGCGCCGGATGTGGGCAGGTGGACGGCTGACTTTCGATGCGCCACTGGTTGCAGGCACACCCGCGCAAAAAACCACCACCATCGACAGCGTCTCCCGCAAGGACGGGCGCACCGGTCCGCTTGGTTTTGTTACTTTGCGGCACGAGATCGTCCAGAACGGGCATGTCTGCGTAACCGAATGGCAGGATCTGGTGTACCGTGAGGACCCGTCGCCGGACGCACCAGCCCCTGTTGCACCAACAGCGCGACGTGACGAGGCCCGGTGCCGGACCGTGCATTTCGACAGCACACTGCTGTTTCGCTATTCGGCACTGACCTTCAACGGGCACCGCATCCACTATGATCTGGACTATGCCCGCGATGTCGAAGGCTATGCCGGGCTGGTGACCCACGGCCCGCTTTTGGCGCAGCATCTGATGCTGCTGGCCACCGAGGAGCTTGGCACCCTGCGCCAGTTCAGTTTTCGTGCAACTGCACCCTTGATGCATTTCGAGGCAGCAGAACTGTGCTGGTGCACGGATGGCACGATGTGGGTGCGCGGCCCTGACGGGCGGCAATGCATGCAAGCGCAGGCAAGCTGAGGGTCAGAGGCTCGCCTCTGGCCGGAAGCCCGCAGGGATATTGTCCACCCCGTCCAGCACCAGATCGGCCATCACTTGCGCCACTTTGGGGGCCATGCCGAAGCCTATTTTGAAGCCGCCATTCGCGATGAACTGGTCCTTGTGAACGGGATGTACGCCAAGAACCGGCGCACGGCTGCGCGATCGGGGGCGCACCCCTGCCCATCGCTCGATCACAGGTGCATTCTTCAACGCAGGGACTGCGGCACGGGCGCGGGCGATCACCTGATCAAGCTGCGAATCCGTGCTGGCGGCGTCGTCATAATCCCGTTCGCTGGTCGATCCGATAGCGACCGTTCCATCGGCATGCGGCACCACATGGACCGTATCGACAAAAAGCTGTGGTAAATTGCGTGCATCAAACGCCAGAAGGGCTGCTTGCCCTTTGACACCATTGCCGAAGCTGCGCCCCAGATCGGCACTGATAGCTTCAAGTCCGGCAAGCCCGCTGGCATGGATCACCCGACCCTCGACACGATGGTCGCACACAACCTCGGCGCCATTCGCCCGCAAAGCCGCGACCATAGCCGCGCAAGCCTGACGCGGATGCAACCGCGCTGACAGCGTGTCAAGGATCACCCAGCCGCTGGGGCTATGGGGTGACCAGTCACCCGGCGCATCGGCGCGCAGCACCTCCCACACAGCCTGACCTTGCCACAAACCGGCAGCAGACCGCGCGCGGACTTGTGCAAGCTCTAGCCCGGCTTCATCCGCAACGGGCTGCAACCGGCCCAGACGCGCGTAACCTGTGGACAGGCCCGAAGATGCCTCGACACCGGCCCAGAACGTTTCCGCCATCAACAGGCTTTCCAACTGGAACGCTTTTTTCTCGTTCCATTGTTCGGGCACATGCGGGGCAAGCGCGCCAACAATGCCGCCGCTGCTACCTGCGCCCGGCCCATGGGGGTCAATCACACGCACCATGGCACCGCGCTGGACGCAGGCCCACGCGACCGACAGGCCAAAAATTCCAGCCCCCAGAACGGTCACATCCGCCATTGCCATTCCCGGACATCCTTTGCATTGTCGCGCAGTTCTCAATGCCCTTCCTAAGGGATGCCCCCTTGCAAGACCAGACCGCACAAATCGCCTGGCGCGACAGGGACCTGCCCGTCTCGACAAGGTTCGATGACCCCTATTTCTCGCTGCAAGGCGGATTGGCCGAGACCGCCCATGTCTTTCTGGCGGGCAATGACCTTCCAGCGCGTTTTTGTGACGGGTTCCACATTGCAGAGCTTGGCTTTGGCACCGGATTGAACCTTTTGTCTGCGCTGCATCTATGGCGCAGCAGCGGGCAGTCAGGCCAGTTGCATTTCACGACATTCGAGGCCTTTCCCATGTCCGCTGCCGACATGCTGCGCGCACAATCTGCTTTTCCATCGCTTGAACCGCTGGCCGCGGAACTGGCGCCGTTCTGGTCCCACAGCCCTGAAGGGTTCACTCTGCCCGATCTGCGGTTCACGATGGTTGTCGGCGATGCGCGCGAAACCTTGCAACACTGGACAGGTCGCGCCGATGCGTGGTTTCTTGACGGTTTTTCCCCCGCAAAGAACCCCGAGATGTGGCAGGCTGATTTGTTGGCAGAAGTAGGCCGACACACGAAAGCGGACGGAGCAGCCGCCACCTATACCGCCGCTGGTTTTGTCCGGCGTGGCTTGCAGGCTGCAGGGTTTGCCGTTGAAAGACGACAGGGATACGGCAGAAAAAGACATATGACCGTGGCACGAAAGGCCGACGCATGACCGAACAGAATACACGTCTCGGCATCATGCTTATGATCGCCACAACATTTGTGTTTGCCATGCAGGACGGTATCTCGCGCCATCTGGCGGGAGAATACAACGTCTACATGGTCATCATGATCCGGTACTGGTTCTTTGCCGCCTTTGTCATGTCCATTGCGGCGCGCAAGGCGGGCGGCCTGCGTTCTGCGGCGAAAACTTCGCAACCTGTGCTTCAAGCATTCCGTGCTGTTCTTCTGGTCACGGAGATCTGCGTTATGGTGCTGGCCTTCACCATGCTTGGCCTGATCGAAAGCCACGCCGTCTTTACCTGCTACCCGCTACTGATCGCGGCCCTGTCCGGCCCCGTGCTGGGCGAGAAAGTCGGCTGGCGTCGTTGGGCGGCCATCGGGGTGGGGTTCATCGGGGTGTTGATCATCCTGCAACCAGGTTTTGGTGTGTTCCGGATCGAGGCGATCGTCCCCCTGATTGCGGCACTGATGTTCGCACTGTACGGATTGCTGACGCGCTACGCGTCACGCAAGGACAGCACCGCCACCAGCTTTTTCTGGACAGGCACCGTGGGTTCGCTGGCGATGACCAGCGTCGGCGTATGGTTCTGGGAACCTATGACAGGACCCGACTGGGGCTGGATGGGCCTGTTGTGCATCACAGGCGCATTGGGTCACTGGCTTCTGATCAGATGCTACGAAGTGGCCGAGGCCAGCGCGGTGCAGCCCTTTGCCTATCTGCAACTGGTCTTTGTCTCGGTTCTGGGTATCGTGGTCTTTTCCGAAACGATCCGAACGAATGTTGCTTTTGGTGCTGCGCTGATCGTAGCGGCCGGTCTTTTCACCCTATGGCGCGAGCGGCAGAACCGTTGAGCCTGTCAACTCGCGACTGAAAGGAACCGGATGCGGATCGCGCCCCAGACGGGCGCGGTAGATCGGCAGCGATTCTGCCACGCGCATCACATAGTTCCGGGTTTCCGTGAACGGGATATGTTCGATCCAGTCGACCACCTGTTGTTCGGATGTGCCGCGAGGATCACCCTGTTCCGCCATCCAGCGGATGGGGCGGCTTGGCCCTGCATTATATGCAGCAGATACCATCACGATATTGCCGTCGAAATCGGCACCCAACCGCGCCAGATAGCCGCTGCCAAGCCGTGCATTATAGGCCCAATCCGAAAGGACGCGTCCCGCCTCATGCGTCAGACCCAGATCGCGGGCAACCTCGGCCGCTGTGCCGGGCATCAGTTGCATCAAGCCCTGCGCCCCCGCACCGCTGACCACCGTAGGGTTGAACTCACTTTCGCGCCGCGCAATGGCCTTGGCCAGTTCCATAGGCACGGGCAGTCCCATCTCGCGCATCGGATGCAGTGCATAATAGGGGCGCGGCAACACCACACCCTTGTTTGCGGCCTCCTTGCCAATCATCACCGCCAGATGCGGCTCGCCCAGATCCAGCGCCATTTCACCCAGTTGCGCCAAGCCGGTCTCGTTCTGGCTTTCCGCCAGATGCGTGAAGAACTGTTTTGCAAGCCCCGCTTCGCCAGCGCGCTGCAACAGCAGGCCCACGCGGAATACGGATGAATTCCCAAGCGGTGCACTGCGCCAGTCGGGTGGCACGTCGGCCCCTTTCAGGGACGGATCAGGGGCAACACCCGCACGTTCCGCTGCAAGCAATCCGTAAAAGCTGGTCTGATGCTGCGCGCCTTCTGCATAGGCCTGCGCCGCCGCTTCGGCATCGCCCGCAGCATCTTGCGCCCGACCGATCCAGTAGCCCGCCCGCCCCAGCGAGATCGGCGTCGCCACGGCCATCCTGAACCGTTGGAAATGGTCCAGTGCCAGATCGCTATCCTTCATGTAGGTCAGGGCGATATACCCCGCCAGCCACTCCAGATCAGCATATTCCGACCCTTCCGCCAGTTGATGCGAGGCTGCCAGCCTGTAGGCCAGATCGGTATTACCCGCACGCATTTGCGACCGTGCCAGATAACTGCGCCATCCGGCCCAACGCTGCGGCTCGCCCAACGCTGCCGCCGAGGTGGAGCGCTCGAGCAACAGTTCAATCGCGCTGTCGGTAAAGCCTTTTTGGATGCGCCAGTTGAAACGGTCATGGGCCAATCCGGAATCGGACCTGAGTGCTTCAGGAACCGCATCTATCAGCGTATTCACCCCGTCACGCTGCGCCTTCAACGCAAGTCTTGCCGTAGCCAGAGCACGCCTTTCGGCATCGACCAGCGGCAATATGCGCTCCGCATCGCTGTTCAGGCCCCGCCACAGGGCCATATCAAGCCGCGCTGCGTGATGGGGTGTCAGCAAGGGACCATGCCGTTCAATAAAGGCGTCGTGTTCCCTTTGGTCCATAGCCAAGGTACGCCACCCCAGAACCAGACCCGCTTCGGCATCACCCTCGCGGCCTTTGGCCCTGAGCGCCGCTGCATGACGCAACAGGCCTGTTCCGGTTTGAGGTGTCTGGGACTGAAAGAACTGCATGACCTGATCGTCACTCGCGGTCACGAACACCTCTTCTGATCGTCGGCGCAGCAGCGCAAGCCCCGGCCAGTCTGGGTTACGCTCGAGAAAGGCAAGCACGGCTTCCGGCCGCCCATTTCCAGCGCGCAGACGGTGCCATTCGATCAGATCGACAGCTTCCGGCCCTGCGCGGGCTGCCACAGTGGCTGCGTTGTCCCAGTTACCGGCGCGCATAGCCGACAAGGCCGAGGCCAGCGGTTGCGGACCCGAATCCTGCGCCTGAACCGCAGACGACATGAGCAGACCTGCAATCAGGGCGTATTGGATCGCTTTTCGCAACATCACTTGCTTTTTCCAAAGGGACAAAGGATAGACAGCGCCAGATTATAGCCTTGAGTCTGGCGCTTCAATTCACGTTGGTGACAGACTGGTTCGAAGGCTTCAACCTGCGGCATACAGCCGTGACGACAATGAAAAGGAGCGTGTCATGTTTACAGGGTCTATTCCCGCCCTCATCACGCCGTTCAAAAACGGCGCGCTGGATATCGAGACGCTCAAGAAACTTGTCGATTGGCATGTGGCCGAGGGTTCACATGGTCTGGTGCCCGTGGGCACAACCGGTGAAAGCCCGACACTCACCCACCGCGAGCATGAAATCGTGATCGAAGAGGTCGTCAAGGCCGCAGCCGGGCGCATCCCGGTGATTGCAGGGGCCGGATCGAACAACACCGCCGAAGGCATCCGCCTGATTCAGCATGCCGAAACCGTTGGCGCGGATGCCGCGCTGGTGGTGACGCCCTATTACAACAAGCCCACACAGGCCGGACTGATCGCGCATTTCAAAGCGATCCATGATTGCTGCAATCTGCCGATTATCATCTACAATATTCCGGGTCGGTCGGTTGTGGATATGATGCCCGCAACAATGGGCGAGCTTGCCAAACTTCAGCGCATTGTCGGGGTGAAGGATGCCACCGGCGATTTGAGCCGTGTGCCCAAGCAGCGCATCACCTGCGGGCCGGATTTCATCCAGCTTTCGGGCGAGGATGCGACCGCGCTTGGCTTCAATGCACATGGCGGAGTGGGGTGCATTTCGGTCACGGCGAATGTCGCACCCAAACTTTGCGCCGAATTTCAGACAGCAACGCTAAAGGGCGACTACGCCACTGCGCTGACACTGCTGGACCGCCTGATGCCACTGCACGAGGCGATCTTTGCAGAACCCGGTGTGGCAGGTGCAAAGTACGGGCTGTCCCGTCTGGGGATGTGCAGCGACGAGGTGCGCATGCCATTGGTCGGATTGACCGATGCGGTCAAGACACGCATGGACGATGCGATGCGCTTTGCCGGCCTGATCAACTGATCCGGTTACATTTTCGAAAAAACCCCCGGCTTTCTGTCGGGGGTTTTTTCATGCCTGAACGGTTGTTTTATGATATACATCAAGGGTCATTCCGCCGCTGAAAAGGGGAAAACCTTGGCCAAGAAATCCAAAAAGACCGCTGAAAAGGCTGAAAAGGCACCGGAAGAACCGCAACGCGCGGTCAAGGTTCCGGTCGCGTTGCGCTTCAACGCCGATCTTCTGGCGAATATAGACAAAGTCGCACTGAGGCGGGGCATGTCGCGCAACGCGCTGATATCGTACTGGTGTTCCCGCGCGGTCGAGGCAGAGTAAAAAGGGCGGGATGACCCCGCCCTATCCCTGATCAAATGCCAGTGTCGATGATCGCCTTGGCAAGGATCGGTACAGTGGCCTTGTTCAGCCCCGCAATGTTCAGACGACTGTCGCCCACCATATAGATCGCATGCTCTTGACGCAGGCGGGCCACCATTTCAGGCGTTGTGCCAAGACGCGAAAACATCCCGCGATGCTGTGCGATAAAGCCGAAACGGTCCGAACCGGAAAGCCGCTGCAATTCAGCCGCCAATTGTTTGCGCAACTCCAGCATCGACAGGCGCACCTCTTCCAGCTCGAACATCCAATCCGCCCGCAAAGCCGGATCGGTCAGGATCTCGGTCACGACCCGCGCGCCATGGTCTGGTGGAAACGAGAAGTTCTGCCGGTTCAGGAAATTCAGTGAGCCTTGCGTCAAGCCGCGCAAGCCCTTGTCCTGCGCCACAGCCATCAACAGCCCTGTGCGTTCACGGTAAATCCCGAAGTTCTTGGAGCAGCTTGCCGCGATCAGACATTCCGGCACTGAGGACGCGACCAACCGCACGGCTTGCGCATCAACTTCCAGCCCATCGCCAAAGCCCTGATAGGCGATGTCGATCATCGGGATGCCGCCGGTTTTCAGTAGCAGATCAACCACCGCTTTCCATTCAGTCAGGTTCAGGTTCGCCCCTGTCGGATTGTGACAGCAGCCATGCAGCAACACCACATCGCCTGCACGCACATCGGCAAGATCTTCCAGCATACCAGTGAAATCGACGCCGCGTGTTTCGGAATCGAAATAGCGATATTCGACCACATCCATTCCCAGATAGTTCAGGATGGTGACATGGTTTGGCCATGTCGGGTTCGACACAAAAACCCGCGCATCAGGGTTCGCCATGCGGATAAGTTCAAACGCCTGCCGTACAGCCCCCGTACCACCCGGAGTCGCGGCAGCCGCGATGCTGTCACGCGGCACAACGCCGCCCAGCACCAGATCAATCATCACATCCGAAAACGCAGGATCACCCGCCAGCCCGACATAGGATTTGGTTGTTTGCTCTTCGACCAGCTTGCGTTCAGCCGCTTTGACAGCGCGCATCACCGGCGTCACACCTTCGGCATTCTTGTACACGCCAACGCCCAGATCGATCTTGGTCGGGCGCGGGTCATCCTTGTAAAGCTGCATCAGCGCAAGGATTTTATCAGCGGGGTGTTCTTTGAGGTTCGAGAACATATCTGTTTCAGGCCTTTCCGGTGGCGACGGGCAGGGTGGGGAATGCGCCCCATTCACACCACGATCCGTCATAAAGCGAATGATCGGTCTTGCCGATCCGTTCCAGCGCGAGACTGAGAATGGCGGCTGTCACGCCAGAGCCGCAGGTTGTGATGACCGGCTTGGACAGGTCCACACCGGCGGAAGCAAAAGCTGCACGCAGGCTGTCCCCTTCCATCATAGTGCCATCAGGGTTCAGGATGTCCTTGAACGGCAGGTTCTTCGATCCGGGGATATGGCCTTTGCGCAGACCGGGGCGCGGTTCGTCGACCTCGCCACGGAACCGGTCGGCGGCGCGGGCATCGACGATCTCGTAGTCGCCCAGTTTCGACGCGGCTGAGACCTGCGTGACATCCTTCACCAGATGGTTTTGACGCCTCACAGTCATGTGACGGTCACGCACCATCGGTGGCATATCCTCGACTTCGCGCCCCTCGGCCAGCCATTTCGGAAAACCGCCATCCAGCACGGCAATATCCATCTGCCCCATCAGCCGAAACAGCCACCAGACACGGGCTGCTGAAAACAGGCCTTCGGCGTCATAGACAACAACCTGATGCCCGTCGCCAACGCCCATGGCGCGCATCCGGGACATGAATTTCTCCACCGGCGGCGCCATATGCGGCAGGTCCGACCGATGATCGCTGATCTCGTCGATATCGAAGTAGCGTGCGCCGGGGATATGTGCGGCGGCATAGGATGCCTTGGCGTCGCGCGGGTCACCCGGCATGAAAAAGGTCGCATCCAGAATCCGCAGATCCGGATCTTTCATATGCGCGGCCAGCCAGTCAGTGGACACCAGCGTCCTTGGATCATCAAGTGCCATGGAACCCCCCCCTCTCGATACGTCCCGTCCTGACTACATCGGGGGTCAAAGGCTGGCAAGTCAAAGGCCCCCCAAAACGGGCCGGATCAGCGCCTTTTCAGGTGAAATCAATTCTCTTTCAGCAGCCGCTGCTTCTGGCGGGCCCAGTCGCGCTTGGCCTCGGTCTCGCGTTTGTCGTGGTTCTTCTTGCCCTTGGCGACCCCGATCTTCAGCTTCACCAGACCCCGATCGTTGAAATACATCACCAGCGGCACCAGCGTCATGCCTTTGCGCTGTGTCGCGTTCCACAAATACGCCAGTTGCTTGCGCGACACCAGAAGCTTGCGCCGCCGCCGCTCCTCGTGTTTCCAGACGCGGGCCTGCTGGAAGGGCGCGATATAACCGTTGATCAGATACAATTCGCCATCTTCGACCGAAGCATAGCTTTCCGCGATGTTGCCCCCGTTCTCGCGCAACGATTTCACCTCGGACCCGACAAGGATAATACCGCATTCGATATCTTCCTCGATCGCATAGTCGAAGCGCGCACGACGATTCTCGGCGATGATCTTGTAATTGGGGTCTGATTTCGTCTGGCTCATGCGCGCTGAATATCGCCAAGGCGCGCAACTGTCCATCCGGCCGACTGTACTGCCTTAGCTGCCCCGATAGGTGGAATACCCGAAGGGCGAAAGCAACAGCGGCACATGGTAATGCGCCTGCGCATCAGAGATGCCAAAGCGGATCGGTACAACCTCCAGAAATCGCGGCGCTTCCGGCGGGGTGCCTGTCGCATCCAGATAGGCACCTGCGTGGAACTCCAGCTCGTAGGTGCCAACCTCAAAGTCCCCCTTGGGCAGGATCGGCCCGTCGGTGCGCCCGTCGTCATTGGTCACTTTGCGCGCCAGGTGCACGCGCATGGTCCCGTCGATCCGGTAAAGATCAATAGCAAGCCCTGCCGCAGGACAGCCCCGCGCCGTATCCAGAACATGGGTGGTCAGGTAACCCTCGGACATGTGGTGCTCCTTCTTGTGGCATTTCAGGGCAGACTACTCTGAGACATAGCGCAGGACAGTGACAAAAGCCGCGCAATGATTGTCAGATAAGTCTTTATCGGATTTCTTGAAAATCCAAAGACTCCGATTGCCATAGAGTTTCCAAACGCCAAGCGAGGACACAGACATGAACCGCTACCCACGCAACATGACAGGATACGGGGCCAACCCGCCTGATGCGCAATGGCCGGGCGGTGCCAGAGTGGCCGTACAATTCGTACTGAACTACGAAGAAGGCGGCGAGAACTCTATCCTGCATGGCGATGCCGCGTCCGAGGCATTCCTGTCCGATATAGCGGGGGCGGCGCCTTGGCCGGGCAAACGCCATTGGAACATGGAATCGATCTATGACTATGGCGCGCGTGCAGGGTTCTGGCGTCTGCACCGGCTTTTTACCGGCAGCAGTATCCCACTCACGGTCTACGGTGTCGCTTCCGCCCTCGCGCGCAGCCCCGAACAGGTCGAGGCGATGAAGACCGCCGGGTGGGAAATCGCCAGTCATGGGTTGAAATGGGTCGATCACCGCGACATGCCGGAAGAAGAGGAGCGCGCGACGATTGCCGAAGCGATCCGTCTGCACACCGAGGTGGTCGGGGAACGTCCGCTCGGCTGGTATACGGGGCGCTGTTCCGAGAACACCGTGCGGCTGGTCGCAGAAGAAGGCGGGTTCGGCTGGATCAGTGACACATATGACGACGATCTTCCCTATTGGGCAGAGGTCGGGGACCGCGATCAGTTGATCATCCCCTACACGCTCGAAGCCAACGACATGCGCTTTGCCACGGCACCCGGTTACATCACAGGCGGGCAGTTCTTCGACTACCTCAAGGACGCTTTCGACACGCTCTATTCCGAGGGTGAGAAAGGCCGCCCGGCCATGATGTCGGTGGGGCTCCATTGTCGCCTGATCGGTCGCCCGGGCAAACTGGCGGGACTCAAGCGCTTCATCGACTATATCGCGGGATTTGACGGGGTCTGGTGCCCGCGTCGTATCGACATCGCGCGGCATTGGGCAAAGACCCATCCGCATCAGCGCCGCATCCGCCCCAGCCAGATGAACCGCACCGATTTCATCGCTCGTTTTGGTGGTATATTCGAGCATTCCCCATGGATCGCCCAGCGCGCCTGGGAGCTGGAACTCGGCGCCGCCCATGACACACCCGCAGGATTGCATAACGCCTTGGCGCGCATGTTCCGTTCAGCTTCCGAGGAAGAACGGCTTGGCGTGCTCACCGCGCATCCGGACCTTGCGGGCAAACTGGCAGCCGCCAAGCGGTTGACGGTGGAATCGACGGCAGAACAGGCCAGCGCCGGACTGGATGCGCTGACCGATGCCGAACGCGCACGGTTTACGGATCTGAATACCCAATACGTGGCGCGGCACGGCTTTCCCTTCATCATCGCTGTGCGCGACAACACCAAAGCCAGCATCATGGCCGCTTTCGAGGCGCGCCTGAACAATGACCGCGCCACCGAATTCACCACCGCTTGCGCGCAGGTCGAACGGATCGCACGCCTGCGTCTAGAGGAGTTGCTATGACTTACGCCTTCCCCCCCGGCGGGTTGCCCGGACAGGATGTGATGCCTGACGGCAAGGCCGTGTTCACCACCGCCTATGCTTTCATCCCAGCCAATACGATGCGCGACATTGTTACCAGCAATCTGCCCGGATGGACCGGCACCCGTGTCTGGATCATCGCACGCCCGCTGTCAGGCTTTGCCGAAACCTTCGCACAATATGCTGTGGAAGTTGCGGCTGGCGGTGGGTCAGATACGCCGGAACCTGACAAGACCGCGCAAGGGACCATCCTTGTCGCCAGCGGCCAGATGCGCCTGACCATCGACGGCACCGCGCATGATCTGACCGAAGGAGGCTATGCCTATATCCCCGCAGGCAGCACATGGGCGCTGGTCAATACGGGCGACACGGCCCTGCAATTCCACTGGATTCGCAAACGCTACATCTCCGCGCCAGGGATCGACAGACCCGCAGCTTTCGTGACCTCGGATCAGGACACGCCTGTCAACTGGATGCCTGACACCGACAAGTGGGGCACAACCCGTTTTGTCCATCCGGACGACCTGCGCCACGACATGCATATGAACATTGTCACCTTCCGCCCCGGTGGACTGATCCCCTTCGCCGAAACCCATGTGATGGAACACGGGCTTTATGTGCTTCAAGGCACCGCCCGCTATCTGCTGAACACCGACTGGGTCGAGGTCGGCCCCGGCGATTTCATGTGGTTGCGTGCCTTTTGCCCGCAAGCCTGTGTCGCCACAGGAACCGATGATTTCCGCTACCTTCTCTACAAGGATGTGAACCGGCACGTAGGCCTCAGCCTCTGACCCGCATTCATCTTGCGTCAAATACTCACATCCGGCGCTCCCCCATACACAAGAGGTTCCGATGCAGACCACGATCACCGCGCGCCCTCTGACGGCTCATGATTTCGCCCCTTATGGCGATGTTCTTGAAGCGATGGGCCAGCCTGACAAGATCATCAATCAGGGTTTCTGCGGGCGCTGGCATGATCGTGCCGATCTGGATTTCGGCAAAGGTGGCCGTGCAGGGATCAGCATCTTCAAGGCCGAACCCCGCGCCTTCCCCTACATCTTCGATCTGCTGGAACGGCATCCTGAAGGCAGTCAGGCCTTTGTTCCGATGAGCATGACCGAATGGCTTGTGATCGTGGCAACAGATCAAGGTGACGCGCCGGGCCAGATCGAAGCTTTCATCGCAGCACCCGGACAGGCCATCAACCTTCATCGCGGCACTTGGCATGGTGTGCTGACGCCGCTGCATGCCCCTGGCCTGTTCGCTGTTATCGACCGGATTGGCGATACGCCAAATCTGCAGGAATTTCCGCTTGCGGTGCCCCGCATCGTCACGCGCTGAATAGCAAGGCCCCATCAAGAGGGTCCCCATAAACCCCCAACAAGGAGACTTCAGGGATGGCTGACACCTCACTGGGTACGCCCGACCAATTGCGCGACCCCGACTATACACCGGCCCTTGCCAAGGCCATTCCGCTGGGCATCCAGCATGTTCTGGCTATGTTCGTATCGAACGTCACACCCGCCATTATCGTTGCTGGTGCGGCGGGCTTCGGTTTTGGCTCGAACTCGCCCGACTTTCCAAACACGATCTACATGATCCAGATGTCGATGTTGTTTGCCGGAATCGCCACGCTGTTCCAGACCATAGGAATGGGCCCGGTGGGGGCGCGACTTCCCATCGTGCAGGGCACGTCTTTTGCCTTTCTACCCGTTATGATCCCCGCAGTGGCTGGACAGGGCACTGCCGGACTTGCGGGTCTGATGACAGGCGTGATGATCGGCGGGATTTTCCACATTTTCCTTGGGACTTTCATCGGCAAATTGCGCTTTGCACTGCCTCCGCTGGTCACCGGATTGATCGTACTGATGATCGGTTTGGCACTGGTCAAGGTCGGCATCCAGTATGCAGCCGGTGGTGTGCCCTTGATGGGCAAACCGGAATTCGGATCGCTGGCGATGTGGACCCCGGCGTTGGTCGTGATTGTTGTGACCCTCGCGCTCAAGTTCTTTACGCGTGGGATGATGTCGGTTGCGGCCGTGCTGATCGGTCTGATTGCGGGATATCTGGTGGCCTATCTGATGGGTCAGGTCAACTTTGGCAATGTCGCCCGCGCAGGCATGTTCGAGCTGCCCTCGCCATTCAAATGGGGCGTCGAATTCAATACTGCTATCATCATCGGTATGTGTTTCATGGCCGTGATCTCGGCAATCGAGACAGTCGGTGATGTGTCCGGCATCTGCAAAGGCGGCGCGGGACGTGAGGCAACAGATGCCGAAATTCAGGGCGCCACCTATGCGGATGGTGTCGGGACTGCTGTGGCTGGTATTTTTGGCGGTTTGCCCAATACTTCCTTCAGCCAGAATGTCGGGCTGATCAGCATGACGGGCGTCATGAGCCGCCATGTCGTGACTATCGGCGCGATCTTCCTTATCGTCTGCGGTCTTGTACCGAAATTCGGCGCTATCGTATCAACTGTGCCGATCAACGTGCTGGGCGGCGGCGTGATCGTGATGTTCGGCATGGTTTGCGCCGCGGGCGTGAACATGTTGTCGGAGGTCACTTGGAACCGCCGCAACATGGTGATCTTTGCGGTCTCGCTGTCTGTGGGCCTTGGGCTTCAGCTTGAGCCAACTGCCCTGCAACATCTGCCACGGACGTTTCAGATCCTGTTGACCTCGGGCCTGCTGCCTGCTGCAGCTCTGTCGATCCTGCTCAATCTGGTGCTGCCAAAAGAGCTGGACTGACCAGCACTTAAATAACAAAGCCTGCCTTCTGACCAGAAGGCAGGCGTCTTCATCGGTTGGATCTGTCTATAGACACGCTTCCAGCAATGCCCTTGTATTCGTTGCCGTCATCTCGACCGGGTTACCGCCTATGCTGGGATCTTGCAGGGCAGAAGCTGTTAAAGCATCAAGATCAGGCTCCATCACACCCAAAGCCTTCAGGTTGACCGGAATACCAAGTTCCGCGTTCAAAGCGCCGACAAAGGCGTAAAATCCGTCGAACCCTCCCGCTATTTCCAAATAGGCCGCGGCCTGTTCAATCCGGCCTTCAATCGCCGCACGGTTGAAGCGCAATACCGGCTGCATCACCACGGCATTTGTGGTGCCGTGATGGGTGTTGTGCACCGCACCGATCGGATGGCTGATCGCATGGATTGCGCCCAGACCTTTCTGGAAAGCGACCGCCCCCATCGCCGCCGCCGCCATCATCTGGCCGCGCGCTTCGATATCTGTGCCATCGGCATAGGCACGGGGCAGGTATTGCTTGACCAACCGCATCCCTTCCAGCGCAATCCCCTGACTCATCGGGTGGAAATGCGGCGAGCAATAGGCCTCCAGGCAATGGGCGAAGGCATCCATTCCTGTGCCAGCCGTGATCGCCTTTGGCATCCCCACAGTCAGTTCGGGATCGCAGATCACGACCGTTGGCAGGATCTTGGGATGAAAAATGATCTTTTTCTCATGCGTCACCGAATTCGTCAGCACGGATGCGCGCCCCACTTCGGACCCTGTGCCTGCGGTGGTAGGAACCGCTACGATGGGCGCAATGGCCGATGCATCAGCACGTGTCCACCAGTCGCCTATATCTTCGTAATCCCAGACGGGGCGGGTTTGCCCTGCCATAAAGGCCACAGCCTTGCCCAGATCAAGGCCGGACCCACCGCCAAAAGCGATCACCCCGTCATGCCCACCCGCTTTGTAAGCGGCGACACCGGCGGACAGGTTGATCTCGGTCGGGTTTGGATCAACATCGGCGAACATGCCGCGCCCCAGCCCTGCGACCTCCATCAGATCCAGCGTGGCGGCGGTGATGGGCAGACTTGCCAGCCCCTTGTCGGTCACAAGCAGGGGTTTCTTGATCCCCGCAGCCGCGCAAGCCTCGGCCAGTTCAGAGATACGGCCCGCACCAAAGCGGATGGCAGTGGGATAGGACCAGTTGGCACGCAAAGTCATTGCTGTTTCCTCAGATGGTATGATTTCGGGCGGGTCAGGTTGTGATAGCCGATGACCGACAGCCCGCCGCCGCGTCCGGTATCCTTGCATCCGGTCCAGCATAGACCGGGGTCGAGATAGTCGGCACGGTTCAGGAAAACTGTGCCAGTTTCGATATGCGCACCTAACCGTTCGGCGCGGCCCACGTCGGCAGTCCAGAGGGACGCGGTCAGGCCATAGTCACTGTCATTCATCAGGCGCAAAGCCTCGGCGTCGTCCTTGACGCGCATGATCCCGACGACAGGCCCAAAACTTTCTTCGCGCATCACGCGCATGGAATGGTCCACATCAATCAGGATTTGCGGCATCAGATAGGCACCTCCATCCTGCGGAAACAGCGCCGGATCAATCAGCGCCTTGGCACCCGCCGCTACCGCCTCGGCAGTTTGAGCGCGCACCAGATCGGCGAAACGCACCTGCGCCATAGGGCCAAGCGTCGTATCGCCATCAAGCGGATTGCCCAGCTTGTAGCCCGAAACAAGTGACACCGACTTTTCGACAAAAGCGTCGAACAGGCTTTCCACAACGTAGATCCGTTCGATCCCGCAACAGCACTGTCCCGAATTGAACATCGCCGCGTCGATCAGCGTGTCGACAGCAGCGTCCAGATCGGCGTCCTCCATGACATAGCCGGGGTCTTTGCCACCCAGTTCCAGACCTAAACCGGTGAAAGTGCCCGCCGCCGCGCGCTCGATCGCGCGGCCACCGCTCACAGATCCGGTGAAGTTCACAAAATTGAAGGCGCGCGCCGCAATCAGCGCCGATGTCGTGTCATGATCCAGAAACACGTTCTGGAACACATCCTCGGGAATACCGGCGGCATGGAAGGCTTGGGCCATCCGTTCGCCCACCAGCAAGGTCTGGCTGGCATGTTTCAGCACCACGGTATTGCCCGCGATCAGGGCGGGGGCCACGGTGTTGATCGCTGTCATATAGGGGTAGTTCCACGGCGCGATCACCAGCACGACACCATGCGCCTCGCGCGCAATATGACGTTTGAAAGCGGCGCTGTCTTCCAGCACGATAGGGGCAAGTGCCGTTTCGGCGATCTCGGCCATATAGGTTGCGCGCTCGTTGAAACCTTTGAATTCGCCGCCATAGCGCACGGGGCGGCCCATCTGATGCGCCAGTTCCGGCACGATGGCGTCATTCATCGCACCGACAGCCTCGACCGCTTTCAAAACCAGCGCGATGCGCTCGGACAGAGGGCGCGCGGCCCAGCTTTTTTGCGCGGCACGGGCGCGGGCAACGGCTGCCTGAGCTGCATCCAGAGACAGCGCTGGACGTTCGGCATAAACCGATCCGTCGATCGGTGAGATACATCTGATCATCTTGGTCATTTCCGGTCAGGCCCGCTCGAAGCCGCGGGCAATTTCATAGTCGGTCACCACGCGGTCGAACTCCTCGATCTCCCACATCGCGGCGCGGGCGTAGTGATCGATCACATCGTCACCCATCGCTTTCCGCAGCATTTTCGAATGGCGCAGCGTATCCACCGCATCGCGCAGGGTTTTGGGAATCTCGCCCCCCTGCGAGGCCTGATAGATGTCACCAGTCGTGGGGCGCTGCAACTCCAACCCTTCTTCGATTCCGGCAAGGCCTGCGGCTAGCATCGCCGCCATCGCCACATAGGGGTTCATATCCGATCCGGGTATCCGGCATTCAACCCGGATTGCCTTGCTGCCTTCACCACACAGACGGAATCCGGCGGTGCGGTTATCCACCGACCAGACTGTTTTGGTCGGGGCAAAAGTCGCTTTGGAGAAGCGTTTGTAGCTGTTTATATAGGGCGCCATGAAGACAGTCATATCGGGCGCATAGCGGATCAACCCAGCCATGTAGGTCCGCATCAGATCGGACATGCCGAATTCGGCGTGAGGGTCAAAAAACGCGTTTGCCCCGTCTTTCCACAGCGATTGATGCACGTGGGATGAACTGCCAACACGGTCCTGATGCCATTTCGGCAAGAAGCTGGCAGCGTGGCCCTGCTGATCGGCAATTTCCTTGGTCGCGTGTTTGGCGATCGTGTGGTGATCCGCAGTATCGAGCGCGGGGGCATAACGGATGTTCAACTCTTCCTGCCCCGCCTCGGCCTCGCCCTTGGTGTTCTCGACAGGAATACCTGCCGCATAAAGGTGGTTTCGCAAAGGTCGCATCACATGTTCTTCGCGGGTCGTCTGAAGGATACTATAATCCTCGTTATAATCGCTGATCGGTTCAAGATCACGGAACCCGGACGCGGCGATTTGACGGAACGACCGCGCGAACAGGAAAAACTCCAACTCGGTCGCCATAATCGGTGATAGCCCCAATGCCTCGGCGCGCGCGATCTGCTTTTTCAGCATGGCGCGGGGCGAATGGGCGATCTCGTGATGTCCGTGATGGTCCATCACATCGCAAAGCACCATGACTGTGCCGTCCAGCCACGGCATGGGCCGGATCGTGCCAAGATCGGGTTTTATCATATAATCGCCATAACCCGCCTGCCAGCTTGTCGCGGCATATCCATCGGGTGTTGCCATGCCAATGTCAGTGGCCAGCAGGTAATTGCAGCAATGGGTTTCTTCCCATGCACTCTCGACGAAATGCTGCGCCAGAAAGCGCTTTCCCTGCAAACGGCCCTGCATATCCACCATACAGGTCAGAACCGTATCCACGTGACCCGCCGCAACAGCAGATTTCAGCACCTCGAATGTCATCAATCCAGCCATGTCGCGGCCTCCTTTATGTCGTTGTCTCTGCGGCAAGCGGCCCCGCGCGAATGCCGGGGCCACCTGTTATCTTTGACCGGAGCGAAACCGCCCACAAGATGGGTCAGGTATAGCGATAGGGTCGCCCGGCTTTCTGCATATCGGCGTTGTACTTCTTGAAGATATCAACAACCTTGGCCTTCACCTCGGATTCCGAGGCAACCTCGTCCCAAAAGACCAGCGCAGCATCTTCGACCGTTTTCCATTCTTCATCGGGGATCGTGGTCAGTTGCAGCTTGGTTCCGTTAACACGCAGATCGGCCTCACCCCCCCAATACCACCACTGGCGATAGTAATGGGACTGGTCGCAGCAGACGCGGAACAGGGTTTGCAGGTCTTCCGGCAGCTCATTCCAGCGGTCCATATTGGCAAAGAACGATCCCGCCCAAGCACCCGAGATGTTGTTGGTCAGGAAGTAGTTGGTCACATCCGCCCAACCGACGGTGTAATCTTCGGTGATGCCAGACCATGCGATACCGTCCAGTTCGCCGGTCTGCACCGCGACTTCGATATCTTCCCAAGGCAGGGTAACAGGCACAACACCGAACTGGGCCAGGAAGCGGCCAGCCGTGGGGAAAGTAAAGACCCTCTTGCCCTGAAGGTCGGCAAGACTGTTGATCGGGTCCTTGGTGGCAAAGTGGCAAGGGTCCCATGCGCCTGCACTGATATGTTTGACACCGACAGCGGAATATTCCGCATCCCAGATTTCGTTCAGGCCATACTGGTTGAACAGTACTGGCACATCGAGCGAATAACGCGAGGCGAAGGGGAAGTAGCCACCGAATACAGTGACTTCCGTGGGAGATGCCATAGAATCGTCATCCGACTGCACCGCGTCCAGCGTACCTCGTTGTAGCGCTTGAAACAGTTCACCCGTCGGGACAATCTGATCGGCATAGAACAGTTCGATCTGCATGCGGTCGCCCGCTATCTTGTTGAACATGTCGATGGCAGGCTTGATCACATGCTCGCCCAAGGCAGCACCGGCATAGGTTTGCATACGCCAGCGTATTGTTGATTGCGCGAGCGCAGGTGTTGCAAGGGCAGCAGGACCCGCAAGGGCAGCTGTCGTCAGGAATTTGCGTCTTGTTGTCATTGTCGTCATCTCCTGTTGGTCGGTTTCAAAAAGGCGGTTCTTGCCATTCCTCTTTTTCTTGCTCCTCACGGAGTTCTATTTTCCGTAAACCAGTTCGGGCAGCCAAAGCGCGATCTGCGGAAAAACCATGATCAGCGTCAGCGCCCCCAACATCACCAGAACAAAAGGCAGGATCGAGCTGTATATATCACGCAATGTCACTTCGGGCGGGGCCATCGCCCGCATCAGGAACAGGTTATAGCCGAAGGGCGGCGTCATATAGGCAATCTGGGTCGTGATTGTGTAAAGAATACCATACCAGATGAGATCGAACCCCAGCGCGCCGACCAGCGGCACATAGAGCGGTGCCACGATCACCAGCATCGCAGTATCGTCCAGAAACGTGCCCATCAGAAGGAACGACAACTGCATCAGGATCAGGATGATCCACGGGTTCAGACCCAGACGGTCCGTAAACAGCGTGTCGATGGCCCGCACCGCACCCAACCCGTCAAAGATCGCACCAAAGCCCAAGGCAGCCAGAATGATCCACATGAACATGCACGAAATCATCAGCGTCTGGCGTACAGAGGTCTCGAACACCGCGCGATTCATTCTTCCCTTGAGGACTGCGGCAAGAAACGCCGTCATTGCGCCGATGGCCGAGCTTTCGACAAGACTGGTCCAGCCGTTCACGAAAGGCACCATCATCGCTGCAAAGATCACCAGCGGTAGCAAGCCCGCCGTTAGAAGACGCAGCTTTTTGGCTGTGGGCACTGTGCGTTCCTCGATCGGCAGAACCGGACCCAGCGCGGGGTTCAAACGGCACCGGATGTAGATGTAGGCGACAAACATCGCCGCCATCATCAAGCCCGGCACGACGCCCGCCAACCACAACTGACCCACTGGTTGCCGTGCGATCATGGCGTACAGCACCAGTACCACGGACGGGGGCACAAGGATTCCAAGGCTGGAACCCGCCTGAATAACTCCTGTGACCATTCGCTTGTCATACCCGCGCCGCAGCAGTTCCGGCAGCGCGATGGTAGCGCCTATCGCCATGCCCGCCACACTGAGGCCGTTCATTGCAGAGACCAGAACCATCAGACCAATCGTGCCGATCGCCAACCCGCCTGAAACAGGTCCCATCCAGACGTGGAACATCTTGTACAGATCATCGGCGAGTTTGCTTTCAGACAGGATGTAACCCATGAAAATAAACATCGGTAACGTCAGCAATGGATACCATTTCATCAGTTTCATCGCGGCCGAGAACGGAATCTCGGACCCTCCGGTGCCCCAGAGCATCATCGCCGACACCGCTGCGACGCCACCAATCGCGGCAAAGACCCGCTGACCGGTGAAAAGCATCAGCATCATCAGCGAGAACATGAAGATGGCGATCATCTCATAGGACATCAGACCACCTCGCCGCGCAGACGCAGCACGTCCTTGAAGAATTCTGAAATCGCTTGCAGCAGCATCAGGAAGATGCCCAGCGTCATCAGCACCTTGATTGGCCACATATAAGGGCGCCATGCGGTGGGGCTGCGTTCGAGCCGACCCAGCATCTCAGAGGCACCCGACGGGCCGCCTGTCAGAAAAGCCCAGACCAGATCACCGTAGAACGCCAGAGGATCGCGCCCGAAATAGCCAAGGGAATAGGCCGTCGAGCTGAGCGCACCCCACAACAGAACGCCCAGAAAGAACAGCAGGAACAGCACGGTGAAGGCGTCGAACCACGCTTTTCGACGGTCGTCCCATGTGTGGTAGAACAGATCCATCCGCACATTCGCGCCCATCTGCAACGCATAGGGTCCGCCCAGCATGTAATAGGCGACCATGGCGAATTGTGCCATTTCCAGCGTCCATAGCGTGGGGGTGAAAAACGTCTTGGACACGGATGACCACAACAAAATGGCAACCATGATGAAGATACCGTACATCACCAGCCGTCCCAGCCGGTAATTCACCGTGTCCACGGTGCGAATATAGCCGCGCATTACCAGGTTCATGATGCCTGCCTTGCAAAGCGGCGTGTGACAACTGAGTGATCCGGTGAAAACAGCATAAAACGCCCCCTGTGTTTCAAGCGTGATCCAAGCCCCCCCGACCTGTCAACGATGTTTCTGAAAGATTTTCTTCACCCCGAATCGCTCTGTGCATATATTGATCAAAAATGGATCGTACCCCGGTGACCGACGACAGCCAGACCATTGCTGAACGGCTGCAAGCTGCGTTTGACACGCTGACGCGGGCAGAGCGTCAGTTGGCCGATACCTTGCTGCAAAATTACCCTGTCACCGGCCTTGCGTCGATCACACATCTTGCCAAGGCCGCCGCCGTATCGACCCCGACGGTGGTGCGGATGGTGCAGAAACTTGGTTTTTCGGGCTTTCCCGAGTTTCAGTCCGCATTGCGGGGTGAACTTGAAGCGAGGATATCCGACCCGATCAGCAAACGCGACACATGGGTCAAAGCCGCCCCCGAAGGGCATATCCTCAACCGGTTCACGGATGCGGTGATCAGCAATATCAGCCAGACCCTGACCCAGATCGACCTTGAGACTTTCGAGGATGCCTGCGCCCTGTTGGCGGATCCGGAGAGGCGCGTTTTCGTGGCAGGCGGGCGCATAACACATGCGTTGGCTGAATACCTGTTTCTGCACATGCAGGTTCTACGGGCCGGGGTGACCCATGTTCACGCCATGTCCAGCAGTTGGGCGCATGACCTGCTTGATCTGCACGAGGGCGATGTGGTCGTGATCTTTGACGTTCGCCGCTACGAGAACAGCACCCTCAAACTGGCGGAACTGGCACGGGACAGAGGCGCGAAGATCATCCTTTTCACCGATCAATGGCGCTCGCCCGTTCACGAATTTGCCGCGTGCACATTCTGCGGCCGAATTGTTGTACCCAGCGCATGGGACAGTCTGGTTACCTTGATGCTGATGCTTGAGGCGATGATCGCCGAAGTACAGGAACGCACATGGGACAGCACCCGTTCCCGGATGGAAGAACTAGAGGGAATGTTTGACCGCACTAAACTTTTTCGGAAATTCACCTGAGGGAAAATGCGCGAAAATGTTGACTTTGCTTAAATCCGAAGGTCTAAAATCTATCAAATGATCAAAAAAGAACATGAAAACGGAATGCTTTCGCAAAACTGTTTCGAAATTGTGGCAGGTCGCCTTGGGTAGAACCATTCTCCAGACACAGGGATACAAGATGAAAACGCTTTCCTACGGATTGAAATTTACCGTTTCGGCCTTGGCTGTTAGCCTTGCCGCACCTGCAAGCGCCGACACGCTGCGCCTGCTGACATGGGGTGGGTACGCTCCCAAGAATGTCATCGAGATGTTCGAGGCCGAAACAGGCCATACGGTCGAAGTGACGACATCGAACAACGAAGAAATGATTGCCAAGCTGCGCGCCACAGGCGGCGGTGGCTTTGATCTGGCCCAACCCAGTCAGGACCGCATCGCCGGTCCGCAGGAAGAGTTCGGCATTTACAAGCCAATGGACCTGTCCAAGATCGACGCGGCCTTGTTCATCCCGTCGATGTTGGAGGCCACAAAGGCCAACACCACCGTTGGCGCCGACGTTTACGGCGTACCGCATGTCTGGGGCACTGACGGTCTGGTGCTGAACACGGCGCAAGCGGCATCGGTCAAGGATTACACCGACCTGTGCAGCGACGATGTGGCGGGCAAAGTGTCCTACCGCATGCGCCGCCCGACGCTGATCGGCTTTGCCTTCTCGATGGGGATGGACCCCTTTGCCGCTTATGCTGACGAGGCCGCCTATACCGAGATGCTGACCAAGGTCGAGGCGGCGCTGATCGCGTGCAAACCCAATGTCAAAACCTACTGGTCCGGCGGTGACGAGTTGATGGGTCTTGTCCGTTCCGGCGAAGTCGTGGCGGCGATGGCATGGGACACCGGCGGCTGGAAACTGAACGAGGACAATGCGGATGTCACCTTTGTGGCCCCTGCATCGGGTGCCTTGGGCTGGATCGACACATTCGTGATCCCGTCCAAGGGTCAGGCGGATGACGCGGCCTATGCCTGGATCAATTTTGTGATGAAACCGGAAGTCGCGGCGATGATCACTGAATCTGCTGGCAACTTCACCGCTTCACAGGGCGCGGATGAATTTGTCTCGGACGCACTGAAAGCCCGCTATCAGGCCAGCTTCCCGCAAGAAGCGGTGGACAATATCAAATGGTATCCGCCAGTTCCCGCTGGACTGGAAGCGCTGGAAGGTGCCGTGCTGGACCGCGTACAGGCTGCGCGCTGATCTTTTGACTTCCAAGGGCGGCACCCGCAGGTTGTTGGTGCCGCCTTCGTTTTGACGACACAGCAGGACCGGACCCGAAACATGACAGCTTCCACGCTTCCCGATCTTGAATGTGACGGGCTGACAAAGCGCTTTGGCGCCTCCGTTGCGGTGGATGATGTCTCTTTCTCGGTGCCTGCTGGATCATTCTTCTCGATCCTCGGACCATCAGGCTGCGGCAAGACCACGATCATGCGGATGATCGCGGGCTTTCTGGAACCAACGGGTGGCGATATCCGCATCAAGGGGCGGTCCGTTCTGGATGTTCCGCCCAACAAACGGCCCGTGAACATGGTGTTCCAGCATCTGGCGCTTTTCCCGATGATGAATATCGCCGACAACATCGGTTATGGGTTGCGCCGCAAGGGTCTGGGCAAACCCGAGATCGCCCGCAAGGTAGATGAGGTACTTGACCGGATCGGATTGCCCGGTATCGGCGCGCGGAAGGTGGACGAGCTATCAGGCGGGCAGAAGCAGCGTGTCGCTATTGCCCGTTGCATGGTGCTGGAACCAGATGTGCTGCTGCTGGACGAGCCCTTGGGCGCGCTGGATCTGAAACTGCGCGAACACATGAAAGTCGAGTTGAAAGCACTTCAAGCGGCCTTTGATACCACCTTTGTCTATATCACACATGACCAGTCCGAGGCCTTGGTGATGTCCGACCGGATCGCCGTGATGAACGCAGGCAGGTTCGAACAGATGGGCACGGCGCGTGATCTTTATTACCGCCCGCAGACCGCCTTTGTTGCGGGCTTCGTGGGCGATGCAAACCGCTGGCAGGGTCGCGTCGTCAGGGCCGAGGGCGAGGCGCTCGAGATCAAGACCGATGGCGGCCTGATCCTGCGCGGTGTCAGCCCCGGACGTAGCCTGGCCATAGGGGACAGGGCCGAGGTTTTCGTCCGCCCCGAAGCGATCCGCCTTGCCGAGAACGCCGCGCAACTGGCGCATTTTGACACGCAGATCAGCGGCCATGTCGCGACAATCCTGTTCAACGGGGCGGCCAGTCGCGTGATCGTCGCGGATGCCAGCGGCGCAGAGATCGAAGTGACGCTGCCGCAATCGGGCGAGTTCGCGCATCTGTCGCGCGGCATGCCCGTACATGTCGGCTGGTCCGGCGAGCAGGGCAATTGCTTTGCCGCGATGGGACGGTGACGCGGATGCGCGCGGGGCAGAAACTCGGGTTGATCCTGCTACTGACGCCACTTTTGCTGTGGCTGTCCTTGCTCATCATCATTCCGCATATCGACTTGTTCCTGCTGTCGTTACGGGAACGGGTGGGCGTGCGGCAGTATGAAACGGGCCTTGGCAATTACACCACGATCCTGACCGAACCGCTTTACATGGTGACTTTTGCGCGCACGGCGATGATGTCGATCCTTGCTACCGCCCTGACCTTGCTGATCGCCTTTCCAGTCTCGTATTACATCGCCAAAATGGTGCGGGGGCGTGCGCGTTCGGTGTTGTTTCTGATGTGCCTCATACCCTTCTGGGTGTCCGAGTTGGTCCGTACTTTTGGCTGGATGATCTTGCTGCGCGAAAGCGGGGTGATCTCGGGCTTACTGCAATGGGCAGGGCTGGCCGCAGGGCCGGTTGAGTTGCTGTATAACGATGCGTCCATCATGGTCGGACTTGTCTATACCTCGATGCTGTTCATGGTTGTCCCGCTGGTGACCACGCTGGACAGTCTGGACGATGCGGTGATCGAGGCAGGGTATGATCTGGGCGGATCCGGCCCCAGTATCCTGCGCGAAATCGTGATCCCACACGCCATGCCGGGAATCGTATCAGGCAGTATCGTGGTGTTCATGCTGAGCCTTGGAAACTACCTGACGCCGACCATGTTAGGCGGTAAAGACAGCTTGTGGTTCACACAGATGATCTATTCGCAGTTCATCGTGCGCTTCAACTGGGAACTGGGCGCAGCCTTTGGTTTCATGCTGTTGATACTGTCATCCTTGATCGTTTGGGCCGTGCTGCGTCTGACCGGGCAGACGCTTGAGAAGACCATGGGTTAGGGAGCGACATAGATGATCCCGACCATTCCGCAGAACCCCCTCATCCGCGTCGCTTATGGCGCCTATGTCGCCCTGTTCTTTGTTTATCTGGCACTGCCGCTGACAGTTGTTGCTGTCTTTGCGTTCAACGACAGCCAGTTCCCGTCACTGCCTTGGCAAGGCTTCACGCTCAACTGGTTCTTCGGGTCCGAGCGCCCCATGATCGGTGTCTTTCACGAGCGACCCATTCTGCGCGCGATCGGTACGTCAGTGATCATCGGGCTTGCAGTCTCGACCCTTTCGGTTGTGGTCGGCACGACAAATGCCTTTCTGTTCAATCGCTACCAGTTCCGGGGACGGAGCCTGCTTTATGTCCTGATGCTGCTGCCGCTGGTCATTCCCGGAATCGTGTTGGGCATCTCGATCCTTGTATTTTCCAGCACAATGGCAAATGCCGCATGGGACGCCGCGCAGATCGACATTCAGGCACTGCGCCCCGGCCTTGTGCTGGTTATCCTGGGACAATTCTCCTTTGTCACAACCATCGCCACGCTGGTGATCGCAGCGCGCCTGCAAAAGTTCGACCGTACGCTGGAGGAGGCCGCGTTGAACCTGGGCGCCAACCACCTGACAGCCGTGCGGACCATCACCCTGCCCTATCTGGCACCAGCGATCATAGGGGCATTTGTCGTGTCCTTCCTGATGAGTTTCGAGAACTTCAACACGACTTTGATGCTGGTCGGATCGGACTCGCCATTGACCATCGCAATGTTTGACAGGCTGAAACTGGGATCAACCCCGCTGCTGAATGCAGTGTCACTTCTGCTGATGCTGGGGTCCAGCCTGCTGGCGCTGGTCTTGATCGCCTTCCAGCGCAAAGGCTGACACGGACAGGTTCTCCTCATCACTCGCTCTTGCATGAAAAATGGCTGCTTGAGACAAGAAAAAGGGCCAGAGGTTTCGCTCTGGCCCTTTGTAAGTGCTTTTTTCATTGCTTACTTGAAGCGCTTGATCTCACCCGACTTCAGCCGGCTCAGATAGCTTTCAAGTTCCCGCTTCACGATTGGCATCAGGAAATACAGACCCGCGATGTTGACCACAGCCATGGCAAAGATCGCCGCGTCCGAGAAATCGATCACCGGCCCAAGACTGGCTGCTGCACCAATGACGATGAAGATACAGAAGATGACCTTGAACGTCAGTTCCTGGGTCCTGCCTTCGCCGAACATGAAGGTCCACGCCTTCAGACCGTAATATGACCAGCTGAGCATAGTCGAGAAGGCGAACAAAACCACAGCGACCACCAGAATGTAGGGAAACCACGAAAAGGCGGATTCGAACGCTGCCGAGGTCAGACCGACACCTGTTGCGCCTGTTGCTGTTGTAACCTGCCCTGCTTCGTTGATGATATAGAGGCCGGTTTCGGGATCGGTCAGGAGTTGACCGCTGATGATAATGACCAAGGCGGTCATGGTGCAGATCACGACCGTGTCGATGAACGGCTCAAGAAGTGACACAAAGCCTTCGGTGATCGGCTCTTTGGTACGCACCGCAGCGTGGGCGATGGCCGCAGAACCAACGCCAGCCTCGTTCGAGAATGCCGCTCGCCGGAAGCCCTGAATCAACGCACCAACCATACCGCCTACGATCCCGTTGCCTGTGAAGGCCCCGTTAATGATCTGGCCAAATGCCGCACCGACCATGTCGGCGTTCATTAAGATGATCACCAACGCTGTGCCGACATAGAGAACACCCATTAACGGCACGACCTTCTCGGTGACGCGGGCAATGGATTTGATCCCTCCGACGATCACTGCAAAGACGATCCCGGCAAAAACAACCCCCGTGATCCAACCCGGATACTCGCCAAAGACACCTGACAACTGTTGATGTGCCTGATTGGCCTGGAACATGTTCCCGCCGCCCAGCGCACCCAGCACACAGAAAATCGAAAAGAGCACCGCAAGAAACTTGCCTCCCGGCAGACCACGCTCGGCAAAGCCTTTGGTCAGATAGTACATCGGACCACCCGATACACGACCGTCAGGGTATTCGTTGCGGTACTTAACCCCTAGCGTACATTCCGTGAATTTGGACGCCATGCCCAGAAGACCCGCAAGGATCATCCAGAAGGTTGCACCCGCACCGCCTATGCTGACTGCGACGGCCACGCCTGCGATATTGCCCAGACCCACGGTGCCGGACAATGCCGTTGCCAGCGCCTGGAAATGGCTGACCTCTCCCGCATCGTTCGGATCGGAGTATTTGCCGCTGACAAGCGCCAGAGAGTGACCGACCACGCGAAACTGGATAAACCCAAAATAGATGGTAAACACCGACGCCGCCACGACCAGCCAGATAACGATCCACGAGATCGAGGTGCCGGGAATAGAGGCAAAAATGAAACTGACAAACCAACCGGTTGAATCGGCAAATATCCGGTTAACTGTCTCGTCGACGCTTTGCGCTTGCGCGGTTATCACCGAAAGGATCAACGCGGCAAAGGCGGCGACAGCAGCAAAAGCTGCGGAAATAGATTTCTGTGTCATCTGTGTTCCCTGTCCCTGCTCATGGCACGATGGTGCAAGGCACCGGTGCCGCTTGCGCCAGATGCCCGGCCACCGAGCCGAAAATCCGGCTACCGATCTGGGTATGCCCATTGCGACCGATCACGATCTGAATCGCGCCTATCTCTTCGGCAATCCGGCAGATCGTATCGGCAATGTGGCCATATCGGATCGTGCTTTCTACCTCGACCCCCTCGGCGCGGACCTTCTCCAACACCGGGGTGATCAGCGCTTTCTCGGCACGCTCCAGCTCTTCCCGGCGGCGCTTGTGACGCTCTTCCAGTTCGGATGCGCTCAGAAACGAATAGGGCGACCATTCCAGAACATGAACGAGAACGACCGTTCCCCCTTGAAGCTTGACTCGGCCCACGGCAAAGTCGAGCGCCCTTCGAGAGGCCTCGCTACCGTCATAGCCGACGACGAATTTTGCAGACATTTGTCCCTCCTGCGTGTTGGCTTGCATTCAATGATGCCGCGACAGTTTAACGCAGAGGGTGTGTGAAACATATATGACGGGTTCCTGTAATGGTCCGGCACACGGACATTTCGACCTTTATTTCACAGTTTCGCAGGTCATAAGTCTGCCGGAATGCTTTTTGCACAATTTTGGCCTGCTGGACACCAACGCATCAAAGACGGGGAAAGAACGCGGAACACGCCGTTCCCGGAGTGTTCAAAGGCCTGATGATCCTGACACCCGATGGCTAAAATATGTATTTGCGGGAGCGGTTGAAAATCACATTCTGAATGTATTATATGACAAATCACGCTCGCCCGCCTGAAGCTGGCAGCATTGCAGGACAGGCGCATTCATGACTATGCCCCCAAATCCGGGCCGTTCCCCACTCCGCGCCGCTTCTCATGGGATCGCACGTTACTTTCCCATACTGCAATGGGCCCGCAGCTATGACCGTGACGCGCTGACCGCAGATAGCGTAGCGGCCGTGATTGTGACCATCATGCTGATCCCGCAGTCACTGGCTTATGCATTGCTGGCGGGCCTACCGCCCGAAATGGGGCTTTATGCCTCGATCCTGCCGCTGGTCGCCTATGCGGTCTTTGGCACTAGTCGTGCACTAGCGGTGGGACCGGTCGCTGTGATCTCATTGATGACTGCCGCTGCAGTCGGCAATATGGCACTGCAAGGCACCGCAGAATATGCGCTGGCAGCCATCACGCTAGCCTTCATTTCGGGTGTGATCCTGACCGTGATGGGGCTGTTCCGTTTAGGGTTTCTGGCGAATTTCCTGTCGCATCCGGTGATCGCAGGCTTCATCACCGCAACTGGTCTGCTGATTGCAGCCAGTCAGATCGGCACGCTGCTTGGTATCAGCGCAGGCGGTCATTCCTTGGTCGATTTGGCGCGCAATCTGGCCGCCAACCTGCATCTGGCCAATCCCGTCACACTGGTTATCGGCATCACGACGACTGCTTTTTTGTTCTGGGTTCGCAAAGGTCTGAAACCCCTACTCATCCGCACCGGCATGCGCCCGCGTCTGGCCGAACTGTTTGCAAAAGCGGGGCCTGTGGCGGCGGTGGCCGTCACCGCCGGTGCAGCCTGGGCATTCGATCTTGAAGACATGGGAGTGGCCATTGTCGGGCATGTGCCGAATGGCATACCGCCCTTCAGCCTGCCCAGCTTTTCGGGCGAAATATGGGGACAGCTTTTTGTGTCGGCTCTGTTGATCTCGATCATCGGCTTTGTCGAATCCGTGTCGGTGGCACAAACCCTTGCTGCGCGGAAACGCCAGCGCATCGACCCTGATCAAGAACTGGTGGGCCTTGGCACGGCCAATATTGCGGCAGCCCTTTCGGGTGGCTATCCGGTCACCGGAGGCTTCGCGCGATCGGTCGTCAACTTCGACGCAGGGGCTGAAACGCCCGCAGCAGGAGCTTTGACCGCGATCGGCATCCTGCTCGCAGCCATGTTCCTGACCCCGCTTCTTTACTTCTTGCCCAAGGCCACACTGGCGGCGACGATCATCATTGCTGTGCTCAGCCTTGTGGATCTGTCGATCCTCAAGCGGAGCTGGACATACTCGCGCCTTGATTTCGCAGCCGTTGCCACAACGATCGCCATCACATTGGGATTAGGGGTCGAGATGGGCGTATCCGCAGGGGTAATCCTGTCTATCGGGTTGTTTCTCTACAAAACCTCGCGTCCGCATGTGGCCGAGGTGGGACTGGTTCCCGGCACCCAGCATTTCCGTAACATCCTGCGCCATAAGGTGCAGACCTCTCCGCATCTGGTCACCCTGCGCATTGACGAAAGCCTCTATTTCGCCAATGCACGGTTTCTGGAAGACTACGTCACCGACCGCGTGACCTGTGACGAACCGATCCGGCATGTCGTACTGATGTGCTCTGCCGTGAACGAGATCGACATGTCTGCCCTGGAAAGCCTTGAGGCAATCAATGCAAGATTGAAGGACATGGGCATTACCTTGCATATGTCAGAGGTGAAAGGCCCGGTCATGGACCGGCTGAAGCGCAGCCATTTTCTGCACGACCTGACAGGGCAAGTCTTCCAGTCGCAATATGATGCGATGATTGCCCTTGCTGCACCTTCGGACAGTTGACCCTTTAAGGGATCACGCAAGATCAATTGACGAGGTCGGACCAGACACATATCTGGACCCCTATGGCACAAGATATCTGGATCGGCATCGAAGTGGCGCAAGATCGCGCGCAAGGCTGGCGCTTTGACGGCACCACGGCACTGAACGAGATGTCGGGCAAAGTCTCGGACGTTCTGGAGCAAATCGGCGATGCGGCTGCGCTCGTCATCAAGGACGGGTCTGCCTCTCAGAGCGTTCCAACGCAGGTCATTCCCGCCTGCCTTCCCCTGTTGGCCTTGCATCAAGACAAACCGCAGGGGCATCTGTGCCCCGCAGCACGGCTGCGCCTGATTGGCGCGCTGGCAAGACATGACGGGTGGGACGGCGTGATTTGCATGCCCATGGCAGATGTGAAGCATTGGTGCCAGATCAGCGCCGACGAAGTGGTGAGTTTTCAGTCTGCCCTGACACCGCAACTCGCACGGGCCTTGGGCGCGTCGGACAAGGCCGATCCCGCGGCGGTAGCCGACACCCTGTCGCGGCCTGAACGACTATCGTTGCATCTGCGCAGCGCGACGCTTTCAGGACAGGCGGACGCGGTTACAGGCCATCTACTGGGGGCAGAGCTGTCCGCAATGCGGCCCTACTGGCTGGGTCAGCAGATCATCGTAATTGCACGAAACAGTCTCTATTCAAGCGCACTTCAAGCCCAGGGCGTGCCGGTCCAAAACCTCAGCGCGCAGGAAGCTGCCCGCGCGGGGCTAATCGCGCTGCGCTCTCGCATCCGCACCTGATCGCAACAGCGGCAAACGCCGACGCCTCCCTCCGGCGGGGACATGTCATGCAAGAAGAAATCACGGGGTCAGGCGATGGAGGCCGCACCTGCGCGGCGACGGCAAGGGCCTGCCAGCATCGCAACCCCAAGGATCAGGCCCGAGACAGTCGCGATCATCCCGGCTGCGCTGACCGAACTGTCAAAACCAAGCCAGAGCGGGCCATAGCCTGCAAGCACATAGCCGATCACGGCGGACAGGGTCGCGAAAGCCACGCTCCATCCGATCTGCCGCGACAGCCGGTCTGTCATCATCCGCGCCGCGGCAGGTGGGCAGATAAACATCGCAATTACGATTATTGAGCCGACCGCATCAAAGGCAGCAACCGCCGCAAGCGCGGCCAGCATGACCAGACCCAGACCCAGCGCGCGCACCGGAAGACCCAGTGTCGCGGCGAAACCTTCATCGAAGGTGGACAATGCGAGCGGGCGCCAAATCAGTGCGATGGTCAGCGCCACAACCATCAATGCTGCAGCCATACGCGGCAATTCAGGCGGTAGCCCTGCCAAAGCCACGGAGTCCAGCAACGAAGACCACCCTGTCGCATCCAGCCAGATCAGGCTTTCGAGACTGCCGTAAAGCGCGTGTTCGACATCCAGATGCACGCCGCTGGTATCCGACTGCTCCAACAGCAGAACACCTGCTGCAAAAAGGGTCGTGAAAACCACACCCATGGCAGCCCCTGCCTCGATCCGCGCCATGCGCCGGACGGCCTCGATCAAGGCAACCGAGACCAGAGCCGCCCCTGCTGCACCCAGCATCATCGGTAGGGCGGCGACCGTTCCGGTCAGCAGGAAAGCAACCACGATTCCCGGCAAGACGACATGACTGATGGCATCCCCGATCAGCGCTTGACGCCTGAGCAGCAGGAAGTTGCCGGGCAACGCGCAAGTGATGGCGGCCAGCACCCCGATCAACATTGGTGGCAGGGATAGTGCAACAAATTCGGAACCCATCATGTCACCCCCTGAAGGCGGGGCAGATGACGGTCCAGCTCGGCGATCTGATCGGGTGTCAGCACGGTCTCGATCGGGGTCAGTCCGTCATAGCGGCTGGCTGTCAGCCCATGCGCCGGATCGGCACGCAACGCGGCCCAGCGCGCCTCGTCCAGCAACGCCTTCGCAGCGGCGGCACGGCCTTGTTGCGTCGGCTCACCATCTGCCCTTGCCATACCCTCGCGCCGCAGCAGGGCGAGAGTAAAGTTTTCGTGGATCGGTTGACCCAATCCCAGCGCAAGAAGGCCCTGACGCCGATGCACCCGACGCCGGAAGCGGGACCGTTTTAGCAACAAAGCCACGCCGCCACGGGTAGGTGCCAATGCAAGCGAAAGCGCGAAAAGCGTGAAGCTTGCCAGAACGATGATCGGTCCGGTCGGCAAACCCGGCGCCGTGGCCGAGAAGGCCGCTCCTAAATAGGCCGCAAGTCCGCCCACAACCCCTGCCAGCGCGACCATCACTTCGGCGCGGTCCGTCCAGAGCCGCGCTGTCACCGCAGGAATGATCAGCAGTGCCACGATGAGGACCAGCCCGACTGTTGTCAGTCCGAGGACCGTGACGGCCATGACCAGCCCCATCATCGCAAGATCGGTGCGCGCGACATTGATCCCCGTGACCGCGGCGTGATCCGGATCGAACCCCACGGCCAGCATGGGGCGGCGCAAGATCAAAACCGCCAACAGCACCAACGCACCGCCAGCACCAATGACCAGCGCATCGGCACGCAGCATGCCAGCGGTCGATCCCAACAGGACGGATTCCAATCCTGCCTGACGGCCCGACTGCATCGACTGGATCACAGTCATCAAGACGATGCCCGCTCCAAAAAAGACCGACAGGACGGCGCCGATTGCGGCGTCTTCGGTCAAGCGCGTATTGCGGATCATCCAACCGATCACGATCAGCCCCAAGCCCGAGGACAACGCCGCCCCCAGCATCAGCCCCGGCAGGAATCGCCCTTCCCCCCCGAGCGCCACCATTGTGATGAAGGCAAGGGCAATCCCCGGCAGCGTGGCATGCGAAACCGCATCAGACACCAGTGCGCGTTTTCGCAGAAACAGAAAGCTGCCTGTCACGCCGGATGCGATCCCCAGCAGCGTCGCACCGATGGCCACCAGCGTGGCGTTATATCCAAGTTGCAGTGACAGGGCCTGCCAGATCATTACGGGCCTTCATGACCTTGTACGCCATCCGCCTGCATACCGGCGACTTGCGCCTCGCCCAGCCGCCCGCCATAGGCGCGTTGCAGATTGGCGCTTGTAAACACCTCGGCCACCGGACCAGCGGCGATAGCGCGGGTATTGATCAGGAACAGATGGTCGAAATAGGCGCGCACCGTCGACAGATCGTGATGCACGGCAACGATGGTACGCCCTTCAGCCTGAAGATCCTTGAGAACGGCGATGATCGCTTTTTCGGTGGCTGCATCAACCCCTGCAAAGGGCTCATCCAGCAGATAAAGGTCCGCCGATTGCGCCAAGGCACGGGCCAGAAAGACCCGTTGCTGCTGACCCCCTGACAATTGTCCGATCTGGCGGTTGGCAAAATCTTCCATTCCGACGCGGGCCAGACAGGCACGGGCCCGGTCCAGATGTTCGGTCCGGACGCGGCGCAACAGGCCTAGTTCGCGGTGTAGTCCCATCAGCACGACATCGACTACACGTGCCGGAAAGTCCCAGTCTACACTGGCCCTTTGCGGCACGTAGGCAAGCCGGTCCCGCACCCGTGACAGCGGGAAGTCGAACAGGCGTACGTCACCGGACAAAGGTTTCACCAGACCCAGAACGGCCTTGAGCAGGGTCGATTTTCCGGCACCGTTGGGACCGACAATCGCAGTCATGGTGCCCTGTGCAACCGTCATATCCACAGAAAAAACCGCCGGTTTCTCGCCATAGGCTACTGTCAGCCCGGAAACTGCCAGAGCAGGCGGCGGAGAGACCGCGCTCTGGCGTTGCCGATCGGACAGCGCCAGATCACCCGGTCGTCGCGATGCTGCGTCCCGAACCACCATCAGATTCCAGCGCTCAACCGGCCATCCATGCCGCGATCCGGCACCAGACCGCCCAGCGCACCAGCAATCACCGTAACGTTGTGATCCACCATGCCGAGATAGGTGCCTTCATACGAGCCATCCGGCCCCATCGCGTCCGAGTACACCTCGCCACCGACCCGCACCTCGTGTCCGCGTGCAGCTGCCCCTTCGATCAGGGCCCTGATATTGCGATCGGAAACCGAGCTTTCGACGAAAACGGCCCTAATCTGGCGTTCAACCAGAAGATCCACCAAGGCGCCGATCCGGTTCAGACCCGCTTCCGACTCGGTTGAGATGCCTTGAATGCCCAGAACCTCGAACCCGTGTGTACGCCCGAAATAACCGAAAGCATCATGTGCCGTCAGCAAAACCCGCGCCTTTTCAGGGACAGAGGCAAGACTGCGCGCCGCGTATTCCGAAAGCCGCGTCAGATCGGCCAGATGGCGTTCCGTATTTTCGGCAAACCTGTCCACATGATCCGGACGAGAAGCACTCAGAGCATCGCGCACCGCCAGCACCACATGGCGCCACAGGTCGGGGTCCATCCAGACATGGGGATCAAAGCGGTCCTGATAGTCGGGATGGGCGATACGGTCTGCTTCGGGAACAGCCTCGCCCACGGCAATCACACTGCGGGTCCGGCCAAGGTCCAGCAGGACGCTCTCAAGCTGTGCCTCAAGATAAAGCCCGTGCCAAAGAACCAGATCGGCGCGGGACATGGCGACGATATCGCTGCGGGTCTGCCGGTAGGAATGCGGGTCGATCCCCGGCCCCATCAGCGCCTGCACGGTGACAAGATCGCCCCCCACCTGACGGGCTGCATCTGCCACCATACCGGTTGTGGCGACCACCGACAAAGGCGCATCCGCTGCCAGCACACCCTGCGGCACCATGAGGCTGGCGGCAAAGGCCGTCAAAACAGAGCGTCGGGTCAGGGTCATGCGGTTGCCTTCTCGGATGCGGGCGGAATTCTCGGAGCTAGCGCTAATAATGAGAACGGTTCGCAACTTTGTCAATGTTATTGCGAGTTATTCGCAAATTAAACTTCCGTAAGGTCCGCTGTTGTCCGCCGCTTGCCTCGGAACCGGTCACATGCGACCTTGGCAAGAGATACAGACAGAGTGTGACATGCAGAAAACCGAAGCTCAGCAAACGACCCATTTGCCACAGACCCTTCTAGTACAGGATGCGCGCAATCCCGGTATGGATCTGGACATGGAATGGGTGCGCTCGGTGCAAGCGAACAGTCCGGCCATCGAACGGCGGGCCGCCAGCCTTGGGGCGCGACGGTCGGTCAAAAAAGACTTTCAGGCGGCGTGGCTCCTTAAGGCGGTCACCTGCATTGATCTGACAACACTGGCGGGCGACGACACCGAAGGACGTGTTGCGCGGCTTTGTGCCAAAGCGCGACAGCCGGTGCGCGCCGATCTTCTGGATGCGCTGGGCATGACTGGCATCACCACCGGCGCCGTGTGTGTTTATCACGAGATGGTCCCGGCAGCAGTGCGCGCCTTGGAAGGCAGCGGCGTTCCGGTCGCGGCTGTGTCTACTGGCTTTCCAGCGGGGCTATCGCCTTTCCATCTGCGACTGGCCGAGATTGGTGAAAGCGTGAACGCCGGCGCAAAAGAGATCGATATCGTGATCTCGCGCCGACACGTCCTTACCGGAAACTGGCAGGCGCTTTACGATGAGATGCGCCAGATGCGCGACGCTTGCGGGACCGCGCATGTCAAGGCAATCCTCGCGACCGGGGAACTTGGCAGCCTGCGGAATGTGGCCCGTGCCAGCCTTGTCTGCATGATGGCGGGGGCCGATTTCATCAAGACATCGACCGGCAAGGAAAGCGTGAACGCCACCCTGCCTGTCAGTCTGGTGATGATACGCGCGATCCGCGACTATCACGAGCGTACGGGTATCAGGATCGGATACAAACCTGCGGGCGGCATATCCAAGGCCAAGGACGCGCTGGTTTATCTGAGCCTGATAAAAGAAGAACTCGGACCGCGCTGGATGCAGCCCGATCTGTTCCGCTTCGGGGCGTCCAGCCTGCTTGGCGATATCGAACGGCAACTCGAACACCATGTCACAGGCGCTTATTCCGCCGCGTGGCGGCACGCGCTGGCTTGACGACTGCAAGGGTCAGAAAGGAGCGTATTCAGGGAATGATGAAGGCATGAGCGTCAAGGACATTTTCGAGTCGATGGAATACGGCACGGCCCCCGAAGCGGCAGGCGATGCACTGGCATGGCTGGTCGATCAAGGCGACCGTTTCGGTCATTTCATAGGTGGCAGCTTTACAGCCCCGGGCGACAGTTTCGAGGCGCGCAATCCCGCCACATCAGAGGTGCTGGCGACTCTGACACAAGCAACGCAAAGCGACGTGGACGCCGCCGTTGCCGCTGCACGACGTGCACAGGCGAAATGGGAGGCTCTGGGCGGGCACGGGCGTGCGCGCCATCTTTATGCCTTGGCGCGGCTGGTGCAGAAAAATGCACGTCTGTTTGCGGTCCTTGAAACCCTCGACAATGGCAAACCGATCCGCGAGTCGCGAGATATCGACGTGCCCTTGGTGCATAGGCATTTTTATTTCCATGCCGGACTGGCGCAGTTGATGGACACCGAACAGCCAGACGTTCAGGCGCTGGGCGTCTGCGGTCAGATCATCCCGTGGAATTTCCCGTTGTTGATGCTGGCATGGAAGATCGCACCTGCGCTGGCGGCGGGTAACACGGTCGTTTTGAAACCTGCGGAACAAACTTCGCTGACAGCACTTTTATTCGCGGATATCTGCCGTCTGGCGGGCCTTCCCAAAGGTGTTGTGAATATCGTGACAGGCGATGGCGCTGTTGGCGAGATGATCGTAAACCATCCCGGTATCGACAAGATCGCCTTTACCGGCTCGACCGATGTGGGCCGCCGCATCCGGCAGGCGACGGCGGGCAGCGGCAAGGCACTGACGTTGGAGTTGGGGGGGAAATCCCCCTACATCGTATTTGACGACGCCGATCTGGATTCAGCCGTCGAAGGGCTGGTCGATGCAATCTGGTTCAATCAGGGGCAGGTCTGCTGCGCCGGATCGCGCCTGCTGGTGCAGGAAGGTGTGGCCGAGCGTTTCTACACCAAGCTGCGCGCCCGCATGGACAAGCTGCGGATCGGTAACCCGCTGGACAAGAGCATCGACATCGGCGCGATGGTCAGCCCCGAACAACTGGCGCGTGTCAGCGCTATGGTGGATGCCTGCGAGGGTGGACAGGTGCATCGCAGCACCGCAGCCTTGCCGGAAGCAGGGTGTTTCTATCCGCCCACCCTGATCACCGGACTATCGACCGCTTCCCCGCTGATGCAGGAAGAGATATTCGGCCCCGTCCTTGTGGCCACGACGTTCCGCACCCCATCCGAGGCTGTGGAACTGGCGAACAACACCCGCTACGGGCTGGCAGCCTCGGTCTGGTCCGAGAACGTGAACCTCGCTGATGAGCGACAACCATCTTGGCCGGTGCCGACAACCACCTTGGCCGGTGGGGCTGAACGGAAGACGGGCTTGCCCGTTTGGAGGGCAGCCCCACCGGCCTGA
>Ga0163215_100461_pt1 | contig 68959 bp, 62 predicted proteins | sample SynspAceP_FD_185934 | JGI IMG/M metagenome (GOLD analysis project Ga0163215, IMG submission 185934) | Saline lake microbial communities from Ace Lake in Antarctica - Synechococcus sp. Ace-P (Hybrid Assembly) | ecosystem: Environmental > Aquatic > Non-marine Saline and Alkaline > Saline | place... | reverse complement strand
GATCCAAACTCGCACCCTCTGGGTGATCCATAGAACACGTCCCTAACAGCCATCAACACTATGATTTATATAGTAAATAACAAGTTCAGGACAGCGAAATCACAGATTTACTTGGGGAATGTGGGATAAATCAACCCGTCCTACAAGAAACGTGTGGAACAGAAAAAAGTTCCACGGGGAAAAAAATTAAATTCACGGCGCGCCGCGCGGCGTGTTTTCCGCCAAGCCTTGATGGATCACGTGCAATCCCCTAAAGGATTTACACACGTCAGGAATGGGCAGGAAAACAGCGATGTCAAATACTCTTATGGCCGGAAAACGCGGCCTGATCATGGGCCTGGCCAATGACAAGTCGATCGCGTGGGGCATTGCAAAGGCCTGTGCCGATGCGGGGGCCGAGATGGCCTTTACCTATATGGGCGAGGCGTTTCGCAAGCGGGTTGCCCCCCTGGCCGAAAGCATTGGTGTGACCACGCTGATTGATTGCAACGTGTCGGATATGGACAGCATCGACGCAGCCTTCGCCGAGATCGAGGCAAAATGGGGCAAGCTGGATTTTCTGGTCCACGCCATAGGCTTTTCGGACAAAAACGAATTGCGCGGCCGCTATGTCGATACCAGCCGCGAGAACTTTCAAATGACGATGGATGTGAGTTGCTACAGCTTCACCGCTGTGATGCAGCGGGCCGAAAAGCTGATGGGTGATGGCGCCAGCGCCCTGACGCTGACCTATTACGGTGCCGAACAGGTGATGCCGCATTACAATGTCATGGGTGTGGCCAAGGCTGCGCTGGAAGCATCGGTCAAGTATATGGCCGAGGATCTGGGCAAGGACGGCATTCGCGTCAATGCGATCAGCGCCGGTCCGATCAAGACATTGGCCGCCAGCGGGATCGGCGATTTCCGCTATATCCTGAAATGGAACGAGCTGAACTCGCCCCTGCGCCGCAATGTCACCATCGAGGATGTGGGCAAATCCGCGCTCTATCTTCTGTCGGATCTGGGATCAGGCGTGACGGGCGAGACATTGCATGTTGATGCAGGCTACCATGTGGTGGGCATGAAGGCGGTCGATGCGCCCGATATCGACGCTGTGAAAAACCGCAACGACCAAGCCTGAACTGCCACAAAGGAACCTGCCATGACAGACCGCCTGCCCCATGAAAAAGGCTTTCATATCAGTTGGGACCAGATCCACCGCGACAGCCGCGCGCTGGCTTGGCGGTTGCAGGGCTATGGCCCCGACAATGGCGCATGGCGCGCGGTTGTGGCGATCACACGCGGCGGCATGGCTCCTGCCATGATCGTCAGCCGCGAGTTGGATATCCGCGTGGTCGACACGATCTCGATCAAATCTTATGACCATCAGGCGCAATCCGAGGCGTCGGTGCTCAAGGCGCCCGACGCCGAATTGATGGGTGACGGCACGGGCATCCTGATCGTGGATGATCTGGTCGATAGCGGCAAGACGCTGGAAGTCGTACGGCGGATGTATCCCAAGGCGCATTTCGCCACCGTCTATGCCAAGCCCAAAGGCCGCCCGCAGGTGGATACCTTCATCACCGAAGTCAGTCAGGACACGTGGATTTTCTTTCCGTGGGATATGGCGCTGCAATATGTCGAACCTTACCGCGGCAAGGACTGAGCAGGATTTGCACTCCCTGCCCCTGCTTATTCTTGCCACAAATATCCAACTCGGCAGACGCTCCACGCGCTGCGCTTGACAGAGGCCGCCATGACCGTAACCCGTACCGCATCGACCTTTGCGCCCCCGGTGATGGAGGCGCGGCGCTGGCTGGACGGGGTGCAGTTTCCGGCAGACCGCCCGCTGATCAATGTCAGTCAGGCAGCCCCCGTCGAATTACCCCCGATGGCCATGCGCGAGGCGATTGCCGAGGCTGCACTGCATAAGGCGCAGGCGCATCTTTATGGCCCCGTGTTGGGCAATGACGATCTACGGGCCGAGGTGGCATCGCGCACCCAACGTCTTTATGGCGGGGCCGTCGTGCCGGGTCAGGTCGCTATCACATCGGGTTGCAATCAGGCATTCAATGCGGCCACCATGGCGCTGACCGGTGAAGGGGATGAGGTTATCCTGCCAACCCCTTGGTATTTCAATCACAAAATGTGGCTTGATATGGCTGGCGTGCGGGCGGTGCCTCTGCCTGTTGGCGCGGATATGCTGCCCGATCCCGAACAGGCCGCACGTCTGATCACACCGCGCACCCGTGCCATCACGCTGGTCAGCCCGAACAACCCCGCAGGCGTCGAATATCCCGCAGCCCTGATCCGTGCCTTTGCAGAACTGGCGCGCGCGCATGGGATCGCGCTGATTGTGGACGAGACCTATCGCGACTTTCATTCCCTGAGCGGGCCAGCCCATGACCTGTACACCGATCCCGACTGGGACGATACGCTGATCCAGCTTTATTCCTTCTCCAAAGCGTACCGCCTGACAGGGCACCGTGTTGGCGCGATGCTGGCCAGTCCCGCAGTACTGGCGCAGGTCGAGAAGTTTCTCGATACCGTGACCATCTGCCCCAACCAGCTTGGCCAGATTGCCGCGCTGTGGGGGATGCAACATCTGGACCAGTGGCTGGCCGGCGAGCGGGACGAGATCCTGTCGCGCCGTGCCGCGATCGAGGCGGGGTTTCCGAAACTGGCAGCACAGGGCTGGGATTTGCGCGGCGTGGGCGCCTATTTCGCCTATATGGCCCATCCGTTCGACATGCCTTCGGACAAGCTGGCGCAGCATATGGTCAGCGCGGCAGGTATCCTTGCCCTGCCCGGCACCATGTTTGTGCCGGAAGGTGATCCCACCGGCGCGCGGCATCTGCGGATCGCTTTTGCGAATGTGGATGCACAGGGGATCGGGACGCTGTTTGACAGACTGGCAGGCCTGACGCTCTGACAGTCCGGTGACGGGGCGCGATCCAGCCTTGCCCCGCGCCCGTGCAACGCGTAGACATCTGCGACACGTAAAAACACCCGAAAACGAGGGGCAATATGGCACGCGGCGGTATCACGAAAACTCTGGTCTGGATCCTTCTTGGCCTGCTCATTGTCGGCCTTGCGGGCTTTGGCGCGACCAATCTGTCCGGGGCTGCACGCTCGATCGGATCTGTCGGTGATCAGGATATCGACATCGACGAATATGCCCGTGGCCTGCAGGAAGAAATCCGCGCGATCGAGGCGCAGACCCGCCAACCACTGCCGTTTTCGGATGCCCTGTCCATCGGGCTTGACCGCACGGTTCTGGCGCGTCTTGTGACCGCCGCCGCGCTGGACAACGAGGCTGCCCGCCTTGGCCTGTCCGTGGGTGATGCGGTTGTCGCCGACCAGATATTGCAGATCCCCGCCTTCCAGTCGATCAATGGCAGTTTTGACCGCGAGGCTTACCGCTTCGCCCTGCAACAGGCTGGCCTCAGCGAATCCCGGTTCGAGACACAGTTGCGCCGCGAGGCAGCACGCAGCCTTCTGCAAGGCGCGATGGTGGACGGTGCCGTGATGCCGCAGACCTATGCGGATACGCTGATGGCCTTTGCGGGCGAGCGGCGCAGCTTTTCATGGGCTGCGCTGGATGCGTCGATGCTGGATGCCCCTTTGGATCAGCCCAGCGAGGCGGACCTGACCGCATATTACGAGGCCAATCCCCAAGCCTTCACCACCCCCGCCGCCAAGCGCATCACTCTGGCCGCTCTGACCCCCGAGATGGTTCTGGACACAATCACGGTGGACGAAGACGCGCTGCGCGCCGAGTACGAGGCCCGCAGCGGCGAGTATAACACGCCCGAACGACGTCTGGTCGAACGGCTGGCGTTCTCGAATGACGCCGGGGCCGAAGCCGCCATCGCGGCGTTAGCTGCTGGCGAAACCGATTTCGAGACCCTTGTGACAGATCGGGGTCTGGAACTTGCAGACGTGGATCTGGGTGATGTGTCTGTGGTCGAGCTTGGCACCGCTGGCGCAGATATCTTTGCCGCCGAGGTGGGCATGGTTGTCGGCCCGTATCCCAGCGCGCTGGGGCCTGCGATATTCCGCATCAACGGTGTGCTGAATGCCCAGAACATCACATTCGAGGACGTGCGCGCCGATCTGGCGGCCGAACTGGCCCCTGATCGTGCGCGGCGCGTGATCGAGGCGCAGGCCGGTGACATTGACGACATGCTGGCAGGCGGTTCAACGCTGGAAGAACTGGCGGCGGATACCGAGATGCAGTTGCAGCAGATCGAATGGTCCCCCGAAGTGGACGCCGGCATCGCTGCCTATCCTGCGTTCCGCAATGCCGCCGACGCGCTGGTGCAAGGCAGCTATCCCGTATTGACCGAACTGGATGATGGCGGGATTTTCGCCATGCGTCTGGACGAGGAACTGCCGCCCCGCCTGCAAACGCTGGACGAGGTGCGCGATCAGGCCATTGCGGGCTGGCGCGATGCGCAAACTGTGCAGGTGCTGCGCGCGCAGGCCGACACCTTGGTTGCAGCATATGCCACGACTGGCGATCTGGCCGCTTTTGGCCTTGCTGTGATCGAAGAGACAGGTCTGACCCGTGACCAGTTCATTCCCGGCACCGCCCCCGGCTTTCTGGACCGTGTCTTTACCATGGAGCCCGGCGATCTGGCTGTCATTGACGGACCGGACGAAGGTGCAGACCCGACCGTGACGATTGTGCTGCTGGACGAGATCCTGCCGACGGATGATGACAATCCCAATGTGGCGGCCCTGCGCGAACGTCTGGTCGCCAGTGCGCGTTCGGGGCTCGCTCAGGATCTGTTTCAGGCCTATGTCGGCCAGTTGCAGGGGCAAGCCGGAGTACGGCTTGATCAGGCCGCAATCAATGCGGTCCATACCAATTTCCAGTAAGGACGGCTGCCGTGGACCTGACCCCCGATTTTGACAGTTTCGCCCGCGCCTACGAGGCGGGCGAGAATCAGGTTGTCTATGCACGGCTGGCCGCCGATCTGGATACACCTGTCTCATTGATGCTTAAGCTGTCGGGGGCGTCCAAGGATGCCTTCATGCTGGAATCGGTGACGGGCGGCGAGGTGCGGGGGCGCTATTCGATCATCGGAATGAAACCCGATCTGGTCTGGCAGTGTCACGGGGCAACCAGCCGCCTGAACCGTCATGCGCGCTTTGATCCCGAAGCGTTCGAGGATCAGGCAGGCGATCCGCTCGACAATCTGCGCGCCCTAATTGCTGAAAGCCGGATTGCGCTACCTGCCGATCTGCCTGCGGCATCTGCGGGGCTGTTCGGCTATCTTGGCTATGACATGATCCGTCTGGTCGAACATCTGCCCGATGTGAACCCAGACCCGCTGGGCCTGCCCGATGCGCTGATGCTGCGCCCCACGGTGGTGGCGGTGCTGGACGGGGTCAAGGGCGATGTCACGGTGGTCTCGCCTGCATGGGTCAGTGACGGTCAATCGGCGCGCGCCGCCTATGCACAAGCCGCCGAGCGGGTGATGGACGCGCTGCGCGATCTGGACCGCGCCCTGCCGCAAGCCACACGCGAAATGGGCGAGGCGCGCGATGCAGCCCCGCCGGTGTCGAATTTCTCGCACGCGGCCTATCTGGCGGCTGTGGAAACGGCCAAGGACTATATCCGCGCAGGCGATATCTTTCAGGTCGTGCCATCGCAGCGCTGGACGCAGGATTTTCCGCTACCGCCTTTCACGCTCTACCGCTCGTTGCGCCGCACGAATCCCTCGCCCTTCATGTTCTATTTCAACTTCGGCGGGTTTCAGGTGATCGGGGCCAGCCCGGAAATCCTTGTGCGCGTGTTTGGCCGCGAGGTCACAATCCGCCCCATCGCAGGCACGCGGCCGCGCGGTGCGACCCCTGAACAGGATCGCGCCTATGAGGCCGAACTGATCGCCGACAAGAAAGAACTGGCCGAGCATCTGATGCTGCTGGATCTGGGCCGCAACGATGTGGGCCGCGTCGCACGCATCGGCACCGTGCGCCCGACCGAGCAATTCATCATCGAACGCTACAGCCATGTCATGCATATCGTGTCCAATGTGGTGGGAGAGTTGGCCGATGATCAGGACGCGCTGAGCGCGTTTTTCGCTGGCATGCCCGCAGGCACCGTGTCGGGTGCGCCCAAGGTGCGCGCCATGCAGATCATCGACGAGCTGGAGCCGGAAAAACGCGGGCTTTACGGCGGCGGTGTGGGCTATTTCAGCGCAGGCGGCGACATGGACATGTGCATCGCCTTGCGCACAGCCATCGTCAAGGATGCCAAGCTGTACATTCAGGCGGGCGGGGGCGTGGTCTATGACAGCGATCCCGAGGCTGAGTATCAGGAAACCGTGCATAAATCGAACGCGATCCGGCGGGCTGCGGCAGATGCCGCGCGCTTTTCGGGTGGCAACGGCTAGACGGTGTGCCGCTGATGCAGATCACCTGCCCCTGCCCTTCATCTTGCTGCAAATACTCAAACAGCGCGCCTTCATCATATGATGCGGCCCGCAAGTTTCCCATCGCCCCATGCCGCGCCTGATCCTGTTCAACAAGCCCTTCGACACGCTGTCGCAATTCACCGACACGGGCAGCGCCGACAGCCCGCGCGCCACCTTGTCGGACCATATCGCGATCCCCGGTGTCTATCCTGCCGGACGACTGGACCGCGACAGCGAGGGGCTGCTGCTGCTGACCGATGACGGCAGGTTGCAGGCGCGTATCAGTGATCCCAAGCACAAGATGGAAAAGACCTATCTGGCGCAGGTCGAAGGCCTGCCCGATGCGGCAGCCTTGCAAGCGTTGCGTCAGGGTGTACCCCTCAAGGACGGCAAGACGCGCCCCGCATCGGTGCAGATTGTGGATCAGCCGGATTGGCTGTGGCCGCGCAACCCGCCTGTGCGCTTTCGCAAAACCGTTCCTGATAGCTGGATCGAGCTGACGATATCAGAAGGGCGCAACCGTCAGGTGCGCCGGATGACAGCGCATGTGGGCTATCCTACCTTGCGGCTGATCCGCATCAGCGTCGGCACATGGCATCTGGAGGGTCTGGCCCCCGGACAATGGCGCGATGCCCCGCTGCCCTGAGGGATCAATCAGCCTCGCCCAGCACTGCTGATACAGGGGCCAGCGCCACACGCTGCGCGCGGTCCTGCAACCCCCAAAGCATCAGCGCCGAGATCGTGTCGGGCCGCAATCGCCCCAGCATGATCACCCCGTCACCATCGCCCACGACCGGCAGGCCGTTGGCCTGTTGCCCTGCCTTGAACGCGCCCTGATCCAGAAAACGGCGGATGGCCGAGGCATCCTGCCCGGCCCCGTCAAAGTCGCGAAACACTGTTGCCGATGGCACGCCATCCTTGGCCGCCAGTTTCTGCGCGGTGTTCAACCCGTTGGGCAACATCACCAGCCCGTAGCCGCGCTGACCCAGAATCGCAGCGATCTGGCCGGATACTGCGGCTGTGGCCTGGAAACCGGTGGCGTCCCCTTCCATCACCGCAACCGCATCGGGCACGGCATCCAGCGCGACTTCCATCGCGATCTCGGCATCCTGCGGGGTCGCATTGGGGGCCATATCCACCAGCGCCATCACCTCGAATCCTGCGGCACGGTAACGGGCAGAGGCTTCGGGCGCATCGGGTCTGGCGGCGTCGATGGCGAAGGTCAGCGGATAGGGAAACCCTTGCAGGGCTTCGGTGTCGATTACGCTATCACCCCTGTCGATCAGGATAATCGCCAGTTTGGGCCGGTCTTCGCTGTCATCAAACGGCAAGGCGTTGCTGCGCAGCGGAATGGCGGTACTGACGGCAGCGGCCCCCTCGTCTGCCGTGCCGGTCGTGGCGGGCCGATCAACAAGGGATGTGGCGGGCCGACCGATCGACGGGCGCACGACAGGCTCCATATCAGGCACGGGCTGGGGCGCCACCGGACCGTCCTGATCCGGAGCAAGGGCTGGTGGAGAGGCTTGGATCATCGGCAACGGTTGTCTGCGCGGCAAAGGCTGTGGCGCGGGCATGCGCGACAGCGCGGCAAGACCGTCCTGCCCCTCCGGCTCTTGCCGGGGCCGGGTGTCGGAATAAGGCGTACGCGGCTGATCCTGCGAGGACGCATCCGCAAGCGGACCCTGATCAGCGGCGGTCTGTGCCTGATCGGGCTGCGCCGGACCGGCCGACACCGTCGGTATCGACGTGGCACCGCGCGCCGTCGGGCTTTGCGGCTCGGCGGGTGGGGCGGCACGTGGTGCTGTCTGCTCGGGGGTGGATGCAATTTCGGGCGCTGTGCCGGCATCGGACGGAGGGGCCATGCCATCGGTGATCTGTCCTGCAACCGGTGCCGCTGCCGTGGAACGGTCGGCAGATGGCAGAGCCGTTGCTGTCGGAGAATCCTGCCCGTCCAAGGTCGGGGCAGCGCTTGTGCCCGGAGCGACGTCGGGTTGTGGCAGTGCAGCCTGCCTGTCTTCACGCGCGGCGTTGAAGCCGCTGCCTGCGGGCACGTTCACATCCGTGGTTGCGGGCTGCGTGTCGGCGGCAGGTGGTGCCTCGACGGTTGCAGGCGTCTGCGGCAGGCTGTCCGGTGTGGCATCTGACGGGGCCATGGGTGCGGGTGCTGCGGCGTCATCCGTCACCGGGGCAGATTGTTGGCGCGGCATCCGGTCCTGCGGCGGTTCTGACAGAATCGACAGTGCCGACAGGCCGATCACCGATACGGTTGTGCCCATCAGTATCCCGCGAAAAATACCTGTTGCCATTGTTCTGCCCTTTCCTTGCCTGCGGCCTCGTGCCGGGCCATCTTGTGGCTGTTTCGGGTGCTGGCACAGTGAATGCCTGTCAGCATCCCACCACGACCGGCCCCCTGTCAGCCCCTGATTTGCGCCGCTTTCCGGGTTGCGCCCCTTGACGCTCCGGCGCAAGCCTGAACAAGTATACCGCGACCATGGTGCGGGCCTCCAGCCCCCATAAAGGAAAAGATAGGCCAGATGCTGCTGCTCATCGATAACTACGACAGTTTCACATATAATCTTGTGCATTATCTGGGCGATCTGGGTGCAGATGTGGTCGTGCGCCGCAATGATGCGCTGGATGTGCAGGCGGCCATGGCGATGAACCCTGCCGGGATTATCCTGTCGCCCGGGCCATGCGATCCCGATCAGGCGGGCATATGCCTTGCGCTGACAGCGGCGGCGGCGGAAACGGCAACGCCGCTTCTGGGCGTCTGTCTGGGGCATCAGACCATCGGTCAGGCCTTCGGCGGCAAGGTGGTGCGCTGCCACGAGATCGTGCATGGCAAGATGGGCGCGATGCATCATGCCGGGCAAGGCCTGTTCGCCGGACTACCCAGCCCCTTTGACGCCACGCGCTATCACTCGCTGGTGGTGGAACGCGACAGCCTGCCCGATTGCCTCGAGGTGACAGCATGGCTGGAGGATGGCACCATCATGGGCTTGCAGCATCGCGATCTGCCGATCCACGGGGTGCAGTTCCATCCCGAATCCATCGCCTCGCAGCACGGCCATGCCCTGTTGCAGAATTTCCTCAACGTCATGAAGGTTCCGGCATGAGCGACGCGCTGAAACCGCTGATCGGCCTTGCCGCCGAGCGCGCCCTTACCCGTGCCGAGGCAGAGGCCGCCTTTACGATCCTGTTCGAGGGTGAGGCGACCCCGTCGCAGATCGGCGGGTTGCTGATGGCCCTGCGGACGCGCGGCGAGACGGTCGCGGAATATGCCGCCGCTGCTGCCGTGATGCGCGGCAAATGCCACGCAGTGCGCGCGCCTGCAGGGGCGATGGATATTGTCGGCACCGGTGGTGACGGGATGGGGACGCTGAATATCTCGACCGCGACAGCCTTTGTCGTGGCAGGCGCGGGTGTTCCTGTAGCCAAACATGGCAACCGCAACCTGAGTTCGAAATCAGGCGCGGCGGACGCGCTGACGCAGCTTGGCATTCAGGTGATGATCGGTCCGCAAGTGGTTGAAAAGGCGTTGAATGCCTGCGGAATCGCCTTCATGATGGCGCCGATGCATCATCCGGCCATGGCCCATGTCGGCCCCACGCGCACCGAATTGGGGACGCGCACAATCTTCAACATCCTTGGCCCGCTGACCAACCCTGCGGGCGTCAAACGGCAGTTGACCGGCGCCTACAGGCGCGACCTGATCCGCCCGATGGCCGAGGTACTGGGCCAGCTTGGATCGGACCGCGCATGGCTGGTGCATGGATCGGATGGCACCGACGAGATGACCATCACCGGCGTCACATGGGTTGCTGCACTGGAAGAGGATGGCACCATCCGCGAGACCGAGTTGCATCCTGAGGATTTCGGCCTGCCCGCCCATCCGTTCGAGGATATTCTGGGCGGCACCCCACAACAGAACGCGGCCGCGATGCGGGCGCTGCTGGACGGGGCGCAAAACGCCTATCGCGATGCCGTGCTGATGAACGCCGCTGCCGCTTTGGTTGTGGCGGGGCTGGCCACCGACCTGCGCGAGGGTGTAGACCGCGCCCGAGAGAGTATCGACAGCGGCGCCGCAGGGCAAAAGCTGGCGGCACTCGCCAAACTCACATCGGAGGCATGATGACCAAAACGATTCTGGACCGCATCAAGGCCTACAAGCTGCAAGAGGTCGCCGCCGACAAGGCTGCCAAACCTCTGGCCGAACTGGAGGTCGAGGCGAAAGCGGCCGCGCCCGTGCGCGGCTTTGCCGATGCGCTGCATGCAGCCAGCCGTACCGGCTACGGCCTGATTGCCGAGATCAAGAAGGCCAGCCCCTCCAAAGGGTTGATCCGTGCGGATTTCAACCCGCCCGCCTTGGCGCAGGCCTATGCAGCGGGTGGCGCCACCTGTCTGTCCGTGCTGACCGATACGCCCAGCTTTCAGGGCGCAAAGGAATACCTGACCGCCGCACGCGAGGCATGCGATCTTCCGGCGCTGCGCAAGGATTTCATGTATGACCCCTATCAGGTGGTCGAAGCGCGTGCGCTTGGGGCCGACTGCATATTGATCATCATGGCCTCGGTCAGTGATGCACAGGCACAGGAACTGGAGGCCGTCGCGCATGACTGGGGCATGGATGCGCTGATCGAGGTGCATGACGCGGCCGAGTTGGAACGCGCATCACTTTTGTCCTCGCGCCTGATCGGGATCAACAACCGCAACCTCAACACGTTCGAGACCACTCTGGATACGACCCGCACCCTGTCGAAACAGGTGCCGGTTGACGGGTTGATGGTCTGCGAAAGCGGGCTGAGCACGGCGCAGGATCTGGCGGATATGGCAATGTATGGCGCGCGCTGTTTCCTGATCGGGGAAAGCCTGATGCGGCAGGATGATGTCGAACAGGCCACGCGGCAATTGCTGGCCAATCCGCTGAGCCCCGGGGGAATGTGATGGCTGACAAGACCCTGACCCATTTCGACGCGCAGGGTCAGGCCCATATGGTCGATGTCTCGGACAAGGCTGTGACGTCGCGCGTGGCCGTGGCCGGGGGCTGGATCAAGATGGCCCGCGAAACATATGATATCATTGCAGAAGGTCGCGCCAAAAAGGGCGATGTTCTGGGCATCGCGCGGCTGGCGGGCATCATGGGTGCCAAGAAAACCGCCGATCTGATCCCGCTGTGCCACCCGCTGGCGATCACCAAGGTCACGGTGGATCTGACACTGGACGCTGATCTGCCCGGCGTGCGGATAGAGGCCACGGTCAAGACCACGGGTCAGACAGGGGTCGAAATGGAGGCCCTGACCGCCGTCAGCACCGCCGCACTGACCGTCTATGACATGGCCAAGGCCGTGGACAAGGCGATGGAGATCGGCGGAATCCGCGTGACACTGAAAGACGGCGGCAAATCCGGAAGGTATCAGGCGGAATGATCACCGTATCCGAGGCACAAGCTCTCTGTCTGGCTTTGGTCAAACCGCTGGATGTGCAGAGTGTGCCCCTGATGCAGGCGGCGGGTCGCGTGTTGGCGCAAGGCGTGACAGCAGGACGGGCACAGCCGCCCTTTGCGGCCTCGGCGATGGATGGATACGCGCTGCGCTCGGATGATTGCAGGCCTGGTGTGGTGCTACAGGTCATAGGCGAGGCGGCGGCGGGGCATGCCTGGGCGGGCCACCTTGGCGCGGGCGAGGCGCTGCGGATCTTTACCGGTGCACCGGTGCCGCAGGGGGCCGACCGCGTGGTCATTCAGGAGGATGTCACCCGTATCAGCCAGCAGATCACCTTGGGTGACACACTGGATCACGGCACGAACATCCGCCCACAAGGCGCTGATTTCGCGTCTGATTTCTGCCTGACAGCACCGCGTCGTCTGGGACCGTCCGAACTGGCACTTCTGGCCGCGATGAATGCGGGCCATGTGCAGGTGACGCGCAAGCCCGAGGTGGCAATCATCGCTACGGGGGACGAGTTGGTGATGCCCGGCGAGGACCCGCGCCCCGACCAGATCATCGCGTCGAACCTCTTTGCCCTGAAAGCCATGATCGAGGATGCAGGCGGTCATGCCCGTATCCTGCCGATTGCACGCGATACCGAAGCCTCGTTGGCGACGGTGTACGAACTGGCAATGGGGGCCGATCTGATCGTGACGATTGGCGGCGCATCGGTGGGAGATCATGATCTGGTAGCACAGGTCGCCGCGCGTTTCGGCTTGCAGCAGAGCTTTTATAAAATCGCCATGCGCCCCGGCAAGCCCCTGATCGCAGGGGCTTTCGGGGATGGCACGCCCTATCTTGGCCTGCCCGGAAATCCGGTGTCGGCCATTGTCTGCGGGCACCTGTTTCTGCTGCCGATGCTCCGCGCCATGCTGGGCTTGCAGGATGTGATGCCACCGCTTCTGACCGCAACGCTACTGGCACCCGTCGATGCCAACGGCCCGCGTGCACATTACATGCGCGCCCGGATCAGTGAAGGCGTTCGGGGACGCGATGTGCTGGCTTTTGACAGGCAGGACAGCTCGCTTCTGACCGTCCTGTCGGAGGCAAACGCGTTGGTGCTGCGCCCTGCCAATGACGGGCCGCGCGCTGCGGGCGATGTGGTCGGGGTGCTTCCTTTATCCTGTTGAGGTCTTGGTGACGTCCACGTGCAAGAGTGTTGACACAAAACGGGAACAATGGCAGAACAAAGAGGAATTTACCTGTTCTGCACGGCATGGCCATAAATCGCCGCCCGTGCCCGCTCGGAAGGAACCAACCCGATGCTGACGAAAAAACAACTCGATCTGCTGGATTTCATCCAGACGCGGACGCAGCGCGATGGTGTGCCCCCCTCGTTCGACGAAATGAAGGAAGCGCTTGATCTGCGGTCGAAATCTGGCATTCACCGGCTGATCACGGCATTGGAGGAACGCGGCTTTATCCGCCGTCTGGCTCACCGCGCCCGCGCGCTTGAGATCATCAAGCTGCCCGATGCGCTGGCAGACAAGCACGGTGTCAAGACAACCGCGGCGCAAGGCGGGTTTTCGCCCCGCGTGATCGACGGCGACCGCCCCGACAGCCCGCCCCCTGCCCGCGCCATGCCCGTGCAAACGATCGAAGCGATGGAACTGCCCGTGATGGGGCGCATTGCGGCGGGTGTCCCGATTGAGGCGATCAACCAGTTGTCGCATACAATAACCGTACCCAGTGCGATGATCAGCGGCCGGGGCGAGCATTACGCGCTGGAAGTGCGGGGCGATTCGATGATCGAGGCCGGGATCAATGATGGCGATGTTGTCGTGATCCGCGAAACCTCGGTGGCCGAGAACGGTGATATCGTCGTGGCACTGGTCGAGGATCAGGAGGCGACGCTGAAACGCTTCATGCGGCGTGGCAGCACGATCGCGCTGGAGGCCGCGAACCCCGCCTATGAAACCCGCGTCTTTGCCGACCATCAGGTCAAGGTGCAGGGCCGACTTGTGGGACTGATCCGCACTTATTGAGAGCGGGGTTTGTTGTCTGCGATTGTCCGGCGGTTCCACAGCCTTTCGCCTGTGATGTCGCGGGAAGATACAGCCCGGATACCACCGTCGCGCAGGTAAAGCGCCACAGCGCCACTGGCACGTAGATATCTCGCATCCAAGACGCGGCATGGCAGGCCTTTGGGGGCGGGTGTGTTCATCACCAGCCAGTCATTTGCTCTGCATTCTGCCTCAGCGGCGGCTGTCTTGCCGCGCAGATGGATCACACGTCCGCCATCCGGCAGAGCCATGGCACCGCGCCATTTGCTGGCGGCCACCTCTTGGGTGATGTCATCCCCGTCATGATCCAGCCAGTTGCGCGCGACAAAACCCGCACCGCGTATCTTGCTGAGGGCACGACCATCAGGTGTCATCACACCCACCAGCCCGCCATCTCCAGAGATCAGCACAAAAGGGCGTTCCGCCCCGAACCACAGGACAAGCGCCAACGACAGGGGCGCGATCCCCGCCCATCGCAAACGCCCCTGCCACAGCATGATCCACAGCGCGCCGACCGCCATGACGGGCAACACCAAAGCAGGCGGCGTCACCACCGCACCGCGCGCGCCATCCAGCGCCGAGACCGCATGCGCGACGCCCAATATCCAGCCAAGCCCCTTTCCCATGACCCACAGCGGGAAACCCTCAAGTCCGAAGGGCAGCAGGCAGGTCGCCAGCACCGCCGACGGCATCACCAATGTGCCCATCAAAGGCACGCTGACCAGATTGGCGATCAGACCGTAATGGGCGAACTGGTTGAAATGCGCCGCGCCGAAAGGGGCCGTGGCCAGCCCTGCAATAGCAGATGACACGAAAACCGCAGCAACGGGCCGCGCCCAGCGGGGCAAACGGGGCAGATCAGTATCGCGCAGCCAGCCAAACACGGCCACCAGCGCGGTTGTGGCGGCAAAAGACATCTGGAACCCCGGCCCCATCAGCGCCTCTGGTTGCAGCACAAGAATAATCATGGCGGCCACTGCCACAGCGCGCAGGGTCAGCGCGCGCCTGTCCAGAATCACCGCCAGAAGCACAACGGCCACCATGACAAAGGCCCGCTCGGTCGCGACATTGCCGCCCGACAGCGCCAGATAGCCCGCTGCCACCAGCAGCGCCAAGACCGCTGACAGCTTTTTTGCCGGAACGCGTAGCCCGACAACTGGCACCGCAGCAAAGCCCAGACGGAACAGGCCGAACACAAAGCCGCTGAGCAGCCCCATATGCAGGCCCGAAATCGCCAGCAGATGCGCCAGATTGGACACCCGCAGCGCGTCAAGCGTGTCCTGCCCCATGCCCGAGCGGTCGCCGGTCATCACTGCGGCGGCAAAGGCCCCCACCTCGCCCGGCAGCGCGGTTTGTACCTTGTCTGACAGCCACATGCGCGCGGTAAAGACTGGCTGGTCCCCCGCTGGCGGCGAAAGCAACAGAACCGGCGTGCGGGTATAGCCGACCGCGCCCAACCCCAGAAACCATGCGTGGCGGCGGAAATCGAAGCCGCCCGGCTCGACAGGGCCGTTGGACACGGACAGATGCCCCGTCAGCACCACCACCTGCCCCGGCTTCGAGACAAGATAGGACTGATCGCCATGCAGGGACAGGCGCACGCGGGCGGGTGTGTTGTCAGGCGCGACCCGTTCCAGCACCACATTGTCCAGCACCAGACGCACCGCGTCCGACGCGGAACGGTCGATGCCGACGATCCGACCCTCGATCGGGCCATAGTAGCGCCAGCCGATCTGTGGTGCGGCCACCAGATGGGCGCGCAGCCCTGCCAGACAGATGCCTGATGCCACCAGCGCCACCGCCCAGCACAAAGGCGCTGCAACTGGTCCGGCGCGCCACGCCCCCAACGATGCGGCAGCTATAATCGCCAGCAAAGCGGCGTAATGCAGGATTTCAGGCTCCCAGCGCAGAGAGAAATACGCACCAATGCCCGCAGCCAAAAAGACCGGTGCCCAGGCAAACAGATGCCCGCGCTGGGACAGGAACGCCTGCTCGATCCGGGCCATGGTCTGCAACTCTTGCCCCCTGCCCATTGCATCGCTAGACATGCGACAAGGCTACGCCAGCCATGATTACCGAAAGGTTAAGACCGCCCATGTCCTCCCCCGTTGTCACCCGTTTTGCGCCTTCTCCTACCGGATATCTGCATATCGGCGGGGCCCGCACGGCGCTGTTCAACTGGCTTTATGCAAGGGCGCGGGGCGGCAAGTTCCTGTTGCGGATCGAAGATACAGACCGCGAACGCTCGACCCCCGAGGCGACGGCCGCGATCCTCAAGGGGCTGGACTGGCTGGGGCTGGACCATGATGGCGAGGCCATCAGCCAGTTTGCACGCGCGCCGCGTCATGCCGATGTTGCGCGTCAGCTTCTGGACGAGGATCGCGCCTACAAGTGTTTTGCGACACAAGACGAGATCGAAAGCTTTCGCGAGCAGGCCCGCGCAGAGGGCAGATCGACCCTTTACCGCAGCCCTTGGCGTGACGCCGACCCGTCAACCCATCCCGAAATGCCTTACGTGATCCGTATCAAGGCACCGCAGGACGGCGAAACCGTGATCGCGGATCAAGTGCAGGGCAATGTCACCATCCGTAATGACCAGCTTGACGACATGGTCTTGCTGCGCGGCGATGGCACGCCTGTCTATATGCTGGCTGTGGTGGTGGATGATCACGATATGGGCGTGACCCATGTGATCCGTGGCGACGACCATCTGAACAATGCCGCGCGGCAGATGATGATCTATCATGCAATGGGCTGGAGCGTGCCTGTCTGGGCGCATATTCCGCTGATTCACGGGCCCGATGGTAAGAAACTATCCAAACGTCACGGCGCGCTGGGGCTCGAGGAATATCAGGCCATGGGCTATCTTGCCGCTGGCATGCGGAACTATCTGACGCGTCTGGGCTGGAGCCATGGGGACGATGAATTTTTCAGCGACGCACAGGCGCTCGAGTGGTTCGATCTGGGGGGAATCGGCAAGTCTCCGGCACGGCTCGACTTCAAGAAACTGGAAAATATCTGTGGCCAGCACATTGCCGCAACAGAAGATGCGGCCTTGCTCCACGAGTTGATGGATTTTTTGGCAGCAACAGAACAGCCGGCTTTGGCCGCGCACAAGAAAGCGATGTTCTTTGCCGCCATGCCCCACCTTAAAGAACGCGCCAAGACGTTCTTTGAACTCCTTGATAAAGCGGCGTTTATTACGGCAGACCGCCCTATTCAGCCAGAGCCGAAGGCGGCAGAGCAGCTTAACGATGTATCCCGTGGTATACTGAGAGAATTGACGCCGCATCTGCAAAATGCTAGCTGGTCGCGGGGCGATCTTGAACACGTCCTGAACGAATTCGCACAGATGCAGGGAATGACATTCGGCAAGCTGGCAGGCCCGATGAGGGCAGCCATTGCGGGGCGCAGCGCTACGCCGAGTGTATATGATATGTTGCTTGTGCTCGGGCGCGAGGAGAGCCTTGCCCGCCTGACAGATGCCGCGGCCTGAAATCGGGTAACACCTTCTTCAGGCAATCATAATAGAAAGGTGGTCCCGATCTGCGGGAATCGCCATTGAGGAAGGGACAAAATGACGACACCCACCAAAACTGCGACGCTCAGCTTTGACGGCCAAAGTTTCGAATTGCCGATGTTCACACCAACGGCGGGTCCCGACGTGATCGACATCCGCAAGCTTTATGGTCAGGCGGGTGTGTTCACCTATGATCCGGGCTTCACCTCGACCGCAAGCTGCGACAGCACCATCACCTATATCGATGGGGATGAGGGCATTTTGCTGCATCGCGGCTATCCAATTGACCAGCTGGCGTCGAAATCGCATTTCCTCGAAGTGTGCTATCTGCTGCTTTACGGCGAACTGCCCTCCTCCGCTCAGCTTGAGGATTTCGAGACGCGGGTGACGCGTCACACGATGATCCACGAACAGATGCACAACTTCTTTCGCGGGTTCCGCCGTGACGCGCATCCGATGGCCACAATGGTGGGTGTTGTGGGCGCAATGTCGGCTTTCTATCATGACTCGCTCGATGTCAGCGATCCATGGCAGCGCGAGGTTGCCTCGATCCGTCTGATCGCCAAAATGCCGACGATTGCGGCGATGGCTTACAAATATTCCATCGGCCAGCCTTTCGTCTATCCGCGAAACGATCTGGATTATGCAGCGAACTTCCTGCACATGTGCTTCTCTGTTCCGGCAGAAACCTATCACGTGAACCCGATTGTCGCCCGCGCGATGGACCGTATCCTGACGCTGCATGCCGACCACGAACAGAACGCTTCAACCTCAACCGTGCGTCTGGCCTCGTCTTCGGGTGCCAATCCGTTTGCCTGCATTGCTGCCGGTATCGCCTGCCTCTGGGGTCCGGCGCATGGTGGTGCGAACCAGGCCTGTCTGGAAATGCTGCGCGAGATCGGGACGGTTGACCGCATCCCCGAATTCATCGAACGCGCCAAGGACAAGAACGATCCGTTCCGCCTGATGGGGTTCGGCCACCGTGTTTACAAAAACACCGATCCGCGCGCCAAAGTGCTGAAGCAATCCGCAGACGAAGTTCTGGAACTGCTGGGCGTGCAGGACAACCCGCTGTTGCAGGTCGCCAAGGAACTGGAATATGTCGCGCTGAACGATCCCTATTTTATCGAGAAGAAGCTGTTCCCGAATGTGGATTTCTATTCGGGCATTATTCTCGAGGCGATCGGCTTTCCGACTTCCATGTTCACGCCGGTTTTTGCGCTGTCGCGCACGGTCGGTTGGGTCAGCCAGTGGAAAGAGATGATTGCCGATCCGCAGATGAAGATCGGTCGCCCGCGCCAGTTGTACCGTGGCGAAACCGAACGCGATTACGTCGATATCGAAAACCGCTGAGATTTGCCGTTAGAATTGAAAAAGGCGCCCCAAGGGGCGCCTTTTTTTTGAACGTGGTTGGCGAAAGCTGTTGGCTGTCAAATGTCCCATCAACAAGGAAGGAATGATCATGCGCAAATGGATCGTATTTGCAGGCTTTCTGGCTTTGGCAGCTTGCGGCGTGCCCTTTGTGCCTTTGATCTGACAATCCCAAAATCTGCCGAAGACGTCCCAGGGACGGATGAGGAACGTCAGCGCCCCTCGAAGCTTGCGGGACGCTTTTCCAGAAAGGCCAGTACGCCCTCCTTGAAATCGCGTGTCTTGCCGCAGGTGCCTTGAAACCGGCCCTCCATCGCAAGCTGTTCCTCGAGGTTATTGTCCCAGCTGCCGCGGATCGCCTGTTTGACATGGGCATAGGCCACAGTCGGACCGTTGGCCAGTTGTGCGGCCCGTGCGCGCCACGTGGCGTCAAAGGCATCGTCTGCCACGGCTTCCCAGATCAGGCCCCAGTCATCGGCTTGGCTCGCGCTGATCTTGTCGGCAAAAAGTGCGGCCCCCATCGCCTTGGCCGTGCCCATCTGGCGCGTCATCCAATAGGTGCCGCCCGCATCGGGGATCAGGCCGATCCGTGTAAAGGCCTGCAGGAAATAGGCGCTTTGCGTCGCGATCACCACATCGGCGGCCAGCGCCAGATTGGCCCCTGCCCCTGCGGCGGCACCGTTCACGGCGCTGATCGTGGGGATAGGGCAGTCATAGATCGCCTTGAGCATGGGTAGGTATTCGTCGCGCAGCGTGCGCTCCATATCCAGATTGGCGGCATTGGCCCGATCGCTCAGATCCTGACCCGAACAGAAGGCGCGGCCCGATCCGGTGATCACCAGCACGCGCGCGGTCTTGCCGGCCTCGCGCGCGGCATCCGCAATCTCGGCCCGCATTTGGGTGTTGAGCGCGTTCATCTTGTCCGCGCGGTCCAATGTCAGCACCGCGATATCATCGGTGATGTCCAGCGCGATAGTCTGATACTCCATAGGTCCGGCCCTTCCTTGTCTCCGCCTGTCGGTTTCACCTTACCGCAGCGGATACCAAGGAAAAGGACAAACCCCGCGTCAGTCTTCGAGAATCTTGCTCAGGCGCGCTTTCTCGTCCTCGCTCAGACGGGCATTTCCGGCTTCCGGCGCGGCCCCACGTCCGCGCAGATAGGTGATCCCGATCCCCAGCGCGGCCAACAGCATCAAAGGTCCGGCGGCCCAGAGCAGCCAGTTGGCACCGCCCGTCGTGGGCTTCAGCAAGGCATATTCGCCATAGCGGTCCACGATGAATTCAATGACCTGCTGGTTGGTGTCACCTTCAACCAACCGCTCGCGCACCAGAATCCGCATGTCGCGGGCAAGTTCGGCATTGGATTCGTCGATGCTTTCGTTGCGGCAGACCATGCACCGCAGCCCGCGCGACAATTCGCGTGCGCGCGTTTCAAGCGCGGTGTCATCCAGCACCTCGTCAGGTTCGACAGCATGAGCCTGCGGCGCGGTCAGGATGGTCAGCGGCGCGAAGGCTGTCCCCAGCGCCAGCCAGAGAATCAGGGCCAGCTTTGTCATTCCGCTGGCACCCCGCCCACCGCTGTGCGTTTTGCCGCACCTGCCGCCACGCGGAACCTGCGGTCACTCAGGCTGAACATGCCCCCAAGCGCCATCAGGATCGAGCCACCCCAGATCCAGTTGGCCAGCGGTTTGTAATAGGTCCGCACCGCCCAGCCACCATTGTTCTGTGGATCGCCTATCACGACATAGACATCGCGCCAGAAGCCGATATCAATCGCCGCCTCGGTGGTCGGCATCTGCGCCACAGGATAGAAGCGTTTCTCAGGGAACATGGTGCCGATCGGCTTGCCGTCTTTCGCCAGATCGACCGTTCCCATTGTCGAGATATAGTTTGGCCCCTCCACGCGCTGCACGTCGGTCAGCGTCAGGGTAAAGCCCGCCACCTCGAAGGGATCGTTGAACTGGACCACGCGGATGTCTTCTTGCTGCCACGCGGTCAGCCCCGACACACCAAGGATTGTGATCCCGAAACCGGCATGGGCGATAGCCTTGCCCCAATCGGCGCGCGGCAGGCGGGTCAGGCGGCCAAGCCGCCCTGCGACCGCGCCGCGCCCCGTGCGCGACCAGACATCGACCAACGCACCAGAGACCAGCCACGTCCCGAGGAACATACCGATAGGCCCCAAGCCCGACCGCCCGGTTTGCATCGCGAAGGCCAGCGTACCGATGGACAGGGCAAGAACAAGCGCCGAAATCAGCGGGCGGAAGCTGCGACCGATTTCGGCCCGCTTCCACGGCATCATTGCACCAATTGGCAGAATAAGCCCTAGCGCGACCATGAACGGGGTGAAGGCCATATCAAAGAAGGGCGGCCCGACCGATAGTTTGCGGTCAAACAGCATCTCGGCCACCAGCGGCCAGATCGTGCCGATGAAGACCACGAAACAGGATACCGCCAGAATGATATTGTTGAAGACCAGCGCACTTTCGCGGCTGACAAGGCTGAAGACGCCTTTGGCTTCCATCGTGCCAGCGCGGAACGCGAACAGCATCAGCGCACCGCCCATGAAAAAGCCAAGGATCATCAGGATGAATACGCCCCTCTCGGGGTCATTGGCGAAGGCATGCACGCTCGTGATCACGCCGGACCGCACGATGAATGTGCCGATCAGCGAGAAACCGAAGGCGAGGATCGCCAACAGGATGGTCCAGCTTTTCAGGCTTTCGCGCTTTTCCACCACGATCGAGGAATGCAGCAGTGCAGCGGCGATCAGCCACGGCATAAAGCTGGCGTTTTCCACCGGGTCCCAGAACCAGAAACCGCCCCAGCCAAGTTCGTAATACGCCCACCAGCTGCCCAGCCCGATCCCGATGGTCAGGTTGACCCAAGCCACCAATGTCCACGGGCGGACCCAGCGGCCCCAAGCGGCATCAACGCGTCCCTCGATCAGGGCCGCGACCGCAAAGGAAAACGCCATGCTCAAACCGACGTAGCCCAGATAAAGGAAGGGCGGGTGGAAGGCGAGGCCGGGGTCCTGCAACAGCGGGTTCAGGTCCTGCCCGTCAAAGGGCGGAACGGTCATCCGCAGGAAAGGGTTAGAGGTTAAGATGATGAAGGCGAAGAATGCCACGGACACAGCCGATTGCACCGACAAAACCCGCGCCTTGAGCGTGGGCGGCAGGTTACCCCCAAACCATGCGGCCATTGCACCGAACAGCGTCAGGATCAGCACCCAAAGCAGCATGGAGCCTTCGTGATTCCCCCAGACACCGCTGATCTTGTAGATCATGGGCTTGAGAGAATGTGAGTTCTGCACCACCAGCGCGACCGAGAAATCCGAAGTCACGAACGCATAGGTCAGCGCGCCAAAGGAGAAGGCCGTCAGCATGAATTGCGCGTTGGCCGCAGGTTCTGCCATGGCCATCCATCCCGGCCAGCGCTTATGCGCGCCGATCAAAGGGACCACCGCCTGCACGATGGCGACGAGGAAGGCGAGGATGAGGGCGAAATGTCCGAGTTCTACTATCATGTCCCTGTTATAGGCGGATCACACAGGGGGGCCAAACGGAATCGGTGCGTATAGATGATCACATTGTCGTGGCCAGCACGGGGCTGGGTTACCGATCTTCCGGGCTGTGTTGCTGGCGCGACGCCTGCCCGCCGCGACGCCATGCGGAAAGCGCAGGATTATCTGCATCATTATCAGTGTCCTGTATGGTGCCAGTGTCCTGACGGGTCTGTGTCTCACCGCCGTGACCACCCTCCTCCAGCGCCTTGAGCGTCCGTAGATTGCTGACGACCTGCGGCACATGCGCGATACTTTGGGCAACGCGCATCTGGAATTCCTGCCCCTTGGCCTGATGACGCGCGCCGAAATAGAACGACACGATAGCCCCCAACAGCCACCAGAGCGGTTCCGGCACAAGGGCGATCCCCTGCATGCGGCTGGCAAACCAGACCGGATCAACCATGGCCGACACGAACAGGCCGAGCGTCCCCAATGCCATCAGCGGGCGGGGCAAACGGTTGGCGGCATCCACCGCCCTGTCGAACCAACCGGATCGCAGCAGGGCAAACTCGGCCCCGAACTGGGCCAGCGCGGCTTGTCGAAGGGCCGCGTCGCGAATTGACGATTCCTCGGAATTTTCACGAAACACCTCGGCGGTTTCGCGCATTACGTTACGCCCGCTGCCAAAGACAGCGCCCAGAACGGTGTCGATTATTGCCATTGTGCAGTCCTCGCGGAAAATTCGGCAGGGTTGAGATGATAGCGCGGATGGATGAATTCCTCGGCCCGCAGGACCCAGCCACCCTTTGTGCCCCTGCGCGTGCGGGCGAATTTGCGGCTGGCGGGGCGCAGATCGGCAAGGCGCAGGTAGTAGTTGCGCCGCGCAATGCCATAGGCATCGGCCAGATGGTCGGGTGCGGCCGCATCCGCCGCGCGTGCCGCCGCGATGGTTTGCGGGCCGACGACCCCGTCCACCGTGACGGTCTGCCCCATCTGGCGCAGCAGGCGTTGCAAGATCTTCACCGCGTTGGCCCCTGCATTGACATACATATCAAAAACGCTGGCCTGAATGCGGGGCGGCAAATTGTGCAGACCGGGGTGGTTGAAGTAATGCCGGATAAAGATGTCGACCGCCTGCGCAGGCGTCATGGCCTGCACATCCTCGACGCTGACAATCCCGTCGCCTGTCAGGTCCAGCTTCAACCGTTGCAAAGTGCCCAGCGTGACACCGTGCTTGGTGGCCCCGCCCGGATCGTCGGGGTCATTCACAAAGCCGCCCTCACGGGCGACAATTTCCTGTGCGATCTGCTTGACGCTTTTCATCCGGCCTCATCCCGATTTGTACCGGGATCAGGCTGATGGATGGACGTTAAAGGCGCGACAAGCCCGCGCGCGGCAGGCTTGTGCAATCCTTAAGACATTCAGCTATCCGAGGGTGCTGCTTTGGGGTCCTGATAGATCCCCTGTTCCTTGAGCGCGTCGATCACCTCGGCGGGCATGTAGGTCTCGTCGTGTTTGGCAAGGATTTCCGAGGCGACAAAGACGCCGTCGATATAGCGTCCAGTGCCGACCATGCCCTCGTTCTCGGTGAACAGATCCGGCAGGACGCCGGTATAGACGACAGGAATGCTGGCGCCGCCATCGGTCACGCTGAAACGGATCTGCTCGCTTTCGCCGCGCACGATACTGCCCACCTCGACAAGACCACCGATGCGGAACACCTCGTTCGGGCCGGGTGGTTCGGCGATGATCTGGCTGGGCGCGCGGAAGAAGTTGATCCCGTCACGCATGGCATAGCCGATCAGCGCGGTCGAGATAGTCAGCGCCACAACCGCAAGGGCCACGATCTGAATCCGGCGCTTCTTTTTCAAACCACCCATGGCCATCGTCTTCTCCTTTATCCCGCTTTACGGGAAACAGGGGGCCAGCATCAGCCCCGTTGTCTCGTCTTCACCTAACATCAGATTGGCATTTTGCAACGCTTGTCCACTGCTACCTTTTGTCAGATTATCCAGCGCCGCAATCACGATTGTACGGTCCGCGCGCCGGTCTGCAACCACTCCGATATGGCAGAAATTCGATCCGCGGATATGCCGCGTGCTGGGATGCTGGCCAAAGGGAAGCACCTGCAGGAAGGGTTCCTCCGCATAGGTGGATTTAAGCACCTCATGGATGCGGGCCGCATCGCCCTTGACATAGACCGTCGCCAGAATTCCGCGATTGGCGGGGATCAGATGCGGCGTGAACTGTACCTGCACCGGACGGCCTGCAACGGCGGAAAACTCCTGATCGAACTCGCCCAGATGCCGGTGTGTGCCACCCACCGAATAAGCGTGATACCCCTCGGACAACTCGGCATGCAGCAGGTTTTCCTTGAGGCTGCGCCCTGCCCCCGACACGGCGCATTTCAGATCAAGGATGATTTCGTCCAGATCAATCACGCCTTCCGCGATCAGCGGACGCAGCGCATATTGACCGGTGGCCGCGTTGCAGCCTGTGCCCGCCACCAGACGCGCGGCGCAGATCTCGCTGCGGTAGAATTCGGTCAAACCGTAAACCGCCTCGGCCTGACACTCCAATGCCGCATGGTCATTGCCATACCAGCGCTTGTATTCTGCCGGATCGCGCAGCCGGAAATCGGCCGACAGATCGACGATCTTGAGGGTTTTGGGCAGGTCGCGGATCACCTCTTGCGAGGTAGCATGCGGTAGCGCGCAAAAGCACAGATCGACACCGGAAAAATCAATCTCGCCTATCTTTTGCAAAACCGGCAGGTCCAGATGGCGCAGATGCGGAAACACCTCTGCCATGTGCTGCCCTGCCTTGGAATTGGCCCCCAAAGCCGTGATCCGCATATTGGGATGGGTGGAGATCAGGCGCACCAGTTCGGCCCCCGTATAGCCTGAGGCCCCCAGAATCGCGATCGAATGCGGCATGTGATCTGTCCTTGCTTGCACCGGTCAATGACGCGGCGCAGTTTTGAATATTGCCTCGAATTGAAGCGGAAACCTTGACCGGGATCAACCGGCAGACTGAAAACTGATCTGTCGTCGCAAAAACTGCGTCGCACGGTCCGACACACGGCGCGGGTTGCCGGTGGTCAGGAAAACGCTGTCCGTGCCCTGCCCCAGCATGTCGGGGCGGCGTGACAGATAATCTGCCAGACTTTCAGCCACCAGATCAGCCTGAGAATAGACCTGCACATCCGGCCCCAGCGCGTCCTGAAACACCTGCTGCATCAACGGGTAATGGGTGCAGCCCAGAATGGCTGCCTCGGGATGGGGCATCTTGCGCTTGAGGGCGTCAACATGGCTGCGGACCAGCGCCTCGGCGAGGATCATGTCACCGTCTTCGATCGCGTCCACCACGCCGCCGCAAGCCTGCGCCTCGACATCGACGCCGATGGCGCGGAAAGCCAGTTCGCGCTGGAAGGCACGGCTGGCCACGGTCGCAGGCGTCGCAAACAGCGCCACATGCTTCACGGCCACTTCGCGCGGCGGGGAATTGTCACCCCATTGCCTTTCGGTCAGTGCCTCGATCAGGGGCACAAAAACGCCCAAGACCCGCTTGCCAGGTGGCACGCCCGCCTCTTGCATGCGGCGCAGGGCGGCGGCGCTGGCGGTGTTGCAGGCAAGGATCACCAGATCGCAGCCGTGCAGCCACAGGTGTTCGACCGCTGTCTTGGTCAGTTGATAGACGTCATCGGCATCCCGCACCCCGTAAGGCGCATGGGCATTGTCGCCGTAATAGACGAAATCCACATCCGGCAAGCGTTTTGTAACCGCATCAAGAACAGTCAAACCGCCAAGCCCGCTGTCAAAAATACCTACTGCCATGCTGCGCCCGGTGTGGGGGCGCGACGGATCACGCCCGATGTTTCTCTTCGAACTCGAACCAGTAATCATAGGTGCCAAGCGGTGTCGGAGACAGGTCATACGTCGCTTTGCGCAAGAAATCCATCATTGCTTTGCTGTCACCTGCGCGCGCCGCGATCTCGTGCTGTGGCACCGGTTGACCGACGGCGACACGCACCGGCGTATCAAGGCGCTTGGCGAATTCCTTGATCAGAAGCCCCATCCGCAGTGTGTAATGCAGGTGGCTGGCAATCTGAAACATGCGGCTGGTATGGCCCTCGAAATAAAGCGGCACGACCGTCGCGCCCGATTTTGCCACCATCCGCGCGGTGAAGCTGCGCCAGCCCGGGTCCATCGGTTGCGAGGACGGCTTTTGCGCGGTGGATACTGTGCCGCCGGGAAAGATGCCGATCGCACCACCCTGCCCCAGATAGGACAGCGCCGTCTTGCGGGTGTTCAGGTTCAGTTCCAGCGCGGCTTTGGTCTCGTCAAAAGAGATGGGCAGGATCACCCGTGCCAGATCGGGCGACTTGCAGAAAACGTGATGCGCCAAAATGCGGAAATCGCCGCGGGTCTGTGCAAGGATATGGCCCAGCATCAGCCCGTCCAGAATGCCGTAGGGATGATTCGCAATCAGGATCAGCGGGCCTTCGCGCGGGATCAGGTCAAGCGAGCCGCGCGCAATGTCGAGACTGAGACCATAGCGTTCCACCATCACTTGCCAGATGTCACGGCCCTGTGCGAGGTCATGTTCGTAGCCTGCAGCCCGTCGGATCAGGTTTATCCGGCCTGTCGCGTTTTCCATCATGCGGATCAGGGCACGCCCGCCTTTGGTACTGGCTGAATGGGCATAGCTGATATCGCGGGCGATACTTGTCTGGCTCGTCACGCTTGGTCACTCCGGAAATGTGCGGGATCGTCGGGCGCACAAAACCACAGACCTGTAACGGTTGCGTAACGACGGTGCGGCGCCCGTCCAGAAGACAGGCACCGCATGATTTTTTTCCATAGATGGGCGGTTATTCGGCGGCTTGCGCCAGCCCTTTGCCGCCATCACGGATGACCGTCAGCAATTCCTCGCGGCGTTTGGCGGCTTTTGCCTCGTTCGCCTCTTTGACGGGGCCGAAGCCGCGGATCGATAGCGGCAGTTCCGCCAGAGCAATAACCGCCTCCATCGTGGCGGGTGTAGCCTTGGGCAGGATATCGGCCATATCAGCCTCATACTGGTTGATCAGGGCGCGCTCCATCCTGCGCTCGGTTGTGCGGCCGAAAATATCCAGCGGCGTGCCGCGCAGCATTTTCAGACCCGCCAGAACGCGCATCGGTTTGGCCATCCAAGGGCCAAAAGTCCGTTTGACGGGGCGACCATCCGGTCCCGTCTTGGAAATGATCGGCGGTGCCAGATGGAAGGTCATGCGGAAATCGCCATCAAACTGTTCGGCGGCCTTGGTCTGCGATGTCAGCAACAGACGCGCCACCTCGTACTCATCCTTGTAGGACAGCAGCTTGTGATAGCCCTTTGCGACCGCTTCCTTGAGGTGCGGATCGTTGATGCCATCCACCATCTTGCGATAGCGTTTGGCTAACCGCTTGCCCTGATAGACCACCAGATGATCGGCGCGGAAGGCGATCCTGTCCTCCAGCGATTTGGGCAGTTCGATCACTTTGGGGCGCAGCATCTTTTCCGCCTGATCGGGGTGAAGTGCAGCCCAGCGGCCCAGCTCGAAAGCGCGCTGGTTTTTCTCGACTGCCGCGCCGTTCAGCTTGATCGCGTACATCAGCGCCTCATGGCTGAGCGGGATCAACCCGCGCTGCCATGCAGCCCCGAACAGCATCATGTTGGAAAAGATCGAATCGCCCAATGTGACGCGCGCAAGTTCAGAGGCGTCAAACAGCATCACCCGATCCTGCAAACGCGCCTCAAGCGCCAGCGCCAGCCGGTCGGATGGCAGCGAAAATTCGGTGTTGCGGGTAAAGTCACCGGTGATGATCTCGTGGCTGTTGACCACGGCACCGGTGCGGCCCGTCCGTGTCAGACCCAGCGTTTTGGCGCCTGCCGACACTACCAGATCGCCACCTATCAGGGCATCCGCCTCGCCTGTGGCCACGCGCACGGCGCTGATATCGTCGGGCTGCTCAGCAATGCGGCAATGGATGTGCACGGCACCGCCCTTTTGGGCCAGCCCTGCCATCTCCATCATCCCAGCACCCTTGCCGTCGATCTGTGCGGCTTGCGCCAGCACCGCGCCGATGGTCACAACACCGGTGCCGCCAACGCCAGTGATCACCACGTTATAGGTGCCGTTGATCGCGGGTAACGCAGGTGCAGGCATATCGGGCAGGTCTACCGATGCTGTGGCGGCCTTTTTCGGCGTGGCCCCTTCCAGCGTCACGAAAGACGGGCAGAACCCTTTGAGGCAGCTGAAATCCTTGTTGCAGCTTGACTGGTCAATCGCGCGTTTGCGGCCCAGTTCGGTCTCGACCGGAACGATGGATACGCAATTGGACTGCACGCCGCAATCGCCGCAACCTTCGCAGACGTCCGTGTTGATGAAAACACGCTTGTCCGGATCGGGGAATGTCCCCCGCTTGCGGCGGCGGCGTTTCTCGGCCGCACAGGTCTGCACATAAACAATGGCTGATACGCCTTTGATTTTTGCATACTTCTTTTGCACGTCCTCGAAATTGGCACGCTCGTGCTTTTCGACATTGGACGGGAAGGTGGACAGATCCAGCCCTTCCTTTTCGTCATAGACAACGGCGACATGGGGCACGCCCATCGCTTTGAGTTCCGCAACGATCCGCTGCGAGGTCAATCCACCCTCGTTGCTTTGACCGCCTGTCATGGCGACCGCATCGTTGAACAGAATCTTGTAGGTGATATTGACGTCCGAGGCCAAAGCCGCGCGGATCGCCTGAATGCCGGAATGGTTATAGGTGCCATCGCCAATGTTCTGGAACACGTGATCGCGGGTCGAGAACTTCGCCTCGCCGATCCAGTTCGCCCCCTCGCCGCCCATATGGGTCGCGCCGATGGTCGAGCGGTCCATCCACTGCACCATGTAGTGACAGCCGATACCCGCATAGGCGCGGCTGCCTTCGGGCACTTTGGTGGAGGAGTTATGCGGACAGCCCGAGCAGAAATACGGCAGACGTGACGCCAGTTCCTGCGCGTTGTCATTGCGCCGCGCATCGGCCAGCGCGGACAGCCCTGCCTTGATACCGTCGGTGCTGCGTCCCTCGTCGATCAGGATACCGCCCAGCTTTTCAGCGATCATGATCGGGTCCAGCGCGCCGCGGGTCGGGAACAGCTCCTCGCCATGCATGGAGCCAGCGCCGCCGCCTTTGTGCCAGCCCCAGACGCGGCGGCCGTCACGATCATCAAAGATCGCTTCCTTGATCTGCACTTCGATCAGCTTGCGCTTTTCCTCGACTACCACGATCAGGTCCAGCCCTTCGGCCCAGTCATGAAAGCCTTTCATATCCAGCGGGAAGGTCTGGCCGATCTTGTAGGTGGTGACGCCCAGACGTTCCGCCTCGGCCGCGTCGATATTCAACAGGGCCAGCGCATGGACCAGATCCAGCCAGTTCTTGCCCGCCGCTACAAAGCCGATTTTCGCGCCGGGCTTGCCCCAGATCCGTTTGTCCATCTTGTTGGCATGGGAAAAGGCTTCGGCCGCAAAACGTTTATGATCGATCATGCGCGCTTCTTGCGCGTGGGGTGTATCGACAAGGCGGATGTTCAAACCACCTTCGGGCATGTCGAATTCGGGGGTTACAAGGTTCAAACGATCAGGGCGGCCATCGACCACCGCTGTCGCCTCGACCGTGTCTTTCATCGTCTTGAGACCGACCCATAGGCCAGAAAAACGTGACAGCGCATAACCATAGACGCCGTAATCAAGAATTTCCTGTACACCGGCGGGGCTGACCACGGGCATATAGGCATCCACCATTGCCCATTCAGACTGGTGCAGCACGGTGGAGGATTCGCCCGTGTGGTCGTCGCCCATCGCCATCAGCACACCACCATGCCGCGAGGAACCCGCCATATTGGAATGGCGCATCACATCACCGGAACGGTCCACGCCGGGGCCTTTGCCGTACCACAGACCGAACACACCGTCGAAACGCCCCTCGCCGCGCAATTCAGCTTGCTGTGCACCCCAAAGGGCGGTGGCGGCCAGATCCTCGTTCAGGCCTTCCTCGAATGTCACGTCAGAGGCGGCAAGTTGCTTGGCGGCGCGGTTCATCTGCATGTCCACGGCCCCCAGCGGCGAGCCGCGATAGCCGGTCACAAAGCCTGCCGTGTTCAACCCCGCTGCACGATCGCGGGCCTTTTGGATCAGCATCAGACGGACAAGTGCCTGCGTCCCGTTCAACAGAACCGACTGTTTTTCGAGGTCGAACCTGTCGTTGAGCGTAATATCCTGCCTAGTCATCGTGCATCTCCCCATCTGAACGATCTTGTTTTAACTATAACGCGATATTAGGTCACAATTAATGACCTACCAAACTATTTTTTGTTTGTTTGATGGGCTAATGCGCGTGACGTGCTTATAGAGGTAGGTAACTTTGCACCTGTTTCACACAGGCGTCACTGAAAGACGGATAATTGCGATGATGGATTGGGACAAACTCAGAATATTTCACGCTGTTGCAGATGCCGGTAGCCTCACGCATGCGGGAGATACGTTACATCTGTCGCAATCAGCGGTCAGCCGCCAGATTCGTGCCCTGGAAGAAAGCCTGAATACAACCCTTTTCCACAGGCATGCCCGTGGACTGATTCTGACCGAACAGGGCGAATTGCTGTTCGAAGCCACCCGCTCGATGAGCAAACGGCTGGAAACCGCCTCGGCGCGTATTCGCGACAGCGAGGATGAAGTCTTTGGCGAATTGCGGGTGACGACAACGACAGGCTTTGGCAGTCTCTGGCTGGCACCGCGCCTGCCTGCGTTTTACAAAAAATACCATGACATCAAACTAGATCTGATGCTGGAGGAGCGGGTGCTGGATCTACCGATGCGCGAGGCCGATGTCGCCATCCGTATGAAAGAGCCAAGTCAGGCCGATCTGATCCGCAAGCGGCTGATGCATATCCGGATGCGCCTGTACGCCTCGCCGTCCTATCTGGCCCAAAATGCAGCACCTGAACGGATCGAGGATATCGGGGGGCACCGGCTGATCTGCCAGAACCCGCAATCGGCGCAGGTCGGTGCGGGTGCCAATCTTGTGCAATATCTGATGACGCATGACATTCGTTCGATGCTGACGGTGAACAACTACTTCGGGGTGCTTCAGGCCGTGCTGCATGATCTGGGGATTGGCGTTCTGCCGGATTACCTGACCCATGACTTTCCGCAGCTTGTGCGAATCCTGCCGGATATCGAATCTGTCGAGGTGCCGGTGTTTCTGGCCTACCCGGAAGAGTTGCGGCAATCCAAGCGGGTTGGTGCCTTCCGCGACTTCGTGCAGGAAGAGATCGTCAGTTATCGCAAACAGATGAAAGATCAGGAACTTACTTAACATGCGTACAAAGCTATGCAACAGACGCATAGCGGCCTTGCTGTATTGCAGCATGTTTTGTCTTGATCGTACATAAGGGCACCTCTAAAAATTGCCCCTACCTTGGCGCTGCGGTATGTTTGACGGGAAGAACCGGCACAGGGAAACAGCAATGACGCAGATGGGTTTCTTTGATCTTTCCGATCGGTACGCGAGCCTTGACGCGAAGAAGGACCCTCTGGTCGAGATCGACGCGGTCGTGCCGTGGGAGGAGTTTCGCCCGGTTCTTGAGGAGGCCTGGCGCAAGCCTGATGCGAAGCGCAAGTCGCGTGCCGGGCGCAAGCCGATGGACGCCGTGCTGATGTTCAAGACGCTGGTGCTGAGCGCGCTCTACAACCTGTCGGACGACCAGATCGAGTATCAGGTCCGCGACCGGCTCTCGTTCATGCGGTTCCTGGGCCTCGGCCTGCAAGACCGGGTGCCGGATGCCAAGACGGTGTGGCTCTATCGCGAAGGGCTGGCGCAGGCGGGCAAGGTCCAAGCGCTGTTCAGTCAGTTTGACGGTTATCTGGCGCGGCAAGGCTACATCGCCCGAGGCGGGCAGATCCTGGACGCGTCCATCGTGCCGGTGCCGCGCAATCACAACACGCGCGATGAGAACAAGGCTATCAAGAACGGCGAGGTGCCCGAGAATTGGGCGGACAAGCCCGCTAAGCGTAGCCAGAAGGACGTCGATGCACGCTGGACGAAAAAGCACGGCAAAAGCCATTATGGCTACAAGAACCACGTGAATGTGGACCGCAAGCACAAGCTGGTGCGGCGCTGGCACGTCAGCGATGCTGCTCAGCACGACAGCCAGGCGGTGGATCACCTGCTGATGCAGGGCAACACCGGCGCGGGCGTGTGGGCGGATGCGGCCTATCGCTCCGAAGAGATGGAGGCGAAGCTGCGTGCCCGGAAACTGAAAGGCCACATCCACCGCAAGGGCAAGCGGGGCAAGCCGCTGACCGAGCAGGCCAAGGGCAGCAACAGGACCAAGTCCACCGTGCGGGTCCGGGTGGAACATGTCTTCGGGGCGCAGACCAACGACATGGGCGGCACCCTCGTGCGCAGCATCGGACTGGTGCGGGCCAAGGCCAGGATTGGGATGAAGAACCTCGCATATAACATGCGACGCCTCGTTCAACTGCGCCGCATCAACCCGTGTCCGGTTTGAATATCGGGCGGACCAACGGGCGGATAACCCCGTAAGGCACACCAAACAAAGCGTGAAGGCCGCAATGCAGCGGCTGCGGGAACCTGCAATCCGTCGGACGACGGCCGCGATCCTGCTTCAGGCCGCCCGTGGCCCCGCAAAATCATGAATTTGTTCAAAATTCGAGGTGCCCATAAAGGGATACCTAATTCAGCATTTGACGGTGATGCTGATTATGTTCGCATCATCATCATACCTCCCTGTTGGACTTTGGCCGAGCTTAGTGCTCGGCCTTTTTTTTGCAAAACGAGTGTTTTGGAAGGTTCGTTGCCAAACTAGCCCAATATCCGGCCGGTTGGCTTGAAGGCACCTGCCGCCATGGCAAAGGTGCTCTCATAAGCCTGAATCCACATTGTATCTATCGCAGCCAGATCCGCAGGATTGATCGCATGCCCCTCGTTCCAGTAGCGACCCGAGGGGACACGCGCGCCCAGTTCGTGCTCGGCCCGCAGAACTGCCCGGACTGCAGTTTCATCGACAACAAGCGGTTGCATCCGCTCAAGACGGTTAACTGTGGCGCGGGGAAAGACCAGCCTGCTTTGGTCTGCGGACAGATTCACCACAGCGCAACCCTGCCGCGCGGCCAACAACAGGATTCGGGCTGATTTCGCCTCGAGGTTTTGCAAGGTCATGTCAGGGCGCAACGGATCGGCAGTGCCGGTGCCATAGAAATGCGTATTGACCGCCACGGGATAGACCATGTCGCAACCCATCACCGCAAGAACGCGGGGCCGGTGCCGCCACATGGCCCAATAAGCGGCAGTAAATGCCATTGTGCCGCCTGCATAGACCACACCGCCATAAGCGTTGTTGGCGGGGATGTAGTCATCCGCCGTTACGACAGACTGCCCTGCAGCAATGCACGCGGGTCGACGATCTGGCGGAAAGTCCTCGGGGTGGATAAGCGCGTCCCAATCGGGGCGCACCCGCCATGCATTATTGATGGCCAGAACATGCCCCAGACGGGATTTGTCCCAGTCCTGTGAGCGTATCACATTGGGTCCGCTGCCCAGAATGGTTACAACTGTCATATTGCGCCTCTGCCCGTAAACGACCGGCAGAGCGCCGGCACGCCATAAAGTTAGGGCGCTTTGCACCGATGGCGACAGTTATTTGCACGTATCGGATGGCCCAGATCGCTGCCCTGCCCCTTTCCCCGCCTGCGACCATGTCGTAAAGAGGCGACGCAGACCTGCCCAAGGGGACGAATGACATGCAAGATATGGTGCAAGAACCGGCCATCACACCCGAACTGATCGCGGCACATGGCCTCAAGCCCGACGAATACCAGCGCATCCTTGATATCATCGGACGCGAGCCGACATTCACCGAGTTGGGCATCTTCTCGGCCATGTGGAACGAGCATTGTTCTTATAAGTCCTCCAAGAAATGGCTACGCACCCTGCCGACAACCGGCCCGCAGGTGATTTGCGGCCCCGGCGAGAATGCGGGCGTGGTGGATATCGGGGACGGTCAGGCCGTGGTGTTCAAGATGGAAAGCCATAACCACCCGTCCTATATTGAACCCTATCAGGGTGCAGCGACTGGCGTTGGCGGCATTCTGCGCGATGTCTTTACAATGGGCGCGCGGCCCATCGCAGCGATGAACTCGCTGTCATTCGGCAGCCCTGATCACGCCAAGACGCGCCAGTTGGTGCATGGCGTGGTTGAAGGGATCGGTGGGTATGGCAATGCCTTCGGCGTGCCGACCGTGGGCGGCGAAGTGCGGTTTCATCCCGCGTATAACGGCAACTGTCTGGTGAATGCCTTTGCCGCCGGTCTGGCCGATGCCGACAAGATTTTCTATTCCGCTGCATCCGGTGTCGGCATGCCGGTTGTTTACCTTGGCGCCAAGACAGGCCGTGACGGTGTGGGCGGCGCAACCATGGCCAGCGCCGAGTTTGACGACAGCATCGAGGAAAAGCGCCCCACCGTGCAGGTGGGTGATCCCTTTACCGAAAAGCGCCTGATGGAAGCTTGTATGGAATTGATGCAGACAGGTGCCGTGATTTCCATTCAGGACATGGGTGCTGCCGGTCTGACTTGTTCGGCTGTGGAAATGGGCGACAAGGGTGATCTGGGCGTGCGTCTGGATCTGGAAAAGGTGCCCTGCCGCGAAACCGGCATGACCGCTTACGAGATGATGCTGTCGGAAAGCCAAGAGCGGATGCTGATGGTCCTGCGCCCCGAAAAAGAGGCCGAGGCCAAGGCGGTGTTCGACAAATGGGATCTGGACTTTGCCATCGTTGGCGAAACAATCGCCGAAGATCGTTTCTTGATCATGCACAATAACGTCTGCATGGCCGACCTGCCGCTCAAGGCATTGTCCGGCAACGCACCGGAATATGACCGCCCATGGGTGGAAACACCCGCGCCGGAGCCACTTGGCGAAGTGCCGGGCATTGATCCGATCGACGGGCTGAAAGCGCTGATCGGAAGCCCGAACTACGCGGCAAAACAATGGGTATACGAGCAATATGACAGTCAGGTCATGGCCGACACCCTGCGCACACCCGGCCTTGGGGCGGGGATCATCCGCGTGCATGGGACCGACAAGCTGCTGGCTTTCACCTCGGATGTGACACCGCGCTATGTCTTTGCCAATCCGTTCGAGGGCGGCAAACAGGCCGTGGCCGAAACTTACCGCAACCTGTGCGCGGTCGGGGCCAAGCCGCTGGCCACGACCGACAACCTGAATTTCGGCAATCCCGAAAAGCCGCAGATCATGGGGCAGTTCGTGGGCGCGATCAAAGGCATCGGGGCGGCTGTCGAGGCTCTGGATATGCCGATCGTGTCGGGCAATGTCAGCCTGTACAACGAGACTGACGGCAAGGGCATCCTGCCCACACCCACGATCTGCGCCGTGGGTCTGATCGCCCATGTCGATCAGGCCATCACCGGACAGGCGCGTGACGGTCATGTTGCCTTGCTTGTCGGCGACACTGTGGGCCATCTGGGGCAATCGGCCCTGCTGGCCGAGGTGTTCAACCGCGAGGAAGGCGATGCGCCGCCCGTCGATCTTGAAGCCGAGCGTCGCAACGGTGATTTTATCCGCGACAACCACACGCTGATCCGTGCCTGCACCGATCTGTCGGATGGCGGGCTGGCCATGGCCGCGTTTGAGATGGCCGAGGCCGCAGGCGTGGGCGTACATCTGGATGAGGCCAACACCCCTGCCCTGTTCGGCGAGGATCAGGCGCGCTATCTGATCGCATGCAGTTTCGATGCGGCCGAGGCGCTGATGATTGCTGCGGGCAAGGCAGGCGTCAGCATTCGCACCGTCGGCAAGTTCGGCGGCAATACCATTCGTTTCGGCTCATCCGAGGCTGCGCTGGATGAACTGTCCTCGCTCTATCGCGGGGCATTCGAGGCGGCATTGGGCTGACCAAGCCGTTCGCTTTCCCCACGGTTCACAAGCAGCGTCCTGCCCTTGCAGCGGGACCTGCAAAAGCCTAAATCTGGTGCAAGACAACAGGAGTAGCTACATGGCGATCGAAGCACAGGAAATCGAAGACCTGATCCGCGTTGGCTTTCCACAGGCCAAGATCACGGTGACGGATCTGGCGGGCGACGGAAACCACTATGCTGCCGAGGTGATTGATGCCTCGTTCAAGGGCATGAACCGCGTCCAGCAGCAGCGCGCCGTCTATGCCACGCTGAAAGGCAAAATGGACGGGCCAAGCGGACAGCTTCATGCGCTGGCCCTGACCACCAAGGCCCCCGACTGACAATCCCTTCGGAGGCACCGCCCTCCCCTGATCAAGGACGAACCAGATGACCGATGCCACCGACCAGATCAAGCAGACCGTGACCGCAAATGATGTTGTGCTGTTCATGAAAGGCACCAAGGACATGCCCCAATGCGGCTTTTCCAGCCGCGTTGCCGGTGTGCTCAACTATATGGGCGTGACCTTTGCGGATGTGAACGTGCTGGCGGATGCCGATATCCGTCAGGGGATCAAGGATTATTCCGACTGGCCCACGATCCCGCAGCTTTATGTGAAGGGAGAGTTTGTCGGCGGTTGCGATATCGTGACCGAGATGACCCTGTCAGGCGAGCTGGACCAGTTGTTCGAAGCAAGCGGAATCACCTATGACAAGGACGCCGCCGAAAAGATCCGTGAAGCCAACGGCTGACCTTTTTGGCACGAACGGCAAGCAAAAGGCCCCTTTCGGGGCCTTTTTTGTTGCCGGATCCCTATCCGGCAGAACCACGCCGACGCGCTGCGGACGGTTCCCTAACCGACCTTGTCCTCGACCGCATCGGCCAGCGATTCCGCGCGGGCAGCCAGTTCCGACAGGCTTTCCAACAGTTCCGGCGGGATCACGGCCACTTCGATCTTTTGCGGCTCGGGTGCAGGGCGCGCGGCCATCTGCGCCAGTTCCGCATCTTTTGCGGCCAGTTTTGCCTCGATCTCGCGCAGCTTGTCCTCAAGGCCGGCAGTCTTATCAGCCAGCATCAGCCCTGCCATCAACAGCATGCGCGCTTCGGGCAGGCGCCCGATCTGGCCTGCCAGAACCGACGCTTCGGTATCCAGCATCTTGGCGGCAGAGTGCAGGTAATGTTCCTCGCCATCCTGACAAAAGACTTCAAAGGCGCGGCCACCGATCTTGATTTCCACTTCGGGCATCAGTTCGCCTCCTCTTGATTGGCTGCGTCACTGGCCGCGACCTCTTTGAGCAAGGGCGACAGGGCGCTCTTGATCGCCTCGACCTCGGCGATATCTGTTTGGCGCGCGGCGCGCATCGATTCCAGTTCGGCCATCATAGATTTGTTGATCAGATGCGGCTCTCCGACACCTGATTCATTGGCCTGACGCAGGGCAGTATTGCTGGCCTGCAACTGCTCGTTGGCTTTGCGCAGGCGGGACAGTTCCGCATCAAGATGGGTCAGTGCGGCGCGGGTGCTGGCCAGTTCGGTCTCGTTGCGGTCAGCCTGCGCCTGTTGTTTTTGTCTGATAGCGCGCAACCGTTCTTCCATCTGCGCATTAGCCAGACGTTCCTCGGCCAATTGCGTGCGCAACTGGGCCAGTTCCTGCTCTGACGCCGTTTCGTTTTTCTCAGGATCGGGCGCTGATGCAGCGGGTCCAGCCCTGTCCAATGCCTCGACACCCTTGGCGATGCGTTCCATCGCATAGGCGATCCTGCGCTCCAGTTCGGCAATATCGTTCATTGGCCCACCTTCCACACGGTTTCTGCTCTGCCTTGGCCAAGATGCACGGAACCGAATCATCCGCACGGTGCCAAGGTCAAACTTTACCCAATGGTTATTCAAAATGCGCCCCCTTTGCCACCAATGGGTTACAGCCTGCGCTTGAACTTGCGCGGCAGGCTGTTATCAAGCCGCTCAAGCCATCCTGTCATATCGTCAGACGAAGGACCGATCCCTTGGACATCACCGCCCTGCGAACTGCCCATCCAGACCATTGGATGAAAGCCGCCGCCATCCGTGCTCTGACACTGGATGCGGTCCATGCCGCCAATTCCGGCCATTCCGGGATGCCAATGGGCATGGCCGATGTCGCCACCGTCCTGTTTGAAAAGCATCTGAAATTCGACGCCTCTGCCCCGCATTGGCCCGATCGCGACCGCTTCATCCTGTCGGCGGGTCACGGCTCGATGTTGCTCTATGCGCTGCTGCATCTGACCGGCTATGCCGATATGACGCTGGACCAGATCCGCAACTTCCGCCAGTGGGGTGCGAAAACCGCAGGTCACCCCGAATATGGCCATGCCACGGGGATCGAGACGACCACTGGCCCGCTGGGGCAAGGCATCGCCAATGCCGTTGGCTTTGCCATGGCCGAGGAAATCCAGCGCGCGCGTTACGGTGTCAAGATTGTTGATCACTACACCTACGTGATCGCGGGCGATGGTTGCCTGATGGAAGGCATCAGCCAGGAGGCGATCGGAATCGCAGGGCGGCACGAGCTGTCCAAGCTGATCGTGTTCTGGGACAATAACGACATCACTATTGACGGCAAAGTCTCGTTGTCGGACCGCACCGATCAGGTCGCACGGTTCCGCGCCTCGGGTTGGGACGTGCAGGAGATCGACGGTCACGATCCGGTTGCGATTGATGCGGCCATCACAGCCGCCAAGAAAACCGCGCAGCCGTCGATGATCGCCTGCAAGACCCATATCGCGCTGGGCTCATCCGCGCAGGATACGTCCAAGGGACACGGCGCGTTGACCGATCCCAAACTGATCGAGGACACAAAAGCAGCCTATGGCTGGACCACCGGACCCTTCGAGGTGCCCGACGCGATCAAGCAGGGCTGGGAAGCCATCGGACAGCGTGGTGCCGCAGAGCGCGCCGCATGGGAGACCCGTCTGGCCGCATTGAACGGCAAGAAACGTGACGACTTCACCCGCGCCTATGCGCATGAGGTCCCTGCCCGCCTGTCTGCCGTGATCCGTGCGCTGAAAAAGCAGATCAGCGAGACAGCACCCTCTGTGGCTACGCGCAAGTCGTCCGAAATGGTGCTGGAGGTGATCAACCCCGTGCTGGGCGAAACCGTGGGCGGATCAGCAGACCTGACCGGATCTAACAATACCAAGACGGGCGATCTGGGTGTGTTCGACACCGACAACCGTAAGGGGCGCTATGTCTATTGGGGTATTCGCGAACATGGCATGGCCTCGGCGATGAACGGCATGGCGCTGCATGGCGGTGTGCGGCCTTACGGTGGAACCTTCATGTGTTTCACCGATTATGCGCGCCCCGCGATGCGTCTGGCCGCGCTGATGAAAATCCCAACCGTGTTTGTCATGACCCATGACAGTATCGGTCTGGGAGAGGATGGTCCGACCCACCAGCCGGTCGAGCATCTGGCGATCAGCCGTGCCACGCCCAACACATGGGTCTTCCGCCCCTGCGACACGGTGGAAACCGCAGAGGCGTGGGAGCTTGCGCTGACCTCCAAGCAGACACCTTCGGTGCTGTCCCTGACGCGGCAGAACCTGCCGACACTGCGGACCGCGCACAAGTCGAAGAACCTGACGGCACAGGGCGCTTACGTTATGGCCGATGCGACCGGCAAGCGTCAGGCGATTTTGCTGGCGACGGGGTCCGAGGTGGAAATCGCGATGGCGGCCCGTGATCTGCTGGAGGCCGCAGGGATAGGTACCCGCGTTGTGTCGATGCCCTGCTGGGAGCTGTTCGAGGAACAGGACGAGGCGTATCGCCGCCGTATCCTGCCAAGCGGTCCGGTGCGGGTTGCTGTCGAGGCGGCGATCCGTTTCGGCTGGGACCGCTGGCTGTTCGGACAGGGCGGCAAGCGCGAAAAATCAGGCTTTGTCGGCATGCATGATTTCGGCGCCTCCGCGCCTGCCGAGGTTCTGTATGAGCAGTTCGGCATCACCGCACAGGCCGTGGCCGACAAGGTCAAGGCGCTGCTCTGACAGGGCAGCGCATCCGGCACGCGCCGGATGTGAGTATTTTTGGCAAGATCAATCAGGGCCGCTCCGCAATCAGTCGGGGCGGCCTTTTCCTGTGACGGTAGACCAGAGCGGAACCATCACCCGCGTGACCAGCGGGATCAACAACATACCCAACACCAGCCCGAACACCCCGTCCATCGCGGCCGTGGCAACCCAAGTGACAGCACCATTGGCCTGCGGCAGCATCGCACCAAGACCGGCTGCGATGTCATGGACAAAATGGGCAGGTGCGGCAAAGCCCAGCACCTCGAGCCCGTGCACGATGATTGATCCGCCGACCCAGAGCATGGCGGCTGTTCCCACGGTGGTCAGCAGCTTCAGAAATCCCGGCATGCCGCGCACGATAGCGCGCCCGAACAGGCGGGTCAGGTCAAGATAGCCGTTTTTCGCCATATAGAGCCCGACATCATCGGCCTTCACGATCAGGGCCACCCCGCCATATACGATGACTGTGATCCCGACCCCGACCACGGCGAGTGTTGCCGCCTCCATCAGGAAGGAGCCGACCGGAATCGCGGCCAGCGCAATGGTCATGATCTCGGCCGACAGGATGAAATCAGTTTTGATCGCACCGGCCACGCGCGTTTCCTCGAGATGCAGCGGATCACCGACATCGTGATCCTTTGCTGCATGGGTATTGCCATGCGGAAACAGGACATGGGCGACTTTTTCGGCCCCTTCAAAGCACAGATAAGCCCCGCCGAGCATCAGCAGCGGCGTGATCAGGAACGGCGCGAAGGCTGACAGGGCCAGCGCGGCAGGCAGCAGGATCAGCATCTTGTTTTTCAACGATCCGCGCGCGATGCGCCAGACGATGGGCAGCTCGCGGGCAGGTTCGAACCCGTGGACATATTTCGGCGTTACGGCGGCATCGTCGATTGCGGCCCCTGCCGCCTTGGCCCCCGCCTTGGCCGCCTGTCCGATCACATCATCGACCGAGGCCGCAGCCACCTTGGCGATTGCCGCCACATCGTCCAGCAGGGCCAGCAAGCCGCTCATATCCGTTTCCGATCCTGTTGTTGATCCGACAGTATCAAGCGCATGCGCCAAGGCAAGGACCACTGTGGCGGCCCGTGCGGCAAGACTGCAAGGTGCAGAGCAGCCTGTTAGCGCCACCAGACAAAACGCCGGTATAGTTTGCGCTAACATGCTGATTTTATGCAGGTTTTACGACCATTCCCGGGGTCTGCGGTCACTTTTTACCTTTCCGCCCGCCTGCCCCTTGGCTATACCGCGCGCAACCCAGCAAGACGCAGGAGTATCCCATGACCATCACCCTCGGCATAAACGGATTTGGCCGTATCGGGCGTTGCACCTTGATGCATATTGCCGAAAGCGCGCGGCAGGATGTGCGCGTGGTCAAGCTGAACGCCACCGGCCCGTTGGACACGGCAGCGCATCTGGTGCGCTACGATTCGGTGCACGGGCGCTTTGGTCATGAGGTCACGACCGGCGAGGGCTGGATGGATCTGGGCGCGGGCCGGATCGAGATGATGTCGACCTATAATATGGACGAGTTGGACTGGTCCGGCGTCGACGTGGTGCTTGAATGCACCGGTAATTTCAACGATGGCACCAAGGCCAGTAAACATCTGGAACGTGGCGCGAAGAAAGTGTTGCTGTCGGCACCGGGCAAGAATGTGGATCGTACCGTGGTCTACGGGGTGAACCATGCGGCGCTCACGGCGGACGAGGTCATGATCTCGAACGGGTCCTGCACCACGAATTGTCTGGCCCCGCTGGCCAAGGTGCTGAATGACGCTATCGGGATCGAGAGCGGCATCATGACCACAATCCACAGCTATACGGGCGACCAGCCCACGCTGGACCGCCGCCACAGCGATCTTTACCGCGCGCGGGCGGCAGCGATGTCGATGATCCCGACCTCGACCGGCGCGGCCAAGGCGTTGGGGGAGGTGTTGCCAGAACTCAAGGGCAAGCTGGACGGATCGGCCATCCGCGTGCCCACCCCCAATGTAAGCGCCGTCGATTTGACCTTTGTGGCGGGCAAAGATGTCAGCGTCACGGATGTGAACGCCATCGTGGCCGAGGCCGCAGCGGGCGCGATGAAGGGCATTCTGGGCTATGATCCTGCGCCCAAAGTGTCGATTGATTTCAACCATACGGCAGAAAGCTCGATCTTTGCGCCGGACCAGACCAAGGTCGTCGGCGGACGGTTGGTGCGGGTTCTGGCGTGGTATGACAATGAATGGGCCTTTTCCTGCCGCATGGCGGATGTGGCTGCATTGATGGGGCGGCTGGGCTGACCCTATCGGGGGCGTGGTCGACGACTTGCACAGACTGGGGCTTGCACGCTTGGGGGGGCTGCGGCATAGCTGTTGCAGTGTTTTTTTCCTCCTCCAGTGACAAGGACCGCGCATGACCAACCAGATTGCCATCGGGCTTGGGCTGTTGATCATTGTCGGTCTGGGTTTGGATGCTGTCCTTTACGACAGCGCTGGCTTGCTGTTTCTGATCCGCAAACTGGCCGAATTTATCGAGTGGCTGGCCTTCTGGCGGTAATGCTGCGACCTCTTGCTCCTGTAGGGTCAATCTATATCGTTATGTTGCACCCGCCCGTTGAAAGGTTTTGCCCATGCCTGTGTTCCTGATTGCATTAATTGCGATGACCCTGCTCGCCGTTGCAGCGCTGGCATGGTTCACGTGGAATACCAAACGCGGGGCCGAGATGGCCATTCCACCGCGCGGGCGGTTTCTGGACCTGCCGGGCGGACGTATCCACTACACGGATGAGGGTAACGGCCCTGCGATCGTGATGGTGCATGGGCTGGGCGGGCAGATGGGAAACTTTACGCTGGCGCTCAGTCCGCTGCTGACCGACACCTACCGCGTGATTGTGCTGGACCGCCCCGGCATGGGCTATTCCGATCGCGCGCCCGATGCGCCCGCCAATCCGCGCGCACAGGCTGAAACCGTTGTGCAGGTAATCGACGCGCTGAAGCTGGAGCGGCCGCTGGTCGTTGGGCATTCGCTGGGCGGGGCGATTGGGCTGTGTCTGGCGATGGTTCATCCCGACAAGACACGCGGGTTGGCGCTGCTGGCCCCGCTGACACAACCGCCAAGCGGCCCGATCAAGGCGTTCAGCGGTCTTGAGATCAAAAATGCGACGCTGCGCTTTGTCATTTCATGGCTGGTGGCGACACCTGCCTCGATCCGCACCGCACCGCAGGTGCTGGATCAGGTGTTCGGCCCTGATCCGATCCCTGACGATTATGCGGTCAAGGGCGGTGCGCTTCTGGGCCTGCGGCCCGCCTCGTTCCGCAATACATCGCGCGACTATCTGGCATCGGGGCGTGATCTGCGCTGGATGGCAGGGCAATATGACACTCTGACTGTGCCGGTGCGTATTCTTTACGGGGCTGAAGACCGCATACTCGAAGCCGATCTGCACGGGCGCGCCCTTGTCGCAAAACATCCCCATATCGGGTTGGAGGTGATCGAAGGCGGGCATATGCTGCCTGTCACCCGTGCCGCAGATTGCGCGGCGTTCATCCGGCGGACCGAGGCAGAGATAGCGGCGCAGGGTTGAACCCGATCACCCAGTCTAAAGTGGTCTAGGTGCCTGACCCAGTTTGGCCCGCAGCTTTACATTCACGGCGGGTGGCACGAATTTATGCACATCGCCCCCAAGCCGCGCGATTTCCTTGACCAGTTTACTGGCGATTGCCTGATGCCGTGCCTCGGCCATCAAAAACACAGTCTCGATCGAACTATCCAGAACGCGGTTCATGCCGACCATCTGGAATTCATATTCGAAATCCGCCACCGCGCGCAGACCGCGCACGATCATCTGCGCGCCGACGTCGCGGGCACAGTCGATCAACAGGTTCTCGAACGGATGGGCGACAATCTCGGTTCCGGTTTCAGCAGACAGAGCCTTGCATTCGGCCTCGATCATCTCGACCCGTTCTTCAAGCGAGAACATCGGGCCTTTGTCGCGGTTGATGGCCACGCCGATCACCAACCTGTCCACCAACGTGGCCGAGCGGCGGATGATGTCTATATGCCCGTAGGTGATCGGATCGAAGGTGCCGGGATAAAGTCCGATACGCATGGGCAGGCTCCGTCTGTGGTCTTGCGGTCATTTCTGTCGGTCACGCAATATTATTGCCCGATTGAATGCAACCCCAAAAACCAATTACGATTCAGGGATCGGCTGGTGCCCCCCGAAGGGCGCGCCCCGCCCTAGTGCCCCATGATCATGCCTTCCAGCGCCGACTTCTCCATCGCCAACTCGTCCATGCGGGCCTTGACCACGTCGCCGATGGTCACGATTCCCACCAATGCACCCGCGTCTGTGACCGGCATGTGGCGGAATCGTCCATCGGTCATGCGAGCCAGCACATTATCCGTACTGTCGCCACGCGCGCAGCAAGACGGGTTGCGGGTCATCATCTCGCCCACTGTTTCGTTCAGACAGCTTGGACCGCGCAGGGCCAGCGAGCGCACGACGTCACGTTCGGACAGGATACCGTCGACCGACACCCCGTCACGCGAGACCACGACACCGCCGATCCGCTTTTCAGCCAGAACCTGCACTGCCTCGGACACGAGGGTTGTGGGGGTGACGGTGAAAACGGCTTGGTCGCCTTTTGAATTCAGGATCTGATGCACCAGCATGGTCTCTGCTCCTCCTCAGGATGGACATGTTGGTATCAGCGTCCATCAGCGGCGCGGTGCTGTCAAGAAAACCCCGCAAATGATGTCATGTCCCGGCTTCCAGACGCGCCACCTCGCGCTTCAGACCATCGGCCAGCGCAAGGGCAAGGCGGTTCAAACGGTCCATCCTGCGGTCGTCGGCGTGGCGGATCAGATAGAAACTGCGCGTCAGGCTGATCTGGTCAGGCAGCACCTTGACCAGCCCCTTGGCAGACGGGATCGCGAAATCATGCACGATCCCGACGCCGCCGCCCTGCCTGATCCAGTTGAATTGCACCGAGACCGAGTTCGACGCCAACGCGACGCGTTCGACCCCGATGCCGGTCAGGTAATCCAGTTCCTTGTCGAAAATCATATCAGCGATATAGCCGACCATGCGGTGGTGTTTCAGATCGTCCAGCGATCTGATCGCAGGATGGCGGCGCAAGTAACGGCGCGAGGCGGCCAGATGCAGTTTGTAATCCGTGATTTTCTGCACCGTCAGACGCCCTGCAGCGGGTGGGCTGACGCCGATCGCCATATCCGCCTCGCGCTTGGACAGGTTGAACACACGTGGCAACGCGACGATCTGCACCTCGAGATCGGGGTTTTCGGCAACTATGGCCGCGCAGACCTGCGGCAGCAGGAAATTGGCGCAACCGTCCGGCGCGCCGATGCGGATCTGGCCCGACAGCGCACCCGCCTGCCCTGCCAGTTCCTCGACAGCCGCGCCCATCGCGGCCTCGGCGCGTTCGGCATGGGACAACATGCGCTGGCCTGCATCGGTCATGGCATAGCCCTGCGGGGATTTGGCAAAGAGCGGCGCGCCCAGCCCTTCCTCGAGCCGCGCGATGCGACGGCCAACGGTGGCTGGATCAACTTTGAGCAGCCGCCCTGCCCCTGACAGGCTTTCCGTGCGGGCGACCGCCAGAAAAATCTTCATATCGTCCCATTGCAGGTCCATACCGCCCCCCTTTGCAATTTTGCAAAACCTTTTTGGAAACTTGCCCCTTTCCACATTAATTATGCAAGCCTATCCTGCGCCCAGATCTCAGGAGGAGCTATCCCATGCAGGAATTGACCCATTACATCGGCGGCGCGCATGTCAAAGGTACGTCGGGCCGTTTTTCCGATGTTTTCAACCCCGCGACAGGTGAAGTGCAGGCAAAATGCCCGCTCGCCTCGCCCGAAGAAATGGCCCATGCCGTCGAGGTGGCCGCCAAGGCACAGCCCGCCTGGGCCGCCGTGAACCCGCAGCGCCGCGCGCGGGTGATGATGAAATTCGTGGACCTTCTGAACCGCGACATGGACAAGCTGGCCGAGGCACTGAGCCGTGAACATGGCAAGACCCTGCCCGATGCGGCAGGCGATGTGCAGCGCGGGCTGGAAGTGGTGGAATATTGCATCGGCGCGCCGCAACTGCTGAAGGGTGAGTTCACCGACAGCGCAGGCCCCGGTATCGACATGTATTCGATGCGCCAAGCGCTGGGTGTGACGGCGGGTATCACGCCTTTCAACTTTCCGGCAATGATCCCGATGTGGATGTTCGCTCCCGCGATTGCCTGCGGCAACGCCTTTATCCTGAAGCCAAGCGAGCGTGATCCGTCGGTGCCGCTTATGCTGGCCGAATTGATGGAAGAAGCGGGCCTGCCCAAGGGTATCTTGCAAGTCGTCAACGGCGACAAGGTGGCGGTCGATGCGATCCTTGACCATCCGGTTATCCAGTCAATCGGCTTTGTCGGATCAACCCCGATTGCAGAATATATCTACGGGCGCGGATGTTCGAACGGCAAGCGGGTGCAGTGCTTTGGCGGTGCCAAGAACCACATGATCATCATGCCCGACGCCGACCTTGATCAGGCCGCAGATGCGCTAATCGGCGCAGGCTATGGCGCTGCCGGCGAACGTTGCATGGCGATCTCGGTCGCGGTGCCTGTGGGTGACGAGACTGCAGACCGGTTGATCGCAAAGCTGGTGCCGCGCATCGAGGCGCTGAAAGTTGGCCCCTACACCTCGGGCAAGGATGTGGATTACGGCCCCGTGGTGACAGCGGCGGCAAAGGCGAACATCCTCAAACTAGTGGAATCCGGTGTCGCACAGGGTGCAGAACTCGTTATCGACGGGCGCAATTTCAATCTGCAGGGCTATGAGGATGGCTTTTTCGTCGGACCGCACCTGTTCGACCGCGTGACACGCGATATGGACATCTACCAGAAAGAAATCTTCGGCCCCGTCCTGTCGGTTGTGCGTGCGCAATCCTATGAAGAAGCACTGGGACTGGCGATGGACCACGAATACGGCAACGGCACCGCGATCTATACCCGTGACGGCGATGCGGCCCGCGATTTCGCCAACCGTGTCAACGTGGGCATGATCGGGATCAACGTGCCGATTCCGGTGCCGCTGGCCTATCACACCTTTGGCGGCTGGAAGAAATCGGCCTTTGGTGACCTGAACCAGCACGGGCCGGATTCGTTCAAGTTCTATACCCGTACCAAGACCATCACCTCGCGTTGGCCCTCCGGCATCAAGGATGGCGCGGCCTTCGACTTCAAGCCGATGGATTGACGATGATGCGGCCCGCGGTGTGATCCACCGGGGGCCGCGTTCCTGTTGCGGGCGCGGTTTTTCGGATATTTGAGGCAAGAAGAAGCGCAGGAGGCGTTTTCTGTAAGCCCCGCTTGAAAAACTGCTGCAACAGTTCAGAATTAAACACGCGTTCAATTCAGTCGTTTCGGAGGAGACACCCATGGATTTCGCCCTGACCGAGGAACAAGTGGCCATTTTCGACATGGCCTGCGATTTCGGACAAGAGAAGATCGCCCCCCATGCAAGGGCGTGGGAAGCCGCGGGCACGATCCCGAAAGAGCTGTGGCCGGAAGTGGGCGCGCTGGGGTTCGGCGGGCTTTATGTCTCCGAGGACGGTGGCGGCGCGGGGCTGAGCAGGCTGGATGCAACGCTGGTCTTCGAGGCGCTGAGCATGGCCTGCCCTTCGGTTGCGGCCTTTTTGTCGATCCACAACATGTGCGCCAAGATGCTGGACAGTTTCGGATCGGACGATCTGAAGGCGCGTTATATGCCGCGCGTACTGAGCATGGAGACGGTGCTGTCTTATTGCCTGACGGAACCGGGATCGGGATCGGACGCGGCCGCGCTGAAAACCCGCGCGGCGCGCAACAACGAGGGCTATGTGCTGAACGGCACCAAGGCGTTCATCTCGGGCGGGGGCTATTCAGATGCCTATGTGGTGATGGTCCGGACCGGCGAGGACGGGCCCAAAGGCGTGTCCACGGTGATTGTGGACGATGGCGCCAAGGGGCTGAGCTTTGGCGGGCTGGAAGACAAGATGGGGTGGCGCAGCCAGCCCACACGGCAGGTGCAGTTCGATGATTGCATGGTACCCGCCGAGAACCTTGTCGGCGAGGAAGGCCACGGTTTTGCCTATGCGATGAAGGGTCTGGATGGCGGTCGGCTGAATATTGCGGCCTGTTCAGTGGGTGCGGCGCAAACCGCGCTTGACCTGACGCTGGCCTATATGGGCGAGCGCAAAGCCTTCGGCAAGCCGATCGACCAGTTTCAGGCGCTGCAATTCCGGCTGGCTGATATGGAGATCGAATTGCAGGCGGCACGCGTGTTCCTGCGGCAAGCGGCATGGAAGCTGGACACAGGCGCGCCAGATGCCACGAAATACTGTGCGATGGCCAAGAAATTCGTGACCGAGGCAGGCAGCCGTATCGTCAACCAATGCCTGCAACTGCATGGCGGCTATGGCTATCTGGCCGATTACGGGATCGAAAAGCTGGTGCGCGATCTGCGGGTGCACGAGATCCTGGAAGGGACGAACGAGATCATGCGTGTGATCGTGTCCCGCCAGATGCTGGCAGACAGATGAGCGATATCAGCATCAGGGTCGAAGGGCGCGCGGGCAGGATCACGTTGACGCGTGCGCAGGCGCTGAATGCGCTGACCTATGACATGGTGCTGGCGGTCGAGGCGGCTTTGGATGCATGGCGCGCCGATGATGCCGTAGCGCTGGTGCTGCTGGATGCGACGGGCGACAAGGCCTTTTGCGCGGGCGGCGATATCGCAGCACTCTATGACAGCGGCAAGGCCGGGGATTTTACCTATGGGCGGCAGTTCTGGGCGGATGAATACCGCCTAAACGCCAAACTGGCGGAATATCCCAAACCGGTTGTCAGCCTGATGCAGGGTTTCACCATGGGCGGTGGTGTCGGTCTGGGATGCCATGCCAGCCACCGTGTGGTGGGCGAGACAAGCCGCATCTCGATGCCGGAATGCGGGATCGGGCTGGTGCCGGATGTGGGCGGATCGCTTCTGCTGGCGCGGGCGCCGGGGCGGATGGGGGCCTATCTGGGGCTGACGGCGGCACGGATGGAGGCGGGCGACGCGATTGCGGCGGGGTTTGCGGATCACTTTGTGCCACAAGCGGCATGGCCAGCCTTGACCGAAACACTGTGCCGGACGGGCGATCCGCAAGCTGTTGGACAAGCCAGCAAAGAGACTCCGCAGGGGCTGATGGGCGCCTCTGCCGCGCAAATCGACCGGTTGTTCCAAAGTGACAGCCTTGCAGATATCCTTGCGGCGTTGCGGGCGGATGACAGCGATTTTGCTGCAGCCGCCTTGAAAGCCATGACCCGCAATTCTCCACTGGCCATGGCCTGCACGCTGGAGATGCTGGCGCGGTTGCGCACGCCGGATGCGACCATCCGCATAGCCCTTGATCTGGAATACCGCATCACATCACGCGCGATGGAACATGGCGATTTCCTTGAAGGGATTCGTGCCGCCATCATCGACAAGGACCGCAAGCCGGTCTGGAAGCACGACATAGACAGTCTGCCGCAGGACGCGGTTCGGGACATGTTGCAGCCATTGGGCAAAGACGCCCTTACCTTCTGAAAGGACCATGACATGAAGATCGGATTTATCGGGCTTGGCAATATGGGCGCGCCGATGGCGGCCAATCTGGTCAAGGCGGGGCATGAGGTTACCGGTTTTGATACCGCAGGGGTCACGGTCGCGGGCGTGCAGAGCGTCGGTTCAGCCGCTGCCGCTGCGACCGGCGCGGATGTGGTGATCACCATGCTGCCCAATGGCGCAATCCTGCGCAGCGTCGCCGATGAGGTGATCCCCGCGATGAGACGAGGCGCGGCATTGGTCGATTGCTCTACCGTCGATGTGGACAGCGCCCGTGCCGTAGCAGCGCAGGCCGAAGCCGCAGGATTGCTGGCCGTGGATGCGCCCGTTTCAGGTGGCACAGGCGGGGCCACGGCGGGAACTCTGACCTTCATGGCGGGTGGATCGGATGCCGCCTTTGCGAAGGCCAAGCCACTGTTCGAGATCATGGGACAGAAAGCCGTGCATTGCGGTGATGCGGGCGCGGGACAGGCCGCCAAGATCTGCAACAACATGATCCTTGGCGTGACCATGATCGCCACCTGCGAGGCGTTTGCACTGGCCGACAAGCTGGGGCTGGACCGCCAGAAGATGTTCGATGTGGTATCGACCTCCTCGGGCTATAGCTGGACGATGAATGCCTATTGCCCTGCCCCCGGTGTCGGGCCGCAAAGCCCTGCGGATAACGGCTACAAGCCCGGTTTTGCGGCCGAATTGATGCTGAAAGACCTGCGCCTGTCACAGCAAGCGGCGGAATCCGCAGATGCGGATACGCCGATGGGACAGGCGGCGGCGGCATTATATGAACAGTTTGTCGAACAAGAGGGCGGAAAAGGCATGGATTTCAGTGCCATGCTGCCCCGCTTCGAGAAACGTGGGCGCGGCTGAGCGGGCAAAGATGTCGCGATTTCGTGTAACAGTCCCGCTAGCCAGATCAATCCTGCCAAGTTATATTTAATTATCAGAATATTTAATCAAAGAGGGTTACCATGACAAAGAATGTCGGCGGCATTGACCGTATCGCGCGCATCGTGCTGGGCCTTGCCCTGTTGCTGGGCTTTTTCCTGAATGACGAAGGAGCCTATCGCTGGCTTTATCTGCTGGGTCTGCCGATCATGCTGACTGGCGTGTTCCAGACCTGTTTTGCCTACAAGCTAATCGGCGTGAACACCTGCCCGATGAAGAAATAAGCCCCGTCCGGGCTGCGCGCCTCTGCGCCTTTCATGGCGCAGAGGCTGCGATCATCAGGACGTCTACTCCGCCGCAACCTTGCGGCCTGCCAGCATTGGCTTGAGGTAATGTCCCGTATGGCTGCGCGGTTCTTCGGCCACCTGTTCGGGGGTGCCGATGGCCACCAGTTCGCCGCCGCCATCACCACCCTCGGGGCCGATGTCGATGATCCAATCGGCGGTTTTGACCACGTCGAGATTATGCTCGATCACCACGACCGAGTTGCCCTGATCAACCAGTTCATGCAGCACTTCCAACAGCTTGCGCACATCCTCGAAATGCAGGCCGGTTGTCGGCTCGTCAAGGATATAGAGCGTGCGTCCGGTCGAGCGTCTGGCCAGTTCCTTGGACAGTTTTACGCGCTGCGCCTCGCCGCCTGACAGGGTCGTGGCTTGCTGGCCCACCTTGATATAGCCCAGCCCCACACGCATCAGCGCGTCCATCTTTTCGCGGATATTGGGCACGGCCTTGAAGAATTCCTGCGCATCTTCCACTGTCATATCAAGCACATCAGCGATGCTCTTACCTTTGAACTTCACCTCCAGTGTTTCGCGGTTGTAGCGCGCGCCCTTGCAGGTCTCGCAGGTGACATAGACATCGGGAAGGAAATGCATCTCGATCTTGATGACACCATCGCCCTGACAGGCCTCGCAGCGTCCGCCCTTGACGTTGAAGCTGAAACGACCGGGTTTGTAGCCGCGCGTCTTGGCTTCGGGCAGACCCGCGAACCAGTCACGGATGGGCGTGAAGGCGCCCGTATATGTGGCAGGGTTGGAGCGTGGCGTGCGCCCGATGGGGCGCTGGTCGATGTCGATGACCTTGTCCAGATGTTCCAGTCCCTTGATCGTCTCGCAGGGCGCAGGCGTCTGGCGTGCACCGTTCAGCTTCATCGAAGCGGTTTTGAACAATGTCTCGATGGTCAGCGTGGATTTGCCACCGCCTGACACGCCCGTTACGCAGACGAATTTCGCCAGCGGGAAGTCAACCGTCAGATCATGCAGGTTGTTTCCCGAGGCTTTGACCACGGTGATCTTCTTTTTGTTGCCCGCGCGCCGTTTGGAGGGCACAGCGATTTCGCGCGCACCGGACAGGTATTGACCTGTCAGGCTGGCAGGATCGGCGATGATCTGCGCGGGCGTGCCATGCGACACCACGCGCCCGCCATGCACCCCTGCCCCCGGCCCGATGTCGAAGACGTAATCCGCCATGCGGATTGCTTCTTCGTCATGTTCGACCACGATCACGCTATTGCCCTGATCGCGCAGGTTTTTCAGCGTACCCAAAAGGCGGTCATTGTCGCGCTGGTGCAACCCGATCGACGGCTCGTCCAGCACGTAAAGCACGCCCGTCAGCCCGCTGCCGATCTGGCTGGCAAGGCGGATACGCTGGCTTTCGCCGCCAGACAGGGTGCCTGCGTTGCGGGAAAGGGTCAGGTATTCAAGGCCCACGTTGTTCAAAAAGCCAAGACGCTCGCGGATTTCCTTGAGGATGGCGCGGGCGATCTCGTTTTTCTGGGCGGTCAGATGCTCTGGCACGGTGTGGCACCAGTCGAACGCTTCGCGGATCGACATCTGCACCACCTTGCCGACATGGAGCAGTTCATCCGGCCCGCCCTTGGCAGGCCCGATCCGTACCGCCAGCGCCTCGGGCCGCAGACGGTAGCCGCCGCAGGCCCCGCAGGCGCGGTTGTTCTGGTACCGCTCGAATTCTTCCCTGATCCACGCGCTGTCCGTCTCGCGGTAGCGGCGTTCCATATTGGGGATCACGCCTTCAAAGACGCGGGACACCTGATAGACGCGGCCGCCTTCGTCATAGCGAAAGGCAATTTCCTCGCCAGCCGAGCCATAGAGGAAGACCTGCTGCACATGTTCGGGCAGGTCTTTCCATTTGGCGTTCTTGTCGAATTCGAAATGCTTGGCAATCGCCTCGATCGTCTGGGTGAAATAGGGGCTTTTGCCCTTGCGCCACGGGGCCAGCGCGCCATCGCTGATCTTGAGGGTCTGATCCGGTACGACAAGACGCTCATCAAAGAACAGCTCGACCCCCAAACCATCGCAGACAGGACAGGCGCCGAAGGGGGCATTGAAGGAAAACAAGCGCGGCTCGATCTCGGGAATGGTGAAGCCGCTGACCGGGCAGGCGAATTTTTCGGAGAATGTCATGCGCTCCGGTTCACCCTCGCCCTCGGCAGGTGCGGTTTCCAGAATCGCGATGCCATCGGCCAGATCCAGTGCCGTGCGGAAGCTGTCGGCCAGACGCGTTTCCAACCCCTTACGGACCACCAGACGGTCGACAACAACGTCGATGTCATGGCGGAACTTTTTGTCGAGCGTCGGCGGCTCGTCCAGTTCAAAGAACTGGCCGTCCACCTTGACGCGCTGGAACCCCTGCTTGCGTAGTTCCAGAAATTCCTTGCGGTATTCGCCCTTGCGGTCGCGCACGATGGGCGCCAGCAGATAGGCGCGGGTATCTTCGGGCATGGTCATGACGCGGTCGACCATATCCTGCACCTGTTGCGCCTCGATGGGCAGTCCGGTGGCGGGGCTGTACGGCGTGCCGACCCGCGCGTACAACAGGCGCATATAGTCGTAGATCTCGGTCACTGTTCCGACGGTCGAGCGCGGGTTCTTGCTGGTCGTCTTCTGTTCGATGGAAATGGCGGGCGACAGGCCGCTGATATGATCCACGTCGGGTTTCTGCATCATATCAAGGAACTGGCGCGCATAGGCGCTAAGGCTTTCGACATAGCGCCGCTGCCCTTCGGCATAGATCGTATCGAACGCCAGACTGGATTTGCCTGACCCCGACAGGCCTGTAATGACCACAAGCTGATCGCGCGGAATGTCCACGTCGATGTTCTTGAGGTTGTGTTCACGCGCACCGCGCACTTCGATTTTCTTGAGATCAGCCATCATTGCCCCCGTTCAGCCTGCTATAGATAGTGGAGCCTGACCGAGTCTCCAATGCTAAGTTAAGAACAAGTCAAGAACATCCTCATTTAACAGGCGGCGCAACCCATGCTTGCTGCATATAATCCGCCTGTTTTTGCAGCAGAACTGTCAAACCATGCCCAAAGGCCGCTTTTAAGTATTCCACTTTTGGAATTTATTAGCTAGCAATGCCTTGAATGGGCGCAAATGCCTATACACATAGGGTTACCGCACTTTCTGCTTCCAAAGGATCCTTTCCATGTTCGGTTTCAAACGCCAGACCAACCCATCCATCTCTGTTGACGAAATTGCGGCCCGTGTTGCGGCAAGCGAGATGACGCTTGTTGATGTGCGCGATCACACAGAGGTCACGCAAAGCGGCAAAGCAAAAGGCGCGCTGCATATCCCGCTGATGCGGTTGCCGACAATGGCCGATCCGCGCCATCCGGATTTCGACGAGCGGCTCAGGATGGACAAGCCGGTTGCCCTTTATTGTGCCTCAGGGGCGCGGTCGGGAATGGCGGTTAATATCCTGCAAAAGCTGGGCTATGGCGAGATCCATAACCTTGGCGGATTGCACCACTGGACTGCTGCGGGTGGGAAAATCGAACGGTAAAGCCACACCAGCGCGGCTGATAGTGAAAGGCACCCCTGAGGGTGCTTTTTTGATGTTCGACGAATTCGTCCACGGTAGGGTTATACGTCAGTAGTGCAATGCGCGTCCGTAGGCATCCAGAACGGATTCATGCATCATCTCGGACAGGGTCGGATGCGGGAAGACCGTGTTCATCAGGTCTTCCTCGGTTGTTTCCAGCGCACGGCCGATCACATAGCCCTGTATCAGCTCGGTCACTTCGGCGCCTACCATATGCGCGCCCAGAAGTTCGCCCGTTTTGGCGTCGAAAATAGTCTTGATGATGCCCTCAGCCTCACCCAGCGCGATCGCCTTGCCATTGCCGATAAAGGGGAAACGGCCGACCTTGATGTCATAGCCTGCAGCTTTCGCCTTGGCCTCGGTCAACCCAACGCTGGCGATCTGGGGCTGGCAATAGGTGCAGCCTGCGATGCTTTCGGGTTTGACAGGATGCGGATGCCCGCCCGCGATCAATTCGGCCACCATGACACCCTCGTGGCTGGCCTTGTGCGCCAGCCATGGTGCACCTGCGATATCGCCTATGGCATAAAGACCTGTCACCCCGGTGCGGCAATATTCGTCTGTCACCACATGTGTGCGGTCAACCTTGACGCCCAGTTTCTCTAGCCCCAGACCTTCGGTGTTGCCAACAATGCCGACAGCGGAAATGACGGTGTCAAAGGTCAGTTTCTCGACTTTGCCGCCAGTTTCGATATGGGCGGTCACGCTGCCCTTGGCGCGGTCCAACTGCTTGACGGTGGATTTCTCCATGATCGTCATGCCTTGTTTCTGGAACGATTTGCGCGCGAATGTCGCGATTTCCTCGTCCTCGACGGGCAGGATGCGGTCCATCACTTCGACCACAGTGGTTTCGGCGCCCAGCGTGTTGTAGAAACTGGCAAATTCGATGCCGATAGCACCGGATCCGATCACCAGCAGCTTTTTCGGCATATGCGGCGGCACCAGCGCATGACGGTAGGACCAGACCATATCGCCGTCCGCCTCGAGCCCCGGCAATTCACGCGCCCGCGCACCTGTCGCCAGCACGATGTTCGGCGCAGTCAGATCCTCGCTGCCCTTGTCGGTCTTGACGGTGACCTGGCCCGCAGCAGGGATCGTCGCATCACCCATCACCACGGTGATCTTATTCTTTTTCATCAGATGGCCGATGCCGGATGATAGCTGTTTCGCCACCCCGCGCGAGCGTTTGACGACCGCATTCAGATCATAGGTGATATTCTCGGCACCAAGTCCGAATTCCTTTGCGCGATGCATCAGGTGGAACACTTCCGATGATCGCAGCATCGCCTTGGTCGGGATGCAGCCCCAGTTCAGGCAGATGCCGCCCAAATTTTCGCGCTCGACGATCACAACCTTCAAGCCAAGCTGGGCGGCGCGAATGGCTGCAACATAACCGCCGGGACCAGCCCCGATCACGATAAGATCAAATGCTTTGGCAGACATGCGCCCCTCCGATTCCAAAATTAGTTTGACGTTAAACTAATTCCAGCCTCGCTTCAACGCGCCTTATCCTTGAGTCAGCGGCGGGTCCAAGACTCGCGCCATCGGCAGTTTGATATTTGCGCCAGAGGCGGCCTCAGACTGCCTGAAGCTGGCGTACGGTTTCGCCGTATCCGCCATCGGCTACATAGGCGCGTTCCGGCGCTGTCGAGGGCCGGGACAGCGCATCGTTGCGATAAGGAAACCGCCCGAACAGGCGGATCACTTCGCGATGCGCTTTGGCGTGCAGCAGGTTCGACGCCCCCGCTTTTGGCATCCGCTCGTGCATCAGGCGCACGCAGCGTTCCTGATCACACAGGTTTTCCGAATGCATCAGGGGCAGATAGAAAAACTGCCGTTCCGGTTCCGCGATCTGCAGGTCCCATTTGCGGTCAATCGCCGCTTTGGCAGCGGCCAGCGCGCTGGCATCGGTCGAGAACGCCGTGGCGCTTCCGCGGAACATGTTGCGCGGAAACTGGTCGGTCAGAATGATATAGGCCAATGCCCCGCTGGGATAGGTAAGCCAAAGGCCAAGTGCGCCTTCGGTTGCTTCCTCCCATGTGGTCATAAACTGGTCGCGGATGCGCTGATCAAGGGCATCATCCATGGCATACCAGTCTTCGGGGCTGCATTCATCCAGCCAGAAAGATAACACTTCTTCCGGTTTCACCATGATGACCCTCCTCGGCCCCTGCCCGACCATTTCGAAAAGGTTACAAAACCTTTGCGTGTTTCAACAGTAAATATGTGTAACAAGCCTGACATACAAACGGATGGTTGCGGTATCAGGGACAATGATAGCGTTATCAGGTGGATTTTGCACGTTCCTGCTCTGCATCCGCCGTACTGATGGCATGTTCGCGGGCCACATCCAGCGCCACCGATGTCGCTGTCGGCGAGATCGGACGGTACACGCCGGTTTCCGAAACCAAAGGCGCGGGGCGCTGTGTCATACGGTAGGCGGCGTATAGCGCCAATGCGATCATCAGGATCGCGATCAGCAGGAAATATCCCGGCGAACCGAACAGCCCCATCATCCAGCCTGTGATCAGCGGACCTGCGATCGCGCCAAGCCCGTTGATGAACAACATCCCCCCCGAGGCCGAGGCCATGTCGTCGCGGTCCAGAAAGTCGTTGGTGTAGGCAATCAGGAGCGAATAGAGCGGGTTGCTGGTGCCGCCCACCAGAAAGGCTGCGGCCAGCAGGACCAGAAAGGATGTACCAGCGGTCATACCCAGCAACGCACCTGCCCCGCCCACAGCCGAGGCCAGCAGGATCAGCATGCGGCGGTCCATCCGGTCCGAAAGCCAGCCCAGCGGGAATTGCAGCACTGTCGCTCCCAGATAGAAAGCGGTCACGAACATCGAAATCTCGGCAAGGCTCAGGCCGGTTCTGGCACCGTAAACCGCCGCCATGCCGAATTGCGCGGCAAACACGCCGCCCAGAAGGAACATCCCCATACAGCCCAGCGGCGAGGTCTTGAACAGTGCGCGCAGACTCATGGGTTTGGTCGTTTCAAAAGCAGGTGTCGGCGTGACCGACAGCAAGATCGGCGCGAAGGCGATCGACACTAGCACCGACGGGATCACGAACAGGATGAAGCCGCCCGGATCGGCGACCAGCAGCAGGCCCTGTGCGATCATGATGCCGCCGACCTGCACCAGCATATACATCGACAGCGCCTGACCGCGTGTCTCGTTGGTGGCGGCATTGTTCAGCCAGCTTTCCGCCGTCACATAGACGCCGCAGAAGCAAAACCCGATCACAACACGACAGGCCATCCAGACCCAAGGGTTGGGCAAGCTGGGATAGATGATCAGCACGGCCGAGATCAAAGAGCCGAGGGCGGCAAAGACCCGCACATGCCCGACGCGGCGGATCATTTCAGGTGCCAGTTTCGATCCGCCCAGAAAGCCCACGAAATAGGCCGACATGATCAGGGACATCTCGAAGGTCGAAAACCCCTCGATCTCGCCGCGTACACCCAGAAGCGTGCCTTGCAGACCGTTGCCGATCATCAGTAGAAGAAGCCCCAGAAGAAGCGCCCATGCATTGGACAGAAATTTCAGCATCGGGTCCTCCTTGGCAGCGCCGCACGTCGTGCCACGGGATTGTAAAGTCAGCGTAACGGGGGCCTGCCCCGCATGTCACAGTCAAAAACGACTCAAGTGAGTCGCTTGGCGTGTTCGCAGCCCCTCGCTGTCACCTCAGCGCGGCGGGAGCAACAGCGAGGCGTCCCCATAGGAGAAAAACCTGTAGTTGTCGGCGATCGCATGGGCATAAATCCGCCGGATGCGGTCCTGCCCCATCAGGGCCGAGACCAGCATCATCAGCGTCGATTTGGGCAAATGGAAATTGGTCATCAGCGCATCGGTCACGCGGAAAGTGAAACCGGGATAGATGAAGATGTCGGTGTCGCCCGACCATGGCGCGATCTGTCCGTTGGCACGGGCCGCAGTCTCGATCAGGCGCAGGGAGGTGGTGCCCACGGGAACGATGCGCCCGCCTGCGGTTTTGGTGGCCGCGATTTCGCTGGCCGCTTGCGCGCTGACCTCGCCCCATTCGGCATGCATGCGGTGTGTGGTCACGTCATCGACCTTGACGGGCAGGAAGGTGCCAGCCCCCACATGCAGGGTCACATGGGTGAACTGCACACCCATTGCGGCCAGATCGGCCAGCAGCGCCTCGTCGAAATGCAGCGATGCGGTGGGCGCGGCCACAGCACCAGCACGGCGCGCCCAGACGGTTTGATAGTCATCGTGATCCTGCGCATCTGCGGGACGGCGAGCCGCGATGTAGGGCGGCAAAGGCATTGCGCCCGCTGCGGCCAGCGCCGCGTCGAAATCCGTGCCTGTCAGGTTGAAAGACAAAATGCCTTGCCCCTCGTCGCGCCCTTCCAGCGTGGCTGACAGCGTGTCGGAAAAGTCGATCCTCTCGCCTGTGCGCAGCTTTTTCAGCGGCTTGATCAGGGCCGACCACAGCCCGCCCGCGCGCGGCTCAAGCAGGGTCACTTCGATCTTGGCGGCGGTAGCCCCTGCATCGCCGTGGCGGTGGCGCAGGCCGGACAGGCGCGCGGGGATCACGCGGGTATCGTTCAGGATCAACCGGTCGCCGGGGCGCAGCCATGTCAGCAGATCACGGACATGAGCGTCATGTATCGTATCGCCATCCGCCACCAGAAGGCGCGCGGCACTGCGCGGGCGCACAGGGCGGGTTGCGATCAGCCCATCGGGCAGGTCGAAATCGAAATCGGACAGTTGCATCAGGGTATTCCGATCAGCGGCAGGGTTCGGGTCGCATTAAAGGTGCAACGTGCTGGCTGCAACCTCGGACAATTTTACAGCCGCGTCACTGCGTCAGTTCCGGCGTCGGGCGGCGGAAAATCTCGCGCAGCATGCCCGGTGCAAGGGCCGAGAGCGGGTTCAGTTGCACGCGCGGCGCGTCCGGCGGGCCTTGCAAGCGGTAGGTAAAGCCGATCAGCCCCTCGCCCTTGCGGGTCAGAAGCGAGCCGATGCCGTTGAACATATAGATCGGAGAAAACACGCCCTGAAAATCCATCTGCTTGCGCGTCAGGTCGTAATATCCGTCCAGCGACACGCCAAGCGAGGCTCCGATAGCAGATCCGGAACGCAGCACAACCTGTTGCGGCGTCAACAGAAAATCTGCGTCGACTTCCGAGAAATGCACCCCTGATCCGTTCAACTGGTCCAGCAGGCCAACCACGCTGACAGCGTTGATCAGGGCCGCCAGCGCGGGCACATCGCGCACCCGAAGGTTCAGCACCTTGAGCACACCGTTATAGCTGCCATCGGTGCCGGTCGGGCGCAGGGTCATATCAAGCGTGCCATCGCGGGCCTGTGGCAATATCCCGGCCGCAGCAATCGCGCGGCCTGCATCCTGTGCCTGAATGCGAAAGGCGGTGCGCCCGTTCATTGGAACGGCGCGCCCGACGATCGGAGCCTGATCGTTGATGCGACCGCTGAAAGAGCCGTCAAGTCCGCCTGTATTGGTGAACTCGCCCCTGAAGGCGGTCAGAGCAAGGCTGTCGGTGATATCCAGCCGGTCCAGCGCCAGTGTCAGCGGACTGCCTGCTTGCCCGCTGCCCCCGCCGCCGCTCGGCAAGGTGCTGCGGCGCAGATCGACGGTTCCGCCATTAATGGCGATCGCTGGTGCCCGCCCCGCGCCCCGCCCGGTCAGGGTCACAGGAGCATCGAGCCAGCCCCCGGCACGGACCCTCTCCAGTCGCGCAGATGCGAATTGTCCTGCCGCCGTCAGATCCAGTGATCCGGTCAGGCTGAGGCCCGGCGCGTCCAGCGCGATCCGGTTGACCTTGGCTGGCGTGCCAAGCGTGCCTGCGACCTCCAGTGTACCTTTGGCCGATTGCGACAGCGACCATCCCAAGGGTGGCACCGACAGGCCAAGCCCCGCCATATCGGATGTCAGGCGAAACGCAGGCGCGCGGTCGCGTTCCAGATCCACCACCAGTTGCCCCTGCCCTGCACCGCTGAATGTTCCGGGTGGAAGGCTGATGTTGAATTCATCCGCAAAGGCCTGCGACAGCGTCACCGCCCCCGCGACCCGACTTTTCCCTTGCGTGTTATCACGCAAGACGGTGCTCCAGACCGCGTCGAAGGGCACATTGCCCAACCTTCCCTGCCCGCCAATGCTCAGTGAATTTGTATCGGCTTTCAACTCCATCGAATCGGCCCGCAGCATGCGCCCCGGCATGATGCTGTCACTGACGACATCGCCCAAGCGGGCACTGGCGGCAAACCGCAGATCATTGGGCAACAGTGGCCGCTTGAGCGGCATGTCGATCACCGCCGTTACCTCGGCCGTACCCTGTGCCAGATCCACGGGGCGTCCTGCTTTCTCCAACAGACGCAGATTCGGAGTGTCCAGCATCGCAAGGGTCGCAGTGATGCTACCTTGCGTCGCCAGCCGGACCTGTGCATTGGCCGGTTTGAGCGTGACATCGGGGATGATGAAACTTGTCCCCGCCAAATCCAGCGCCCCACCATCGGACGGGGTCACTTGGCCTTCGGTGGCACTGATCACAAAGCGGCGGTCCGTCAGACTGGCCTGCCCTGCCGCATCGGTCAACAGGGGCATATCGCGGGCATAGGTCACGTTTGCCTCGTCAAAGGCAAAGGCAAGGTACAGACGATCCGTCACACCGGGCCTGCGGCGAAACCCAAGCTGGATATCTTGCATCTGTGCCTTGTGCACATTTTCGGCAACCCATGTCCGTGTCCCCGGCACTAGGGCATCGGGCCACAGTTCCAGCACACGTTCGGGCAGGATGGCATCCATGCGGCCGTTTACAGCCACGTCCCATCCCTGTGCTGTGACACCCACCTGACCATCCAGCAGCAGGCGGCGCCCCCGGTCGAACAGGGTCAGTTGTCCCAGCGACAGCTCGAACGGATCGAGCGTCAGGCGCAGATCCAGCAGCGCCTCTTCCAATGCGATGGGCTTATCGTAAAGGTCAGCGGGGTTTGCGACGATATCAAGGATGCGAAACTGCCCCAGCAGGCTGGAAGGCCAGCCATTCGCGACTGCGGCAATGGTCGCGCGCCCTTCGGCACGGGCGGTGATCCATTTGCTGGTCACCGACAGGTCATCAAAAGCCAGTTCCCCGGTTTCGGGGGTGAATGTCATATAGGTCCGGGCGGAATCGAAGGGGATCGGCTGGGCCTGATCATTGGGCTGAACGGCGCCCGCGCCAATCTGCAGCGCCACACTCAGCGGACCCAGCGTACCACTGGCATCCACAGAAACCCGCATCGCGCCAGAAATCGGGGCGCGCAACACGCCCAGCCATGCCAGCGCTGTGGACTGGCTGGCCAGATCAGAGGCGGTCATGTCTGCAAAATTCAGGCCGATCTGCGCGGCAGACGATCCGATCTGGCCTGTATAGCTGAGGCTGAGCGAGGTGGCATAGTCATAGCCGGACAGCAGTGCCACATCGCCCCGCATGGTCAGGTTGTCACCGTTGCGCTGCAACTCGATCCTGCCGCCATCCACCTGCCAAACGCGACCGGTGCGCGCATCCTCGTATGTCAGGCCCAGATTGTCGGCGTTGATCACCCGCAGGCCGGCAAGGCGAAGCTGGTTCAGCAGGCGGTCCAGGCCTTCGATCAAGGCGGCGGGGTTTGAGGCACGTTCGATCGGTGGCAGGGAATCACCAAAAGCCAGATCAAAGCTGCCATCCTCCATCCGCCGCAGGGACAGCCGCAATCCTGACAGGCTGACGCGGCCCGGCTCGAGCTGGCCGCGCAGCAACGCCTCGCCCGAGATGCCGGCCTCCATGTCGCCCAAGGTCATGACCGGCGCGCCGCCCACTTCTTGCAGGGACACGTCACGCAGGCGAATGCGGGGGGCCCATCCCTCATCTACTGTGAAGACAAGATCAGAGAATGTGATCTCCATTCCGGGCAAGGCTGCGTCGATACGGGCCTCGATCCGGTCGCGAATCCAATCGGGGGCCGCGATCGGGCGTCCGACCGACCATAAAAGCACAAAAGCAACAGCCCCGGCCAGACCCGCCAGAACCGTCAGCGTCCAAAGACCCGACCACATCATCGAGCGAGCGATGGGGCGCTTGGCCTTGAGTCGCGCCTTGCGCCCAGCCTTGCGTGACACGGCCCGATCGGGCTGTGGTACAAAAGGTGTCGGCGTATCTGGCTCCTGAGGTGTCATGCGGTCTTGATCTGCCTGTCTGTTCCGCCATGGGCCAGCGTCACGAAGCACAGCGCCCCGCCAACCTGTTGCATGTCCCATCGCAGCGCGCCCGTCGCGTGAAACGCGGGATTATTCGTGAAACTTCTGTCCACCTTACTTTATTGTCGCCTGTCATGTCCTAATATGAAACGCACAAATTCATCAGACCGAGGACAAATCATGCCCGCTGTTTCCGACCAAGCCCCCGATTTCACCCTGCCGCGCGACGGTGGCGGCACCGTCACCCTGTCTGCATTGCGCCCTGCGCCCGTGGTTCTGTTCTTCTATCCCCGCGACGATACATCAGGCTGCACCACCGAGAACAAGGCCTTTTCCGATCTGCTGGACCAGTTTTCCAGTGCAGGTGTACAGGTTTTCGGACTGTCGAAAGACGATATCGCAAGCCATGACAAATTCCGCGACAAATACGGGTTGCGCGCGCCGCTGTTGTCGGATGCCGATGCAACAGTTTGCGAGGATTACGGCGTGTGGAAGGAAAAATCCATGTATGGCAAAAAGTTCTTCGGGATCGAGCGCAGCACATTCCTGATTGATGGCGCGGGCAAGATTGCCAAGGTCTGGTCCAAGGTCAAAGTGCCAGGGCATGCCGAAGAGGTGCTGGAGGCGGCGAAATCGCTGTGAAGACACTTGCCGAAATGGCCGTCGAGGTGCTGAGCACCGCCGACGGGCGCGCCAAGACCGCCCTGTCGCATGCTCATGCCGCCACCTGGCATGCGGCACGGGCGGCGGGCACGCCGCTGGTCGTCGGTACGGCCAGCCCGCCCGATCACCCTGCACGCCCCGATGCGCCTGCGCTGCTTGATCCGCGCGATGTGCCGCGTCGCAGACCCGGCAGCCCGCAGGGGCGCATCGCGATGTTGCATGCGGTGGCGCATATCGAACTGAACGCGGTCGATCTGCACTGGGACATCATCGCGCGGTTCAGTGGCACGCCCATGCCGCTGGGTTTCTTTGATGACTGGGTTAAGGCGGCAGACGAAGAATCAAAACATTTCAATCTGTTATGCGACTGTCTTGAGGCGCATGGCAGCCATTACGGGGCTTTGCCCGCCCACGCGGGAATGTGGCGCGCCGCATCGGACACGGCGCAGGATCTGATGGGGAGGCTGGCCGTGGTGCCAATGGTGCTGGAAGCGCGGGGGCTGGATGTCACACCGGGCATGATCGCCCATTTCGAGAAAGCGGGCGACAGCCAGACCGTCAACGCGCTGAACGTGATCTATGCCGAGGAAGTGAGCCATGTCGCCTATGGCTCGAAATGGTTCCATTTCCTGTGCGGCCGTCACGATCTGGACCCCAAAGACGTATTCCACGAACTGGTCAGGCGCTATTTTCACGGGCTTCTGAAGCCGCCATTCAATGAGGAAAAGCGTGCCGAGGCCGGTCTGCCGCCCGATTTCTACTGGCCGCTGACAGAAGCGCAGGACAGCGTCTGACCCGATCTGTCCGGCCATTGCCCGTGGCGCGGGATCAGCAAGGATCGGTCTTCGGGGCGATTACGGTCGGCAGGTTCCTGCCTGTTTGGGGGCATTTGTCCATATCGACCGCATTCCTGCCGCAAACGTCTTGCCCCAAAGCCCCGCGCTGGTTACCACCTTGCTACGGGCTGACTTGGGGACAGTGAAGCCGCCCGCATGGTGATGGGACAAGGGACAGATTGGTGAGAACAAGACTGGCAATCCGGATCGGCGCCACACTCGAGCGTTGGTTTCCGGAAAGACGGCTGTTTCTGCGATCAGATTCAGACACAAGATTCATTCGGCTGAAGCCGGGCACGCAATTGATCGCCTTTTCGGGTGGGGCGCTTCTGGTGTCCTGGACCATTATCGCCACGGCGATCCTGCTGATGGACAGCATCGGCTCGGGCAATTTCCGCGAACAGGCCAAACGCGACCAGCGCACATATGAGACTCGGCTGAACAGCCTGTCTGGCGAGCGTGATGCCCGCGCTGCGGAAGCCCTGACAGCACAAGAGCGGTTCAGCTCGGCGCTTGAGCAGATTTCTCTGATGCAATCGGAATTGCTGCAATCCGAAACCCGCCGCCGCGAGATGGAAACAGGGATCGAAGTGATCCAGAGCACGCTGCGCCGCACCATGCGCGAACGCGAGGCTGCACGGGTGGAACTGGCCGCGATCAAGACGCAAGTCGGCGGAGATGGTAGCGGCAACGGCGAGGTCATGGCCTCTGGCAGCGCTGCGAGCGAAGCCATAGATTTCCTGTCAACGGCACTGGCCGAGACAGCGGCAGAGCGTGACACGGTGCGTGCGGATGCCGAAGACGCTCTGATCCGCGCCGATGAGATGGCGTTCGAAATCCGGCTCATGCAGGATCAGAACGACCAGATATTCCGCCAACTGGAAGAGGCTATGACTGTCTCGGTACAGCCTTTGGACAAGATGTTCCGCTCTGCGGGGTTGAACACTGACACCATCATCAATCAGGTCCGTCGCGGCTATTCCGGTCAGGGGGGTCCGTTGACTCCTTTGAGCTTTTCAACGCGGGGAAGTAACGAAATAACGCCCGACACCGAGCGCGCCAACCGTATCCTGAACCAGATGGATGCGCTGAACATCTACCGCATCGCTGCGCAGAAAGCGCCCTTTGCCACCCCCGTGAAATCAGGCTTCCGCTTTACCAGTGCCTTTGGTGTGCGGCGCGACCCCAAGACAGGCGGGCGGCGTATGCATGAGGGTGTGGATTTCGCAGGCCCCGTCGGAACCCCGCTTTATGCAACGGCGGACGGCGTTGTGACACATGCAGGCTGGCAGTCCGGGTACGGACGGTTGGTCAAGATAAAACACGAGTTCGGCATCGAGACGCGCTTTGCCCATCTGTCGAAAATTAACGTGAACGTAGGACAAAAGGTGTCGCGCGGGGAACGTATCGGTGATATGGGAGCCTCTGGGCGTGTGACCGGCCCCCATCTGCATTACGAAGTGCGCGTGGGCGGACAGGCCGTCAATCCAATGATCTATATCAAGGCTGCAAACGATGTTTTCTAAGAGCAAAATCAACGAGCCGGGCCCCAAGGCGCCCGACGCACCTAAGCCGACTATGCCAGATACTTCGGCGGCCATGCCCAATGAATTCAAGGCAACTGCGCCAAAACCCAAGCCGCCTGCCTCGATCCTGTCGGCTGACCTGCACATCACCGGCAATATCAAAACCTCCGGTGACATCCAGGTCGAAGGCTCGATTGACGGTGATATCCGCGCGCATCTTCTGACAGTTGGCGAAAGCGCCACCATCAAGGGCGAAGTGGTGGCCGATGATGTGGTTATCAATGGCCGCATCGTGGGCCGTGTGCGCGGTTTGAAAGTGCGCCTGACATCGACAGCGCGGGTCGAGGGTGACATAATCCACAAGACTATAGCGATCGAAAGCGGTGCGCATTTCGAAGGCTCCGTACAGCGTCAGGATGATCCGCTGACCCCCAAAGGCAGCGCGCCCGCATCCAAACCCGTAACATCGGGTTCCGCGACAGGCACGGACAGCAACAGCTAATTTGGCTGTGTGAGTTTAGAAAAAGGTGCCGCTGAACCTCAGCGGGCGCCTTTTTTAATGCACGACAGGGAGCCTGTTACGCTTTGCCTGTTGTCAGGCCTCAAGCTCTGCATCCCAGTAAAGATAGTCCATCCAGCTTTCATGCAGATGGTTTGGCGGAAACTTGCGCCCCATATTGCGCAACTCTTCCGCACCCGGCGCGCGCGGCGGCTTGCGCAGGTGCAATCCGGCATGGCGCAGGGATTTCGAGCCTTTCTTCAGGTTGCAGGGCGCACAGGCGGCCACAACATTCTGCCAGCTTGTGATCCCGCCTGCAGCGCGCGGCACTACATGGTCAAAGGTCAGATCGCCCTTTGCACCGCAATACTGGCAGCTGAACTCATCGCGCAGAAAAAGATTGAAGCGCGTGAAGGCCACGCGCTTCTGGGGTTTGACATAATCCTTGAGGACCACCACCGATGGCAGCCTGAAAATGGTACTGGGACTGCGGACGACATGGTCGTATTCGGCGACGATATCGACACGGTCCAGCCATGCCGCCTTGACCGCTTCCTGCCATGGCCAGAGGGACAGCGGATAGTAGGACAAGGGCCGGTAATCCGCATTCAGCACAAGTGCTGGGTGATGCCTGAGCACCGCCGGTTCCCTGACAAAGTCGGTTCTGAAATCTCCACTCATCTGGCGCAAAGCTCCCCTGCCCTGTCTGCCGGTCTCTGGCTCCAGGGCGGGTACACCCGCCCCGTCGTAAGATGACTATATATCGTGGTTCGTTTCCGGCAAGCCCCACGACATGCGGTAGTTCACCACCACAACCCTATCCACGCGATGCAACACGGATGTGACGCGCTTCTCCATCACTTCGATCTGCCACTCTTGGAGAATGGACCATGAGTGCCTATTTTATGGACATGGTGACGGAGAAAACGACAGACAATAGACCATCTTCCCTTTCGGCGGTTCTGGAATCCGCCCTCTATGTCGATGATCTGGTGGTGGCGCGGCAGTTCTATACACAGGTGCTGGGGCTTGAGATCGTGACCGAAGCGCAAGGGCGGCACGTGTTTTTCCGTGTCGGACAGGCGATGCTGCTGCTGTTCGATCCGGTGACGACGATCGAGCCGCCGCCAGCACCGCCTGCCCTGCAAGTCCCGCCACACGGGGCAACGGGGCCGGGACATGTGTGTTTTTCAGCCAGTGCGGATGACATCACGCGATGGCGCGCCGCACTGACCCGTAACCGTGTGAAGATCGAATCCGAAGTGACTTGGCCCAACGGTGCGCGGTCGCTCTATTTCCGTGACCCGTCAGGCAATTCACTGGAATTGGCCGAACCCCGGCTCTGGTTTGAGGAAGATTAAAGGCTCAGCTTGTCGCGCATGAAGGCCAGTGCGACAGACAGTCCATCAGGCGCGATACCATGGGCCGTGCCCTTCATGATATGGGCGAACACTTCCGCAAATCCCGCATCCTGCAGGGCCTGTGCCGCATCGGGCAAGGATTGCACCGGCACCACGTCATCGGCATCGCCATGCACCAGAAGGATCGGCATGCGGCTGACCACCTCGTCTGGCAGCGCTTCGGGCTGCAACAAGCGCCCCGAAAAGGCCACCACACCTGCAACAGGGTCTTCGCGGCGCGGGGCCACATGCAGCGACATCATCGTGCCTTGGGAAAAGCCGAAAAGGACCATCTGTTCGGGCAGCAGATCCTCGTCCACCAGTATCGCATCCAGAAAGGCGTTCAGATCGGACGCCGCCGCCTGCATGCCGCGTGCGGCCTCTTCCTCGCTTGAGCCGTCAATCCAGGGAATCGGAAACCATTGATAGCCGAAAGGCGCGCCTGCGCAGGATTCGGGCGCATCGGGGGACACGAACAAGGTATCAGGCAGGTGCTCCGCCAAAGGATCGGCCAATCCCAGAAGGTCTGCGCCATTGGCGCCATAGCCATGCAGGAACACCACGACAGAGCGTGTCTCACCCGACAGCGGCGCGCGCCGCTCTGCATTCAGAACCCGTGTCATGCGATGCCTTCCTTTTGCTTTCGCACATGGTAGTAGGCCCAAAGCATGCGGGCTGCAACCGATCGCCACGGGCTCCAGGCTTGTGACATGCGGCGCAGCGGGGCTTCGCGCGGGCGGTCGGGTAATCCGTAAAGCATACGCGCCCCTTCCTGCAGCGCCAGATCGCCGGGGGCAAAGACATCAGCGCGGCCAAGGCTGAACATGGCATAGATTTCCGCCGTCCAGATCCCGATGCCTTTGACAGCCACCAGGGTTTGTATGACATCATCGGTCGGCGCATCGCGCAAACGGGCAAAATCAAGTCGCGCCCCCGCCAGCGCATGGGCATAGCTCGCCTTCTGACGGCTGATACCAAGCGGCGCGAAGGCTGACTCAGGAGGGGATTCCCAACGCGCCGAAAGTCTGAATCTATGGCGGCAGGTCTTGGGAGGACATGGTCATGGGTACAGCGATAGAATTGCGGGCGG
>Ga0163215_100460_pt1 | contig 69016 bp, 72 predicted proteins | sample SynspAceP_FD_185934 | JGI IMG/M metagenome (GOLD analysis project Ga0163215, IMG submission 185934) | Saline lake microbial communities from Ace Lake in Antarctica - Synechococcus sp. Ace-P (Hybrid Assembly) | ecosystem: Environmental > Aquatic > Non-marine Saline and Alkaline > Saline | place... | reverse complement strand
CGGTCGTCGCCCTGGCCTACCAGAACGGCTGGACAGTACGCCGGATCAAGATCGATGACGGTTGCTACGAAATCGACGGCCGTGACGCTGAAGGGCGCATCATCGAGGTCACGCTCCACCCGGCCACACTTCAGGTGATCGAGTTCGAATATGAGGACGACGATGATGATCATTACGATGACGATCGAAAACGCGAATCCAGTGATGATGACTGAGGCCACCACAAAAGATAGCCTCGGAGATGAACAATCCAGAAGTCTGATCCGTCCTTCCGACTTCCAATGCCGACCATCCCCTCGGTCACACTTGGCCCCGCTCCCAGCAGCGGGGCCTTTTTCTTTCAGACAACAAGCTAATGGCGTTCCTGACAGCAAGCTGAAGCAAAAATCGTCATGTCGTCAGGAAACGCTCAGGTCGCTCCTCCAAAGTGTTCTCAGCAAACAAGGAGACACTGCTATGAAAAAGACACTGATCGCCCTTTCCCTTCTCGCAGCTCTGCCCGCAGGTGCCGCGCTCGCGGACGATGACGACTGCTCGGTGCCCCGCAACCAATGGCAGCCGATTGAAGCCGCGCGGCAAGTGGCACAAGACAAGGGCTGGACCGTGCGGAAGGTCGAGATCGAAGATGGCTGCTATGAGGTCGAAGGCCGCGACTCATCGGGCCGGAAGATGGAGGCGAAGTTCGACCCCGCCACCTTGCAACTGATCGAGATGGAGTATGAGGACGACGATGACGACCGTGACGGCGCCCGCAACCCTGCCCCCGCAGGCACGGCCAAGCCGCCACAGAACGGCCTGTTCGGGGACGGTGCCGCACCAAAGGCTCAAATGAAGTGAGCCTGCGTCCAAACAAGTCCATAAAAGGAACCCGACCAATGAAAACCCTTCTCGCAACACTCGCGCTCACCACGGCGCTGACGCTTCCCGGTCTTGCCATGGCAAAGCCGGTGACGTTGACCACGAACCTCAACAACTACGGCGGTGACGGCGCATATCTCGCGCTCTACGTCACCGACGCCTCGGGGGCTTATGTCGGCAGCCTGTGGATGGCCGGCGGCAAGTCGAAATACTACGAGCATCTGAGCGACTGGCATCGCGCCACAGGCGGCGACACGGCTCAGGTGAACGGCATCACCGGCGCCAGCGTCGGTGCGGGCCGCTCACTCGAGATTACGCTCGACCTTGCGGATGCCCTTTTCGATGCAGGCTATACGCTGCACATCGACGCTGCGGTCGAGGACATGCGCGACAGCCCGAACGAAGTTGCGGTGCCGCTCACGACCGGGGGTGCCGGCACGCCCGTTAAGGGCCGACGCTACATCGCCGATTTCACCTACAACATGTAAGGACCGAGGGTCATGATCCGAGCACTTCATCGCTGGCCGGGACTTCTGGCCCTCGCCCTTCTCACCGTCCTCGCGCTGAGCGGGGCCGCACTGTCGGTCTTTCCTGCGGCCGAGCGTCTCGCCGCGCCGCAGGCGGAGGCCGACCTGACGGCCGCCATCCTCGCGGAGCGGATACAATCGGTCCATCCGGGCGTCGAGCAGATCCGGCGTGCCCCCTCCGGCCGGATCACCGCCTATTGGTTCGACCAGGGTACGCCCGGCGCCGCTGTGATTGACCCTGCCACAGGTCAAGACGTGGCCTCGGCCGATCCGAACAAGGTCGAACGTTGGCTGACAAACCTGCACCGCTCGCTGTTCCTGGGGGACAGCGGGCGTCTGGCCATGGCTGCTGGAGCGGCCGCAATGCTGGTTTTGTCGTTCTCCGGCGTAGCGCTTGTCGCACGACGGGTCGGCGGCTGGCGGCATTGGTTCACCCGCCTGCGCGGCCCGTTCGCCGGCCGGTTGCACGTGGAGATCGCGCGGATTGCTGTCATCGGTCTGCTCCTGTCCTCCGCCACGGCCATGTGGATGACCGCCTCCACCTTTGATCTGCTTCCCGACGGCGGCGCCACGCCCGCCTTTCCGGCGCAGGTAAGCGGCGACATGGGCTTTGTACCGGACCAGATGGCTACTTTGCGTCAGACGCCTGTGGCCGAACTTCGCGACCTGAGCTTCCCCTATGCCGGGGATGCAACGGACGTCTACACGCTCAAGACCGACCGGGGTACAGGCTATCTCGATCAGGGCACCGGCGCGCTCCTGGTATGGGCAGACCTGAGCGGATGGGAGCGCGTCTCGGAAACCATCTACATGCTTCACACCGGACAGGGTGCTGCGACGCTGGGGCTTTTGCTGGGGCTGATGGCGCTCGGCCTGCCCGTAATGGGTGCAACAGGCGTGCTGATCTGGCTCGCCGGGCGGCGCGGGCGGCCGCGCATCCGGGGCAACCAGCCCGCAGGGCAGGCCGAAACGATACTGCTGGTCGGCAGCGAGGGTGGCAGCACGTGGGGTTTTGCGACAACTCTTCACGCAGCCCTGCGCGATGCGGGTCACAGCGTTCATGTTGGACCGATGTCAGGCTTCACACCGGGGCGGTACACCAAGGCAGAGCGTATCATTGTGCTCGCCGCGACCTATGGCGAAGGCACAGCCCCCTCTTCGGCCAAAGGGTTCCTCGACCGCCTGAATGCGACCGCGGCCGCAACGGGTATGCCCATGGCGGTCCTCGGCTTCGGGGACCGTAGTTTTCCGGCCTATTGCGCTTTTGCCGAAGCCGTGGCGCAGACAGCACAGGCTAAAGGATGGCCCGAATTGCTGCCCCTCGACACCGTCGACCGCCAATCGCCACAGGACTTCGCGCGCTGGGGACACGCGCTTGGACAGGCGCTGGGGTTTGACCTCGAGCTGTCCCACATTCCGGACCTGCCACAAACCGAGGCCCTGACACTTGTTTCGCGACGCGATTACGGCGCCGAGGTGCAAGCCCCGACAGCCATCCTGCGCTTTGCCGTGCCGCGCGCCACGCTATGGCAGCGCCTCACAGGGCGCGGCTTTACACGGTTTGAGGCAGGCGACCTGATCGGCGTGGTTCCAGAGGGCAGCACCCTGCCCCGCCTCTACTCCCTCGCCTCGGCACGCCGCGACGGGTTCATCGAGATCGTGGTGAAAAAGCACCCCGGCGGCCTGTGCTCTGGGCAGCTCACCGCACTTGAGCCGGGCGACCAGATGCGCGGGTTTCTGCGCCGCAATCCCGAATTTCGCGCCGGTCGCGGCCGCACGCCGCTGATCCTGATCGGCGCTGGTACCGGAATCGGACCGTTGGCAGGCTTTGTGCGCGGCAATTCACGTCACCGACCAATCCATATGTTTTTCGGGATGCGCCATCCGGACAGCGACTTTTTCTACGGTGAGGAGATGCCATCATGGCAAGAACAAGGCCGCCTGACCCGCCTTGTCACTGCCGTCTCGCGCCGGTCGCAGCCACTATATGTGCAAGACGCACTGCGCGGCGACGCGGCTGAGGTCGCGCGGCTGATCCGCGACGGGGCCCGCATCATGGTCTGCGGCGGACGCGACATGGCTGCGGGCGTCACCGAGGCACTGGCGGAGATACTTGGACCGAGCGGGCTTACCCCTGCGATTTTGAAAGCAGAGGGACGATATGTCGAAGATGTCTACTGATCCGGTGCGCATCGCCCTGAATGGCGCGACCATGGGCACGCGCTGGTCGGCACTGTTCTTTGCCACGCCGGACATCGGCACAGGCGCCGTTCAGACCGCACTGCAAGCGGCCGTGGACGAGGTGGATGCACAAATGTCCACATGGAACCCGAACAGCGACCTGATGCGTTTGAACGCAGCACCCGTCGGTGACTGGGTGCCGGTGCCAGAACGCCTTTGTCAGGTGCTGCGCCTTGGCCTCGAGATCGGGCGTGCCTCCGGTGGCGCTTTTGATATCGGCATGGGGGACGCGGTTACGGCCTGGGGCTTCGGCCCGGAACAAGCCGTTCCCGAAGCCATCCGCACGGCGATGGGTGTCCGGCGTTCTGCGGCACATACCGTGCTGGAGATCGACGGTACACGGGTGCGCAAATCCGCGCCACTTGCACTGGATCTCAACGGCGTCGCCAAAGGCTATGGCGTGGACCGTCTGGCCGAAACCCTGCGGGACCACGGCATCATCAATGCCCTTGTCGGCATCGACGGCGAGATGCGCGCGCTTGGCCTTCGTCCGGACGCAGAGCCGTGGACCATCGCCGTGGAGGCGCCAGACACCACGAGGCGCGCGCCCCATTCGATCCTCGCGCTGGAGGATGCCGCCGTGGCGACCTCCGGCGATTATCGCCACTGGGTCGAGGTTCAGGGACGACGCCTGTCGCACACCATGGAGCCGAGCCGCGGTGCGCCCCTGATTGCGCCACCCGCTTCCGTTACCGTTGTCGCCCGCAGCTGCGCGCACGCTGACGCATGGGCGACTGCCCTGATGGTACTTGGCCCCGACAAAGGCGCGGCTGTTGCAAGAGAGCAAGGGCTCGACGCCCTCTTCCTTGTGCGCAATGGTGAGATGCATGCGCAGAGCGTTGGCATCGGAAAGCTTTTCTCTGGAGAGCCGTCAGCAATCGCCTCAGCCAAAGGACCATAAACCAATGGACAAAACCCGAACCGATCGCATTAAAACCGCAATCCTGCTGATCGCTGTGATCGGGCTCGCCACGGGACTTGTATTCTTCTTCCTGGGCAAATCCGGCATCGCAAACATTGTCTGGATCGCAGGGGTCGTCCCCGCACTCGCCGCACTCGTGGTCGAGATTATACGCAGCATGCGGTCCGGCGAGGTCGGGCTGGATATTGTGGCGGCGCTGTCGATGTCAGCGGCGCTGGTCTTTGGCGAGACGCTGGCGGCGGCTGTGGTCGCGGTGATGTATGCCGGCGGCACCTTCCTGGAGAGCTTTGCCGAGGGCCGCGCCAGACGCGATATGCGCGACCTGCTGTCGCGCGTTCCGCGCACGGCGACACGGCACCGGAACGATGCGCTGGAAGATATCCCCCTTGACCAGATCACGCCCGGTGACCGCCTTCTCATCCGTCAGGGCGATGTGATACCGGTAGACGGCACGGTGACGTCAGATACTGCCTTCGTCGACACCTCGGCGCTGACAGGCGAATCCCTGCCGATACGTCTGGCGCAGGGTGCAGACGCCATGAGCGGCTCAACCAATGCAGGCGAGGCTTTCGATATCACCGCGACGCGTGAAGCAAAGGACAGCACCTACGCAGGGATCGTCCGGCTGGTCGAGGAGGCGCAGGCGTCAAAAGCGCCGATGGCGCGGCTGGCTGATCGCTGGTCGCTGGGTTTTCTCATCGTCACGGTCACAATCGCTTTCGCAGCCTGGTGGTTCTCCGACGATCCGATCCGCGCCGTTGCTGTGCTGGTGGTGGCCACGCCCTGCCCCCTGATCCTCGCCGTACCTGTTGCACTGGTCGCAGGCCTGTCGCGCGCGGCGCATTTCGGCGTGCTGATCAAGGGTGCCGGACCGCTGGAGGCCATGGCGCGCATCCGCACGCTGATCCTCGACAAGACCGGCACGCTGACCGATGGCCGTCCACAGATCGTATCAATCGTCAGTCATGACGGCATGGCCGAGGACGATATCCTGCGCCTTGCCTCCGCACTCGATCAGGCCTCCAAGCACCCTGTGGCGCAGGCTATCGTCACGGCTGCGAAAACGCGCGGCTTTACGTTGCCTGTTCCGTCGCAGGTTGTGGAAATTCCGGGTGAAGGTGTGGTTGGCCGTGTCGAGGGCCGAGAGGTGATTGTAGGCGGAGACGGCTTCGCCGCGTCGCGCGTTGGCCAGTCAGCGGGTGATGATCCCGCGCTGGATGCGGGGTCGGTCCTTGTTGCGGTTGCGGTCGATGGCCGCATGGCGGGGCATCTGGTGATGTCCGATCCTCTGCGCGACGGCGCAGGCGGCATGCTGGACGGGCTGCGACAACAGGGGATCGCACGCATCCTGCTTGCCACCGGGGACCGTGCGGACGTCGCAGCGCGCGTAACCGAAGGGCTGGGTCTGGACGAAGTGCACGCGGGCCTGACGCCGGACCAGAAGGTTCTTCTGGTACTATCCGAGCGCAAACACGGGCCGGTGATGATGGTCGGCGACGGCGTGAACGACGCGCCCGCGCTGGCGGCGGCGGATGTCGGCGTGGCCATGGGCGCACGCGGCGCTGCTGCATCGGCCGAGGCGGCTGATGTTGTGCTCCTCGTGGACCGGATTGACAGGCTTGGACCGGGGATTGAAATCGCGCAGCGCTCCAGACGCATCGCACTGGAGAGCGTCGTCGCAGGGATCGGGCTGTCGGTCATTGGAATGATCGCCGCCGCCTTTGGCTATCTGAGCCCGGTTCAGGGCGCCCTTCTGCAAGAGGTGATCGACGTAGCCGTGATCCTGAACGCGCTGCGTGCCTTGCGCATAGCACCACATGTGCCCGCTGCACCGAAACCAGAGGCAGGTCTGTCAGGGCGGTCCGACATTCTACAGAAAGCTGGGTGATCACCTCCGGCATCAGGGGGATCAGATTTAGGGTGACTAGATCTGGCTCGGATGTCCAGATTTAGCAGATGTATCCGTAAGGCCACCGGACGTCTTGGGACCGCACGCGGAGTTGGTCACGGCTATCGTAGTGATACCGTTTGACGGTAGCGTCTTTCATCGTGCGGATCGTGCGCCTGACCTGCCCGTTCGTCCAAGTGTGATTTGGCTTGGTCAGGCGATGCTCAATTCCGCTGCTCCACAGTGCATTGCGCAGAAATTTCACGAGAGGAGCCCTCCATATCTGGCAATAGGGAAACCCCTATCGATCAGCAGATGAGGGATCGACGGTTGTAACGTATCAAGCACTGAACCCGTCATGTCCTTCGGTCAGGTCAGTCCAGAATTCCATAGGTTCGTTCTGCGATGTCGATTGCAGAAAGCTCTGCCATACAAGCGGACAAGAAGGTTGCTTCGGCGTCGGACTGACGCCGGGCGGGGTTGCTGATGAGATAGATGTTCACAAGCGGCAGGTTGTCGTAGGGCGGCAGTTGGCGCAGGTGTCCTGCCTCCACATCTTGCTGTGCAACGTGAAGCGGCAGCGCACCGATCCCGATGTTTGCCATGATCATACGCCGGATCTCGTTCAGACTGGACGAGCTGCCGCGCCTGCTGTTGGCAAGACCAAGCTGCGACCGAAGGCGGTAAATGGCCTCAAGCGGAGCACCCTCAGCCTCGGTTTGAAACGCCACGAAGGGCTCCCCCTGAAGATGTTCCGGCGCGATGTCGGGCTGATGGAACAGCGGATGCCGCCTGCCGCAGTAAAGGCCGAAAAATTCACGGTAGAGGATGATCGTTTCGAGAGGCTTGGGAGACCCGTTCAGGAGGCAAATTCCAAAACTTGCCCGATTTTGCGACACAATGGTCTTAACTTCATCACTTTCAGAAACCGTGAAAGAATAGGTTACCTGCGGGTGCTCGTTAGAAAACCTGTTCAAAAATTCGTCGAAATGCTCCGAGATCACGTGGCTTGTTGTGGCAACTGAAACATGGCCGCGCAGCTCTGCATGGGCCAGATCCAGTAACGAGGGCAACTGTGATACCGATCCAAAAATCTTTGCACACTCGGTGTACAGCACCTGACCCGAACGCGTGAGCGAAAATTCGTTTGGTTTCCGGATGATAAGTGTCTGACCCGTGTGCTCTTCAATCCGTTTGAGAGCCGCTGAAATAGTGGGTTGTTTCAGCCCCAGAAAATGCGCCGCCTTTGATATCCCCTGCTGTTCAACAACGACCATGAAGGTGCGTAGCAAATTCCAGTCAAGGTTCCATGGAAAGCGTTGTCTGCGTGGCTCTATCATTAATCAAATCTATATTGAAGATACTCAATATCTATTTGCGCAATATATCTGCAGCATGCAAGGCTTTGTAAGAGAGCGGAATACCCGCCACACAAGAGCCGAAGAAGGCTCCGAAAAAAGTCACACCAGGGAGTACCAATAATGACTGTTCGCCGTACTGTTTTGAAATCCGTAATTGCTGCAGCAGGCTTGGCCATGCTTGGCACGACCGTCGCCGCAGAAGAACTCGGCACGCTGAAGGAAAAAGGTGTAATCCGTATCGCCATGTCGGGTGCCTATCCTCCGTTCAATTTTGTGAATGACGAGAATAAAGTTGTAGGTTTCGACGCCGCCATCGGAACTGAAATCGCCAAACGCATGGGGCTGGAAGCCGAGATTGTGACCACCGCCTGGGATGGCATTATCGGCGGCCTGCTGGCCAACAAATACGATGCCATTGTCGGTTCCATGACGATCACTGCAGAGCGCGACGAAGTTGTTGATTTTGTGGGCCCCTACTATTCGGACAAGCGCGCGATCTTTACCAAGCCAAGCTCCGGCATCGGCAGTCTGGAAGACCTCGAAGGCAAGAAAGTTGGCCTGACCCTTGGTGAAACCCATGAGGAATGGGCGCGTGAAAAGGGCTATGACATCAACACCTACAAGGGCCTGCCAGAGCTTCTGCTGGAGCTGGAGAACGGCCGCGTGGATGCGATTGTGAACGACTCGATCGCCGCCATTCTGGCGATGGGTGCCAAGGGTCAGGAGTTCGAGATGTTCGCCGATCCCACCACCGAGCCTTTTGGCGCGGGTATCGCGATCCGCGAAGGCAACCCCGAACTGGCAGCGGCCATGCAAGAAGCGCTGCAGGCAATGATGGATGATGGCACATATCTCGCCCTCGCCAATGAGTGGGTTGGCGCAGATATCCGCTAATTGCCAATCGCCCTTGCCGTTTGCATGACGCGCGGCAAGGGCTGTTTTTCTACATGATGATAAACCGCCCTCCCCGTTTTAGGGAGATGGCCTTCGCTTTGCGTCCAAGGAGGGGAATATGGACTTCGAACTGATGCTCAAGGTCTACCCGTTCTTTTTGGAGGCCGCCTGGGTCACCATCCTGTTATCAATTCTCACGGCTATTTTGGGTTTGACCTGCGGCACGCTGGGTGCCTTTGCGCGGCTGTCGCGCTTTGGGTTGGTCCGCTTCCTAGGCGCGGCGTATGTCAGCGTCTTTCGGGGCACGCCTGCGCTGATCCAGCTGTTCATTCTCTACTTTGGCGGCCCGCAGATCGGCATCCAGCTGGACGCTTTCGAGGCCGGTGTCATTGGCCTTGGAATCAATGCAGGCGCCTATATGACCGAAACGATCCGCGGCGCGATCATCTCCATCGACAAGGGCCAGCGCGAAGCCGCGCGCACCCTTGGCCTGAGCCAGTGGCAAGCCATGTACAAGATCATTCTGCCGCAAGCGGGCCGTCTTATGGTGCGCCCGCTGGGCGTGAACCTGAACATGCTGATCAAGGCCACAGCGCTTGTCGCCGCCATTTCCGTGGTCGAGCTGACCTATACCGCGCAGCGCTATATCGGTTCCACCTACAAGCCCTTCGAGATGTTTCTGCTCGCAGGTGTTCTCTACATGATCATCATCTATGTGACCGGCCGGGGCGTTGCCTGGCTGGACCGCAAAGTGCAGATCACATGATGCTGGAAGGATAAGTCCATGGGCCTCGATTTCACGGTGATCCCCAAATACCTCGACATCATTTTGCTGGGGTGTGCCTATACCATCGGGATTACAGTCGCCGCGGCGATACTCAGCTTCTTTGGCGGTATCGTCTTTGCGGTGATCGCACTTTATGCCCCCTGGATCATCCGCCAGCCTTTCCGTCTGGTGGCTTGGATGTTCATGGGCACGCCGCTGCTCTTGCAGCTGTTCCTGATCTACTTCGGACTGGTGCAGATCGGCATTGATTTGCCTGCCGTTGTAGCAGGGATCATCGGGCTGGGGCTGCATTTCGCGGTCTATAATTCCGAACTGATCCAAACGGCGATTCTGTCGGTCGACAAGGGCCAGATGGAGGCCGCGCGCACGCTTGGCCTCAGCCGCAGCGAGGCACTGCGCAAGGTGGTCATCCCGCAGGCCGTCCGCGCCGTCATCCCGCCCATCAGCAACAATATGATCGCTTTGCTGAAAGACAGTGCGCTGGTTTCGGTGATCGGGGTGAGCGAGCTGACGCTGTCGGCACAACGGGCGATCGGCAGGACGTACCGACCCTTCGAGTTCTATTTGCTCGCCGCCGCCTTCTACTACGTCATTAACCTCGGGATGGAATGGGTGCAGCGCAAGATTGAACGCCGCATCTCGATCTCCCGCTGAGCATTGGAGCCAGACATGACAGATGGAAAAAGCTTTGTTGAAATCCGGCATGCCCAGAAATGCTTCGGGAAGCTGGAGGTGCTCAAGGACATCAGCCTGAGCGTGGACCGGGGCCAGATCGTTGGCATCATCGGCTCTTCGGGATCGGGTAAATCCACCCTGCTCAGGGCCATAAACGATCTTGATCCGCTAACCGGTGGCGAAGTTTGGCTGGACGGCGTACAGGTCAACCAGACGCTGCCGCACCGCAAATACGAGGCCCATATCAACCAGATGCGCCAGCAGGTGGGCATGGTGTTCCAGCACTTCAATCTTTTCCCGCACATGACCGCGCGCGAGAATGTCACAATGGCCCCGATCATGCTCAAGGGGATCACAAAGGATGAGGCCAATACGCTGGCCGAGGCCCAGCTTGACCGTGTGGGCATGCTTGAGCGGATTGACTACTATCCCTCCCAGCTTTCAGGTGGCCAGAAGCAGCGCGTGGCCATCGCCCGCGCACTCGCCATGCAGCCAAAGCTGATGCTGTTTGACGAGGCGACATCGGCGCTCGATCCCGAGTTGGTCGAAGAGGTCAATCAGGTCATGCGCAAGCTCGCCCAAGAGCATATGACCATGATCATCGTAACCCACGAGATGGATTTTGCCGCTTCAGTCTGCGACCGGGTTCTGTTTATGGATCAGGGCGTCGTGGTCGAGGAAGGCCCGCCGGAGATCCTGTTCAAGACGCCAAGCCAACCCCGAACCCGCGAATTTCTGCGCAAGCATCTGGAAAGTGCAAAATGAACGACGATGTCTCCTATCTTTTCTACCAGACCCGTAATCCGCGCCCCTTTCTGGATCACGGCGAGGGGATTTACCTGTTCGACGAAAGCGGCAAGCGCTATATCGACGGATCGTCCGGTGCCATGGTGTCCAACATTGGCCACTCCAACCCGCGTGTTCTGGCCAAGATAAAAGCGCAGATGGACAAGGCAACCTTCGGATACCGCCTGCACTTCCGCACACACCCCTCCGAGGATCTGGCGGCGAAAACCGTCTCGCTGATGCCCGAGGGGCTGGACCGTGTGTTCTTTGTTTCAGGCGGATCTGAGGCTGTGGAGAGTGCCGTGAAGCTGGCGCGCCAGTATGCGATCACGCAAGGCGGGTCAGGCCGCTACAAGGTCATCTCGCGGTTCCCGTCCTATCACGGCTGTACCTTCGGGGCGCTGGATCTGACAGGCTACGATCCCCTGCGCAAGCCCTTTGCACCGATGATGCAGGGCATGCCCAAGATCGCCGCCCCTGCAACATATCTGGACCGTGACAACCTGACCGAAGAGCAGCGCGGGCTTAAGTATGCGGAATTCCTGCGCGACAAGATCCTCGAAGAAGGGCCGGATACGGTGTTGGCCTTTATCATGGAACCTGTCGGCGGCGCGTCCACCGGCGCGTTGGTTGCGCCTGACAGCTATTATGGCCGCATCCGTGAAATCTGTGACGAATTCGGCGTGCTGCTGATCTACGACGAGGTCATGACAGGGGCGGGCCGCACCGGCAAATTCCTCGCGGCGGAACACTGGGGCATCACCCCCGATATCGTTGCCATGTCCAAAGGGTTTGGAGCGGGCTACGCCCCTCTCGGAGCCATTGTCGCAGGCACGCGGCTGGTCGAGCCGGTGCTGGATGCGGGCGGCTTCCTGCACGGCTTCACCTATGCTGGCAATCCTATGGCCTGCGCCGCAGGCCTTGCCGTGCTGGAAGAGATGGAAGAGCAGAACCTGATCGAGAACGCCGCGAAGATGGGCGAGGTGTTGATGGCAGAGCTGCACAGCCTCATGGACCGTTACCCCTTCATCGGTGATGTGCGCGGTAAGGGGCTGCTGACCGCATTCGAGTTCGTCGCTGACCGCGAGACGATGGAGCCGCTGCCCCCCGCGATGAACGCCTACGACAAACTGGTCGAGCTGGCCTATGCGCGCGGCCTGATCATCTATTCACGCCGCACCCGTGGCGGCACGGCGGGCGATCACTTCCTGCTGGCCCCGCCGCTGATCATCACCGAGGCGCAGATCGCCGAGATGATGGCCATCCTGCGCGACGCGCTCGATGCGTTTGCGGTTGAAGAAGGCCTGCCCGTGCTGGAGACCGCGGCGTGAAACTGCCCGACAAGCAATGCAGCATTGAATCCGCCATCGCCCATGTCAAAGACGGCGATACGGTCATGCTGGGCGGCTTCGGGGTGCCGGGGACGCCTTTCACCCTGATCCACGCCTTGGTGCAGCACGGCGCGCGCAACCTCACGATTGTGAAAAACGATGCGAACGAGCCGGACATGGGTGTCGATCATCTGTTGCAGGCCGGGCTGGTGGCGCGGCTGATCACCACCCATCTGGGGCTAAATGCCCATGCGATCGAGCTGATGAACAGTGGTGCAATCACGGTTGAATTCAACGCGCAGGGAATTCTGGCCGAGCGTATCCGCGCGGGCGGTGCGGGCCTTGGCGGCGTGCTGAGCGATATCGGCATCGGCACCGAACTGGCCGAGGGCAAACAGGTGGTTGAACAGGATGGCAAGACCTACATCGTCGAGCCTGCTTTGCGTGCCGATGTGGCGCTGCTGCATGCGGACCGCGCTGACACTTTCGGCAATCTGGCCTACGTCGCCACCGCGCGGAACTTCAACCCGCTGATGGCTATGGCCGCCGACTGTGTCATCGCCGAGACCGAAGCTGTGCTGCCGTTGGGTTGGCTGGCCCCCGATGACGTCCACACCACCGGTGTCTTTGTCGATCACGTCGCGACACTGGGTGTCCTATCAAAGGAATATGCCGTTGTCCAACGCTAGAGACAGAATGGTCGCGCGGGCGGCCCGTGAAATTCAGCCCGGCATGGTGGTGAACCTTGGCATCGGCTTGCCGACCAAGGTTGTGAATTATCTGGCTGCCGACTTCCCTGTCTGCCTGCACACCGAAAACGGGCTCACCGGCATCGGGCCGAGCCTGCCACCTGATCAGGCCAACCGGAACCTGATTGACGCAGGTGGCGCCTATGTCTCGACCATCCCCGGCTCGGCATTTTTCGACAGCGCCACTAGCTTTGCCTTGGTGCGCTCCGGTCGGTTAGACCTCACCATGCTCGGCGCGTTCGAGGTGGCGGCCAATGGCGATCTGGCAAACTGGAAAATCCCCGGCAAATTCTCTCCCGGCGTTGGCGGCGGCATCGAGCTTGCGCAAAAGGCGCGGCGTGTATTGATCCTGACGACCCATACAGACCGCGCGGGCACGTCCAAGCTCAAGGAACGCTGCACTCTGCCACTGACCGCACAGGCCTGCGTGGCGCGGATATTCACCGACATGGCGGTGATTGATGTAGGGCCGGAGGGCTTCTCGCTGGTCGAGATCGCCCAAGGTGTAAGCGTGGCCGAGATCATCGACGCCACAGATGCATCCCTGCACGTCCCCGATACCGAACTCCCGATTTTTTGAGGCCTTTCATGTCAGACACCCTTCAGAACCACCTGCTTGATGCCGTAGATGCAGCCTTCGATATGCAAGTCGCGTTTCTGTCAGAGCTGACTTCGCATCCCTCTATCCGTGGTCAGGAGCAATCGGCGCAGGACTTTATGGCGGAGGAGCTGACGCGGCGTGGATATGCGCTGGACCGCTGGCAGATCGACGTGGCCGAGATCCAGCATCTGCCCGGCTTTTCTCCTGTGCTTTCCCCTTATGACGATGCGGTGAATGTGGTGGGCACGCACCGTTCCAAGACGTCAACAGGCCGGTCGCTGATCCTGAACGGCCATATTGATGTGGTGCCCGCAGGACCGCTGGACATGTGGGACACGCCGCCGTTCGAGCCGCACGTCGCTGATGGCTGGCTCTACGGACGTGGCGGGGGCGACATGAAGGCGGGCCTTGCCTCCAACCTTTTTGCGCTGGATGCGCTGAGGGCCTGTGGCGTGGCGCCTGCGGCGGATGTGTTTTATCAATCCGTGGTCGAGGAGGAATGCACAGGCAACGGCGCGCTGGCCTGTCTGGCGCGGGGGTATAAAGCGGATGCTGCACTGATCCCCGAACCATTCGCAGAGCATCTGGTGACCGCACAGCTTGGCGTGATCTGGTTTCAGGTGCACCTCAAAGGGCGGCCGACGCATGTGGCCTATGCAGGCACCGGGGCCAATGCAATCGAAGCGGCGATCCCGCTGATCTCGGCCCTGCACGAGATGGAGCATCGTTGGAACGCCGCCGACAAACGCCCCGACGATTACGCGCACATGGAGCACGCACTGAACCTGAATGTTGGCAAGTTTGAGGGCGGCGACTGGACCAGTTCGGTGCCGGCGTGGAGCGTCTTTGACGTCCGCATGGCCATCTTCCCCGGCCAATCCATCGAAGCCGCAAAGGCCGAAATTGAGCAGGTCATTCTGGATGCGGCGCGCGACAATGACTTTCTGCGCAACTCCTTGCCCGAGATCGTATATCACGGATTTCACGCCGAAGGTTACGCACTGTCGCAAGACAGCTCTGCCAAGGCTGCATCGGCCATCACTGCGCTGGATCAGGCCCATAAGTTTACCACCGGCGAAGACCTTGTGCGCGAGGCGATCACCGCCACGACCGACGCGCGGTTCTTCGGGCTTTATGCCGACACCCCTGCGCTGGTCTACGGACCGCGCGCCGAGGCGATCCACGGATTTAATGAACGCGTCGATCTGGAAAGCATGCGCCGCATCACCAAGGCAACGGCCCTGTTCATTGCCGATTGGTGCGGCACCGAAGAGGTTTAACATGCAACCGGACCACGCGACATTCTCTGCGAGGCTACTAACATGACGGCTCTGACCGAAAAACAAATCTCTGCGCTTGTCGATCTGCGCCATGCCTTGCACATGCGCCCCGAAGTGTCCGGCGAGGAGCGCGAGACTGCAAACCGGGTGGCACTGGAGCTGGAAACACTCGGCGCGACCCGCATCTGGCGGGGTCTGGGCGGGCACGGCGTTGCCGCAGAGTTCAAAGGCGCTGAGGACGGCCCGACCGTGCTGCTGCGTTGTGAACTGGACGGCCTGCCGATCCACGAAATCTCGGACCTCCCCTATAAATCACAGACCGACGGCAAAGGGCATCTGTGCGGCCATGACGGGCATATGGTGTCGATGCTTGGCGTCGCCATGGGACTTCTTGAACGACGGCCTGCTCGGGGCCGCCTCATCTTGCTTTTTCAACCTGCCGAGGAAACCGGTGCTGGGGCGAAAGCGGTCATCGAAGATCCACGCTGGCCCGAGCTTCGCCCGGATTATGCCTTTGCGTACCACAACGTACCGGGCCGCCCGCTGGGCGAGATCGGCCTGCGCGCGGGACCCGGCAATTGTGCATCTCGCGGTATGCAAATCCTGCTCGAAGGCAAAAGCTCCCATGCCGCCGCTCCCGAAGACGGCATCTCTCCCGGGGCGGCGATGGCGGCCTTGATGCAGGAGTTGCCAAGGCTCGGCACAGGGAAGATCGGTGAGAATGACTTTGCGCTCAGCACCCTGACGCATGCCAGGCTGGGTGAACCGGCTTTTGGTATCGCACCGGGCTTGGGCGAGTTGCGCGCAACCCTTCGCTGCATGACCGATGACCGGATGAAGGCTCTGGTCTCCGCCGCCGAAGCGTTGGTCGCCCAATACACCACTGACCTTTCCGTGGATGTTCTCTGGCACGACATCTTCTTTACTGTGACAAACGATGCCGAAGTGACGAACACCGCAAGACGGGTTGCAACGCAACAGGGCCTCCCATTGAATGAGATGGCAACGCCGATGCGTTGGTCCGAGGATTTTGGCCGTTTTGGCACCGATGGTGCAAAAGCAGCCATGCTTTACATTGGCGCAGGTGTAACCCAGCCGCAACTTCACAACCCGGACTATGATTTTCCCGATGCCCTAATTCCGGTCGTATCCGGCCTGTTCTACGGCATTGTCGAAGATATTCTTGGCGTCGTATCGGCTTGACGATGCCCCAAACTCCTATCCCGAGTGCATGGTGTGAAATCAACCTTGGACGTATTTCGAGAAACCTTGAGCTGACGCTTGATCTCCTCCCGAAGGGAGCTGCTTTCTGCGCGGTGATGAAGGCCGATGCCTACGGACATGGCATTGATCGCGTCGTGCCCTTGCTTTTGGAACAGGGCGTTTCCTGTGTCGGCATCACGTCTAACGCTGAGGCGCGAGCGGTGCGGGACGCCGGATTTTCCGGCACTCTGATCCGCCTGCGCGCGGCGTTTCCGCAAGAGGTGGAGGCAGCTTTGCCCGACCGCATCGAGGAACAGGCAGGGTCGCTCGCGGCGGCACGACACCTGTGCGGTTTACGGCTGCGCGGACAAGCGCCTTCAGGATTTCATCTGGCACTCAACGCGGGTGGTATGTCGCGCGACGGCCTGGATATCTCTACCCAGGCCGGTCAGCAGGACTGCAGGCAGATTCTCGATGAAGCCGGAGACAGCATCGTTGCCATCTCTACGCATTTTCCCAGCAATGACCCTGCACCGCTCAAGCAGAGTGCGCAGCGGTTCAGACAGCAGGTAGAGTGGGTCTTTGACAACAGCGACCTGAACAGATCCGATATTCTTGTCCACGCGGGCAGCACTCTGACACTGCTTTCAGGTGTGGGAGTAGAAAGCGATATGTACCGCTGTGGCGCGGTGCTCTATGGATTTTTGAGGCCCGATTTAGGGTTTCGTCCAACTATGGAGCTCAAGGCGCGGGTGGTCCATCTGGGGGTCTACCCCAAGGGGGCTACAGTAGGATACGATTGCGATTACCGTCTGGATACAGACAGGCGTTTGGCGTGTATTTCAATCGGGTACGCTGCGGGGTACAGCCGGATCGCTCAAGATCGTGGTGCCGTCCTGATCCGAGGAACGCGTGCTGCTGTATTAGGTAAGGTTTCAATGAATTCAATCGTCGCGGATGTGACCGGAATTGCAGATGTACAGGTCGGCGATACCGCGACGGTATTCGGCAGTGATGCTGCGGACGCGATCAGCGCAGACACCGCGACGGGGCAATTCAAAACCATCCTGCCGGATCTTTACGCGGACTGGGGCATGCGCAATCCGCGAATCTACCGCTGAAGGCAAGGCCTGCGATGAACCATGCAGGCTTGCACGAAAGCACGGGACACTACGATTGCGCCCCGCCGCGAGGCCTTCAAGTGGTTTGAGGTCCGGACAGCCTCAGTTGTTGAACAGGAAGTGCAGCACATCGCCATCCTTCACCGTATAGGCTTTGCCCTCTGCACGCATCTTGCCTGCTTCCTTGGCGGGCCCTTCACCGCCCAAGCTCACGAAATCATCAAAGGCAATCGTCTCGGCCCGGATGAAGCCTTTCTCGAAGTCGCCATGGATTACGCCTGCGGCTTTGGGAGCGGAAGTGCCTTGCTTGATGGTCCATGCGCGCGCCTCTTTGGGGCCAACGGTGAAGTAAGTCTCGAGATGGAGCAGCTCATAGCCTGCGCGGATCAGACGGTCGAGGCCGGCTTCTTCGAGGTTCATATCGTCGAGGAACATCTGCGCATCCTCGGCATCGAGCTGGCTGATTTCTTCTTCGATCTGGGCTGAGATCACGACGGAGGAGTTGCCCTGCGCGGCGGCCATTTCAGCCACAGCATTCGACAATGCATTGCCATTGGCCGCGTCATCCACGCCAACGTTGCAAACGTAGAGCACCGGTTTGGTCGTCAGCAGTTGCAGCATGCGCCATGCTTTTGCGTCGTCCTCGTCCACTTTGACGGTGCGGGCGGGTTTTCCTTCTTCGATGGCGGCTTGGGCAGCGGCCAGCAGGCGGTCTTGCTGCACCGCGTCCTTGTCGCCGCCTTTCATCTTGCGCACGAGGCCCGCGCGGCGTTTTTCGATGCTTTCCAGATCGGCAAGCATCAGCTCGGTGTCGATGGTCTCGGCGTCGGCCACGGGGTCCACGCGGCCCTCGACGTGGGTCACGTCGCCGTCCTCGAAACAGCGCAACACGTGGGCAATGGCGTCCGTCTCGCGGATGTTGGCAAGGAACTGGTTGCCCAACCCTTCACCTTTGGACGCACCTTTGACGAGGCCTGCGATGTCCACGAAGGTCATCCGCGTGGGGATGATGGTTTTGGACTTGGCAATTTCCGCCAGTTTATCAAGACGCGCGTCTGGCACGGCGACCTCGCCCACGTTGGGCTCGATCGTGCAAAAGGGGAAGTTGGCCGCCTGTGCCGCTGCCGTGCGAGTTAGCGCGTTGAAAAGCGTTGATTTGCCCACGTTCGGCAGACCGACGATACCCATTTTGAAACCCATGACGACGTCCTTTTATGCGTTTTCGCCGTGTTAGGGCGTCCGTGCGCGCTGTGCAAGGGTGGCGCAGTGTCGTGGTGCATTGATTTCCGCGCGCGAATTGGGCATTGCAAGGCAAACGCACTCCACAAAGGCCATAACCATGACCCGTATTGACGCCAAATTCGCCGATCTCAAAGCCAAGGGCAAAAAGGCATTTGTGTCCTATGTTATGGCAGGCGATCCGGATTTCGACCGCTCGCTGGAGATTGTGCGCGGGTTGCCGGGAGCGGGCGTCGACATCATCGAGCTGGGCCAGCCCTTTACCGATCCGATGGCAGACGGCCCGACAATCCAGCTGGCCGGGCAGCGCGCACTGGACGGTGGCATGACGCTGAAGCGTACGCTGGCGCTGGCGACCGAGTTCCGCAAGGACGATGATACGACGCCGATTGTGCTGATGGGCTACTACAACCCGATCTATTCCATGGGCGTGCCCGCGTTTCTGACCGCAGCCAAGGCTGCGGGTATAGACGGCTTGATAATCGTGGACCTGCCCCCTGAGGAAGACACAGAGCTGTGCCTCCCTGCGCAAGAGGCCGGGCTGAACTTCATCCGCCTCGCCACGCCCACCACCGACGATCATAGGCTCAAGCGTGTGGCCCAGAACACTTCCGGCTTTGTGTACTACGTCTCGATCACCGGCATCACCGGCGCGGCAGAGGCGGACGCAGGCGATGTCTCCCCCGCCGTGGAGCGCATCCGCGCAGCGACCGGCTTGCCTGTTATCGTGGGCTTTGGTGTAAATACGCCCGAGAAATCGCATGCGATCGCCGAGGTCGCGGACGGTGTCGTGGTCGGCTCCGCCATCGTCAGCCAGATTGCTGCGGGCAAAAGTACGCAAGAGGTACTGGCTTTCGTCAAGGCGTTGGCTGACGGAGCGCATTCAGCCTGACGACAACATCACCACAGGCGCGTCGTCACGCTCTTGCGCCTGCGCCAGATAATCAGGGCCGCTGACTTCGAGTTGCGAGAGGCGTTCGCAGAATGATGGCCTGCCTGCGGCCACAGCGCGCAACTCGCGCAGATCTGTGCTGAGGCGGGCCGCGGACTCCGCGTCGCCGCCGAGCTTTGATTGTATCATATCCAACGGCATTCCACGGGCCAGATCGCTGAGTTTACTTGATTGGGTCTTGGCGCGATTAAGGGCGACGGGTAACTCGTCCAGCCAGATGAGCGTCTTGGACTGCGCGGCTGCACAGGTGGCAATGCCGGCGATCAAGGTGCGCAGCAATTCTTCGTCCAGAACCTCGAGCTTGATGACCACACGCGCGCCGTCCACCAACTCGTTAAAACCCGAGCGCAGGTTCTCCTCCACATCGTCGAGCACCTTGCGCGTCCCCGCCTCGGTCTTGCGAAACGGCGCTTCAGCCAGCTTTTCCATAGTATCGTTAATCTTACGCAAGGCCTTGTGAATATCGGCTTTCTCGAGATGCTCCGTCACGCCTGCGATCTGCCCCTCCATCCGTTCGATGCTGTCATCGACCCGCTTGATCCGCTGCATCAGGATTGCGGTACTGGCCACAGTCACCCCGATTCCGGCAATAGAGGCAACAGAACTCACCAGTCCGAGCGTTTGCAGACCACTGACCATGTCGGTCAGCGATGTGAGTTTTCCCTTTATCTGCTCGTTCTGAACGAGGGTTCCGAGACCCGTCAGCAGATTGATCGGACTGGTCCCCGATTGGACAACCTGCCCAACCCCCGAGACTGCGTTCCCCAGCACATGATCGAAAAGACCCGTTTGCTGCAAATGTCCGACGATCTTGCCGCTAGAGACGTCCTTTAGCACGGCACCGTAGCGAACGATTTCTCCCGCATCGACTTTCGATAAATACTGAAGAGGTATCTCGAAGGGGATCGGGCCATAGCTCATGATAAATTTTCCAGTCGTTGGTCACAGATTGCATCTATTTGGGAAAGGTATTGCGGGCAAATGCCAGGGGACTTTGCATCCGGCTTCGCACCGAACACGGCGTTATCTATCTGGGCCGTCAGGCCGCTAATGTATTTTGCCCGCAAGCTGTCGACGGACCACTGCAGAAGTGTTGGTGAGAAGTAGCCAAGGGTCAGTGCTCCTGCCCCAAAGGCGGCAAAAAGCGGCCAAGACATCGTTGTCACGGGGATGAAAACCAGCATCGTACCCGTTGTCGTGGCAAAAGACGCGCTCGCGGCTGCCAGCCCCAACGCACCCACTGCCGCCGCACCCGAGGCGACAATGGGCAGGCTGTCCAGAAGCGTAAAGCCCTCGTCCTCCAGTTGCCGCTCGGTCTGTGCGACCGACTCCGAAAGGTTCTGCTCAACCGTTCTTTGCAGACGCCTGCTCAACATCTCCAGATCACTGAGTATTTGCTGTTTTATGCGGTCATAGGCTTCGGATTTCGGCTTGACCAAATCAAACTTGTCCAAGGCCTGTAACTGCTGATCGACGCGGGCTTTCATGGCGTCAGCCGCTGTACGACACTCTGTACACACACGTGCGCGTTCATCTTCCCACCAGTCGATGACCTCGCTCTTGATCAAATCCGCAGACAGAACACCACCCTTATAATTTTTCAAACATAATAGACTTTCTATTAAAGGGTGTGGAAAGAAACATGACAATACTGAAGTGTATCGCCGCAGTGGAAATGCACCGTTGATCTGGCACGGCCTAATTGGTAAACAAACCTAACCAATCATACCGGAACCCTGCCATGCCCGTGATCACATGCATCGACGACCTCAAGCGTATCCACCGCCGCCGCGTGCCAAAGATGTTTTATGACTACGCCGAAAGCGGCAGTTGGACCGAGCAGACCTTCCGCGAGAACACCTCGGATTTCGACCAGATCCGCCTGCGCCAGCGCGTGGCGGTGGATATGTCGGGGCGCAGTACGGCCACGCAGATGATCGGCCAGGACGTGGCCATGCCCGTGGCCCTCGCCCCCGTTGGCCTCACCGGCATGCAGCACGCAGACGGCGAGGTTAAAGCCGCCCGCGCAGCAGAGGCCTTCGGCGTGCCCTTCACCCTCTCGACCATGTCCATCAACTCGATCGAGGATGTGGCGCAGGCCACTAACAAACCCTTCTGGTTCCAGCTCTACACCATGCGTGATCAGGACTACGTCAGCCGTCTGATTGAACGCGCCCGCGCAGCCAAATGCTCGGCGCTGGTGATCACACTGGACCTGCAAATTCTGGGCCAGCGGCACAAAGACCTGAAAAACGGCCTCTCTGCCCCACCGAAACTGACCCCTGCAACCATCGCCAACCTGATGACCAAATGGCGCTGGGGCATCGAGATGCTGCAAACCAAGAACCGCAGCTTCGGCAACATCGTAGGCCACGTGCAGGGCGTGTCGGACACGGCAAACCTCGGCGCATGGACTGCCGAACAGTTCGACCCGACACTTGACTGGAACAAGATCGCCAAGATCAAGGAGCAATGGGGCGGCAAGGTGATCCTCAAAGGCATCCTCGACGCGGAAGACGCCAAAATGGCGATGGCCGTCGGCGCCGATGCAATCATCGTCAGCAACCACGGCGGGCGCCAACTCGATGGCGCACTCAGCTCGATCCGCGTACTGCCCTCGATCCTTGATGCAGTGGGCGATCAGGTGGATGTGCATCTCGACAGTGGCATCCGCTCCGGCCAGGACGTTCTCAAGGCGATGGCGATGGGTGCCAAAGGCACATACATCGGGCGCGCGTTCATCTATGGGCTCGGTGCGATGGGTCAGGCCGGCGTCACCCGCGCGCTAGAGGTCATCCACAAGGAACTCGACACCACAATGGCCCTGTGCGGCGAAACGAAGGTAACGGATCTCGGTCGCCACAACCTTCTGGTACCAAAGAACTTCGAGGGCGACTGGCAGGACTGATGCTGGTCTTTTCGGCGCAGAACCTCGTGCTCTTCTCGGTGCCCAAAACCGGCTCGACAGCCATGGAGGTGGCGCTAAAGCCTTGGGCGGATATCGCGTTCTACAAGCAGCGCAAACACACACCGGTCAGCCGCTACCAGCGCAAGATCGCCCCCTTCTTGCGCGCGGCCTACGCGCTGGAACCTGAAACGATGGCCGTCATCCGCGCCCCGCTCGAGCATCTGCGCAGCTGGTACCGTTACCGCGCCACAACACTCGACGTAGATTTCGACGGCTTTGTGCGGGCCGTGCTCTCTCCCACCCCACCAGACTGGGCGCGCATAGGCTCCCAACTTAACTTCCTGACCGACGGCCAAGGCACCCTCGGCATCACTCACCTCTTCGCGTACGAAGCACAGCCGATACTGCGTCAGTGGCTCAGCACCCGCATGGGCGCGGAAATCACGTTCAAACCCCAAAACGTTTCTCCCCCCGCGCCTACGCCCATCTCAAGCGCCACCAACGCCGCCTTCATTGATGCCTACGCCGAGGAAATCGCCCTCCACGCACATGTCACTGCTGCAAACGGCCATCTCGACTCCCGTCCCTGATCCCTCATTTCTTTTGGCCTTAAATATCCCGGGGGAATTGGCCCGTCAGGGCCAAGGGGGCGGCGCCCCTTTCAACACCCCTATTTCACAATGCCCCCTCTCAATTACCCCTTTCCCCGCGCTCCTTTCCGGTCTATACGCGCGACTTCATGCGGGGATACAGCCTTGGAGGATTCCCGCCCTTTACACATTGGAGACTTATTATGGCCGGAGAGATCCCAGATCTTGAAGTTCAGGAACGCACGGGGACAGGCAAGGGCGCCGCTCGTCAGGCACGCCGCAACGGCTTGGTGCCTGGTATCGTTTTTGGTGGTGACGCAGACCCGCTGCCGATCCAACTCGATTTCAACAAACTGCTGACCATGCTGCGCAAGGGCCGTTTCAAAGCGACTTTGTTCAACTTGAAAGTCGAAGGCCACGACGACGTTCGCGTCATCTGCCGCGACGTCCAGCGCCACGTTGTCAAAGACCTGCCGACGCACGTCGACTTCATGCGCCTCAAGCGGACAACCAAGATCAACCTCTTCATCAACGTCGAAGTGACCGGCGAAGAGGACTGTCCCGGCCTGCGCAAGGGCGGTACGCTGAACCTTGTCCGTCCCGAAGTAGAGCTGGTTGTTACGGCATCCGACATCCCTGAAAGCATCGAGATCGACATCTCCGCGCTGCAAATTGGCGACAACCTGACCATTTCAGACGTCAAACTGCCCGCAGGCGCTAAGCCGGTCATCGACCGTGACTTCGTGATCGCACAGGTTTCTGCTCCATCCGCACTGGTATCCGCTGGTGGCGAGGACGACGACGTAGACGCCGATGACGTACCGGCAACAGAAATGGGCGACGAATAAGCCTCTAGCCTCTGTTACAAGACATAAGCGGGGTCGCCTTCGGGCGGCCCCGTTTTGCGTTATACCAGGACGGATAATAACCGCAGCCTGCTGGACCCCTCGCCACACGCCCCATATGATGCGGACAAACCAGTAGGGAAGTACTATGAAACTGATCGTAGGCCTTGGAAATCCGGGCGCCAAATATGCCCGCAACCGCCACAACATCGGCTTTATGGCAGTCGAGCGGATGGCAGCCGATCACGGCTTTCCCGCATGGAAGGGCAAGCATCAGGGCAGCGTGACCGAGGGCCGTTTCGGCAGCACCCGCGCCGTGTTGCTGCGCCCCGAGACATTTATGAACAAATCGGGCGACAGCGTCGCCGCCGCCATGCACTTCTACAAGCTGGAGCCGGAAGATGTGATCGTGCTGCATGACGAGCTGGACCTTGCACCGGGCAAGGTCAAGTACAAATTCGGCGGCGGGCATGCTGGGCACAACGGGTTGCGTTCGATCCACAGCCATCTGGGACCGGAATACGGGCGCGTGCGGCTGGGCATCGGACATCCGGGTCACAAGGACCGCGTCGCGGGCTATGTGCTGCATGATTTCGCCAAGGTGGACGCCGACTGGCTCGACGATGTGCTGCGCGGCCTGAGCGATGGAGCGCCCTATCTGGCGGAGGGCGACAGCGCCAAATTCATGAACGCCGTCAGCTTGCGCACAGCCCCTGCCCGCCCTTCGACCGGCACCAAGGGGCCAAAACCTCCAGCTGCCGCCCCAGTTGAAGAATCGCCACAAGAGAATGAAGCCCGCAACCCGCTGCAAAAGCTCATGGACCGGTTCAAGTGAGCATACTTGACGCATTGCGCCATCAGGCAGCGGCTTGCGCGACACTCGACAGTCCATTCATGGCGCAACTGCTGACAGTGCTGGCGGACGATTGGCCCGGGGACAGCGCACTGGCAGCCAGGTTCGCAGCCTTCGAGGGCGATATCGGGCCTGCGGGCCATTCCCTGCCGCTGCGCATCGCGGGCGGACTGCATGCGCTGGTATTAACCCGCCGCGATGCGGATCTGGCGGCGGTCTATCCCCCGCATTCCGCAACGGATGCAGCCCTGCGCGATGCCGTGCTGACGGCACTGGACCGCCATACCGCATTCCTGCTGGACTGGTGTGACAGCCCACCCCAGACCAACGAGGTGCGCCGCTCCGCCGTTCTGCTGGCTGGTGCGCATGTGGCTGTGGCGCATTTCAATTTACCACTCCACCTGAGCGAGCTCGGGGCAAGTGGCGGGCTCAATCTGATGTGGGACCATTATGCGCTGGAGCTGGACGGCACGCGTCATGGTGCCGACATGCCTGTGCTGACACTGACGCCCGACTGGACAGGGCCACAGCCCCCGGCGAACACGCCCCGCATCGCCAACCGCGCGGGCGTGGACCTCAACCCGCTTGATCCACAAAATGGCGAGGATCTTCTACGGTTGACGGCCTACCTTTGGGCAGACCAGCCGCATCGGCTGGCGCTGACCCGTGCTGCTGCCTCGGTGATGACGGCGCGAATTGACAAGGGGGATGCGGTGGACTGGCTGGAAGGGCGTTTGCCCGCAGCACCCCAGGGGCAGCTGCATCTGATCCAGCATTCCGTGGCGTGGCAGTATTTTCCCAAAGCAGTTCAGGCACGCGGCAAAGCCCTGATCGAGGCCGCAGGCGCGCGGGCGACACCTGACCGCCCGCTGGCGTGGCTGTCTCTCGAGGGCGACGCTAACGGCGGCAAAGGGGCCGCGATCACGCTTCGACTCTGGCCCGGCGACCTCACGCTGCATCTGGGACGCGCGGATTTCCATGGCCGCTGGGTCGACTGGCGGTATGCGGGCTGAAGTTCCTCTGGCCTGCCTCGCGCGCCCGTGTTTGAGTGGGCCAAATGTCAAAAGGGACAGATAACATGCGCATATTCGGAAAATGGGTCCTCAGGATTTTGGTGATGCTGGTACTGGCCGCTGTTGTGGTAGGCCTTTGGCAACGCGAGCAGATCACCCGCCTCTTGGCGGTCAATTCGCTCTTCTCCGAAGAAAAGATCGTGAACAACTTCTCGCATATGGATGCAGCGTTTCTGACAACGCCGGTGTCGCGGGGCGATGGGCCCACGGCAGAGCTGCTCTATGGCCCCGATGCAGTGCTGCCGCCGCAAGTGGACGCATGGGTAACCGAACGCGATGTGACAGCGCTGGTTGTCCTCAAGGACGGCGCAATCGTTCACGAGAGCTATTACAAGGGAACGCAGCCCGATGACCTGCGAATCTCGTGGTCGGTCGCCAAAAGCTATCTGTCCGCGCTGATCGGAGTTCTGATGGACGAGGGCGCGATTGATTCCATCGACGATCCGGTCACAAAATACGCGCCTGCGCTGACCGGTGGCGCCTATGACGGGGCCACCATCCGCAATGTTCTGAACATGGCCAGCGGCGTAGTCTTTGATGAGGATTACCTCGACAGCAATTCGGACATCAACAAGATGGGGCGCGTGCTGGCCTTGGGCGGTAGCATGGATGATTTCGCCGCTGGCATCAGCGAGACATTCACGCCACCCGGTACGCAGTGGGAGTATGTCTCTATCGACACGCATGTGCTGTCGATGGTGGTGCGGGGTGCTACGGGACGGCCGATTGCGGAGTTGCTGAGCGAGAAGATTATCGCGCCCATGGGGCTGGAGTATACGCCCTACTATCTGACCGACGGCTTCGGCACGGCCTTTGTGCTGGGCGGTCTGAACGTCACCACCCGCGACTATGCGCGGATGGGGCAGATGTTCTTGCAGAATGGCCAATATAACGGGCGGCAGATCGTGCCCGAGGAGTGGGTTGCCGCCTCGACAGTGCCTTCTGCACCGACGGCAGCCGGGGACATCGGCTATGGCTACCAGTGGTGGATCCCGCAGGGTGCTGTGGAGGGCGAGTTCATGGCGCGTGGCATTTACGGGCAATACGTCTACATCAACCGCACGCGCGGCGTGGTGATCGCCACCAACGCCGCCGACCGCAAATTCCGCGAGGACGGTGTGGCCGCGCAGAACGTCGCCATTTTTCGCGCCATCGCAAACAATATCTAAGGAGGACACGACATGGAGCCCGATGAAAGCACAAACGTGGAAGGTGGCGCACTGGCGCTGTGTGGAAGCGATCCGGTCACGGGTTTTTTCCGCGACGGATATTGCAACACCTGTGCGGCAGATCAGGGCAGTCACACGGTTTGTGCGGTGATGACGGCGGAGTTTCTGGCCTACTCCAAATATGTCGGCAACGACCTGTCCGCGCCCAACCCCGCCTACGGCTTTACGGGGCTCAAACCCGGTGATTCGTGGTGCCTGTGCGCAGGGCGCTTCATGCAGGCGGCCGAGGAAGGCTGTGCGCCACGCGTGCATCTGGCCGCAACGCACCTGCGCGCGCTGGAAGTAGTGCCACTCGAGGTGCTGCGCGCCCATGCGCTGGAGGATGGCGCGTGAAACGGGCGCTGTTCGCCTGTTTTATGGCTATGGCGGGTGCGGCATCGGCCGAAGGTATCAGGCCACAGGAGCAGGCGCGGCTGGACGGGTTTGCCCGCACCGCAGGCACCGCGCTGATGGATGCGCTGGCCGGTGGCAGTGCGGAGGACGTGAGCGCGCTGAGCGAGGCGCTGTCAGGCGTCCCGCAGGTCGCCTTTGACCCATCGTTGAGTGGCGATTGGAATTGCCGCACGATGAAGCTGGGCGGGCTGACACGGCTGACGGTCTACACCTCCTTCAAATGTCGCATGGCATTGGACAATACCGGCGTGACGTTTGAGAAGCTGTCAGGCTCGCAGCGCACCTCCGGCCGGATCGAGATGCGCGACGGGCGCGCAGTCTATCTGGGAGTGGGATATGTCGCGAGCGAGGCACCGCAGGCTTACGCCGATCTGGCGCCCGATTTTATCGGCAGCGGCACCATAACCCCTGATGTGGCGGTATTTGAGCGGGTATCGGAGACGCGCGCCCGGCTGCTGTTTCCAGCCCCGGTAAACGAGAGTGATTTCGATATACTGGAGCTGACCCGCTAGGGCCAGCTCCGGTTTGCCTCAGATCAGGATCAAGCGAATTCGCCCATCTCGAAACCCAGCGCGCGGGCGACAGTGAAGATATCCTTGTCGCCGCGCCCACACATGTTCATGACGATCAGGTGATCCTTCGGCAGCGTCGGCGCGATCTTGATCACATGGGCCAGCGCATGGGACGGCTCCAGCGCGGGGATGATCCCCTCCAGCTCGCAGCATTTCTGGAAGGCGGCCAAGGCCTCGACATCGGTGATCGAGACGTATTTGGCGCGGCCGATGTCATGCAGCCATGCGTGCTCGGGTCCAATGCCAGGATAATCAAGACCCGCAGAGATGGAGAACCCCTCCAAGATCTGGCCATCATCGTCCTGCAGCAGATAGGTGCGGTTGCCGTGCAGCACGCCGGGGCGTCCGCCGGTAAGGGAGGCGCAGTGCTCCATCTTGGCGTTCACGCCTTTGCCGCCAGCCTCGACGCCGATGATGTTGACCTCTTTGTCATCAAGGAAGGGATAGAACAGGCCCATTGCGTTGGAGCCGCCACCAATGGCCGCGATCAGTGTGTCCGGCAGACGGCCTTCGGCGCGCTCCATCTGGGTGCGGACTTCCTTGCCGATGATACTTTGAAAATCACGAACCATGGCGGGGTATGGATGCGGGCCTGCAACGGTGCCGATGCAATAGAACGTATCGCGCACGTTGGTGACCCAATCGCGTAGCGCGTCGTTCATCGCGTCCTTGAGCGTGCCACGACCGGAGGTAACGGGGATAATTTCGGCGCCCAGAAGGCGCATGCGGAAAACGTTGGGAGCCTGACGCTCGACATCGTGCGCCCCCATGTAGACCACGCATTTCAGGCCGAATTTGGCACAGACGGTCGCTGTGGCCACGCCGTGCTGGCCCGCGCCTGTCTCCGCGATGATGCGCTTCTTGCCCATGCGGCGGGCAAGGATGATCTGGCCCAACACGTTGTTGATCTTGTGTGCTCCGGTATGGTTCAGCTCGTCGCGCTTCATGTAGATCTTGGCTCCGCCAAGTTCTTCGGTCAGGCGGGAGGCGTGGTAGAGCGGGCTGGGACGGCCGACATAATGCTCCCACAGATCGTCCATCTCGGCCCAGAAGGTCTCGTCGGTCTTGGCCTTTTCGTACTCTTCCTGCAATTCGAGGATCAGCGGCATCAGCGTTTCGGAGACGAAGCGCCCGCCGTAATCACCAAAACGGCCGTTTTCATCGGGGCCGGTCATGAAGCTGTTGAAAAGATCGTTTGCCATAGCGCATGTGCCTCTCGGATAATGTTGTAAACAGCAGTATCGCCCCTGCGCGCAATGGTAAAGCAGCGCTATCAGGCTGACTGTGCGGCCTGTACCAAGGCGCGGATCAGCGCGGGGTCTTTGACGCCCGGCGCGCTCTCTACGCCGGAGGAGACATCGACCTGCCGCGCGCCGGTGCGCTTGATCGCCTCGGCCACGTTGTCGGGCGTCAGACCGCCTGCCAGCATCCACGGCCCACGCCAGACACGGCGCGCAAGCAGCTGCCAATCAAAGGCCAGTCCGTTGCCACCGGGCAGGTCCGCGCCTTTGGGCGGCTTGGCATCGATCAGCAACTGGTCGGCCACGCTGGAGTAGAGGTCAATCTGCGCCAGATCGTCGCGGTCGGCCACGCCGATGGCTTTCATCACAGGCAGACCATAGCGCGCCTTGACCTGCGCTACGCGCTCGGGTGACTCGGACCCGTGTAATTGCAGCATGTCGAGCGGGACCGCCTGTGTCAGCGCATCCAGCATCACATCATCGGCATTGACCGTTAGTGCCACCTTGCAAATGCCCACAGGTACAGCAGCAGCCAGCACAGCCGCATCCGCGACCTCAAGATGGCGGGGCGATTTGGGGAAGAACACAAAGCCCACATAGCGTGCGCCTGCGTCAGCTGCTGCAGCGACGTCTACCGTCGTCCGCAGGCCACAGATTTTCACCGATACGTTCGCAGGCATGATCAGGCTGTTTTGTCCAACAGCGCAATGACTTCGTCTTTGCCTTGATGCTTCTCTGCTTTCAGCTTTTCAATCTCGCGCTGGAGGCGGCGCATTTCGCGGGCTTGTTTGGCCGCTTCCGCACGTTCGCCATACTCGCGAATCCATTCCCAGACAAAGCCGACCAACAGCCCCATCAGGATGCTGCCCAAAATCACGATAAACAGCGGCAACTGAACCGAAGGGTTCATCGCAAACAGACCCGACACTTCAGCCGGGAGCACCTGCAAGGACACAACACCACGGTTTGCCAGAGCAACAGAGATAAGAGCCACCGCAAAGATGGCGATACATAGATAGCGGACGTAGCGCATTAACTTTTCCCGTTTAGCCGATCACGGAGCAATTTCCCCGTTTTGAAAAACGGTACATGTTTCTCTTCGACATTAACAGTCTCACCTGTCCGTGGATTGCGCCCGACCCGCGCATCGCGCTTCTTGACCGAGAACGCGCCGAAGCCGCGCAACTCCACGCGATCACCGCGCGCCATGGCGGTCGTGATCTCGTCGAATATGGTATTCACGATCCGCTCTACATCCCTTTGATACAAATGTGGATTGTCGTCTGCGATCTTCTGGATCAATTCGGACCGGATCATTCTTGTCTCCCCGCATTTTGCGTCATTGTTGTGTTACTATAGGAAGGTTCTCTCTCTCCGAAAAGTGACCTAAGCGACCAATTGCAGCATTTCGTCGCAGCTTTAACGGGAATTACGACCAAATCGGACCTAATTGGGCCAGTTCAGACTGCTCGCCGTTTGCCGCGCCACAAATTTCACGAAATCGCACAACCGATTCGCCGCAACAAAAAGGCCCCACGCATCGCTGCGTGGGGCCTTCATTTTCAAGGTAGGTAGACCGAGGTCTAGCCGGAATTAGTCGTCGGTAGACTTCAGAGCCGCACCGAGGATATCGCCAAGCGATGCACCGGAGTCAGAGGAACCATACTGTTCCACGGCTTCTTTCTCTTCCGCGATTTCACGCGCTTTGATCGAGACGCCCAGACGGTGTGCTTTGGTGTCGACGTTGGTGATGCGGACATCAACCTTGTCGCCAACCGAGAAGCGCTCGGGGCGCTGCTCTGCACGATCACGGGACAGATCGGAGCGGCGGATGAAGGCTTTCATGCCCTCGTATTCCACTTCGATCCCGCCATCCTCGATGGAGGTCACAGCCACGGTCACCACGGAGCCGCGTTTTACGCCGCCCACTGCTTCCGCGAACTTGTCGCCACCGACACCTTTGATCGACAGCGAGATGCGCTCCTTCTCGACGTCGACTTCAGAGACAACGGCCTGAACCATATCGCCCTTGCGGTAGTCCTGAATGGCTTCTTCGCCGCGCTGGTCCCACGACAGATCCGACAGGTGAACCATGCCGTCGATGTCGCCGGGAAGGCCCACGAACAGACCGAATTCGGTGATGTTCTTGACTTCGCCTTCGACTTCCGTGCCCTCGGGGTGTGTTTCAGCGAACACTTCCCATGGGTTGCGCATGGTCTGCTTGAGACCAAGGGAAACGCGACGCTTGGCACCATCGATTTCCAGAACCATGACTTCGACTTCCTGCGAAGTAGACACGATCTTGCCGGGGTGTACGTTCTTCTTGGTCCAGGACATCTCGGAGACGTGAACCAGACCTTCAACACCTGGCTCCAGCTCAACAAAGGCGCCGTAATCGGTGATGTTGGTCACGCGGCCAGTGTGTGTGGACTCCAGTGGGTATTTCGCAGCAACCAGATCCCATGGATCTTCTTGCAACTGCTTCATACCGAGGGAGATACGGTGTGTCTCTTTGTTGATCTTGATCACCTGAACCTTGATGGTCTCGCCGATGGCGAGGATCTCGGATGGGTGGTTCACACGGCGCCATGCCATGTCTGTGACGTGCAGCAGGCCGTCTACGCCGCCAAGGTCCACGAACGCACCGTATTCGGTGATGTTCTTGACCACGCCGTCAACTTCCTGACCTTCGGTGAGGTTGCCGATGACTTCGGCGCGCTGCTCGGCACGGGATTCTTCGAGGATCGCACGACGCGATACAACGATGTTACCACGGCGACGGTCCATTTTCAGAACCTGGAACGGCTGCTTGAGCCCCATCAACGGGCCAGCATCGCGCACGGGGCGCACATCAACCTGCGAGCCGGGAAGGAACGCAACCGCGCCGCCCAGGTCGACAGTAAAGCCGCCTTTGACACGACCGAAGATTGCACCTTCAACACGCTCTTCAGCAGCGTAGGCTTTCTCAAGACGGTCCCATGCTTCTTCACGGCGCGCCATCTCACGGGAGATAACGGCTTCGCCGCGGCTGTTCTCTACCTGACGCAGGAACACTTCGACTTCATCGCCGACTTCAACTTTGGGAGCTTCGCCTGGTTCGGCAAATTCTTTAAGCTCGACGCGGCCTTCCATCTTGTAGCCTACGTCGATAATGGCCTGGCCCGCTTCGATTGCGATCACCTTGCCTTTGACAACAGAACCCTCTTCGGGCGTGTCCATTTCGAAGCTTTCGTTCAAGAGTGCTTCAAACTCGTCCATCATATTCGCCATGTAGCGTATCGTATCCTTTTAAGTGTTTTCTGGCCGCGCGGTTGTCTCCGCCGGTCTTGAATGAGAATTGGACCTCGGTGCGGTGATCCCGGTAACGATAAAGAAAGAGGGCCGGATTAATCCGACCCTGCCTGAGATATCGCGCCCGGTGCGTGTATCCGCCCCTTAGACAATCGCGCGTATAGAACATAACTTCCGCACCCGCAAGAGCGTAGCACACCCTGCGCGGGGCGCCGCCAGCAGTTTGGCCAGAACCTGTGTGAAGATCATGGCGTTTGGACACATGATGGTTGCGCTCATTGTCCTCTCCACGATCTCCTCCCTCGTTCTTGGGGCGCTTTGGGACACGTGTGGCCGATTTCCTGAAAAGTTGAGGGATTTATCGTATCTTTGCTGGCAGCCCGCTGATGAGCCCGCCCGCCTGTGGATGCTACTTGCGACACGTCTCTTGGGTGCGGCTGTTTTCGCCTCGATGAATACGCTGATGGGCCTTGAAAAAGCAGTACCTGCGGCATGGAACTGTTGCTTGCAGTGGTGCTGGACGGGGACGCGCTCGGCATTATGTTGAGCTGTCTACAGCCGTGCTCGCACTGTCTGGCTCGATCTTGCCATCCAACCTGCCGCTGGCGATGCGCGAAAAGGATTACAGCGAAGCACATATTCTGGCGCTCTGGACCGCGACGATCATGCAAAGACCGGCGTCGCCGTACCCTCGGCCTGGCGATTGCCTTAGCGGTCAGCACTCTGGGATAAAGGGCCCTCCAACCTTAATCAGAGAATTTGGCAGGGTCTCAAGGAGCGGTATAGATCTGATCAACAGCAGCCACAGCCGCCGCCACAGCCTCCTCGATCGACAGTCTCGAAGTGTCGATCACCGTCGCCTCCTCCGCCGGACGTAGGGGCGCCTCCACACGCTCCATATCCCGCGCATCGCGCGCCTGGACATCCGCAAGAACCTCTTCATAGGTCTCCGCGTGTCCTTTGCCGGACAACTCGTCAAAGCGGCGGTGCGCTCGGACCTCAGCACTGGCAGTGATAAACAGCTTCACCTGCGCGTCAGGACAAATCACGGTGCCGATGTCGCGCCCATCCAACACCGCGCCACCTGCCCGCGCAGCAAAACTGCGCTGGAAATCCAGCAACGCCGCACGCACCTCGGCGATCACGGCTACTTTGCTGGCCGCCTGCGCCACGTCCGAGGTCCGCAAGCTGTCATCATCCAGATCATCGACCGCCAACACGAGCGCCGCGTCAATCGCGTCAGCACCAGCCAGCACCTTGGCACCAACGGCACGGTAGAGCAGCCCGGTATCCAGATGGGCGAACCCGAAATGACCAGCAACAGCTTTTGATACCGTTCCCTTACCCGCTGCGGCCGGTCCGTCAATGGCCACTGTGAACCCGTTAACCGTCACGGCTGACCTCCGCACCCAGCGATGCCATCAGAGGCTCAAATATCGGGAAAGACGTCGCAATGGGTCCACCGTCATCCACTCTTACCGGCGCATTGGCGGCCATGCCAAGGATCAGGAACGACATCGCAATACGGTGGTCCAAATGGCTCGCGCAGGTCGCTCCGCCCGCTACGTTGCCATGGCCCACACCTGTTACAGTCCACCAATCCTCGCCCTCGTCCACCGTGATCCCATTAGCCCGAAGCCCCTTGGCCATCGCGTCAATCCGGTCGCTCTCCTTGACGCGTAATTCGCGCACACCGCGCATCACGGTCTGCCCCTGCGCGTAAGCCGCCACAACGCTCAACACCGGATATTCGTCGATCATGCTGGCCGCCCGCGCCTGTGGCACCTCGACCCCACGCATGTCGGGCGAATAGCGCGCCCGCAGATCCGCCACAGGTTCGCCTCCCTCGATACGCTCGTTCTCATAGGTCAGATCCGCACCCATCTCTCGCAAAGTGGTAAACAATCCCGCACGCGTTGAATTCAACCCGATGCCGGGCACCAGCACATCCGAGCCGGGTACGATCAAAGCCGCACAGACCGGAAACGCCGCCGAGGATGGATCGCGCGGCACCTCGATATGCTGGGCCTGCAGCTCCGGCTGGCCGGTCAAGGTAATCTCGCGCCCCTCATCAGTCTCGCGCAGCGATATCTCGGCACCAAAGCCTTCCAGCATCCGCTCCGTATGATCGCGCGTCGCTTCCTTCTCGATCACCACAGTCTTCCCGGGCGCATTCAGCCCAGCCAACAAAACAGCAGACTTCACCTGCGCCGACGGCACCGGCACAACGTACCGCACCGGCACAGGCTCCCGCGCGCCCACCAGCGTCATCGGCAAGCGTCCGCCTGAGCGCCCCACTGTCTGACAACCGAACAACGCCAGCGGATCCGTCACCCGCGCCATGGGCCGCCCGTTGAGGCTCGCATCCCCTGAAAATGTCGCCGTCACCGGCTGCGTCGCCATAGCGCCCATAATCAGCCGCACACCAGTGCCGGAATTGCCGCAATCAATCACGTCCGCAGGCTCGGCAAAACCGCCTACACCCACACCGCGCACAGACCAGTTGCCACCGCCATTGTCGGTCACTTCCGCACCAAATGCCCTCATCGCCTTGGCCGTGTCCAGCACATCCTGCCCTTCCAGCAGACCGGCAATCGTCGTCTCTCCAACACACATCGCCCCAAGGATCAGCGCACGGTGCGAGATCGACTTGTCCCCCGGCACATCCGCAGTGCCCCGCAAAGGCCCGCAGGCGGTTGACGTCATTGGAATAGGATCACCGTGGCCCGACATGCGTATGCCCTCAAATTACACTCGCCTGCGTTCTATCCCGCGATCACGCGCAGGTCCATGCATGCCTATTTCTTTTGGCCATAAATATCCCGGGGAGCTTGAGGGGCCGGCCCCTCAAATCCGCCATTACACCCGACGAAACGTCAGATAGTGTGGCGTCCGGTCTTCACGCAGAGCCTTTTGCTCGTACCGTGTAGACAACCAGTCATCCCAAGGCGCGCGCCAGTCTTCAGGCCCCTCGGCGAGCCACTCGAACCCGAACCGCGGCACTTCTTCCAAAGTCTGGCGCACGTAATCCGGAATATCCGTCGCCACACGGAAAATCGCGCCAGGCTTCAGAACGCGGTGCAATGGCACCAGGTGCTCTTCGGTCACAAAACGGCGACGATGGTGGCGGGCCTTGGGCCATGGATCGGGGTAGAGCAAAAACGCCTTCGATATACTCTGCGCAGGCAGCACCTCGAACATGTCACGCACATCACCGGGATACACCTTGACGTTGCTGACACCGGCTCGCCGGATCTTGCCCAACAGCATCGCCACCCCGTTGATATAAGGCTCGCAGCCGATGATCCCGACATCGGGATGGGTTGCGGCCTGATGCACCATATGCTCGCCGCCCCCAAATCCGATCTCCAGCCACGCAGGCTTCCTGTCGAACATCGCGGCAGTGTCCAATGGCGTGCGTTCAGGGTTGGCATCCCAGTCCACAGCGCCTGGTGACAGCGCGTCCAGATCCTCGTCGAGGTAATCCTTCTGGGATTGCTTGAGATTGTGCCCCTTGAGGCGACCATAAAAATTGCGACGGGGTTTGACAGGTGTGTTCATGCCCGCGCACTTAACGGGGATTATTGGTCGCTGCAATGGGCTGCCGGTGACGGGTCGTTAACTGCCTATCGCGTAGCGTTGAGACAATTCTTACTCCGGCGGAGCTACACAATGATCTATCATAAAAATGGCAACCTCTCGGAGTTCCGGCCGACTGCCGCCGAGACCGAGGGCACGCAGATCGTTATCGCAGATCGTAACAAACTGGCCCGTGCGCGCCTGAAAAAGCTGTGCGGCGCATTGGACTTCACAAACAGCGTGACGGAGGTGGACAGTCTCGTGGCCCTGCGCGCCGCATTGGACCAGAACCATGTCGATCTGGTGTTACTGGGGTCCGGTCTCAACGCAAACGCTGCTCTTGACGATGCGCATGTGGTCCGCGCCGGCCACCCGCTGCCTGCACCAGCGATTGTCAAGGTGACAGACACCGAACGCCCGGAGGACGAAATGCACCCGACGGAACGGGGGGTTAGCGCCTGTCTGGCATTGCAGGATCTGTCACTTGATTCGCTGCAAGACACCGCACGCACCGCGTTGCACATATCCCGCCAGACACCGGACCGGCACCGTGTGCCGGATTTTGACCGCAAAGCACGCAGGACACGGGATCTCAAACCCATCGTTGGACGCATCGTGCAGCAGGTCCGCAGGTTGCAAGAAATGGACTGTATGGACCCGCTGGATACGATCGACCGGCTCAAACAGATCGAAGGATCGCTAAAAAGGCTGTGGGCCTTTATGGAAATCCTCGACGACAGCACAGACCCCAACGAAGCTGCCGCGCCCACCGTCCCCGCCGTTCGCGGTCAACAGTCGTTGCTTGCCGCCAGCATCAATGCCCGCGTCCCCTCAGAGCGCCCTGCCGCCAAAATGGTCAAACCGCCATCGGTTTTTCGCCGCCGACCGGACTAGGGTCAGGCAGCGGGTCGCCCCCGTCCGGCACGGCGACGCAGCCCAAGCCCCGCCAGTATCAACACCAGCAGACATGCCGTCGGCACATCGCCCGTCCGGCTATAGAGCGTCGGTGCCAGCGGCAGCGGCAGCGCCGCGTCCAGATACCCCGCCTGCCCCATGCCGATACTCTCCAGAATACGCCCGCGCGGATCAATCATCGCGGAGATGCCGGTATTGGCTGCACGGGCTACCGGAAGTCCTTGTTCGATTGCGCGCATGCGGGCCTGCGCCAGGTGCTGCTGCGGCCCCGCATCTGTGCCGAACCACGCATCATTGGTGGCGTGAATGATGAAATCGGGGCGGGAGGGTGCTGCGTTGACGTCATGGGCAAACACAGCCTCGTAGCAGATCAGCGGCAGCGCACGACCAATCCGTCCGAGGTCGATCAGCTCCGCACCGGGGCCGCTGCTGAAGCCCGCGCCATGCTGCGGCGCCATGCCGTAGATACCGAAGCGTGCGGCGAAATCGCCCAGGGGAACATACTCGCCGAAGGGGACCAAATGATGTTTATCATAGATCTGGCTGACCTGACCCTGCGGCCCCAATACAGCCAACGAATTAAAGTACCGCTCGCCCTCGCTGCGCTGCGCACCGAGGATGACCGGTACGCCTTTGGCGACGGCGCTGATCTCCTCCAGAATGACCGCGCTGCGGTTCAGCGACCAAGGAATTGCCGTTTCGGGCCAGATAATGGCATCGGGCGCGGGGCGACCTTCGGCGGGGGGAGCATCAGTGAAATCCAACTGTCGGGTATAGAAAATGCCGATCTTCTCGGGGTCCCATTTCTCCGCTTGCGGCGCGTTGGGCTGGATCAGCCTCAACACCGTATCAGACAGCGCGGATGGCGCGGCCAACGGGGGGGTGAGCACAGCAAATCCCACGGGCAGCAGAGCCGTAACGCGCAGCGACCACCCTTTCCTCCACGTAGAGGCAAGGGTTGCCGCAGCGGTCAACACCAGCAGTGTCAGACCATGCGGACCGATCCACGCCAGCAGTTGGCCGGGCAGCGTGTCCACCATCGCCTGCGCAGGACTCGCCCACGGGAAACCGGTGAAGATATAGGCGCGCAATAACTCGACCGTTGCCCAGCAGGGCACCAGTACCCAGAGACCTGTCGACAGCCGCCGCGCAAACCAGAAGGCAATGGCCCAAAACAGCCCGCCACCAGCAGCCATCAGCACAACAGCGAAGGGCGCCATCCAACCATGGCGCGCGGCATCGACAAGAAACGGCGATATAATCCAGTGCAGCGCCAACGCGAAGTAACCAAAACCAAAGGCAAATCCGCAAAGAGCCGCCGCACGGGGCGACTGCGCACCGACAAACAGCACCATCACAGCGGCCATCGCCAGAACCATCACCAGTGGCAGGTCATAAGGCGCCTGCCCCAAGGCCGCGGCAACACCCAGCGCCGCCGGCAGCAGCCAGCGCTTCCAGCGTTGCGTCATCATGCAGGCGTGGTGTTCATCCGCACGCGCAGACGTTTGATCCGGCGCGGGTCCGCGTCCATGATTTCAAACTCGGGGCCATCGGGATGCACCACAACCTCGCCGCGCGCGGGCACGCGACCAGACAGCATAACGACCAAGCCACCCAGCGTGTCGATCTCTTCCTCGTCAACGTCGTCGTGATCTGTCAGCGACAGGCCAACCTCGTTCTCGAAATCCGCCAGCGGGGTCTTTGCCAGCGCCAGATACTGGCCCGGTTTCTCTTCCGAGAAATACTCGCCCTCTTCGACGTCGTGTTCGTCCTCGATCTGGCCGATGACCTGTTCGATCAGATCCTCGATGGTTACCAGGCCATCAACACCGCCGTATTCGTCAATCACCAGCGCCATATGCCGCCGCTCGGCCTGCATCTTGGTCAGCAGCACACCGATGGTCATGGACGGCGGCACATAGACCAGCGGCCGGAGCATCGCCCTGAAGTCAAAGTCCTTGGGCTTGCCGTTGAAGCCGAATTGCAGCGCCAGATCCTTGAGGTGAGCCAGCCCGATGGGCGTATCGAGCGTGCCGTCAAAGACTGGCAACCGCGTCATGCCGCTTTCCTTAAACACTTCGACCAACTCGTCCATGGTGGAGGTCACGTTGACCGCGACGATATCCGCCTTGGGGATCATCACATCATCCACACGCATGCGCCGCAGATTGCCCATGCCGGTTGTCCCCCGATCACTGCTGTGGGCAGTGGTCATGTCTTGCTCGTCATGGTCGGAAGGACTCAGTGCACCGATTACGCGGCTGAAAAAACCGCTGCGCGCGGCCTCTGGCGTGTTGTCGTCTTCGATGGGGTGAAATTCCTGCGCGCTCTGCGCAGCGTTAGATGGTCCGTCGGTGTCGCCCATTGGGTCCTGTCTTTGGAAGTGGCGGCCTACGGCGCGCCTGTGGAACTAATACCGGCACTATATGGGTTATCCAGACCGAGAATACCAAGAATTTCGACTTCGAGGCCCTCCATAAGCGCCGCATCGCCATCTGTCTCGTGGTCGTAGCCCAATAAATGCAACACTCCATGCACAATCAAGTGGGTCAGATGGTCTTCGAACGGCTTTCCTGATTCGCTCGCTTCGCGCGCGCAGGTGTCATGGCTGAGCGCGATATCCCCCAACTCGACCATGCCGTCAAAGCCCTGTTCGGGCGGCGGAGGCGCAATACCTTCAGCGGGCGGCGCCAGCGGTTGGGCAGGCCAGCTGAGCACATTCGTAGGCTGGGGTTTACTGCGAAACTCCGCATTGAGCGTGGCGATGCGCGCGTCGTCGCAGGCCAGCAAAGTGATTTCGCACTCGTCAGGCTCCAGCGTCCGGTGGCCCAGCGCTGCGCAAACCGCGCGGGTGGCGAGCGCGGTAAATGCGGCCTCGTCCCACGCGGGTGCCTCTATCACGATATCCAGCGTTTCCATGGATCAGACGTCGCGGTTCAGGGCGCGCTCGGCCTCTGCCTCATAGGCCTCGATAATGGCAGCGACCAGCGGGTGACGCACAACGTCCTTGGAGGTGAAGTAGTTGAAGCTGATCTTTGGGATGGATTTCAGCAACCGCTCCGCATCCGCCAATCCCGATGCCTGTCCGCGCGGCAGGTCAATTTGTGTGCGGTCGCCGGTGATCACCATGCGCGAGCCCTTGCCCAGACGGGTCAGGAACATTTTCATTTGCATGGTGGTAGCGTTCTGCGCCTCATCCAGCACGACAAAAGCGTTGGACAGGGTGCGACCGCGCATGAACGCGAGCGGCGCGATCTCGATTGCCTTTTCCTCGCGCAGTTTTGCCAACTGCTTTCCCGGCAGGAAATCATTCAGCGCATCATAGAGCGGCTGCATGTAAGGGTCGATCTTTTCGTCCTGCGTTCCGGGCAGAAAGCCCAGACGCTCGCCCGCTTCCACGGCAGGTCGGCTCAGGATAATCTTGTCTACCTTGCCGGAGATGAACATCGAGACGCCCACCGCCACGGCCAGATAGGTCTTACCCGTACCCGCAGGGCCAATGCCAAAGGCCATCTCATTTTCGAACAAGGCCTCAACGTAGGCTTTTTGCGCCTCGGTGCGCGGCTCGACCCGCTTTTTGCGGGTCTGGATCTCGATCCCCTGTTTGATCGGCATCTCGATCTGGTCGCCATCGCGGACGCCGGTGCCGACGTCGGAATTCCCCATCCGCACAATCATATCCACATCCGCAGGCTCCACTCCGCGCCCACCTTCCAGCCGCGCGTAGAGGGATTGCAATACTTGCGCCGCACGCTCGGTCGACAGGGGCTCGCCCAGCAGAGTCAGGAAATTACCGCGTCGGACGATCTGGACGTCCAATGCATTCTCGATGGAGGCCAGATGCTGGTCGTAGGGACCGCAGAGATCAATCAGCAGACGGTTGTCGGAAAACTCAAGCACTGGACCCGGAGGACCGGTGACAGGTGCAGGCAGATCGGATGTGGGCAAAAGCGGGTCCTTTCAAGAACTAGACTTCGTCAGATAGGGCGGCGCGGCAGGCATTACCAGTGGCAGAAAGCAAAAAGGGCCGCAGTGCAAAACACTCCGGCCCGTTTCGTGTTGTTTTGACTGTTTCAAGATCAGATCGGATCGCCGATGATGCTGGTCGCGCCGTTTTTGAAATCGCCCACAGTCTGTGTGGGTGCAGCAACACCGGAGCACACGGGCTTGCCGAATTTATCCAGACGTGCAGAGAGGTAGCCCTCAACACCGTCGTCGATGATCCAGTGGTCACACCCGTTCGGGTCCACCCAGATGCCTGCCTGAAGCTGGCTCAGGTGTTTCTTGTCGATCCCGCGGTCAAAGGACTTGTCCGGGCCAGTTTCGCAGGCCGAAACGGCTGTGGCCAAACCAACAAGCGCAGCGATTTTAATGATGTTCATGTGCTTGTTCCCTCAGCGAATACAGATGATTTCGACGCGGCGGTTCTTGGCCATGCCGGCGGCCGAGCCGTTAGACGCCGCTGGCATCCGCTCGCCGTAGCCGCGCACGTCCGCGATGCGTACACCGGTGGATTGTGCCACGCGGGCTACGGCCTGCGCACGGTTCATGGACAGGCGCATGTTGTATTCGTCCGATGCGCGGCTGTCAGTGTGGCCGGTGATGATATAGCTGACTGCGCCTGTAGACGCGAAGAAGTCACGAAGTCGCGCCTCGCCTCCGTGCGAAATGCGCGCGCTGTCTGTGGCAAAGAACTGGTCGCTTTGCATCACACCGCAGACGTTACCCCGGCGGCAGACCGGAATACCCTGACGGTTTGTGTGCGGGCTCATGTAGCCCTCGGCACCGTCGTCCATGACCCAGTGCTCGCACCCGTCGGGATCAACCCAGATTGTTGGAATATATTGCCCGCGATCGCGGCCGGATTGGCTTTTTGTCTGTGCATTAACCGCAGCGCCCTGAAAAGCAAGTGCTGCAACCATGGCAGCACCCGCAACCAAGCGAACGGTTTTGAAAAGTGTGTTTGCCACAGCTTCTCTCCTATCTTGTTCCCCCGAGGGAATCGCGTAGGCGGCAGTGCCTCTACAATTAACCCTCACATTCCTGTAGGTTAGGCAAAACTTTTCGCCGTGGAAAGCACTATGTGGCAGATATTGTGTGGTTCAGGTCCAATTTCACTATTTAAGGGGCTATTATGTGACATCTATGCTGACTTGAACGTGATGAAGCATTGCCCCTCCCCGCTCGAAGAATCAACAAGTTGGCGCGTGTCCGGTCTAGCCCTGTTCGGCAGTCAGTGAGTTGGTCATCGCGCGGGTGATCCGCACGGGGACAACTTCGCCGATCTGCGCGGTCGAGTTATTGATATGGACCGAGTGGAGATACTCGGACTTGCCTAGCATCTGACCCGCCTCGCGGCCTGCTTTTTCCACCAGCACGCTCACGTCGCGCCCGACCATGCTCTCCTGGATGGCACGCTGCTGGCGTGTGATCAGCGCTTGCAAGCGTTGCAAACGCTCGTCCGCCTCGGCCGCGTCCACTTGCGGGCGCGCAGCTGCAGGCGTGCCGGGACGGGTAGAGTATTTGAAGCTATAGGCGTAGCCGTAGTTGACCTCTTCGACCAGATCCATGGTGGCTTGAAAATCGGCCTCGGTCTCTTCGGGAAAGCCCACGATGAAATCGCCCGACATCATGATGTCGGGACGCACCTCGCGGATGCGCTCGATCAGGCGCAGATAGCTTTCAGCCGTGTGGCTCCGGTTCATCCGTTTCAGGATACGGTCCGAGCCGGACTGCACGGGCAGGTGCAGGTAGGGCATCAGCTTGGGTGTGTCCGCGTGGGCCGCGATCAGGTCATCATCCATATCGTTGGGATGGCTGGTAGTGTAGCGGATGCGCTCCAGCCCGTCGATCTGCCCCAGTGCACGGATCAGTTGCGCCAGCGTCATGCCGCCGTGGTAGGCGTTGACGTTCTGGCCCAGCAGCGTGACCTCACGCACACCGCGCGCGACCAATTCTTCCGCCTCGCGCAACACGCGATCGGCCGGGCGGGACACCTCGGCGCCGCGGGTATAGGGCACAACGCAGAAGGCGCAGAATTTGTCGCAACCCTCCTGAACCGTCAGGAAAGCAGCAGGCGCGCGGCGCACATCGGTGCGGCCCTTGAGGTGGGCAAATTTGTCCTCTTCGGGGAAATCCGTGTCGAGCGCGGTCAGCCCCTCGCGCACACGCGCCTCCATCTGCGGCAAGCGGTGATAGGACTGCGGCCCCACCACAAGATCCACCGCAGGCTGGCGGCGCATGATCTCGGCACCCTCGGCCTGCGCCACACACCCCGTCACGCCGATCTTGAGGTTCGGGTTCAGCTCTTTCAAGGGCTTCATCCGGCCGAGTTCCGAGTACACCTTTTCCGCCGCCTTTTCGCGGATGTGGCAGGTGTTCAGCAGGATCATATCCGCGTCCTCGGCGGTATCGGTCTGCACATAGCCCTCAAGGCTTTCTGCCATCCTTTCACTGTCATAGACGTTCATCTGACAGCCGTAGGTCTTGATAAAGAGCTTTTTCGGAGTGTCTGTTTTCGTGTCTGACATGGGATACGCCCTGTGGTTACCGGATAGGTCTGGGATGCCGCGCGGCCTAACAGCCTGCGTCGCATCTTGCAATGCACGGCGATTTAACCGATTCTACGGCAAAACCCAATGATCGCCGTCATACCGGAACCCGCATGCACCACAGCTCGCTCGACCAATTTCTCGCAACGCACCGCAGCACCCTTGCCAAAGGACCCATCGCGATTGTGCTGGTCGAAGATGACGTTGAGGTCGACACAACCCTGCGCCACCATTTGCAGATGGGGTTCAAACACGTGCTGGCGCTGATGCCTGGCGTGTTCGACCTGCCGCGCGACTTGCAAGAGACCGTACACCGCATCGATTACGATATGTCAAAGCAGGGCGCGGCAGAAGCCGCCGTCAACGCGATCATTGACGCAGCACCGCTGCAATGGATCTACTACTGCTACAACGCCGAATACCTGTTCTTCCCTTTCTGCGAGACCCGCAGCATCATCGAAATGCTCACTTTCCACACCGAAGAGCGGCGTAGCGCAATGCTTACCTATATTATCGACCTCTATGCCGATGATCTGGACGCCTACCCGGACGCTGTGTCGCTGGAGCGCGCGCATCTGGACCGGTCGGGCTATTATGCGCTGGCGCGTCCTGACACAGAAGATCATGGCCACCCCAAGGAGCGGCAGCTGGATTTCTTCGGCGGCTTGCGCTGGCGCTATGAGGAACACGTGCCCGCCGCCCGCCGAAAGATCGACCGCATCGCCATTTTCCGCGCCGCCCCCGGCTTGCGTTTGCGCGACGATCACACCTTCTCGGATGAGGAGTACAATACCTACGCCTGTCCCTGGCATCATAACATCACCGCCACAGTTTGCTCGTTCCGCACAGCCAAGGCGCTCAAGGCCAATCCGGGCAGCCGCTATGATATCCATACGTTCAAATGGCATAACTCCGCTCCGTTCGAATGGCACTCGCGGCAGTTGCTGGATCTGGGACTGATGGAGCCGGGGCAGTGGTTCTGATCACTAGGCTTGTGACTGTGTGACCTACGGGCACACTTACCGCAGCTGACAGCCTATCGGTCCTCAACAGGTTCTTTATGACCTGTTGCAGCCGCCTCGGCGTAGCAATCGATTTCATAATTGGTGCTATTCGGCAGGCCGTGCTGACGGATGCCCTAGTTCGATCCCGGCCTGTTCACCTTGACCCGGCTCTGCGGCATTCGGTTGATCACAGGAGTGATCTGCCGCTTATCTGCCAATACACCCGAATGATCCAGCGCCTGCGCTTCGGCGCTATCCTGCGGAGAGCCGGGAGGCTGCATCGCGTCGGCCTGCGGACCCGTGACTGAGCCGCTCTGGTCTGCGGTCCTGCCCAGCACCACCAACGCCAAATCCGTGACAACTTCGCGCAACTGCGGCTCAACCCGCAGCGCCACGACAAAACAGGCGGTCAGGCAAAATCCGATGATCCGCCCCATGATCCGCGCGGACCGTGCCCGTGCGCGCCGGTTGATCAGGCGCTCCTCGCGATATGTGTCTGCAAAGCTCATGCGCACCTGTTAACCCACAATCGCGGCCATATTTTGACACTCTGCCAAAAAACCGCGTGCAGCTTGCCCGCGCAACGCCTAAACCCCATTACATGACTGATCCCCAAACCTTCGAGATTTTTCTGGCGACCGTTCCGGGTCTGGAACAGGTCCTGTGCGACGAAGCGCTGGAGCGCGGTTTTGCCGGTGCAGTGGCCGTACCCGGAGGCGTGACGTTCGAGGGCGGCTGGCCAGACGTCTGGCGCGCCAATCTTGTGCTGCGCGGGGCCACGCGCGTGCTGGCGCGCATCGGTGGCTTCATGGCCTTCCATCTGGCGCAGCTGGACAAGCGCAGCCGCAAGTTTCCCTTCGGCGCGCTCTTGCGCACCGATGTCCCCCTGCGGGTTCAGGTCACGACCAAGGCATCGAAAATATATCATGCGGGTGCTGCTACCCAGCGGATCGAGACCGCGCTGACCGACACCCACGGCATGACCCTCTCGCCCGAGGCTACGCTCGTTCTCAAGGTCCGCATCGACGACAACAACGTGCTCTTCAGTCTCGATACCTCCGGCGAAAGCCTGCACAAACGCGGCCACAAAGAAGCCGTGGGCAAAGCGCCCATGCGCGAGACGCTGGCAGCCCTCATGCTGCGACAGGCGGGCTATACAGGGAATGAACCGGTCGTGGACCCAATGTGCGGATCGGGCACATTCGTGATAGAGGCTGCGGAAATCGCCGCAGGCCTGCTACCTGGTCGAACCCGCAGTTTCGCGTTCCAAGACCTCGCAAATTATGACCCAGCAGCGTTCGAGGCGATGAAATCTACCGCCGTCAACACGCCTCCTGCGCAGTTCTACGGATCCGACCGCGACGCAGGTGCCTGCCGCATGGCGACAGCCAATGCCGAGCGCGCAGGCGTCGCAGCGTTCACAACCTTCGCCAACCACGCCGCAGGCGAGCTGACGCCGCCCGAAGGCCCCAAGGGCCTCGTCATCGTCAACCCACCCTATGGTGCGCGCATCGGCAACAAGAAGCTTCTATATCCGCTCTACGGCACACTGGGGCAAACCCTGCTCACACGCTTCAAAGGCTGGCGCGTGGCGCTTGTCACCTCCGAGCCCCCCCTTGCCAAGGCAACGGGCCTACCGTGGAAGCCCCAAGGCCCCGCCATCCCGCATGGCGGCATGAAGGTCTGGCTCTGGCAGACACCGCCCCTAAGATAAAAAAAGGACACGACCTATGACCAATATCACGCTCGCAAACCTGACCATCGGGAACGATCTGCCCTTTACCCTGATCGGTGGCATGAACGTACTGGAAAGCCGCGATCTGGCGATGCAGGTGGCCGAAGCCTATGTGGAAGTCACCACCAAGCTGGGCATCCCCTATGTGTTCAAAGCGTCGTTCGACAAAGCCAACCGCTCCTCCATCCACAGCTACCGTGGCCCCGGAATGGACGAAGGCCTAAGAATCTTTCAGGAGATCAAGCAAACCTTCAACGTTCCAGTCATCACCGACATCCACACGGAGGCCCAATGCGCCCCGGTAGCCGAAGTCTGCGACATCCTGCAAGTCCCCGCCTTCCTCGCCCGCCAGACCGACCTGATCGCCGCCGTCGCGGCCACAGGCGCAGTGATCAACGTCAAGAAACCACAGTTCATCAGCCCCCCGCAGATGAAAAACATCATCGAGAAACTGCGCGAGTGTGGAAACGATAAAATCATGCTTTGCGAGCGCGGCGCCTGCTTTGGCTATGACAACCTGGTCGTCGATATGCTGGGCCTGCGCACCATGCGCGACGTATCAAACGACGCCCCCATCATCTTTGACGTCACGCATGCCCTGCAAATGCGCGATCCCGGCGGTGCTGCCTCCGGTGGCCGCCGCGCCCAAGTGGCCGAACTGGGGCGCGCAGGCTTGGGCGTTGGCCTCGCAGGCCTCTTTCTCGAGGCGCACCCCAACCCTGACCAAGCCCTGTGCGACGGCCCCAGCGCCCTGCCTCTGGACAAGCTCGAGCCCTTCCTCGCCCAGATGAAAGCCGTCGATGACGTGGTCAAATCATTGCCCCCGCTCGACATCACCTGAGCCCAACCAGCCCATTTCTTTTGGCCATAAATATCCCGGGGAATCCTTGGCCCAAAGGCCAAGGATGGGGCAGAGCCCCTCTTCGCAATCTACTTAAAGGTTCTCCGCCTGAGGCATTCCCAGCACGTGATACCCACCATCGACATGGATGATCTCGCCCGTCGTGCAAGCCCCTGCGTCGGACGCAAGATAAACCGCTGTGCCCCCCACCGCCTCCAGCGTCGCATTGGCACGCAACGGCGCGTTCATATCCGTATGCTTGTAGGTCTTGCGCGCACCACCAATTGCAGCCCCCGCCAGCGTCTTCATTGGGCCTGGCGAGATCGCGTTTACACGGATACCTTCCGGCCCCAGATCATTCGCCAGATAACGCGTCGCACTCTCCAGTGCCGCCTTGGCGACCCCCATCACGTTATAATTCGGTACAACCTTGTTGGAGCCCTGATAGGTTAGCGTCAGCAGCGTACCGCCGTTCTCCACCATCATCGGATGCGCGCGGCGCGCCACCTCGATGAAACTGTAAACCGAAATATCCATCGAGTGCTTGAAGTTCGCACGGCTGGTGTTCAAAAACCGCCCCGTCAACTCGGCTTTATCCGAAAACGCAATCGCATGAACGACAAAATCCAGCGTGTCCCAGCGCGCGCCCAGTTGCGCGAACGCAGCGTCCAGAGACGCATCATCCGTGACATCCACGTCGACCATAAAGTCCGACCCAACGCTCTCCGCCAAAGGCTTCAACCGCGAGCCGAACGCCTCACCCTGATAGGTAAAGGCCAACTCGGCGCCCGCGCCGGCCATCGCCTTTGCGATGCCCCAGGCAATCGACCGCTCGTTCGCGACCCCCATAATCAGTCCGCGCTTACCGCTGAGCAATCCAGTCATGTCCGTGATCCTAACCTTGGTATTTCGAGAGGATCATAGATCCGTTGGTGCCGCCAAATCCGAAGGAATTGGTCATGACGGAATCAAGACCCGCGTTATCTACGCGCTCGAGCGCGATCTCCGCAGGGTCCAGCCGCTCGTCCAGCGTCTGGACGTTGATGGATGGCGTAATGAAGTCATCCTCCAGCATCAGCAGGCAGAAGATCGCCTCCAGCGCGCCTGCGGCCCCTTGGGCATGGCCGGTCATGGATTTGGTCGAACTGACAGGCGGGGTCGTCCCCTGCCCGAACACACGCCGCACTGCCTCGATCTCGCCCACATCGCCCACGGGCGTGGAGGTGCCATGCGCGTTGATGTAGCTCACCTTGCGGCCCTCGGGCAGCGTACCCAGCGCCAGACGCATCGCGCGCTCGCCACCCTCGCCGGAGGGCGCGACCATATCGTGACCATCGGATGTCGCGGCATAGCCTGTGACCTCGGCATAGATCTTGGCGCCGCGCGCCAGCGCGTGATCCAGATCCTCCAGCACGACCATGCCGCCCCCGCCCGAGATCACGAACCCGTCGCGGTCCTGATCGAACGCGCGCGAGGCCAGTTCCGGCGTGTCATTATACTTGCTGCTCATCGCGCCCATGGCGTCAAACAGACACGACAGCGTCCAGTCCAGCTCCTCGCCGCCGCCCGCAAACATCACGTCCTGCTTGCCCATCATGATCTGCTCCGCCGCGTTGCCGATGCAATGCAGCGAGGTCGAGCAAGCCGAGGTTATGGAATAATTGATGCCCTTGATCTTATAGGCGGTCGAAAGGTTCGCACTCACGGTCGAGGACATACATTTCGGCACCGCAAAAGGCCCGATCCGCTTGGTAGCCCCGGTTTCCTTGACCACTTCATGCGCGGTCAACATGGCTGAGGTCGACGGCCCGCCGGAGCCTGCCACCAGACCCGTGCGCGGATTGCTGATCACATCCTCGGACAGCCCCGCATCCTCGATCGCCTGCCCCATCGCCAGATAGGCATAGGCCGCACCGGGCCCCATGAAACGATAGGTCCGCTTGTCGATCAGCGCGGCAGGATCGATCTTGAGCGTGCCCGCAACGCGGCTTCGAAACCCGTGCTCGGTCATCTCGGGCGAGGCGACAATCCCGCTCGTGCCCGCCTTCAGCGATGCTTTGACCTCAGCGGCGTTATTTCCGATAGATGAGACGATGCCCAACCCTGTGACGACGACGCGGCGCATGTGCAGCACTCCCTTTGTATTCCTCACCCCTTCTTAGGCCAGTGCTGCGCGGGGGTGCAAGCGGGTAGCAAACCGCCGAGCCTGCAAATCGCACGGAACTCTCACTCCATACGGCGTGTTTGTCTTCCAACAGTGAAAGGAAATGGGCCTGACAAAAACTATGTCACTCGCAGGTCTGACGCGCATCAAGGCCGATAAAGGCAACATTCGCATCACAGCCCACAGTCGCCAAAGACGCAAGTACAGGGGCAACCGAACGAGGACATTTCCGAAAGCTAAAACATTGGAATTGCCGTCCTGAAAGCACTGCAATTCAAATGAAAAAAACGGGCTGCTTTGCGTGCAGCCTCCAAACGAAAAGGAATATTAAAATGACCATGAACGTAATTGTCGCCGGTGCAACCGGCAAAACAGGCCGCCAACTGATCGCAGATATCAAGAAGATGGGGGGAAACCCAGTGGCTCTCGTGCGCGAAAGCTCTGACACCAGTGTATTGCCTTCGGGTACGCAGACACGCATCGCCGATCTGACGAACCTCAAGGATGACACATGCGCCGACGCGGATGTCGTCGTCTTTGCAGCAGGTTCGGGAGGAAGCACCGGCGCTGAAATGACAGACAAGGTAGACCGTGACGGCGCAAAGCGCCTGATCGACATCGCTGCAAAATCAGGCGTGAAGCGCTTTGTCATGCTGAGTTCGGTAGGTGCAGACCAGGAAAATCCACAGGGCGACCTTGCCCATTATCTCGAAGCAAAGCACGAAGCGGACGAGCACCTCAAGGCGTCGGGGCTGACCTATTCAATTCTGCGTCCCGTAGCACTCACCGATGATGGTCGATCTGACAACGTCCTGTTGGGGTCAGCAGTGGACAAGGCTGCCAAGGCCAGCCGGGCAGACGTAGCTTATGTTCTGGCAGATGCAGCTGTTAACGGGTCTTATGACGGCAAATCACAGGATATGCAGTCCGCTTGATCAAGAGCCTTAATTAAACCGCTCCGCCCTGATAGTCCGCTCGTTGGCGCGATCATCAGGGCAGGGCGTTCTTTGTATCAACTTTCGGACAAAGCGACCTTCATGTCCTTGACCTCATAGATCACTTCGCCGTCCGCCTCGACGATACCGTCCGCCACGCCCATGGTCAGGCGGCGTGTCTGGATAGCCTTGGTGAAGTCGATCTTGTAGGTCAGCATCTTGCGGTCAGGACGCACCATCCCCTTGAGCTTGACCTCTCCCACGCCCAGCGCATAACCGCGCCCCTGCCAGCCGCGCCAGCCAAGGTTGAACCCCGTCAGCTGCCACAAGCCGTCAAGACCCAGACAACCCGGCATGATTGGATTGCCCGGGAAATGGCACTCGAAGAACCAAAGATCAGGCGTGATGTCGAACTCAGCCACGATATGCCCCTTGCCATGCGCGCCACCATCGGCAGAGACATCCGTGATCCGGTCCATCATCAGCATCGGCGGCGCAGGCAGCTGGGCGTTGCCCGGACCAAACAGCTCGCCGCGCGCACATTTCAGCAGGCCTTCCTTGTCAAAACTTGTGGGAAAATCGGTCATTGCATGCTCCTGCGCGTCAGTGAATTACAGCCAAACTAACACCGCCTTGAACCGGCCCGCAAGAGGCGCCGCACGACGCTTCCTGCGCGACATTTCCGCCCCTTTTACGGCCCCGCCGCCCACAATCCGCTATTTCCAATTGAAAACCTCCCCTGTCTCCCCCTATATTGATGTCAGTTCGAAAAGAGGTCCGTGATGTCTGATACCCAGCTGAAAACCGGAACCAAATGGCTCGCCACGGCGGGACTGCGCCCGACGCGTCAACGCCTGACACTGGCGACGCTGCTGGTAGGCGACGGCAACCACAGACACGTCACCGCCGAAAGCCTGTTCGAGGCTGCCAAGGATGGCCCAGACAAGGTCTCGCTTGCTACTGTATACAATACCCTTCGTGCTTTTTGCGACGCCGGTTTGCTCCAGGAAGTCACTGTCGATGGCGCGCGTAGCTATTTTGATACCAATACCCGCGACCACCCCCATTTCTTCTGGGAGGACGAAGCGCGGCTTACCGATGCCCCCTCGGACCAACTGGTGATCGCGCAACTGCCGACTGCGCCCGAAGGCGCGGAGATTGCCTCGGTAGATGTGGTCATCCGCCTGCGCAAGAAAGCCTGATGCCCCATGCGCTGCTGAGCCGCGACGACATTGACGCCTACCAGCGCGATGGTGTGATCATCATCCGCGGCCTCTTCGCCGGTCACGTCGAAACCCTGCGCGCAGGGATCGAGCGAAACATGGCTGATCCCGGCCCCTACGCCTCCAACAACGACAAAGCAGGCGAGACGGGCCGGTTTTTCGATGATTACTGCAACTGGCAGCGCATTCCCGAATTTGCCGAAGTGATCCGCACCTCTCCCGCTGCCGAGGTCGCCGCCGACCTGATGGGGTCAAACACCGTCCAGCTGTTCCACGACCATGTGCTGGTCAAAGAGCCGGGAACATCCATGGCGACACCATGGCATCAGGACGGCCCCTATTACTTCGTGGAAGGCCAACAAACCGTCAGCTTCTGGTCGCCGCTTGATCCAGTGCGCGAGGCCACGCTGCGCTGCGTCGCAGGCTCGCACCGCTGGGAAAAACCGGTGCTACCCACCCGCTGGGCCAAGAACGAACCCTTCTTTGACCCCGCCCCCTATATGCCCGTGCCGGACCCTGACGTAGAAGCCATGGACATCCGAGAGTGGGATATGGAGCCGGGTGATGCGGTCGCTTTCAACTACGGCACCCTGCACGGTGCGCGCGGCAACACCGCCGCCTTACGCCGCCGCGCATTCTCCTTGCGCCTTCTGGGAGAGGACGCGCGATACACTGCGCGCGCCGGCCCCACCTCGCCCCCCTTTCCGGGCCACGACATGCACCAAGGTCAACGCCTGCGTGAAGAATGGTTCCCTACCCTCTACACCCGCCCCTGAAAGAAAAGGGCTGTCCGCCAAACACGGCAAAGCATTCCTGCTTTGGAGACACAGATCTGATGCCAACCAAGTTTCCGCTTGGTAGGTTCTAGATTTTCAAGACAATTATAGAACAGGGGATGTTGAGAATTGCGGAAGCAAGCGTCCCGCAGGCATACTTTGAAAACAACATCCCCTGATCCAAAAGAATCTGTTCGAATAATTTGTGATGTATTTCCACACGGAAACTTTTACACCAAAGAACCAGAGCCGTATCCGGAAGTTCGAGAAGGCATTCGTACAGTTTGCCAAGATTGAAAAACAGATGACATCTGAAAACTTCCGAGATGGGAGCTGTTGAGACATTCCGGCGCAGCAGGACTGCTGCCGAGTGTGAAAACCGCTCATCGGGGCGGCGTCCATCCTTTCCTGATGGCCAGCTTTCAGTCTGCACAGCTCCCACGATTAATTATAAATTCACCTGTCCAGCATAACGGCGAAACCGAAAAGACAGTGGGGTTTCCAGTGCTTCCCTCAAAATATCCAAAGCGTTTGAAGTCTGCTGGCTTCTATCAAGAGATACATGACGATGAGATAGGAGAGGCGCCCGCTCGTCGCGTGTTTGACACTACACTCCCGCACGTGTCCGCATTTATTGCCGCTTTGTGCAGCAGGATCAGTCCAACCCGCGCGTGCAGGTCGCCGCGGCAGTCACAATGGTCCCTGCTAAATCAATGGTGCAGTGTTTGATCCCGCCATCGTCGTAGCACTACTGAATATCTATCGCGTGTACTACAACTCCTTTGAGAAACGGCGGTATGTTGGGCTTGGGTCGTCGGGTCAGAGCACGACCGAAGTGGCTGAAGGTATTTCTACAGCGCGTGTTGCGGTATCTTCCAGATCTCTGAAAGTTACGAAGCGGCGAACTTCCACATCGGTGATGCGAACCCCGGCCGTGCCGCTAGGTGCCCAAACGTCGAAGACCCAAGAACCTGACCAACACCAGATCTTTTATCGCCCTTGGTTATTCCACGTCACATAGCTTTGGATAAAGTTCGATTTTGGATAATCGACTTTCCGATTCAAAAACCCCCGCGAAATAAATCGCAGGGGCTCTCTATTTTCCAAAAGCTGGAATCGTCATAATCATGGACGGCCCCTATTTCTTTTGGCTAAAAATATCCCGGGGAGTCTGACCCTCAGGGCAGACGGGGCAGCGCCCCTCCCCCGCTCAATTCTCTATGCTGCGTCGATTTTCACCAATTCGATATCGAACTGCAAATCCTTACCCGCAAGCGGATGGTTAGCATCCAGCGTCACCGTCGCCTCGTCCACGTCTATCACGGTCACAGGCATCGCCTGTCCGTCCGGTGTCTGCATCTGCAACTGGATACCCACTTCCAGCGGGATCTCCGCAGGGATGCCCTCGCGCGGGACCGCCTGACGCATTTCGGGGTTTACCTGCCCATAGGCATCGTCCGCGCCAATCTTGACCACCTTCTTGTCGCCCACCTTCATGCCCGGGATCGCCACGTCCAGTCCGGGGATGATCTGGCCCGAGCCGACCTCGAACTGCAAAGGGTCGCGCCCTTCGGAGCTGTCGAAGGTCGTTCCATCCAGCAATGTGCCAGTGTAGTGCAATTGTACGGTGTCGCCTGCCTTAACTTCGGCCATAAGTCGTCTCCAGTTTGTCTTGGGAAAATTTGGGTGGAGGCCGCGTATCTGCGCGGGTGCTCCGAAAGATGCTACATCTTTTCAAGCCCTGCACCAAACCACAACCCCCTTTTCGCCCTTTTCCACCTGCCCGCCCCGTGCAAGGGTACAACCCGACATTCCCAGCCGTGCGGAGCCCCCATGCCCATCACCACTTGCATCTTTGACGCCTACGGCACCCTGTTTGACGTGGCCGCCGCGGCACGGCAGGCCGCAAGCGAGCCTGAATTCATCGCCATCAAGGACGATTGGCCGCAGCTGGCCGAAAATTGGCGACTCAAGCAGTTGCAATACAGCTGGCTGCGCGCAATCACCTCGGCGCATTGCGATTTCTGGCAGGTCACGCAGGACGGGCTGGACTGGGCGCTCGAGAAAGCGGGTCATCACGGCGATGACGCTCTGCGGTCGCGCCTGCTGGCGCTTTATTGGGAGTTGGGCGCCTACCCGGAGGTCCCCGCCATGCTACAGGCGCTCAAGGGCGCGGGGCTGAATACCGCGATCCTTTCCAACGGTTCGCCCGCCATGCTACGCGGCGCGGTGGACAGTGCGGGCATCGGTGGGCTGCTGGATGCACAGCTTTCGGTGGAAAGCGTCGGCATTTTCAAACCCGACGCACGGGTCTATGACATGGTCCGCTCCGAGTTCGGCTGTGCCAAAAAGGAGGTGCTGTTCGTCTCTTCCAACGGTTGGGATGCAGGGGCGGCAACGGGCTACGGCTTTACAACCGCATGGGTCAACCGCGCAGACGATCCTGTGGACCGCCTGCCATGGCGCCCCGCCCATGTCCTGACTGATCTCACAGGCATTCCGGAACTGGCCGGCTTATCAAAAGGAGCAAGCAGCTAATGGCACATTTCACAACCTCCGACGGGCTCAAGCTCTACTACACTGACGAGGGCGAAGGCCTCCCGATCCTCTGCCTTGCGGGCCTCACGCGCACCACGGCGGATTTCGACTATGTCACCCCCCATCTGGCAGGCAACCGCCTGATCAAGCTGGACTACCGCGGGCGCGGACAGTCAGATTTCGACCCGGACTGGAGCCATTACACCCTGCCCGTGGAATGCCGCGACATCATCGAACTGCTCAATCATCTTGAGCTGGACAAAGTCGCCATCCTCGGCACCTCGCGCGGCGGGCTCAACGCGATGGGGCTCGCGCGTGGCGCGAAACAGCGCCTGCTGGGCGTCGCCCTCAATGATGTAGGTCCGGTGATCGACCCTAAAGGAATGGCGCTGATCGCGGATTACATCGGCCGCAATCCCGCCGCCAAAACCTATGAGGAAGCCGCCGCAGCGATGGAGCGGGCGTTCCCCGAATTCACCAATGTGCCCGAAGGCCGCTGGATGGAAGAAGCACGCAAGCATTACACTCAGGGGCCAGACGGCCTTGAGATCACCTATGACAAGCACCTGCGTGATGCGGTGCTGGCGGCCGGCGAGCAGATGATGCCGGACCTCTGGCCGTTCTTTGACGCGATTGAGGGATTGCCGCTGGCGCTGATCTGGGGGCTGAACTCGAACCTGCTGACGGCGGATACTGTGGCGCAAATGCAAAAACGCCGCCCCGATATGATCCTCGCCCGCGTGCCCGACCGCGGCCACATCCCGTTTCTGGACGAGGATGAGGCGGTTGCTGCCCTGCACCAGTGGATCGAGGCAATTAAAAAGGACGGCGCCGCGTCATGAACATCGACATGATCCGCGCCGCCGCCGCGCGGCTGGAGGGCCACGCCCTGCGCACCCCGCTGTTGAACTCGCCCTTTCTGGACGAGATCGCAGGCCGCCGTGTCTGGATCAAGCCCGAGTGTTTGCAGCACACAGGTAGCTTCAAATTCCGCGGCGGCTACAGTGCCCTCAGCGCGCTGGAGCCCGATGTGCGGGCCAGAGGCGTGATCGCTTTTTCGTCCGGCAACCACGCGCAGGGCGTGGCCCTTGCCGCGCGCATGCATGGCACGGCTGCCGTGATCATCATGCCCTCCGACGCGCCCCAGCTGAAAATCGACAACACCCGCGCGCTAGGCGCAGAAGTCGTGCTCTATGACCGCGCAACCGAATCCCGCGACGAGATTGGCGCACGCCTGAGCGAAGAAAGGGGATTGACGCTGGTCAAGCCCTTTGACGAGCCGATGGTGGTTGCAGGCCAAGGCACTGTGGGCCTCGAGATTGCTCAGGGTGCCAGCAAGCTGGGCATCGAGAATGCCGATGTCATCGTCTGCTGCGGCGGCGGTGGCCTGACCTCGGGCATCGCACTGGCGCTTGAGGCTGACGCCCCCACCCTGCGCGTGCGCCCTGCGGAGCCTGAGGGCTTTGACGATGTCGCGCGCTCGCTCGCCTCTGGAAAACTCGAGAGGAATACAGCTCTGTCGGGCAATATCTGTGACGCCATCATCACACCGCAGGCGGGAGATCTGACGTGGCCTATCATGCAGCGCCTGTGCGGACCCGGCCTTGTGATCTCCGAGGATGAGGCCCTGCGCGCGATGGCATTGGCGTTTTTACGGCTCAAGATAGTGGCAGAACCGGGCGGGGCAGCCGCCCTTGCCGCAGCGCTGTTTCGCACTGACCAGATTGAGGGCAGCGACGTGATCGTCACCGTCTCGGGTGGCAACGTGGACCCCGCGATGTTCGCCACTGCCCTAGCAACCCTGTGACCAATTTCAAAGCCATATCAAACTGATAGGGGAGGCATCATGCAGATATTCGATACCGGAGACGTGAGGATCCATTACCGCGTGGACGGGCCCGCTGATGGCGCACCCGTGGTCTTTGCCAATTCGCTGGGCACCGACCTGCGCCTTTGGGATCCGATCCTGCCGCTGCTGCCTGAAGGCCTGCGCATCATCCGCTGGGACAAGCGTGGCCACGGCCTGTCCAGCATCCCCTCCGGCCCCTACAAGATGGGTGCGCTGATCAGCGATTGCGAGCGGCTGCTGGACCATCTGGAGGTGCGCGATTGCGCTTTCGTCGGGCTCAGCATCGGGGGAATGATCGCGCAGGGACTGGCGGTCAAACGGCTGGACCTGATCCGCTCGGTCGTGCTCAGCAACACTGCCGCCAAGATCGGGAATCCGGCCCTGTGGGATGAACGGATCGCCGCCGTCCATGCGCACGGCGTTCCAAGCCTGGCCGATGCGGTGATGGAGAGGTGGTTCTCCGCCCAGTTCCGCGCGAAGCCGGAGCTGGAGCTGTGGCGCAACATGCTGGTGCAGCAAGCTGATGATGGCTACGCGGGCTGCTCGGCTGCTATTTCCGGAACGGATTTCTACACCCCCACTTCCGGTTTGCGCCTGCCCTGTCTGGGCATCGCGGGCACCGAGGACGGCTCGACCCCGCCCGATCTGGTGCGCGAGACGACCGACCTCATTCCCGGGTCCAAGTTCCACCTGATCCGCCGCGCAGGCCACCTGCCCTGCGTGGAGCAACCCGAGGAATATGCGCAGGTGCTTACGCAATTCCTCAAGGATACCGGCCATGTCTGATCGCTACGAGACCGGCATGGCGACGCGACGCCGCGTGCTGGGTGACGCACATGTGGACCGCGCCGAAGCCGCCAAGACCGACGCCGATGCGGCCTTCCAGACGCTGATCACCGAAGGCGCGTGGGGGACGGTCTGGTCGTCGGATGCGATCCCCGCGCGCGAGCGGTCGATGCTGACGCTGGCACTGCTGGCCGCGATGGGGAATTGGGACGAAATCCCGATGCACATACGCGCCTGCGCGCGTACCGGTGCCAGCCGGACCGACATCATGGAGTCCTTCCAGCACGTCGCCATTTACTGCGGCGTGCCGAAGGCCAACCACGCGATCAAGCTGGCCAAGGCCACATGGGCGCAAATCGAGCAGGAAAGCTAACATGGCATCCAGCGTATTCGACAGCCCGCTTTTCGCGCATCTGTTCCCGACGGGCGAGGCCGGGCGGCTGTTCTCGGACACCGCCGCGATCCGCGCGATGCTGCTGGTGGAGGGCGCGCTTGCCCGCGCCCAAGCCGCGCAGGGCATCATCCCCGAGGTCAGCGCCAAGGCGATCCAGCGTGCCACCATGGAAATCCAGATTGACCCCGGCGCCATTGCGCGCGCCACGGGCGAGAACGGCGTGAGCGTGCCGGGCCTTGTCGCCGCCTTCCGCACCGAGATGAATGCACCCGAGCACGCGCAATATCTCCATTGGGGAGCGACCTCGCAGGACATCATCGACACCGGCCTGATGCTGCGCCTGCGACAATTGCTGCTGCTGGCCGAGGCGGATCTGCGCGCGATCATCGCAGCGCTGGCGGATCAGGCGGAGCCTCACGCGGCCACGCCGATGGCGGGGCGCACCTATGGCCAACATGCGACGCCCACCAGTTGGGGCGCGGTGGTGGCCGATTGGGGTCATAGCCTGAGTGATCTGCTGGAGGCACTGCCGGCCTTGCGGGAGTCCTCGTTGTTTGTTTCGCTTTCCGGTGCAGCAGGCACCTCGTCCGCGCTGGGGCCAGAGGCCGCCGAGACACGCGCGGCGCTGGCGACCGGTCTGGGGCTGCACGATCCCAAGCGCAGCTGGCATGTAGACCGCGGCCCACTGCTACGGATCGCCGACTGGCTTGCGCAGGTCAGCGCCGTACTCTCCCGTATGGGCGGCACAATGATCGCGCTCACCAGTAGCGAGGTGGCCGAACTCACGCTGGGCGCGGCCGGTGCGTCATCGACAATGCCACAAAAACAAAACCCAGTTGCGCCGTCCGTCTTGCAGGCGCTGGGGATGCAGAGCGCAGGACTGCGCGCGAGCCTTACACCCGCCACCCAGCACCTGCATCAGCGCGACGGAGCCGCGTGGTTTGCGGAATGGATGATCCTGCCACAAATCGCGCTCGGCGCTGCCTGTGGCTTGCAGCATGCAAAAGCGCTTGCACAGGGAATGACGCCCGACACCGCGCGCATGGCGCGTAATCTGGAGGGCGGTCTGGGCCTGATACATGCCGAAGCGCTAAGCTTTGCTTTGGCATCCACCCTGCCCCGCCCGCAAGCGCAGGCCGAGACCAAAGCGTTGTGCCGCGCGGCGCAGGAGACGGGAACGCCTCTGGAAAAAGTTGCGCGTGCCGCCCATCCCGAGCTGCCCGCTGCTCTGTTCCACGCAGATCAATCGCTGGGCCTTGCCCCGCAAGAGGCGCGCGCCTTTGCCGCCCGCGCACGGGCGCTCTGACCGCGTGCGCCTGCCGGTCGTCTTTATCCTGCTCACGGTGATGATTGATGCCATGGGCATCGGCCTGATCATCCCTGTCATGCCCGACCTCATCCGCGAGGTCGGTGGCAGCACGCTGGCAGAGGCTGCGATCTGGGGCGGGATCCTGTCGACGACATTTGCGGTGATGCAATTCCTCTTCGGCCCCGTGGTGGGCGGCCTGTCCGATCGCTTTGGCCGCCGCCCCGTGCTGCTGGTCGCCCTTGTTGTGATGGCGCTGGACTATGTGCTAATGGCGGTGGCGGGTGCGATCTGGCTGTTGCTGCTGGGCCGCGTGATCGGTGGGATGACGGCGGCCACGCAATCCACAGCCACCGCCTATATCGCGGACATCTCGGCGCCGCAGGACCGCGCCGCGCGCTTTGGTCTGGTCGGCGCGGCCTTTGGTGCAGGGTTTGTGCTGGGGCCACTCTTGGGCGGGCTATTGGCCGAATACGGCACCCGCGCGCCCTTCTGGCTGGCCGCTACGCTGGCGGCGGCAAACGCGGTGTTTGGCTGGATTGTCCTGACCGAAACAGTGACCGGCGACAAGCGCCGCGCATTTGAGTGGCGCCGCGCAAACCCCTTGGGCGCCTTGCGCGCGCTGGGGCAACTGGAGGGTGTCACCCCGCTGCTGCTGGTCTATTTCATCTATTACGTCGGCTTTGCCGTCTATCCCGCTGTCTGGTCCTATTTCGGGACCGAGCGGTTTGACTGGTCCCCCGCCACCATCGGCCTGTCGCTGGCGCTGTTCGGGGTCACGATGGCGTTGATCCAGGGCGGATTGATCCGGCCGATCCTACGCCTATTTGGCGCGCGGGGTACCGTGATCACCGGCCATCTGTTCAGCATCGCAAGCCTGATTGCGATCGCTCTCATCACATCGAGCACATGGGTGCTGGTCCTTACACCGCTGGCGGCTATGGGCGGGATCATCCCCCCGGCATTGCAAGGTATCATGTCTGCACGGGTGGCCGACAACGCACAGGGCGAATTGCAAGGTGCGCTCACTTCCGCCTCGGCGCTGGCGATGATCCTGTCACCACTGGTCATGACCTATACATTTGCGCAATTCACAGACGCAAACGCGCCAATCTATCTGCCGGGGGCACCCTTCCTGCTGGCAGCATTGCTCAGCACGCTGGGCCTTGCGGCACTGCTGGCGGGGACGCGGCGCGGCTCCTGACGCTACGTCGTGCAGACTGTCCGGAAAACTACTTGTCGGGCGGAGCTATCTGCGCAAGGCTCGGGGCAACACAGATTCAAAGGACTTCTCATGAAAAAGATAAAAGCCGCCGTTTGCCATGAATTCGGCACACCTCTGAAAATCGAGGACATCACTTTGCGCGCGCCACAGGCGGGCGAGGTCGAGGTTGCGCTGGACGCCGTGGCGATCTGCCATTCCGACATTTCCTACGCTGAAGGCGCTTGGGGCGGCTCGCTGCCTGCGGTCTACGGGCATGAGGCGGCAGGGATTGTGTCTGCCGTTGGCGAGGGTGTGAACGGCATCGCCGTGGGCGACAGTGTGGTCGTCACCCTGATCCGGTCCTGCGGCACCTGCCCGTCCTGCGCGGGCGGTGTTCCGACCCTGTGCAGCACCCCCTATGACGGGGACCACGGCCCCATCAAAACCGCTGACGGCGGCAAGCTGCATCAGGCCATGGCCTGCGGTGCCTTCGCGGAAGCCGTCGTGGTCGACCAGCGGCAGGTCGTGAAAATCGGTGAGAACATCCCGAAAGACTGCGCCGCCCTGATTGCCTGCGGTGTGATCACAGGCGTCGGTGCTGTGGTGAACGCCGCGGGTTTGCGCGCGGGACAGGATGTGGTCGTGATTGGCGCAGGCGGTGTGGGCCTCAACGCGATCCAGGGCGCGCGGATTGCCGGCGCGCGGCGCATCGTTGCCGTAGACATGAGCGCCGAGAAGCTGGAGATCGCCCGTGAGTTTGGCGCGACAGACGGGGTTCTGGCGACAGGTGCCAAGCCGTGGAATGAGGCCAAGAAGGCTATGGGACGTGGTGCGGACGCGGTGATCGTGACGGTTGGTGCCATCCCCGCCTACGATACAGCACCCAAATACCTTGCCTATGGCGGCAAGGTGGTGATGGTCGGTATGCCGCATTCCGGTGCGATGGCGACTTATGAGCCAGTCATGCTGGCCGCTGTCGGACAGGGCATGGTCGGCTCCAAGATGGGCGATGTTGTGATCCAGCGCGATATTCCGTGGATGGTGGACCTCTATACCCAAGGGCGGTTGAAGCTGGACGAGCTGATTTCGGGGCGTTGGGAATTGGACCAGATCAACGAGGCGATTGCGGATACGAAAACCGGTGCAGCGCGGCGCAATGTCATCATGTTCGCGAAATGACTGAAGCCGCGTCTTGTTCGGGGCGCTGCCCCGGACACCTCGAATATGATAAAGGGTGCAAGATATGAAGCTGCGTGACCTTGAGGTGATTGTAACCGCACCGCCTGCGCCGGGTTGGGGCGGGCGCTACTGGATTTTGGTGAAGGTGACGACCGCTTGTGGAATTACCGGCTGGGGTGAGTGTTATGCCTCCTCGGTCGGACCCGAGGCGATGCGGGCGGTGATTGCGGACGTGTTTGCGCGCCACATGGAGGGGGAGAACCCCGAGAACATCGAGATGATGTTCCGCCGCGCCTATTCTTCCGGCTTTACGCAGCGGCCTGATCTGACCGTTATGGGGGCGTTTTCGGGCCTGGAGATTGCCTGTTGGGATATTCTGGGCAAAGCGCGTGATCGCCCCGTCTATGCCTTGCTGGGCGGTGTGATGAATGCCCGCGTGCGCGCCTATACATATCTTTATCCGCTGCCGCATCATGATCTGGACGCGTTCTGGACCTCACCCGAGATGGCGGCAGAATCGGCGCTGGATGCTGTGGAGCGCGGCTATACGGCGGTAAAATTTGATCCGGCGGGACCCTATACGCGGCGCGGCGGGCACATGCCCGCGATGAGCGACATCTCGCAGTCGGTGGCATTTTGCAAAGCCATCCGCGAAGCTGTGGGGGACCGGGCGGATCTGCTGTTTGGCACCCATGGGCAGTTTACCACCGCAGGGGCGATCCGCTTGGGGCAGGCATTGGAGCCTTATAGCCCGCTTTGGTATGAAGAACCCATTCCGCCGGACAATTTGGCGGAGATGGCGAAGGTTGCGGGGGCAGTGCGTATCCCTGTGGCCACCGGCGAGCGTCTGACCACCAAGGCGGAGTTTGCGCCGGTGTTGCGCAGTGGTGCCGCGACGATCCTCCAGCCCGCTTTGGGACGGGCGGGCGGCATCTGGGAGATGAAGAAGGTCGCGGCGATGGCCGAGGTCTATAACGCGCAGATGGCGCCGCATCTCTATGCCGGACCTGTTGAATGGGCCGCGAACATTCATCTGGCGGTGAGCATCCCCAATCTGCTGATGGCGGAAACAATCGAGACGCCGTACCATGAGCAGCTGATCAAGGGGAGCATCCGCGTGGAGGATGGCTATGTCACAGCACCCACTGCGCCCGGGCTGGGGATCGATGTAGATGAGGATCTGGCGCGGGCGCATCCCTATACGGGCGACGGATTGCATCTGGAGATGCAGGAAGCGCCGTGTGATTATGTGAATGGGAACAACTTCGAAGGTGGTGCGCCTGCACCAAGGGATTGAGCCGCATCACATGACCGGACGTAAAAAAGCCCGCGCATCAACTGCGCGGGCTTTTCTTTAGTTCAAGCCTCAGAGGCGGCTTAATAGAACGCCTGAAGCCCTGTGATCGCACGACCCAGGATCAATGCATGAACGTCATGTGTGCCCTCGTAGGTGTTGACCGTCTCGAGGTTCATCATGTGACGGATAACCTGGAAATCACCGGAAATACCGTTGCCGCCGTGCATGTCACGGGCGTGGCGCGCGATGTCCAGTGCCTTGCCGCAGTTGTTGCGCTTGACGATAGAGATCATCTCCGGGGCGGCGTTGGCCGTGTCCATCAGGCGGCCCACTTGCAGGGAGGCTTGCACACCGAGACTGATCTCGGTCATCATGTCGGCCAGTTTCTTCTGGAACAGCTGGGTTTGCGCCAGCGGGCGGTTGAACTGGTGACGGTCCAGACCGTACTGGCGCGCGGCGTGCATGCAGAATTCTGCGGAGCCCATCACACCCCAGCTGATGCCGTAGCGCGCGCGGTTGAGACAGCCGAATGGCCCCTTCAAACCCTGCACATGCGGTAGCAGTGCGTCTTCGCCAACCTCGACGTTATCCATCACGATCTCGCCGGTGATGGAGGCACGCAGGGACAGCTTGTTCCCGACTTTCGGCGCGCTGAGGCCCTTCATCCCTTTTTCGAGGATGAAGCCACGGATCTTGCCGCCGTGCTCATCAGACTTGGCCCAGACCACGAATACATCCGCGATGGGCGCGTTTGAGATCCACATTTTGGAGCCGGTCAGCTTGTAACCGTTGGCGGTTTTCACAGCGCGTGTCTTCATGCCCGCAGGGTCGGAGCCCGCGTCAGGCTCGGTCAGGCCGAAGCAGCCGATGTATTCGCCGCTGGAGAGTTTGGGAAGGTATTTCTTGCGCTGCGCCTCGGAGCCGTAGGCGTAGATCGGGTACATCACCAGCGAGGATTGCACGGACATCATGGAGCGATAACCGCTGTCCACACGCTCGACCTCGCGGGCAACCAGACCGTAGGAGACGTAAGAGCCACCCAGCCCGCCGTATTCCTCGGGCACAGTGATGCCCAAAAGGCCCATATCGCCCATTTCGCGGAAGATGCCGGGATCGGTTTCTTCGTCGGCGAAGGCTTTGATCACGCGCGGTTGCAGCTTTTCCTGCGCGTAGGATTTGGCGCTTTCCATGATCATCCGCTCGTCCTCGGACAGCTGCTCATTCAGACGCAGCGGATCGGACCATTCGAACGACCCCAGATCGGGGGCATCTTTGGCTTTGAGAATAGGGGCTTCGGCGTTCATAGCGGTTCCTTTCACAGGTGAAACGGTAATGTTGTTCTCATCATTGCATATTCGAGCGAAAACTTCTAACGCTGCTTGATCCTCAATTCATGAGTTTATGTAATAGATGATTGCACCGCGCCGTTACCTGCCCTCTGTCTCTGCCCTGCTGGCGTTTGAAGCCTGCGCGCGGCTGGGCAGCGCCACTCAAGCCGCAACAGAGCTGTCATTGACGCAATCTGCAATCAGCCGCCAGATCAAGGCACTGGAGGGACAGCTGGGCGTTCCTCTCATGGCGCGACAGGGGCGGCGGCTGATGCTGACACAGGCGGGAACGGAATATGTGCGCGAGGTGCGCGAGATTCTGGGGCGACTGGCGCAGGCCTCGGTCAATGTCACCACGGAATCCAGATCAGGTGTGCTCACGCTCGCGATCCTGCCTGCGTTCGGGATGCACTGGCTGGCGCCGCGTCTTGCGGATTTTGCTGCGGCCCACCGCGAGGTAACGGTAAACCTCTCCACCCGCCTCCAGCCCTTCGCGCTGGGGTCCAGCCCGTTTGATGCGGCAATCCACTTCGGGCACGAGGACTGGCCCGGCGTGCATTACCTGCCGCTGATGCCCGAGATCGTGGTGCCGGTCTGCGCCCCCGGTCTGGCCGGTGCACCGTTTGACGCGCCTGCCAGCTTGCTGGCCCACCCGCTACTGCATCTGGAGACGCGTCCGCGCGCGTGGGCGCGGTGGTTCGAGGCAGTGGGCCATCCCTGCGAGCCGCCTCACGGAATGATGTTTGACCAGTTCGCCACAATGGCGCAGGCCGCTCTGCACGGGTTGGGCATTGCCCTGTTGCCCACCTTTGTCGCCGATCCCTACCTGCGGGATGGCCAACTGGTGCTGGCCAGCGACAAGACCACCGAAAGCATCGGGAGCTATTTCCTCGTCTGGCCCGAGGATCGCCCCGCCCCGCCGCCGCTGCTGGCGTTTTGCGACTGGCTGAAAGGGCAGACATCGGGCGCCTAGAATATGGTTAATCCCCCTTGCTTTGCCTCACTTCAGCCACAATCAGTTCGTATGACAGATCTCTGTGACGGTGGGGGCCGATACCAAGGAGCATGCAATGCTTACGAAATATATCTTGCGCGTTGCCGTAGCGGCTGCGGCGCTGACCTTCTCGGCGGGCGCCAGCGCAGCCGAGCAATACCGCATCATGATGATGGACGAAGCGTTTTTCCCCGAGGTCACGTATCTGACAGAGGGTGATCAGGTTATCTTCGTCAACATGTCCGGCGAAACGCGCAACATCGCGGCCGCAGACGAAAGCTGGACCGTTACAGACCTGGGCGATGGCGCCGAAGCAGCGGTCACGGTTACGCAAGGCATGTCGGAGAGCTACAAAACCGCAACCGCTCAGGGCGACATCGAGGGCCAGATCAGCTTCAACAACGCGGCTGAAGCAGCACCCGCAGACTGAGTCCGCCTACCTTGTCAGTTGTCGGGCGCGTCCACGTCCGGCTCCTCCCAAGGTTCGATCAATTCGGGTCCGGAAGCGCGGTTTGAATTAACCGCGCGGCTGACCCTATGCCAATGCAGCACATCATCGGCTGCCGCCCGCATCAGCGGCGCGGCACCTTTGCCACGCTCGCCCAGCCACAGGCCCCAGTCGGCAGGCTCGATGATGACAGGCATCCTGTGATGGATCGCCTGCATGGGCGCGTTTGAGGCAGTGGTTAGCGCGGCGACAGTGCGCATGTCTGCGCCGCTGGCCGGATGCTGCCACGCCTGCCACAGTCCGGCCAGCGCCAGTGGTGCGCCGTCACGGCGGGTGATGTACCATGGATCACGCCCGCCCTGCCCGTCCTTTGTCCATTCATAGAATCCGCTGGCCACCACAAGCACGCGCCGCTCGATCACCGCACTGCGAAAGGCCGGCTTGTCCAGCACCGTCTCCGCGCGCGCGTTGATCAGCAGCGGGCCATCGGTGGGCGTTTTATACCACGAGGGGATCAGCCCCCAGCGCATCGCCTCCATCAGGCGCGGGCCGTCCGGGCCTGAAGTGATCACCGCAATCTGGTCTGTCGGGCAGATGTTATAGTTGGGGCCCATAGGCAAGGTGTTGGCAGGTGCGGCCTGAAACGCCTGCGCCATAGCCTCGGGTGGGAGGGTGATTGCCATCCGTCCACACATCCTCGAACCCTCTCCTCTGCACTGTCTGTAGGATAATGGGAAAACCCGGCGGCATAAATGCGCAATATTCGGGTCGCTTACAGCACCGGGCTCGGGCCACAAAGGTGTGAAAGGAGACGATATATGCCCCAAATCACATTCCATCCGCTTCGCACCGAAACCGTCGAAGCCCTACGCGCGGGCGGTCCCGACGCAAACGGCCTTCCCGCCGAGAAAGCGGTATCCGGCGGAGGCGGCTGCCCCTGCCGCCACTGCCTGAACCACATCCCAGAAGGCGCACAGATGCTGGTCCTCGCCCACCGGCCCTTTGATACGCTTCACCCCTATGCAGAACTGGGGCCGATTTTTCTGTGTGCACAGGCCTGCGATGCCTTTGACGGCACGGGCCTGCCTCCCATCCTGACCACCAGCGCAAGCTATCTTCTGAAAGGCTATACCCCCGAGCAGCGTATCCGCTACGGCACAGGCCAGATCGTCGCACCCGCAGATATTGTCGCATATGCAACCGATCTGCTCACCCGCCCCGACATCGCCTTTGTCGATGTCCGCTCGGCCAGCAACAACTGCTTTATGACGCGGATCACCACCGCATGAAAAAGGCGCGCTCTGTTACGGAGCGCGCCTGATCTTCCAGCCGAGGGCCCAAACTTTACTTCTTCGTAATGCGGCCATCGGTGTAGGGTTTGTACGGGGCGTTCTCCGCGATGAACGCCGCCGTCACATCCGCCAGATCGGGCCCGAAGTCATAGGCGTTGGCCGCCGTCTTGAACATCGTGAACCCGTCACCGCCGTTGCGCACATAGTCGTTGGAGACGACGCCATAGACCTTGTCCATCTCCAGAGGTGCACCGCCGACCATCACGTCGGACACGCGGCTGCCTGCGGGGGCGGAGGCATCAAAGGCAAAGCTCATGCCCGCAACCTGCGGAAAACGGCCTGCACCTTCCTCTACCTGGCTCACGCCATTCTCCAGCGCTTCCAGCAAAACAGCGCCTGTCACCTCGAACGTGGACAGGGTGTTCTGGAACGGCAGCACGGTCAGTACATCGCCCATGGTCACCTCGCCCGCGTCAATGGACGCGCGGATGCCGCCGCTGTTCTGGAAGGCAATTACAACGCCCTGATCGGCCACGCGGGCCAGCATCGCATCTGCAATCAGGTTACCCATTGAGCACTCCTGCGCGCGGCACACCGCGCGGTCGCCGCCAATCGCCTCGGCGGTCTCTGCAACCACCTTGTTGCGGATTTCCTCCAGCGGTGCGGCCAACTCGGCGATGCGCGCGACCGTCATGTCGTCCTCGGCTACAGAAGCGTCGATCAGGATCGGCTCGCCCTGGGCCTCGGTGATATTGCCCGCGTCATCGAAGGTGACGTTCAACTCACCTAAGTATTTGCCGTAGGCATAAGCCTGCACAATCGCAGTGCTCCCAACCATCGTGGGATAGGCCCCGACCGCGCGCTCGTTGGTGTTGCTGAGCAGTGTATTGGTGTGGCCGCCCACGATCACGTCCACGCCGGTCGTCCCCGCCGCGACCGCCTGGTCCACGCCATAGCCCGAGTGGCTGAGCACAATAATCTTATTCACACCCATCTCGGTCAGCTTGTCGACTTCGCCCTGCACAGCAGCGACAGGATCCGAGAATTTCACGTTCTCGCCGGGGCTTGCCAGCTCGTCCGTGTCCTGCGGCGTCAGGCCGATGAGGCCGATCTTCTCGCCGCCCCGCTCGATCACGGCAGATTTGGCCAGCTTGTCGGCCAGCAGCGGCTCAGCGCTCACATCGGCGTTGGACATCAGGACAGGGAAGTTGACCGACGTCATGAAGCCCGCCAGCACCTCGGGGCCATCATCGAACTCGTGGTTACCCACAGTCATGCCGTCATATTCCAGCTTGTTCATGAATTCGGCGGCCATTTTGCCTTTGTAGTAGGAGTAAAACAGCGTCCCCTGAAACTGGTCCCCCCCGTCCACGAGGATCGAGTTGTTGCTACGCGCGCGCGCGTCCTTGATCGCGTTGACCAGACGGGCCGTGCCGCCGAAACACTCGCCTGCGGTGTTGTCCTCGGCGGCGCAGGGGCCATCGTATTTGCTGATTGGCTCGAACCGCGCGTGGAAATCATTGGTGTGCAGGATGGTCAGGCTGTACTCCGCGCTGGCCATGCCAGCGGTCAGGCCCAGTGCTGCGGCGCTCAAAAGGAATCGTTTCACGGTGGGGTCCCCCATTGGAATCATTGCCAGCATCGTGCCGCGCGGGGCGGCACCTGTCAAAGCAGATCACCCGCTTACGTAGCATCCGCTTCGCCATGACCAAATCGCAGGCACTGCCTTGGCACTTGACCGCCCCCGCGCGCAAAGGCATCACTCCGACATGCTTATATTTAAAATTTTCCGCCCCGATGAATGGCAGACCCTACGCGCGCAGGGCAGCACCACAGGCGCCCCGATTGATGTGGCCGATGGCTACATCCATTTCTCCACAGCAACACAGGCCGCCGAGACAGCGGCCAAGCATTTTGCAGGCGCCGAAGGGCTGTTCCTGATCGCGGTCGAGACGGACGCCTTGGGCGAGGCGCTGGAATGGGAAGTGTCGCGCGGCGATGCGCTGTTTCCGCATCTTTACCGCGAGATGACGCTGGCGGATGTGGTCTGGGCACAGCCCCTGCCGCTCGTAGACGGCGTCCACCAATTCCCCGCAGGGTTGACGGAGGCGGCGCAGTGACCCAATACCGCGACACCGACCGCGCGCAGTTCGATCTGTTCAAATCCCTGCCCCGCGATACCCCCATTAATATGCTCAACCTTGTGCGGTTTCACGACGCTGCGCAGTATCCGGCGGATCATGCAATGGCGGGCGACGGGCTGACCGG
>Ga0163215_100459_pt1 | contig 69017 bp, 63 predicted proteins | sample SynspAceP_FD_185934 | JGI IMG/M metagenome (GOLD analysis project Ga0163215, IMG submission 185934) | Saline lake microbial communities from Ace Lake in Antarctica - Synechococcus sp. Ace-P (Hybrid Assembly) | ecosystem: Environmental > Aquatic > Non-marine Saline and Alkaline > Saline | place... | reverse complement strand
TTGGACTGGCGGGCGGTTCGGCTTTGCCTGCGACGGTCATTCCGTTTCTGCTGCGCGGCGTCAATCTCTTGGGGATCGATTCCGTGATGCAGCCTTATGATAACCGGCTGCGCGCTTGGGAGCGGAGCGGAAAGGATCTGCCGATGGACAAGCTGGAGGCGATGGTTGTGCCTGCGAAAATGTCGGATTTGCCGTCGCTTTGTTCGGATATTCTGAAAGGCCAGGTTAAGGGCCGGGTCGTTGTGGATATGAACGCCTGACGTCGAAGGCTGTGACCGCGGTCGGAGCAGCTTGCTGCCCGGATCGCCGTTTCTTGTTGGCCGAGCGGGCGCAATCACTGCGCCCGTTTTTTGCATTTAAACCGATTGGTTGCATCATAGGTACTGCGTGTTACCCTGTCGCCCTAAATTTGAGTAACGAGAGGGCGTAAAATGGCTGATGAGGTACCGGACACGGGAATACCGTCACCTGACGGAACTTCTGCTTTAATCGAAACCGATTACGAGATGGGGCAGGACAACGTGGAGGGCGACGTTCTGGGACTGCCCTTTGATATTCACAATCCGGTCTTTCTGATCTCTGGATTATCAATCGTCGCTTTTGTATTCTTTACCCTGGCTTTGCCAGAACAGGCGAATAGCATTTTTTCCGCTATGTTTGCATTCGTCACCCAGAACTTCGATTGGTTCTTGATCGGTGCCGCGGATATCGTTGTGCTGTTTGCGCTGATGCTGATTGTCACTCCGTTCGGCTCGGTCCGATTGGGTGGCGAAGATGCCACGCCTGATTACACTTACATCGGTTGGTTCGCGATGCTGTTTGCCGCGGGCATGGGCATCGGTCTGATGTTTTACGGCGTGTCCGAGCCTCTGACCCATTTCTCTACAGCTTTTGGGGAAACGGCTGTAGGTGCTGACGGGTTACGTACCGACTGGGCACCATTAGGCGGGGCCACGGGCGACGAGCCGGGCTCGGTACGGCTTGGAATGGCTGCTACGATCTATCACTGGGCACTGCACCCTTGGGCAATCTACGCAACCGTGGCGCTGGCGCTGGCCTTGTTCTCCTATAACAAGGGATTGCCGCTTACGATCCGGTCCGCCTTCCACCCGCTGCTGGGAGATCGGATCTGGGGTTGGCCCGGTCACGCCATCGACATTATCGCCGTCTTTGCAACGCTATTTGGACTGGCAACGTCGTTGGGTTTTGGTGCCACGCAGGCGAATGCCGGCCTGAATGAGCTGTTCGGCGTACCAATCGGTAAAACGACTGAAGTCATATTGATTACCGTGATTACGGCTGTGGCACTTGTGTCTGTTGTGCGCGGTCTGGATGGCGGGGTGAAGATCCTGTCCGAAGTCAACATGGGTCTGGCTGGTCTGCTGGCGCTGTTCACGCTCATTGTCGGGCCTACGGCGTTTCTGCTCAACTTTTTCTGGGACAGCATGAAGGCCTATGTCGAGTATCTGCCCGCACTGTCCAATCCGTTTGGCCGCGCCGATACCAACTATTCCCAGGGTTGGACGGCGTTCTACTGGGCGTGGTGGATCAGCTGGTCACCTTTCGTCGGCATGTTCATTGCCCGAGTCAGCCGTGGCCGCACGGTGCGTGAATTCGTGATTTGTGTTCTGCTGATTCCCAGCTTTGTCTGTGTTCTGTGGATGTCGATCTTTGGTGGCACCGCGATCCATCAGGTTCTGAATGACGGGTTTACCGGTGCGCAAGACGCGGAATTGTCACGCCAGTTGTTCCAGATGCTGGGTCAATTACCGCTGGCGTCGATCACGTCGTTTATTGGTATCATTCTGGTGATTGTGTTCTTCGTCACATCGTCCGATTCAGGCAGCCTCGTGATTGATACGATCACCGCAGGTGGCAAAGTGGATGCGCCATTGCCCCAGCGTGTGTTCTGGTGCGTTTTCGAGGGGGCAGTTGCGATTGCCTTGCTGATCGGCGGCGGCCTTGCCGCGCTTCAGTCCATGGTTATTTCAACCGGTTTGTTGTTCACTGTGGTCCTGCTGCTGATGTGTGTTTGCATATTCAAGGGCCTCCAGAGCGAGCGGGCCAAGCTGCGCTAAACAGCGGAGCCAGTGGAAGAAACAACGCCCCGAAGGTCAGCTTCGGGGCGTTTTGCGTTTGACGCCCGCGCAGCCATGAAACATCTTAGTCTTATGAAATTGAATATTGAATATGTGCGCAGCCAGTTCCCCGCTTTTGCGGAGCCGGTGCTGCAGGGGCAGGCGTTTTTTGAGAATGCAGGCGGGTCCTATACTTGCGGCGCGGTGATCGACCGGCTGACGCGTTTCTACACCCAGCGCAAGGTGCAGCCCTATGCTCCCTATGCGGCCAGCACCTTGGGCGGTGAGGAGATGGATGAGGCGCGCGCGCGGATGGCGGCACTGCTTGGCGTGGATGCGGACGAGCTGTCCTTTGGCCCCTCGACCACGCAAAACACCTATGTACTTGCGCAGGCCTTTGGCCAGATGTTGCAGCCGGGCGAAGCTATTGTGGTGACCAATCAGGACCATGAGGCGAACACCGGCCCGTGGCGCCGCCTGGCCGATCGCGGTATAGAGATCCGCGAATGGCGGATTGATCCCGAGACAGGGCATCTGGACCCTGCGCGGCTGGAGGAGCTGTTGGACGAGAAGGTCCGTCTGGTTTGTTTTCCCCATTGCTCGAACGTCGTGGGAGAGGTGAACCCGGTGACCGAGATCACGGCACTGGCCCATGCTGCGGGAGCCTTCGTCTGTGTAGATGGGGTGTCCTACGCACCGCACGGGTTTGTGGATGTGGGCGCGCTGGGACCCGACATCTATCTGTTTTCCGCGTATAAAACGTATGGACCGCATCAGGGGCTGATGGTGATCCGCCGTGCGCTGGCAGAACTGCTGCCCAATCAGGGGCACCATTTCAACGGTGATACGCTTTATAAACGCTTTACCCCTGCGGGACCGGATCACGCGCAGGTGGCGGCCTGCGCAGGCATGGCCGATTATGTCGATGCGCTTTATGCTCACCATGTACGTGGCGCGGCCGGGCAAAATGCGCGCGGTGAGGCGGTACACGATCTGATGCGCGCCCATGAGACGGAACTGTTGCAGCAACTGCTGGATGCAGTGAAGGCACGGAATTCTGTTCGGCTGATTGGGCCGGATACTGCTGTAAACCGCGCGCCAACCGTCGCACTGGCGCTGGCGCGTCCCGGGATCGAAGTGGCGCAGGATCTGGCGGCGCGTGGCATTATGGCGGGGGGCGGGGATTTCTACGCGGGCCGTGCGCTTGCAGCGATGGGTGTGGATGCGAAGATGGGCGTTTTGCGTCTCAGCTTCACGCATTACACATCGCAGACCGAAATGGATCAGCTCTTGAGCGTTCTGGACGATGTTTTGTGAAACCTTCACCTTGATCCTGACGTGACTGCCCTAAGTCTCTAAAAAAGTTTATCAAAGGCACGCCCTGTTGAGCGATACTTCTCCCATTCTGATCTGGCTACGCCGCGACCTGCGGCTCAGTGATCATCCGGCACTTTGTGCGGCTTGCCAGACAGGTCGGCCGGTGATCCCTGTATTCATCCTTGATCCTTTGTTCGAGGGGCTTGGGGCTGCGCCGAAATACCGGCTGGGGCTGGGGCTGGAGCATTTTGCTGAAACACTGGCAGACAAGGGCAGCCGTTTGATCCTGCGCCGCGCCGAAGATGCGCTCGAGGCATTGAAAGACCTTATTCAAGAGACCGGCGCACAGACAGTCTATTGGACGCGTGCCTATGATCCGGATTCAGTAGAACGCGACACCCGGATCAAGGCCGCGTTGAAGGAAGAGGGTATTGAGGCCAAATCCTTCGGCGGCCATCTGATGTTCGAGCCGTGGAGCGTCGAGACCAAGACCGGCGATTACTACAAAGTCTACACCCCGTTCTGGCGCAACGTGAAAGACCGCGAGGTTGAAGCGCCGCTGTCCGCGCCCTCCGACATGCGCGCGCCCGACAGTTGGCCCGCATCCGATGATCTGGAGGATTGGCAAATGGCAGCAGCCATGAAGCGCGGCGCGGATGTGGTGCGCCCCTTTGTGCAATTGGGTGAGAAGGCCGCACAATCGCGGTTGGGCGCTTTTCTGGCGCATAAGGTGGCCGATTACGGCACCACCCGCGATTTACCGGCCGTCGACGGAACCTCCAACCTCAGCGAGAATCTGGCCGTGGGTGAAATCAGTCCGCATCAATGCTGGCACGCAGGCCAGCGCGCGCTACACGAAGGAAAATCGGGGGCGGAGGTCTTCCTCAAGGAACTGGTCTGGCGCGAGTTTGCCTATCACCTGATGCACCACACCCCGCGCATCCTGACCTCCAACTGGCGTGAGGAATGGGAAGGGTTCAACTGGAACGAGGATGAGCGCCGCGCGGAAGTGAAGGCGTGGAAACAGGGACGCACCGGCATCCCCTTCGTCGATGCGGCCATGCGCGAGATGTATGTGACCGGCCGGATGCACAACCGGGGCCGTATGATTGTGGCCAGCTACCTGACGAAACACTTGCTGTGTCATTGGCGGATCGGGCAAAAATGGTTCGAGGACTGTCTGATTGACTGGGATCCGGCATCGAATGCAATGGGCTGGCAGTGGTCGGCAGGGTCGGGTCCGGATGCTACACCGTATTTTCGCGTCTTCAATCCAGTGACGCAGCTGGACAAGTTTGACAAGAAACACGCCTATGCTGACCGCTGGATCGCCGAAGGCCGCAGCAGACCTGATAAGGATGCATTCGCCTATTTTGACGCCATCCCGGAGCACTGGCATATGACGCCCGATGATGCCTATCCCGATCCGGTGGTAGATGTTTCCGAAGGCCGAAAGCGTGCCTTGAATGCTTATGAAAACAGAGGGTTCTGAATGCTTCTTCATCCACATCCCGCCAACATCCAAGCTGACGAATGGACCCCGAATATGATCTTGACAACAACTGACGGTCAGACAGATTTGCCCCGATATTTCGCGCGGGTCATGGGGATGGCCACATCGCTGCGCCATGGCCGGATTGACTTCATCCTGCCCGACGGGCGCCATTTCCGCGCCGAAGGAGCCAAGCCGGGACCGGTGGCGGAGTTGCACATCCATAACACCGACCTTTTCGCGCGCCTGATCCGTGAGGGCGATCTGGGGTTTTGTGACGCCTATCTGGACGGTTGGTGGAGCACGCCAGATTTGCAGGCCTTTATGGATTTCATCCACGCCGATAACGAGGACATCTACGACGGCTTTCCAGGCATGGGGCTGGTGCGGATGTACGAGCAACTGCGCTTCTGGTTCCAGCGGAATTCCAAAGGGCAGGCGCGCAAGAACATCTCCTATCACTATGATTTAGGGAATGATTTTTACAAACTCTGGCTCGACGAGACGATGAGCTACTCCAGCGCGATCTTTACTGATCCGCAGCAGAGCATGGAGGCCGCACAGACCGAGAAATATAAATCCATGGTGGACGAGATGGGCGTTGTCGCGGGCGATCATGTACTGGAGATCGGCTGTGGCTGGGGAGGATTTGCCGAATATGCGGCGGCCGAGCGCGGATTACAGGTCACCTGTCTGACAATCTCTCAGGAGCAGTTTAACTATGCAGTGGACCGCATTGAAAAGGCAGGTCTTTCTGACAAGGTGACCTTCAAGCTGCAGGATTATCGCGACGAAAAGGGCCAGTATGACGGCATTGCCAGTATCGAGATGTTTGAGGCGGTAGGCGAGCAATATTGGCCGGTTTACTTCGAGACCGTGCGCGAGCGCCTGAAGCCTGGCAAGACGGCGACGTTCCAGATCATCACCGTGGCCGACCGCCGCTGGAAGGTTTACAAACGCGGCGTTGATTTCATTCAGAAATACATTTTCCCGGGCGGTATGCTGCCCAGCCCGACCGCCCTGCGTACGCAAATCGAAAAGGCTGGTCTTGCAGTGGAAAAATCGGTCGAGTTTGGTAAAAGCTATGACATCACGCTGCGTCGCTGGCATGAAACCTTCAACGCTAAATGGGACGAAATTGCCGCCATGGGCTTTGACGAGCGGTTCCGTAGGATGTGGAATTTTTACCTCACTTCGTGTGCCGCTACATTTGACAGTGGAAATTGTGACGTAACGCAGATTACGGTGCGCAAGGCGGGGTGACGGGCCTCGCGCGCAACATAGGAACGATCCCATGCCCACAGCAGCACGCCTCGTCGCGGCTCTTTTGCTCGCCGCCTTTGCGTGGATCATCTCGGACATGGTCCGCCCCCTGATGCCAGAAGGGACGGCGTTTGGCCGGTTCAACTACGTCAATGCCTTCATTGGCTTATGCATAGGCTGGGTCGCAATGGGCAGCCGTGCCGGACGCGGGCTGGTGCCCGGCATCAACAACGGGATCACCGGCGTAGCTTTGCTGTTCATCTGGGGGCTGGCGGTCCATTCCTCTATGGAGATGTTTCGCCTTGCCATGCGTAACCGCTACGATGGTCCACTGGAGGCGTTCACCTCTATTTTTCTCATCGCGTCCGAGTTCGGCCTGATGATTGCAACGGTACCTGTTATCGTCACGTCGATCATCGGCGCTGTTGTGATTGGATGTCTGACGGAATTCGCCGCAAGCCGCTGGCGCTAGCCCAGTGTCCAAGCCCTTGTTTTTCTACGGTACGCTGCGCCATCTGCTGCTCTTGGAGGTGGTTCTTGGTCGTGCTCCTGCACCTGTCTGCATCCGTCCGGCTGTTTTGTCCGGCTATGCCGCCCTTGGCGTAGCGGAGGGGCCTTTTCCCATGCTGGTGTCGCAAGAAGGCGCGAGGGCCCCGGGCATCGTCGTTGCCGACCTTAATGCTGCGGATCTCGCGCGGCTGGATTTCTACGAGGGCGGATTTGGCTGCGACTTGGTGGATGTCGTGCTGGAAGATGGCACCTCCGCGCAGGTATATCTGTGCGCGTTGGACCGCTGGCAGGCACAGGGAGCTTGGGATTTTGACCGTTGGCAGGCTGAGTGGGCCGCAATGTCATGCCACGCGGCGGAGGAGGTGTTGGGCTATTTCGGCACGCGCAGCCGGGCTGAAGTGGCTGCGATGTTTCCGCAGATCCGTTCGCGCGCGTGGTCCAAGGTGCTGGGGGCAGAGCGGCGCGCGGGGCAGGATGTGTTGGACGGTCGGGTTGATGTCATCCGTAAAACCAACGCCTATGCCGGTTATTTCACGCTCGACGAGGTGACCCTGCGCAGCGAACGCTTTGACGGGACGATGTCCCAAACGTTGGAACGGTCCTATCTGGTGGGGGGGGATGCATCACTGGTGCTACCCTACGATCCCATCCGTGACCGCGTGCTGCTGGTGGAGCAGATGCGCATGGGTCCCTTGGGGCGGGGTGATCCCGAGATCTGGCATCTGGAGCCTGTGGCAGGGCGTATTGATCCGGGTGAAACGCCCGAGCACGCGGCACTGCGCGAGGCGCAAGAGGAGGCGGGGCTGGACCTGCGGCGGCTGGAGGTTGTAGCCAAGGGCTATGCCAGTCCTGGCGATTCAACTACCTATTTTCACATCTTTGTGGGGCTGACGGATTTGCCCGATGATGCGAACGGTATAGGGGGGCTTGAGGCCGAGGCGGAAGATATCCGTTCACGCCTTGTTTCCTTTGACGAATTTATGGCCATGGCCGAAGGGCAGGCCATCGCCAACACGCCGCTTGCGCTGCTCGCCTACTGGTTGGCGTACCACCGAAGCCGGTTGAGGTCTTGAGAGCGCGGGGCTAGATGTAGGGTAACGAAATCACGAGGTGTCCCTATGCATGTAGCGCGCGATCTGGAACAAGCCGTGGGCAATACGCCCCTCATCAAACTGCGCCGTGCCAGCGAAGAAACAGGCTGCGAGATTTACGGCAAGGCAGAGTTCATGAACCCCGGCCAGTCGGTCAAGGACCGTGCGGCGCTGTTCATCATCCGCGACGCCATTGCGCGCGGCGATCTGAAACCGGGCGGCACAATTGTGGAAGGCACGGCAGGCAATACCGGCATCGGTCTGGCGCTGGTGGGGGCCTCGATGGGTTTTAAATCCGTGATTGTGATCCCCGAGACGCAATCAGAAGAGAAAAAACAGATGTTGCGCCTTGCAGGCGCAGAACTGGTACAGGTACCAGCCGCACCCTACCGCAACCCCAACAATTTCATCCGCTACTCCGAGCGTCTGGCCGCGGAGCTTGCGCGCACCAGCGAGGCGGGTGTGATCTGGGCGAACCAGTTCGACAACATCGCCAACCGCCAGTCCCATATCGAGACGACCGGTCCCGAAATTTGGGCGCAAACAGATGGCAAGGTCGACGGTTTCATCTGTGCTGTAGGCTCGGGGGGAACGCTGGCGGGTACGGCGATGGCGTTACAGCCCAAGGGCGTCAAGATTGGTCTCGCGGACCCCGACGGTGCTGCGCTTTATAGCTACTATACCAAAGGCGAACTGACGACGGAGGGCGGTAGCATCGCCGAGGGTATAGGACAGGTACGCATCACCCGCAATCTTGAGGGGTTTACGCCCGATTTCGCCTATAATATTCCGGACGCTGAAGCGCTGCCGGTGGTGTTTGACATGCTTGCACACGAGGGGATCTGCCTTGGCGCTTCCTCGGGCGTGAATATCGCCGGTGCCATCCGCATGGCGCGTGAAATGGGGCCCGGGCATACAATCGTGACGATCCTGTGCGACTACGGCACGCGATATCAGTCGAAACTCTTTAATCCTGAGTTCCTGCATGAAAAGGGTCTGCCCGTGCCGGACTGGCTCGACCGTGCGCCAGCGCAGATGCCAGTGGTGTTCGAGGACGTATGACCCGTTTGCTGATGTCGGCTCTGATGCGCTGTGCAGCATTGGTGGCGATGCTTGTGTTCTGCGCAGGTATGGCACTGGCACAGGATCTGCCCGATATCGACATGGGGCAATGGAACACGCTGGCCGATCGCGCGGAAAGTACGGTTGACGATCCGAGTGCCGAAAGTGCAGTGCTGGAAACCTTGCGCGCCGAACTGGCCGACTACCGTGAGAAATTCAACAGTGCGCGGGGCATCAACGCCACGCGGATTACCAGCCTGCGCGACCAGTTGGCCCTGCTTGGCACTGCCCCCGCAGAAGGGGAAGGTGCACCTGAAGCGCCCGAATTAGTCCAGAAACGCAAGGATCTGGAAGAACAACTCTCCACGCTTACAGCGCCTGTGCAAGTCGCCGACAGTGCCTATGCGCGCGCTGACGGGCTGGTGGGCGAGATTGACAACATACTGCGCACGCGACAGGCAGAGCAGCTGCTCGAGGTCGTAGGCACACCGCTCAATCCTGTGGCGTGGCCTGCTGCCGTTGAGGCGCTCAGCACGGCATTTTCGCAACTTTGGCTTCCGCAGAGCGACGATCTGGCTGCCGCACGCAGCGAAGCACTGCGCACCAACCTTCCGGTGATCCTTTTTGCAACGCTCGCGGGACTGGTCCTGATCTTGCGTGGGCGGCGCTGGTCCAAGAAGATCGTTGAGCGGTTCCACAATGCCGAAGGGCGTAATCTGAGCATCTGGCGGTTCGTCTTCTCGCTGCTGCGTATCGTGTTTCCGCTGGCGGGGCTGTGGCTGCTGACGCTTGCGGCGCTGACGACCGGCTATCTGGGCGCGCGCGGGGACGAGCTGGTGGCGCTGATCCCGGTGCTGGGTGGCTTCATGCTGGGCTTTCGCTGGGTAGCCGAGCAGGTCTTTTCGCGGCAAGACGATGACGCGCTGCTGATGTTGTCGACAAAGGACCGTGCGGAGGCGCGTTTTCTGGTCAGCGGGATCACACTGTTTATCATCTTCAATACGCTTCTTCTGAGCCTCATCGAGCTGGATAATGGCACGGGACTGACCAAGACGATTGTCAGCTTTCCCTTCACTGTGCTGATCTCCTATGCAGTCTATCGACTGGGGCGGTTGCTGCGTCGCTACGGCATGGAGACGGTCGAGCAGGAGGACGACGAGATTACGCGCGCGAGTACGCTGGCCCGTCTGGTCCGCAGTCTCGGGACGTTGGCTATTCTGGTAGCCGTGGCAGCACCGCTGCTACAGGCGGCAGGTTATTACAATGCCTCGGCTTTTGTGCTCCATCCCACGGTGCTGACGCTGGTCATTCTGGGGTTGGTGCTGGCGCTGCAACGGTTCGGGGCGGATGTGTACGGCGCCTTGACGGGGCAGGGCATTCAGGCCCGTGAGGCGCTTGTCCCGATTTTTATAGGGCTGGTGCTGCTGTTGTTGGCGATGCCGGTTCTGGCGCTGGCCTGGGGCGCGCGGCTTGCCGACCTGACCGAGATATGGACGGCGTTCAGACGCGGTTTTGCTATCGGAAATTCGCGCATTTCGCCTACGGATTTCCTGACCTTCGCACTGATTTTTACGTTCGGCTATCTTGCGACACGGCTGGCCCAAGGTGCGCTCAAGACCAACGTGTTGCCAAAGACGCGTATCGACAAAGGCGGGCAGAACGCAATTGTTTCAGGTCTGGGTTATGTCGGTATTTTTCTGGCGGCGCTCGCTGCGATCACCGGTGCGGGTATTGACCTCAGCAGTCTGGCAATTGTCGCGGGTGCTTTGTCGGTTGGTATCGGTTTTGGCCTCCAGAACATCGTCTCCAACTTCGTCTCCGGCATCATCCTGCTGATTGAACGCCCGATCTCAGAGGGCGACTGGATCGAGGTGGCAGGCGGGCAGGCAGGGTATGTCCGCGACATCTCCGTGCGGTCCACCCGGATCGAAACTTTCGATCGGACAGATGTGATCGTCCCCAACGCCGATCTGGTGAGCGGGACCGTCATCAACTATACACGTGGCAATACCATCGGTCGCGTGATCATTCCTGTGGGCGTCGCCTATGGCACCGATACCCGCAAAGTTGAGACAATCCTGCGCGAGATCGCCGATGCGCAACCAATGGCGCTGGCCAATCCGGAACCGAGCGTCTTGTTTATCGCCTTCGGTGCATCCTCTATGGATTTTGAAATCCGGATGTTCTTGCGCGATGTGAACTGGATGATGGCGGTCAAAAGCGATGTGAACCACGCCATCGCCGAGCGGTTTGCCAAAGAGGGGATCGAGATTCCCTTTGCCCAACAGGACATCTGGTTGCGCAACCCCGAAACCTTGCGCGCGCGCGAGGCGTCTGCGACCGAGCCTGCACCGCAACCCACGGACGCAGCGCCTCCGCCGCAAAAAGACGCTCCTGAAAGCGAGGATTCTCAATGACCCGACTCCTGTTCCGCGATGATCCCTATCTGCGTGACGCAGAGGGCACGGTTGTTTCCCACACGGAAGAGGGTGGCATCGTGCTTGACGCCACCGTGTTCTATCCCACGGGCGGTGGGCAGCCAGGTGATAGTGGCGTGCTGGAGTGGCAGGGCCGCCGCCTTTCCATCGCCACAGCTGTGAAGGGCGAGGGCGACAGCATCGTGCTTGTCCCGGCCGAGCCTTTGCCATTGCCGCCAGTGGGCGCGCTGATCATGCAGCATCTTGATTGGGATCGAAGACACAAACATATGCGCGTGCATACGGCGCTGCACCTGTTGTCGGTCGCTATGCCATTCGGGGTTACCGGCGGCTCGATTTCGGCCAACCACGGGCGCCTTGATTTCGACATGCCTGAAGCCCCGGACGACCGTGAGGCGCTGGAGCAGGCGCTGAACAGCTATGTCGAGGCAGACGCCCGCGTAAGCGACGGCTGGATTACGCAAGCCGAGTTGGACGCATCGCCCGCGCTGGTCAAGACGATGGCTGTTAAGCCGCCCCGTGGCTCGGGCGATGTCCGGCTGATCCGCATTGGCGAGGAGATTGACTGGATTGATCTTCAACCCTGTGGCGGGACCCATGTGGCGCGGACCGGCGAAATCGGTGCGCTGCGTATTGGCAAGATTGAAAAGAAGGGCCGGATGAACCGCCGGATCTATCTGCATCTCGACAGCTGAGAAATTGCACGTGTCGCACCCAATTTCGGGCTTGCGCACCCGCGCCCTCCCTTGCTAAAGACCCTCAACGGACAGGTGGCCGAGTGGTCGAAGGCGCACGCCTGGAAAGTGTGTAGGCGGGAGACCGTCTCCAGGGTTCGAATCCCTGTCTGTCCGCCACTCTGCCATTCCACCATTTCAGTGAGTTTGATCAGGTCACCACGCGTGGTCTTTTTTGTTTTTTATCTCGGGTTTATGCGGTTTCAGCTTTGCCACGAGTTTATTTCGATGATGTCCACATCTGTCCATTAAGTGGTGTGAATTGCGGTATTTTGAATTACCCCATCTGGCAAGCCAACAAAGAAACTGGTTGAAAACCTTGGCGCCGGGCGGGATTGCAGTGTTTTCTATCTGGTGGTTGATCCATCAGGGGCGCGACGCTGGATTGTGCGGGTTGTGGTCAAAAGCCAGATGAACAAGATGGGTGCACCATTGCGGACTGACTTTGGTTTGCGTGGTGCTGACATTTTGAGGCTGAACCAAACGCGCGAAGGGGCGCAGGAATATCGCCGGAGGCAGGGCGAAGACATCACGGTCCACGGCTTCCGCTCGACGTCCCGTGATTGGGCGGCTGAGGTCGCAAACGCACCGCGCGAGCTGGCAGAGTTTAGCTTGGCGCATACGGTAGGGCCCAATGTGGAGCATGGCTATGCGAGGTCTGACTTTCTGGTCGAGCGGCGCGCTTTGATGGAGCGTTGGTCTGGATATCTTTGCCTTATTTCAGAGTAGGTTGATCGAAAAAAATTATGTTCGCACCTGAAGGATATGTCCGTTGGTCAGACCTTGTGGAAGAAATACATGAATGGTCTCACAAGAAACAATTGGCTCTTGAACTTGAGAAAGTTGGCAAAAAATCTTCAAGGGCATTTGGAGGGGAAGTTCGGGCACAGGCTGTTCGCCTGAAATTTGTGTGTGATGAGTTGAATGAACTCTAAAAGGGCGAGGATATTCGAGACAAACGAATGGATAAATATGAAGCATGTACCGAAGCAGATCACGAAATTCAGTTTTCAGCCACTCTCGGTACCTATTCTGTTCGTCGTCAGGGTTTTGGAAACCAATGGCGGCTTAAACTAAGAGAGCGCTTGGCTCATCTGGTTGGTTTGATTATGCGGCGCGTTTGCTGTGATGCAAGCGTCGCACTTCGAGTGTCTTTCGCTTGATCCCTTCCATTGCCTCAAAGGGTATTGCGCTGCAATGTCCCGAGAGGGTGGGGCGATTTCAAGACCGTCCGGCGCGATCAGTCGCCATTGCCCGGCAGTGCATTAAAAATGCACGAGAGGGAGACAATTCAGAGTTTTGCGAAGAGATGAAGGCGATTGCCAGCAAGCGCCGTCAGTTCGGCTATCGCCGGTTCGGCGTCCTGTTGGAACGCAATGGCATGTTTATGAATCGCAAGAGTTGTACCAGATTTATACCGGGGAAAAGCTGGGCGTCAGTCGGCGCAGGCGCCATAAACGAGCGCGCGGATCACGCACACCTATGCCGGTTGCTTTGCACCCAGCCGAGCGCTGGTCGTTGGATTTTGTGTCCGACACGTTTGGCGCGTCCATTGTCCGGCAATGCATGTTTACATGCTTGAGCGGGGCGCAAGTTCCGCATGTTGTCTGTGAATGACGATAGCTGTCGCGAGGACCTGTGCCTGATGCCTCATATCAGAATCTCTGCTGCGAGGGTGGCACGCAAGCTCGATGCGCTTGTTTGTGTTTATGGAAAACCATTCTGAGTCGTCAGTGATTACGGCACAGATTTTAGAAATCGTGCGATTTTGAAATGGGCTGGTTATGGCGGCGTGGATTGGCACTACATTGATCGAGCAAACCCCATCAAAATGGCTTCATCGAGTCTTTCAACGGGAGCCTTTGCAATGAGCTGCTGAACGAGGAAATCTTCGATAAGTTAGACGATGCCCGTAGCAAACTGGCGCTTTGGCGATACGATTATAACAACGTCAGACTACATTCATCGCTGGGCAACCAAACACCTGCTGAAGCGCGCCGAGCGCTTGAGCAATTTGAGCGCTCCGCGCATGACGCGCTGACCCAAACTGACGACGAAGAGTATGACATCCAAAACCGCAAACTCTCGTTATAAATTAGGGAGCCTCGGTGAGCAGGTCAACCTCACCAAATCATCCAGCAAAACGCCAGCTTTGGTAAAGCCGAGCGGCCCAACCTGAGCCTTTGACCGGACGGCTTGCGTATACGGCCGTACGGCAGAAACCAAATCAAATCTGTCTGAACGAGATCCACTATACGGGAGTGATATCCTTAGCCTCAGAGTTTTGAGGGAAGCCATGTGGAAAGGGTGGGAAAAAGGATCATCAGCAAACCATAGAACAGCCCCAACGCAAGAAATTTCGGGACCTGTGCAAAGGCGCGCTGTGGCGGCAAGGAGACGACTGCGGCAGCGGTATAGAGGCCAAGGCAGACCGGTGGCGTTAGCATTCCCATCCCGATAAACGCACCTAAAACGATGTAGAAATGCAGCGGGTCAACCGCAAGTACGGGCAGGATTGGTAATGTGATGGGAATCAGAATGTAAAAGATTGGTACGACTTCGATAAAGGTGCCAAGGATCAGGCAGGCCAGCGCCACCATGAGCAAGAAGACAAAAGCCGTGCTGCCCCAGCCAAGGAACCATTCCACCAGTATCTGCGGGGTACGGGTGAATGTCAGAATGACGGATAAAAGTGTTGCCATTGCGATGATGACGAAAATGACTGCCGTAGCCAATGTTGCTGCGATCAAAGCATTCAATAGACTGCGCGGTGCCAGTTCTCGGTAAATGACGAAGCCTGCAAATATCGCCCAAAGCCCCGCGACCGCGGCGGATTCCGCAGCTGTGAATATGCCGCCATAGATTCCGCCCAAGATAATGAACGGTGTAACCAGTGCCGGCAGTGCAGCCCATGTCGCGCGCGCACGCTCAGACCAACTGGCCCGCTGGCTTCGGGGCATGGCGCGGCAGCTTACTGCGACAAAGACAATCAGCAGAACCGCAAGCACAAGACCCGGAATGATCCCGGCCGCGAAGGTCTGGGCGACAGGAACCGATGTGAGTGCCGAGTAGATGATCGCTGCGTTCGAAGGCGGAATCAGCCCCTCGATGAGGGCGGCCATGGCAGCTAGAACGACAACAAAGGGCGCTGGATAGCCTTCCTCGATCATGCGTGGCATGAGGATTGTGCCGATCGCTGTGATTGCAGCCAGAATGGACCCACAAAAGGCAGCGAAAAAGCCCATCAACAGTACCATTGCAATACCAAGCCCACCGGGCCAATGCCCTACCAGGGCAATGCACAAGGATACCAGTCGCGCGGCCATACCACCCGCGACCATCACATATCCAGCAAAGATGAACAGCGGAACCGCGAGCAGAAGGTGTTTGGATATTGCACCGACAGAGGTCTGCACCAACTGTGTCCACGGCAGATCAAGCGCCTCGCGTGCCACAAGCGTCGAGCCTATTCCGAACACGAGAAAGATGGGCAAGGAGATCAGCAGCAGTACTGCCGAAAGTGTAATGGAAAGCTTGATCATGCTGTGCCCCCGGTGCCGGTCAGGATGTCGCGAAGGCTGAGCAAAAGGCGTTCAAAGGCGAACCAGCCAAGCAGGGCAAAGCCTACGGGAAAGGAAAGAAAGACCCACCAGAGTGGAAAATGGGGTTCGGTTTCAGTCATCTGGTTGAAGCGTTGGAAAAATGTCAGCGCTTCTGCCCCACCCAGAAGGAATACGACGGACATGCCAAGCGTAATCGCGGCAAGGACCAGATGCATCCAGTTTCGCCCGCGCGGGGGAAGGAGGATCGGCAGAACATCAACCGCAATGTGCCGGTCGAGCCTGAACAGCACGCCCATGCACAAGAACACTGCCCAAGGCATCAGAAGGGGAGGCAAGTCGTTCAGGATCGACAGGCCAAACCCCCAAAAATAACGTTCAGCCGCTGCTGCGATGTAGGCAAAGACCGCAAAGCCAACGATCAGTGTCGAGATGCCGATACATGCGCGGCCAAGGCCATCGTTGACCCGTTGTATGGTGTTTAACATCCTGTCCCCCCCTTTTGCAGTGTGCCCTGGCCGTTGCGGGCCAGGGCGAACGCGCTGCTAGCGTGCCTTTGTGTAGGCGACAGCGGCGTCAAGAACGCCAGAGCCGAGCATTTTTGCCATTTCAGGCCAAACCTTATCGGCTTCGATTCCGCGCAATTTGCCGAGAGCTTCGCCTTCCAGGGTGAACGCCTTGCCGCCACGGTCTACAAACTGCGCAACTTGCTCATCCGCGACGCGCATGATGCTATTGGTTGCTTTCGTTCCCATTGCCGCGCCGGCGTCGCGGATGGCCTGCTGTTGATCGGCTGGCAAGCTGTTGAACCATGTGTCGTTGGCCAACACATGACCATCAGCAAAAATGAAATAGGGCAATTGAACCGATTTAAGGAAATCCCACCAGCTGTTGGAGTTGATCGCGCCAGGCACCGAGCTGAGCGTATCGATCATGCCAGATTGCAGAGCCGTGTACACCTCACCGGTTGGGACCGAGACCATACGTTCTGTGCCCAATGCCTCCCAGCGGGGACGGTCTGCGGCAGAAAGCACCCGTGCGCTTGTGCCTTCGAAGCTGTTGGCCGAGGACAGATCCTCGCGCGTGGAGTAAACGGCCGCCGGACCCGAAGGGATGTCGGCCACTGCAAGCATTCCCAGATCGGTTGTTAGGCTGGACCAGATGCGCTGGCCTTCAGGTGTATCTGTGAAAAAACCACGTAGTGCATCATAGCTGTCAAACAGCCCCGGAACAGCGGCAACAGCATAGTCGCTGTTCATCGCGGGAAAGCTGACCAGACCAACAGTGACCCCCATCTGCACAGAGCCCGACGCAATGCCTCCCATCACATCGCGCGCCGACATCAACTGTCCGGCGGGGAAAACCTCGATTGTCAAAGCGCCATTTGTTCTTGTCGCGACATCGGCAACAAATTCGTCAATTGCGATTGCCGATGGATGTGTTGGCGGGAAATGGTGTGACAGGCGCACCTCTGCCAGAACAGGTGTGGACAGCAGCATCATTGCGCAGCCCATGATCGCCTTTTTGATAATCGTCATTTTACGTCTCCTCCCTTTTTGTGACTTGTCAGCGCTTTCAACGCGCCTTTGTCGACTTTGCCCGCAAGATTGCGTGGCAACTCCCGTAAGAAAAATATCTCGCGTGGCTTTTTGTAGCCTGCGATCAGATCATTCAGCCCTGCAGTGACCGTTGCCGCATCTGGAATCTTGCCGGGCTGCAACACGATGGCTGCAGCTACGATTTCGCCCCATTGGTCGTCCGGCAGGCCAAACACCGCCGCGTCCGCAACGCCTTTCACGCGGAACAGCGCATCCTCGACCTCGCGGGAATAGACGTTGAAGCCGCCCGAGATGATCATCTCTTTGTTGCGCCCGACAATGAACAGGAACCCGTCGTGATCAATGCGGCCCAGATCGCCGGTCATCAACCAGCCATCCTTTACGGCCTCTGCCAAGAGGTCCGGGCGCTGCCAATATGCGACATCGGCGACGCCATGCGCGGCGATGGCGATCTCGCCCACTTCGTCTGGCCCAAGCCTTTGTCCGTCCTGTCCCTTGATCTCGATCCGCAGGTTGAGCGTAGGTCTGCCACAAGAGGCCAGCTTTTCAGGGATCAGGTGATCGTCTGGATAAAGCAGTGTCAGAGGTTGAGGGCATTCTGACATCCCGAAATGTTGACGCAGGATCGGGCCAAAACGCGCAAGCGCCCTTTGTATGACCGGCACGGGTGTTGGCGCAGTGCCGTAGTTGATGATGCACAGCGACGACAGATCATAGCTGGTCCCGGTATCAAGATGATCCAGCAGGCGGATCAACATCGTCGGCACAAGGAACAGATGTGTGATCCGTTCGGCTTCGACTGTGCGCAGCACAAGTTCAGGGTCGAACCTGGGCAGGATCACGTTGCGCGCTCCGCGCAGATAATAGGGCAGCAGATAGTTGCCCGCAGCATGGGTCAGGGGGCCTACATGAATCATGCTATCCTTCGGTCCAAGGCGATATTCGAGCGCGGCAAAAAAGTTGTCATAGCGCGCCTTCAAGCGCCGTATGCTATAGGCGATGCCCTTGGGGCGGCCAGTGGTGCCCGAGGTATAGGCGATGCGCACAAGCGCGTTCTCGTCTATCAAAAGGCGGGGTGGGTGATCGGGCTGCGCGCTCAGTAGGTTCTCGTAGGTTAAGTCCCCCCAGCCAAGCCCGATCAACTGCCCGTTGACGGACAAAACAGGCGCTAAAGCTTCAAATTCAGGGCCTGCAATGATCGCCTCTACATCGCAATCAGCCAAGATCTCCGCATGCTCGGGTCCGGCATGGCGGGCGTTCAGTGCGACAAAGACAAGCCCTGCCTTTGCAACACCAATCACGGTTTCAAGGCTTTCGACCGAGTTGTTGAGCAGCACCGCGACACGTGCGCCGCGCTGTAGGCCCAACCCGATCAGCCCATGCGCCAGTTGGTTTGCGCGTCCGTCAACCTGCGAATAGGTATGCACTGTATCGCCGAAGATCAGTGCAGGCTGATCGCGGAATTGAACTGCAGCCCAGTCGTATTCGTATCCGGCGATGATATCTCCCATTTCGAAACCCTCAGCGCCGCATCGGGTGTGTGGCAACCCCGAGCAGGGCTGGCAGTTGGCGCACCGCATCCCCGATCCAATCGGCCAAGAGGGGGCGGGTGTCGCGCGGGTCGATGATATCAAGAATGCCAAAGCGCTCGGCGGTCCGGAAGGGAGAGGTCAGCGTGCTATACTTGTCCTCGATAGCGGTTCTTGTGGCGATGGGATCAGGGCTTTGCTCGATCTCGCGTTTGTAGGCTGCCAAAACGCCGCCTTCGACCGGGATCGATCCCCACGTGGCCGACGGCCAAGCATAGCGCAGATTGATCCCGGATTGGCGTCCATGCGCAGCACCTGCCACGCCAAATGCACGGCGCAATACTATAGTGCACCACGGCACCCGGCTTTGCTCAATGGCGGCAATTGCGCGCATTGCAAAGCGGATCGTGCCCTGTGCCTCGGCATCGGGACCGATCATAATGCCGGGCTGGTCGAACAGCGAGACAACCGGAATATGGAACGTGTCGCATAGATCGACAAAGCTTTCGATCTTGATCGAAGATTTGACGGTCATAGCGCCTCCGCCATGGGCCGGGTCATTCGCAAGAATACCGACGGTGTGGCCCATGATACGTGCAAAGCCCGTGATCGAGGAACGCCCGGAATAGCGGCCTATTTCAAAGAAACTGTCACTATCGACGATCGCGCGTATGATTTTACGCGGGTCATAGACGCGCCTGGCTTCGCGCGGGATTGCCTCGATCAGCCATGGATCGCGGCGGTCCGCAGGGTCATGACAGGGCAATACGGGTGCCAGATCATGCGCCGAGGACGGCAGATATGACAGAAAACGACGTGCCTGCGCCAGCGCGTCCGCTTCGTCCACAGCCTCGTTGTCCACAAGCCCCGATCCGCGCGCATGCATGGAGGAGCCGCCCAGTTCTTCCTTGTCGACATCGAGCCCCAAGCCTTGTTTTACGACGAAAGGACCGGCGGCAAACACCTGCGCCTGCTCTTTGACCATGACGGAGAAATGTCCGCCGCAGACCTTGATCGCACCCAGACCTGCGCAGGCACCCAGTGCAACTCCAACCATCGGAATCTCGCCCATCATACGGGCATGAGGCCAGGACGGATATCCAGGCAGTTTCGTCGCCTGATCCTTGTCGAGCAGTTTGACCGAACCGCCTGCTGTATCCACAAGCCGGATCAGCGGCAGTTTATGTTCGAGCGCAAGTTTCTCGGCGTAAATCCATTTCTCGGAAATCGTCGCCTCGGATGATCCGCCCCGAATGCTGAAGTCATCTGCGGATATGACTACCTTGCGCCCCTCTATGTTGCCCGTGCCGATGAGGGCATTGGCGGGGGTGATGTCCAACAAATTGCCGTTTTCGTCATAGCGTGCTGCCCCCGTGAGCGCACCGATCTCGCGGAAACTATCAGGGTCGAGCAGTGCATCAATACGCTCTCTTGCAGACAGTCGCCCCTTGGCGTGAATTTTGGCGATTGCCTCGGCGCCACCCATTTCCCGGGCCAAAGCGCGGCGGCGGTCGATCTCGTCAACTTCAGGCTGCCAGGACATAGTCTCTCCTCAGATCTGTTCGAGGGAACGCTAGGAGACATCTTATATTGCTGTCAATAAGATTGTTGACAATAGGACAAAAGCACCAAATATTCACAATAACAAAAGGAAGGTATGATATGGCAGAAATTAGGGTTGAGGCAGAATTGGCCGGAACTGTTTGGAAAATTGAGGCAGCGCCAGGTGACCAGATGGCGGAAGGGGATGCGATCCTGATTCTCGAATCAATGAAAATGGAGATTCCGGTTGAATGTCCCCGATCAGCACGATTGGTTGAGTTGCGCGTAGCCGAGGGAGATGTTGTGCGCGAAGGTCAAATTCTGGCTATTCTCACTGACAGTTAAGGCTGGAGTCTACATTTTATGCCCAACGATCATTCCTTATCCAAGAAGCAGCCGCGCGGTGACAAAGCGCGGATGCGGCCTTTGACTTTGCCCGAGCAAATCGCGAACGAGATCGGGCAGGAAATTCTGGATGGTCAATATCAGCCCGGAGATCCGCTCCGCGAACAGGATCTGTCCGACAGTTATCAGGTGAGCCGCGGTCCCATCCGCGAGGCATTGCGCCTGCTGGAAATGGACGGGGTTGTTCAGATTCTACCCAACAAGGGCGCGCAGATTACCCGCCTGACAGTGCAGGAAGTTGCTGATATCTTTGAGATAAGGGCCGCATTGATCGCTGTTTCTATGGCGCGTATCTGTGCAGAAATAAACGACGCCCTCATTGATCAGGCCACTGCGCTTGTTGCCCGAATGAGAGAAGTGGCTGCCGATCCTGAGGCAGGGGCGCACTTTGCGCGCCTGAGCCATCAGATGTCTGTGATGCTTATGTCTGCGTCGCCCAATACCCGCCTCTCCGAGATGCTCTTGTCGCTTGCGCGCCAGACTGTCCGGTATACGAGGCTCGGCTTGGGAACGGTTGAGCGCAGACATCGCTCGGCAGAGCTGTGGGGCGATCTGGTCGAAGCGATGAGCCGACGTGACGCACTGCAGGCCTCCGGGCTTGCACAGACCTTGATCCTTGAGTCCCGCGATGCGGCAATTACTGCTCTTGAAGGATGATATACCCATGAACGCTCCCATCCTGCTTGTTGCCAACAGGGGCGAGATCGCCCTGCGTGTTATACGTGCAGCCAGAGGGCTGGGATTGGGCACGGTCTCTGTTCATTCCGAGGCGGACGCTGAGTTGCCTCATGTGTATGCCGCCGATCGCTCGATCTGCATTGGGCCCGCGCGGCCGCAAGACAGCTACCTCAACACGGCGGCCATTTTGCAAGCCGCACGCAACAGCGGAGCGACATTGATCCATCCCGGCTATGGGTTTCTTTCAGAAAACGCCGACTTTGCGGAGGCTTGCCGAGACGCGGGGCTGGTTTTTGTGGGACCCGCGCCTGCTCATATCCGGCTGATGGGCGACAAGAACAACGCGCGTGCCGCCGCCGTTGCGGCCGGTGTGCCTGTCCTGCCGGGCACCGAGCGGCTGCCTGAAGAGCCTGCCCTTTGGCCTGCGTCCGGTGACGCGGTAGGCTATCCGTTGCTCGTCAAAGCTGTCGCTGGTGGCGGCGGGCACGGGATGCGCGCCGTGGACAATGCTGATCAGTTGGTCGACGCGATCACTCAGGTCCGGCAAGTCGCCGCTCGCGCATTTGGCGACGACGGTGCCTACCTGGAACGGTTCCTGCCGCGCGCGCGCCATATCGAGGTGCAGGTATTTGGGTTCGGCAATGGTGAAGCTGTACATTTGTTCGAGCGTGACTGCACAGTTCAGCGCCGTCATCAAAAGGTGATCGAGGAGGCCCCGGCACCAAACCTGCCCGCGCCTCTACGTCAGTCGATGACCGATGCCGCCCTGCGGTTGACCCGGTCTATAGGCTACGCAGGGGCAGGGACGGTGGAATATCTTTATGATCCGGATCAAAGCGCGTTCTACTTTCTCGAGATGAACACGCGGATACAGGTTGAACACCCTGTGACCGAGATGGTCACGCACACCGATCTTGTCGCCGCACAAATCAGGCTGGCGCTTGGCGAAGACATCTCCGCCGATCTGGTGCAAGAGCAGATCACGTTAGACGGCCATTCCATCGAGGTGCGCATCTACGCAGAGAACCCAGCAAAGCGGTTCCTTCCGTCCCCGGGGAAACTGGAAACGCTCATCTTGCCTGGCGGTGAAGGCATTCGGGTGGAATGTGGCTACGCTCAAGGCGACACGGTGACACCCTTCTACGATTCAATGGTCCTTAAACTGGTTGCACATGGGAAAGATCGCCCGGGCGCAATTGCACGGCTTGTCTCGGCGCTTGAGGTGCTGCGCATTGAAGGTATCCACACCAATGCATCTTTTGCTGCTGATCTGCTGGCCGAAGATCTTTTTGTTGGTGCAAAACATGACACCCGGATGCTTGAAAGAGTGTAGAGTTCTATTCTGCCAACGAGCAGAGTTATCATGACGCACAATTGGTCGCCCTGACGGTCACTACGGGCAGGGCGCAATAGGCCGGATTTTCTGCTCATGCGAAATGCTGCGGAATGGTAACTGGTAGTGATGCTGACCACCATTCCGTCACCCGCATGACCTTGGTCCGGAGCGATACAGAATTTCTGATTTCGGCAGGGCTGGGGCCCGTCAGCGCAACGATCACACAAAACTGAGTGGTCAGCACCGGTGTCCGCCTTACTTGTTGGACAAGAATTTAAAGTGAGGTTCAATGTCCCATCTTTGTCGCCGCAAGCTTCTGGCAGGAGCCGCCGCGCTCTGCGTCCAGCCCGCCTTTGCTCGGGCCAGCTCTTGGGCTGCTGTCGCCGATCAGGCCCGCGCACTGGACCAGTGCCATGCCATCGTGATCGCGCAGGAAGGGAGCGAGGTGCTGGCGGAGGTCTTCCGCGGGCCCGCGCTGGGTCGTGCGGTACCCATCAAGTCAGTCTCAAAGACCATCGTGGCCGCGCTGACAGGGGCAGCAGTTGATCGCGGCGAAATCCCGACGTTGCAGGCCACGCTGGGTGAATTGGCTCCGCAGCTTATCCCGCGGGGGGCGGACCCGCGCGTGGCGGGCATCACGATCCAAAATCTCGTGACCATGCAGGCGGGGCTGGAAAGGACATCGGGTGGCAACTACGGCAATTGGGTCAGCAGCAGTAATTGGGTTACCGATGCGCTGTCCCGCCCCATGGTGATGGATCCGGGCAGCCGCATGCAATATTCCACAGGTTCGTATCATGTCCTCGGCGCGGTCCTGTCAGAGGTATCGGGCGACAGCCTCCTGTCTTTGGCACGCAGCCGTCTGGGGCAACCTTTGGGCATCGACATTCCCGCATGGACCCGCGATCCGCAGGGCCGCTATCTGGGAGGCAATGAAATGGCGTTAAGCTTGCGCGATATGGTCCGCTTTGGCGAGATGTATCGCCAGTCCGGGCGTTGGAACGACACGCAGGTGCTCGGTGCCGATTGGGTCAGCACTTCGTTCCAGCCCCGTACCCGCTCGCAGTTTTCCGGGCTGGACTACGGTCTGGGCTGGTTTCTGGGTCGCGCCGGGCAAGACAGCTATGCGTTGGCGCGGGGCTACGGCGGACAGATCATCTGCGTTGTGCCAAGCTTGTCGATGACCGTGGCGATCACCTCCGACCCGACACTGCCAGCCCGCAGCGGCGGCTATTTTGGCGACCTGATGCGACTGATCGACAACGCTATCATCCCGACCGCCCGAACAGAGGGAACCTGACCCATGCTCAGATTCTATTTCCTTATCCTGCTTTGCCTGCCAGTCACCCTGCGCGCAGATGGATGGGAAGCGCTGCGCGCGCCCGACACCATCGCGATCATGCGCCACGCACTTGCGCCCGGCACCGGCGATCCGGCGGGATTCCAGCTGGGCGATTGCAGTACACAGCGCAATCTGGATGCGCGCGGGCAGGAACAGGCCCGCAAGATCGGCGCTGCCCTGCGCGAAAGGGGCATTGTCTTTGATCAGGTGCTGAGCAGCGAATGGTGCCGCACCCGCGAGACCGCCGAATTGATGGATGTGGGACCCGTCATCGCCTATCCGCCGCTGAATTCTTTCTTTCAGGATTACGCGACCCGTGACAGCCAGACCAGCGCGTTGCGTGACCGTCTTGCGGAGACGACAGGCAAGCTGGTTCTGGTCACACACCAGGTCAACATCTCGGCCTTGACAGGCCAAGGCGCTAGGTCTGGGGAAATTTTGGTCCTGCGTAGGGTAGATGACGCGATCACTGTCATGGGCAGCATCATGATAGACCCGTAGGTCGTCTCTGAATCCATTATCATCATTTGTGAGTGCCACACGGGTAGGGTGCCAGACGGGAGCCATAAAGCAGCGAGTATAGCAGGGTAGTTTTCGGCGCTGACCTGTGTGAGGCGGGTTTGTCTGGATCTTGCTGTAGAAAAGCTCCACCGTATCGCAACCTTTGCACAATCAAGCGGGAAGTCTGCCTCATTTTGTCATTGCCGATCTGCGCAACGAATAGTGAGATTTCCGACGGCAACTGCGGTTTGAATGGCGCGGGCTCCACCAGAAAATCGGGTCTAACCGAATTGAGTGGTCCAAAATGAATATGGGCGAATGGTTGGCCTCTGATCATCGGGATGGCGCCATCTCTCGATTAGGATCTGGGCTTCTCGTAGGCTGTAGAAGAAAACCTCACTGTTTAAAAATTCGTCGCGGAACCGTGCGTTGAAGCTCTCGCAGTAGCCGTTTTCCCAAAGTGAACCAGACGCAATGAAGGTAGTTTTCGCGCCTACACCTTCGATCCATGCCCGCACCTTCTTTGTAATGAACGCCGCACCATAACACCTTCGGAGGGACGCTGATTGAGAGGCTATGGCCGCCTGTGCAGCCTTCAAATAGCGCAGCAGGTGGTCATTGCTGCGTCAAGCTTATGTTTCTCCTTGCTACCGTATCGCGCTGGTCAGACAGGCGCATGGCGCGTTCAAGACCCATATGGCCGCCACCCCGAACGACGAGATCGACAACGACACCTATTCGCTTTTTGGTTTGAAAAAGGGCGTGCCCAGGGATTCCTATGATCTCGACGACGCCGTTGATGACGGATATCTCGTTCCACCGAAAACCACCTCGGTCCCGCTAAAATTCCAGCGTGATGGCATTGCCTACGCCCGGCTTACGGACGAAGAGACAGTAGAATGGGGCGCGGTCGAATGGGACGAGGACGGCACCGTTCCCGACCGTGTGGAAAGCGCCGAGCTAAACAAATGGCTGCTCAACATCGACACCGTGGACAAAGCGCTCGAACACGCTCAGCGTGAGGTGGCTTTGATGATGTAGTTGCCCTTCGACGGCATGTGTATGCCAGGGCGGGTCTGTGATAATCCACAAAGGGGAGCGGTCATGTCGGAGATTATCACGGCGGGGCTCAATCTGGCAAAGCATGTGTTGCAAGTCCATGGGGTGACAGGGCTGGCCGGGCAGTTTTGCGCAAGAAGCTGCGGCGCGCGCAAGTGTTGGACTTTTTCAGCAAACTGCCGTCCTGCGTCGTTGCAATGCAAGCTATTGGTGGCGCGCATTTCTGGGGTCGCGAGATCGCCAAGCTGGACGCTGGCGTGCGGCTCATGGCACCAGCCTACGTCAAGCCCTTCGTGAAACGCCAGAGTGAGGCGGGCAAAAAAACGATCCAAGGAATCGTTTTCAGGCGATGAACCTGCGCCCAAACGATGCGGTTCGTTCCGGTCAAGAGCGCGGAAACCCAAGGCGCGGCCATGGTGTTTCGCTTGCGCGCGCTTGTGATCCGGCAGCGGACCCAAGCCATCAATGCACTACGGAGGCATTTGAGCGAATTCGGACAGGTCGTTCCACAGGAAGCGGCTAATGCGTTGAAGCTGATAGCAATCGTCGAAAATGTGGAAAAGCAATTTGCCCGCCGATGCTGTCCCCACACTCAAGGTCTTGATCTCGGCGCTGGCACGGTTGGAGGCAGAGATCAGGTCGCTCGACATCTAGATCGCACGTCGTGCCGAGGAGAACGGCGTGGCTCGACGACTGATGACGGTGCCGGGCATTGGTCCGTTGATCGCCACGGCCATAGCGAGCCTTGCGCCGCCACCCGAGACTTTCCGCAAGGCTCGAGATTTTGCGGCCTGGCCTTGTCTTGTGCCACGACAGCATTCGACCGGTGGCAAGCTGCGGCTCGGAGCCAAGACAACGCTCTCGGCACATTGCATGCGTAATGCTCTGCCTGGCGGTGGATGGCGCGTATCGTTTGGGCCCTGATGGCCCGCGGTGGCGTTCACCAGTCTCCGGAAGCGGCGGCATTAGCCCGCTGTAGGTCACGAGGACGTCGGAGCGGAAGAGGGCAGGGAGAAGTTTGGCGCAACAGTTGTGAGACGGGATCGGGAGAACCAGTGTGCAACAGAGTGTTATCGAGCACGTGGCTTTGATCTGGACCCGACCTGCGAACACCATACGGGCGCGCGGCATATGGAACGCGGCATCATGAGGCCGAATACAAGTCAGCAGCCGATGACGCGCCAAAATCAGCTCTGAAGATTTCTTTCGCGCATGGGGCAGTTATACATGTTGCACAAATCACTGTGTGATGGGATTCACTAAATGAATCCAGCGTGATAGCTGAAGGCATGAGCAGTTGGGCTGCGATGAAGTACAAGACCAAAAATTGGTCGTCTTAAAATGCCAGCTTGCGGCAACGCGGATCGTTGTTGATCCCCTGGCTGACAGCACATGCTGGCATATGTGGGAGGTTGGTTTAATTGGGAGATGGGTCGGGAACCGCCACCAAACGGCAAGCGTGGTCGGCAACAGCAATTCGGTGATGCCGTCATTCAAACATACCTGACACTTGAGGTGCTGTTAGGGATGCCGCTTCGTCAGACAACTGGGTTCGTTCAGAGCTCCCGTTTGATCGGATTGAATTGGGCGGGACCTGATTTCAGCACCTTATGTCGACACCAGAAGAATCTGAACGTAAGCCTGCCTATGGCGGGTCCAAAGGCCCACAGAACCTCCTTATCCCTCTTGGGATACCGTGCGTGGCATAGGACAGCACTGGTATCAAGGTCGAAGTTGAAGGCGAGTGGCACGGTCGCAAGCATGGTGTTCCCAAACGTCGCATCTACTGACCGACAGAGTTGTGCGTCGCATAATCCCGAGAGGTTGGCGTAAGATACACACACCTCGTCCGGCGGAGCGGTATGTCATTGAGCTTCTTGATCGGTTTAAGGCAATCGGCTGATGTAACGGCTGGTCACGGTCCTTTAGATGCTATCGGTTTCGTGTATTGTTGCTTGTGCCGAAAGGTCGATCTTCGCGCGGTCTTGATGCTGAACTTCCTGTCATCGCATATTGACTGTCTGCGATGGCCTAACGTTTTCCCGCTTCACCTTGTGTCGGCATGCAAACTGGAAGCTAGCATTCAGATTATCCATGTCGTGTTCTCGTGCCAACGCCACCAATGCTTGAGCAAAAAGAGCGCCTGTGCGAATTGTGGTATGCGCACGCGCCGATTAAGAATGTGCTGGTCCGCGCGGGTAACATTGTTGGTGGCAAGGTTGACCAAAACAAGATCAATTGCTGGTGTGAGCTGCGCGATGGTTCGCAGCGATCCAACAATTTGAAATAGGGGTATAAAATTGAAAATTGCAGGTCACGAAATCATATCTAAGAGTACAATAGTAGCACATCGCACGCTGGTATCCATATGTGGGCTAATTGTTTATACCTATATTGCTAAGCTTGAAGTCTCAAAAGTGAATATTGCAGGAATAGATGTTTTTGATAAACGCAGTTTTTACATACTTGGCATAATATTAGTAGTATGGTTTTCAATTCACTACTGCGTACTCATATTGTCTGAGACAATTGCTTATAAATCATGGGATACGATGTCGCTTGAGATCGCGGATCACGCAGGTCTACTCGGAAAAATATTTAGATCCTCCTCTGGCTTTAAGAAAAAGGCTCAGGAAATTTGGAATATTGATACCGAAGAAGGTTGGGCCAAAATTGCTGATACTTTAGACCAAGAGATGGCCGTTCTACGCGACATGTATTTGAAAGGGTCGGCGTTTCGAAACGAAGCGTCTGAACGAGCTGAAAATGTCTTAGAAGCAGGGAGGGCACTAAGAAATGTAGCTGGTCACTTCGATAAATTACATCCCGCGATTGAAGAAATAAAAAAGGAAAGGCGAAAAACCTCCATTATCTACTTCCTTCATTTTGTGTTTGTCTTAGAGATTATGCCCTTATTACTATCTGTTTCTGCATTTCTAGCATGTGTCGATGTTCTATTTTTCGGTATCTACAATGGTGGCCTCACGGCGGATGTTACTCTGCGAGATTAGCGGGTTTTGAGTAGCGAAAAAGTGACGCAAGATATTTTGATGCTGGGCGCGATGGCCGCGAGCGGCGCTTCTGATTATGATATTATGGTTGAAGTGTCTGTGTCCTGATCTTGAGTAAAAGAAATCGGTCGGATCTAGCCGAAAAGTGAAAGCAATAGAAAGCCCGCCCACCTTCATCGGTGAGCGGGCTTATTTTTGCGTTGGTGGCTGGGCATTCTTGTTTTACCCCGCAATAAGGCTGTGAAGGTCACCAGCCGCAATGGGGAATGACATGGGCAAGCTACAAGTAGACCACCACATATTTACCCGCGACCAGCACGACAGGATCGTGTCTGGCGTTCACGCGCCAGACTTCGCGGTTGCTATGCCTTAATACGAGGCGGCGCTGCGGGGCATGCAAGACGGCCAGACGGTCGCGCTACTACACCGTGCGCGCGTTGTTCGGGCTTCGTACCAGGCGTGAACGTGCGGCTGTCGAGGCCCCTGATCGGGTTGTCAGAAACTCTTGCAACCTATTGATATTCAAGGGTTGAAATGCAGTGCGATTTTTGCCCAAACCATTGGTTTTGCAGAACTGACGGGGACCAGCCGGGTTTCCCACTCTTGGAATTTGGTCTGGGTGAAAGTCTGGTACTTGTGCTCCAAAACCCTCCAAGACGTTCCCTATTTTACCCATGTCACTATTTTCGGACCACCGTAAAGCCAAGTCAAGTTAGGCATCGAAACGCCTTATTTATATAGCTGAAACTGTCCGTAGGACTTGGAGCGGGTAACGAGAATCGAACTCGTAACTAAAGCTTGGGAAGCTGCCGTGATACCTTTTCACCATACCCGCACCTCCGCGTTGGATAGGCCAAGGTAGCGGGTTGGTCAAGCGGGGAAACGGGAGTGAAATGTCGGGGGCAAGGCAATACAGCATAGCCCCCATAATATTGCGTCAAATCGCGTCATATGGTGAGTTACAGTAGCGGCGCGGGCCGTTGTAGGGCTGAAAGGTCTTATCCGAAGACCGGTAGCTACGGTACTTGCTGTAACACCAGTTGTCATGCGCACGCACATTGCCGTTTGGTATGTGGTTCCAGTTGCGGGTGTTGGTCTGACGCCGAGGCTGGGTGTCGTTCAACTCGTTCGCGATAATGGCGCCCAGCGCAAAGGCCGCCAGTGGATAGAATAGACCGTCGCTGTTGTCGCGCCGGTAGCCGTTACGGGGGGTGTTGTAGCCGCGGTATCCGCCACGGTAGCCTGGCTGCCGCCGCTCTACGCGGTCGTTCTTTTTACGCGCTTTGCGATCATTTTTGTCAAACCTGTCAAACCTCTCAGCCCTGTCGCGCCTCTCAGCCCTGTCGCGCCTGTCAGCATGGTCGCGACGATTTCGGACTGGATCAAGGGTGCGATGATGGTACCGGTCCTTGGCCTGAACCAAATCGGGGAGGCCGACCGAGGGTGTGACTTGTGAAATCCCATTTGCAGGGCGCATCTGTGCAACTCCGGCCAGTCCGACACCCGGCAGGGCAATGGAGATGGCTAGGACAAAAGCACCCGCATTCTTTGCTTGTTTCCATAGGGTAGACATTGTGAACACTCCAATTTTTCGGGGATGCGCCGCCGTTCGGTCACGAAGGGAACGTATTGGATACGCATCTGGTTCCGGAGTGTGACACATCCTTGAGACCCGAACATGATGGCCGGGTCCCTTGTTTCACAATATCAGGGCTATGTTATCGGATAACAAAAGACGCTGAGGTTTTGGTTATGGGCGTCTACGTCTGCGCCCACCACTTTCGCCGCTGCCACCGGTGTTGAACGTCCGGGTCGGCAGCGTGACGATCGAGTTGAGAATTGTAAACGGCTCTACCGCGTTGGGGATTGCGGAGGCATTTACGAAATGCTCCTGAAAGCGCGGCTCGATCGCGGTTTCTATTTTGTGGATGTTGCGGACGATCTCCTCGATCTCGGTGCGTGCGTCCCGGTTGAGCAGAGCAATCCGCGCGCCGGTGCCAGCGGCATTGCCCGCCGATGTCACCTTGTCCAGTGGCGCGTCGGGGATCATGCCGAGCACCATCGCATGTTTGGTCGAGATATGCGCGCCGAAAGCACCGGCAAGCACAACGCGGTCCACCTTATCCACGCCGAATTTGTCCATCAGCAGCCGCGCGCCGGAGTAGAGCGCGGCTTTCGCCATCTGGATTTCGCGGATATCGCGGTTGGTGACGGTGATTTTAGGCCCGCCATCTGCGGTGCCGTCGTAGACCAGATAACTGTTGGTGCGCCCGTCAGAAAACACTGCCGCCGATCCTGTCTGCTCGGCTGTGCCGATCAGGCCGGGTGCGTCGACAATGCCGTGCATGCGCATTTCCGCGACCATCTCGATTATGCCGGAGCCACAGATGCCCGTGACACCGGTCTGCGCAATCGCTGCATCAAAGCCTTCGTCGGTGGACCATAGTTCCGAGCCGATGACCTTGAAGCGCGGCAGCTTGGTGTCGGGATCAATCTCGACACGCTCGATTGCACCGGGGGCCGCGCGCTGGCCGGAGCTGATCTGCGCGCCCTCGAAGGCGGGGCCGGTGGGCGAGGAACAGGCGAGCACCTTCTCGCGGTTGCCCAGCAGGATTTCGGCGTTGGTGCCCACATCGACCACCAGCACCAGATCATCCGACAGATGCGGGCTTTCCGACAGAGCAACGGCAGCCGCGTCCGCGCCCACGTGACCTGCGATGCAGGGCAGCAGGTAGACCCGGGCGCTCTCGTGGATATTAAGGTCCAGATCGCGGCCGCGCAGGCGCAGTGCGCCGGAGGTGGCCAACGCAAAAGGCGCCTGTCCCAGTTCGAACGGGTCAATGCCGAGGAAGAGATGGTGCATAACCGGATTGCATACAAACACCGCGTCCACGATCAACTGTTTGTCCACAGCGGCCTCTGTGGCCAGCTGGGTGAGCAGCCCGCACATGCCTTCGCGTACGGCGAGCGTCATCTCTTCTGCACCGCTCGCGTTCATCATGGAGTAGCTCACACGGCTCATCAGATCTTCGCCAAAGCGGATCTGCGGATTCATCACACCGGAGGAGGCCACAACCTCGCCGGTTTGAAGATCACACAAGTGTGCCGCGATGGTGGTCGAGCCCAGGTCGACGGCTACGCCATAGATCGTGCCGTCATAGAAACCGGGCCAGATGTGCATGATGCGCGGCTTGTTCTCGTGATCGCCCAGATGGATCGCCACCGTGACTTTCCAGTCGCCCTTGCGCAGGACTTTTTGCAGGATGTGCAGGATGTGAAGATCCGCCGCGACGTCGTCCAGCTCCCATTGCTCCAGCAGCGCCTTGCGCAGACGCTCCAGATCACCCGAAGGATCATGCATGTCAGGCTCTGTTACCTCGACATAGTAAAGTTTCGTCGAGGGGTTGAGCGTGATTTCGCGCGCCTCGGCCCGTTTACGGACCACCTGTTTATGGACCTGTGATTCTGCGGGCACGTCAATGACCACGTCTTTGAGCACGGTCGCCTGACAGCCCAGACGGCGACCTTTTTTCAACCCGCGTTTTTCGTCATAGCGCGCCTCGACAGCGTTCCATTCCGACAGCGCATCTGCCTCGACTGTGACGCCGTGTTTGGAGAATTCGCCATAGCCCGGCGATATCTGGCATTTGGAGCAGATGCCGCGTCCGCCACAAACGGAATCAAGGTCAACGCCGAGCTGCCGCGCGGCGGTCAGCACGGGCGTGCCGACGGGAAAACGCCCCCGTTTGCCGGAGGGCGTGAAGATGACCAGTGGATCGTTGCTCATGGAAAGGGCGTCCTGTGTGTCGGTGTTTTCAGGCAACATAGAGGGTCGCGCGGGCAGGGGAAGCCCGCCTGCGTCATTATTCAACGCAAGGGCGTCATTTCGCAGGATTGGCGATCAGGTGCTGCGGCGGGCGTGGAAGATAAAGCCAAGGAAATTCAGCAGCAATTGTGCTGCGAGGATCTGGGTGGAGCCGGATGGGTCGTAGTCCGGTGCGACCTCCACCAGATCGATGCCCACGACCTCATGCCGCTGTGATACCGCCTGCAACAGCTCCAGCACCTCGTAATAGAGAAAGCCGCCGTGCGACGGGGTGCCGGTGCCCGGTGCTATGGAGGGGCAGAAGGCATCAATGTCGATGGTCACATATACCCGCGCGCCCACCGGGATATGGTCGAGCACGCCGCCGGTGCCCATCTCGCGGGCCTGGCGCACGCTGATGATGTCGCTGCCCATGGCGCGCGCGTCCTCATACCCCTCGCGCGCGGTCGAGCTTACGTTGCGGATGCCTACCTGCGTGAGGCCTGTCACATAGGGCTGTTCGGCCGCACGGCGCATGGGGTTGCCATGTCCGTGGCGCACTCCGTGACGCACATCGACAAAATCCAGATGTGCGTCGATTTGCAGTATGTGGATATCGCCTTGGCCGTCAAAGGCGCGGATGCAGGGGATGTTGATGGAATGATCGCCGCCGATGACCACGGGCAGGGCCGCCGCCTCGAGTGCCGCGCGCACGCCTGCCTCGATGTTGGCATGACTGGCTTCGGTATCGGTGTGGATGATGTCCGCATCGCCCATGTCCACGATGTTCACATCACCGGGTAGATAGGTGGCGTCATCCTCGTGATCATAAGCGCCTGCATGACCGAAACTGAACAGCGTCGATGCCTCACGCACCGCGCGTGGACCAAAGCGCGCGCCGCTGCGATACTGTGTGCCCGCATCATAGGGCGCACCGAGGATCGCCACATCGGCATCCAGCTTTTCCCAGTCAGGCTCATATGGGCGTTTGCCAAAGGTTGCGATGCCTACAAATGGCAGGTCAAGCCTGCCGCCGTCATAGCCGTGTTTTGTCATGTCTGTCCCTGCTTTTTCCCCAGCTTTGGACAAGGAGGGGGGAAATGCAAGTATCGGCGTCTGCCAAGCCTTTTCAATCCGGCGCATCCGTGAGATAGGAAACCGCCAAATGATGCCATTACCTCTGGAGGTTGATATGGAGATTCGTGAGGCCCTGACGTTCGATGATGTGTTGCTGGTTCCCGCCGCCTCATCGGTGCTGCCTTCCACTGCTGACACCCGTACCCATGTGACCGGGTCTATCGCGTTGAACATCCCGCTGCTGAGTTCTGCTATGGATACGGTGACCGAAGCGCGCATGGCCATTGCCATGGCACAGGCCGGCGGCATGGGCGTGATCCACCGCAACCTTACCATCGACGAACAGGCCCGAGATGTCCGCCGGGTTAAACGCTTTGAGAGCGGGATCGTCTACAGCCCGATTACCCTGCGCGCCGACCAGACGCTGGCAGATGCCAAGGCGCTGCAAGAGCGCTATAATGTCACCGGCTTTCCAGTGGTGGACGAAAAGGGCCGCGTAGTGGGTATTGTTACCAACCGCGATATGCGCTTTGCGCACCGCGATGATACGCCCGTGCACCTTATGATGAGCAGCGACAATCTGGCGATCCTGCAAGAACCGGCAGACCGCGACGAGGCGATCAGCCTGATGAAGGCGCGCCGGATCGAAAAGCTGCTGGTGACCGATGGTCAGGGCAAGCTGACCGGTCTGCTGACGCTGAAGGACACCGAACAGGCCGTCCTGAACCCGACCGCCTGTAAGGATGATCTGGGCCGTCTGCGTGTGGCAGCGGCCACCACGACTGGCGACGCGGGCTACGAACGGTCTCAGGCGCTGGTGGATGCGGGTGTGGATATCATTGTGATAGACACGGCGCATGGTCATTCCGAAGGGGTTGCGATTGCAGTCGAACGGGCCAAGAAGATCAGCAATGATGTGCAGGTGATTGCGGGCAACGTTGCCACGGGTGAGGCAGTGCGCGCGCTGATCGGTGCGGGCGCGGACGCGGTCAAGGTGGGTATCGGTCCCGGCTCTATCTGTACCACGCGTATGGTAGCAGGCGTGGGCGTACCCCAGCTGACGGCAATTATGGATTGCGCGGCAGCAGCGGGAGAGACGCCTGTGATTGCCGATGGCGGTATCAAATTCTCGGGTGACTTCGCCAAGGCGATTGCGGCGGGGGCGTCCTGCGCCATGGTAGGCTCCATGATAGCGGGCACCGACGAGAGCCCCGGCGATGTGATCCTCTACCAAGGTCGGAGCTTTAAAAGCTTTCGCGGTATGGGCAGCCTCGGGGCGATGGCCAGCGGCTCGGCTGATCGGTATTTCCAGAAGGACGCTGCCAGCGACAAGCTTGTGCCTGAAGGCATCGAGGGGCAGGTGGCCTATAAAGGCTCTGCGAATGCTGTACTCCACCAGATGGTGGGCGGTTTGCGCGCGGCCATGGGGTATACCGGTTGTGCAACTGTGGACGAGATGCGCAAAAATTGCAATTTCGTAAAAATCACCGGTGCTGGCCTGAAAGAAAGCCACGTGCATGACGTGCAGATCACCCGCGAAAGCCCGAACTACAGGGTCGTGTAAGATTAAATATTGTTGAAATTTCAAGGGGTCGAGGCGAGAAATCGCGTCGACCCCTTCTTTGAAACGCAAGGTGAAATGGACTTTGCATCAGTTGTCGAACTGATACAAAGGGAGTTAGTGTAAGGCCATAACTGATGGAGGGGATATTGCTTCTCCAGATGCATTATCTGCATCAGTTAATTTCTTCCCCAATGTTAACCAAAAGAAGCGGGAGGCAAACCCGCTACATCGAATTACGAAATTGCAGAAATTTTCCCTTTCGCTATGCACGATCCGTCATGAATGCATCTGCGAGGCTGGCCAAACGAATAGCGGAGCGCTTTCCTATACTCTCGGGTGATCGAATGTCAGATCCACCGTTCAAATTTTTTTGAGGGTAAGTCGGGAGAAGCGCCAGTTCCAACGTCTGGTTTCTCCAGTCTCGCTAATTGCTCCCAAATTCAGGATTTCTTTGCAACGCCCCTATTTCCATCCCAGCCCTTTGCAATAAGTGTTGCAAACGCGGCGAAGGTCCGGTTCGAGCCTAAAACACAGAATGCTGCAATGACGCGAAAGGCGGCTTTCACAATAGAGGTAGAAACCTTCAACAGCTGCTTTTGTTGTGAACGGGGTTCGTGGCCATCGAAAGAGTGACCATGTTCAACACTTCGAAAAGCGAGCGTTTTCGGCTTCAATTGTCCCTAAACGACGACAGGCTAAACCTCGAGCGAACAAAACAAATATCATTCGCTTTGTCAGACACGGCTGAGCTGGATTGAGTCCAGCACGAACTGTCCGGTTGTCTTGACGTGATCCTTCATGATCCGGGCGGCGGCGGCGCTGTCACGATCACCAACAGCCGTCATCAGTTCTTCATGGGCCGCCATGGCGCAGTCCAGCTTGTCCTGGCTGAAGCGTGGCGTAAAGAAGCGGCTGCGCTGGGACCGGTTGGTCAGATTGGTATGTGTCGCGCTCAGAACTTCGTTCCGGGCGAGGGCGACGATCTTATTGTGAATGGCCACATCGTTAACAAAGCACCCTTCCCGATGTTGGCCCGGTAGCAGGCGATCATCCGGTCATGCATGTTGCGGAGAAGACCGAACTTGTCGTTATCCATGCGTTCCATCACAAGTTCCATCCCGAGACCTTCGAGAGGGGCGAGCAATTCGAATATCTCTTCTATGGTCTTCAGGCTGATTTCAGCAACGGCAGCCCCTTTGTGGGGTCGGACTTCGAGCAGGGTTTCAGTTTCGAGGATCTTGATTGCCTCGCGCAGGGGGGGGGCGAAATGCCCATGATATCGCACAGGTCCACCTCGTTGAGACGCGCGCCGGGAAGAAGCGTGCCACGCACGATCTGATCCCGCAGGGTATTGGCGACCTGTGTGTGCAAGGCAGTGCGCTCGATGATGACGGGTTGGTCGGCGGTATCCATTTCAACTTCTTTCGGTCCAAATTTTAAGCGGTTTGCCGTTTTGCGGCGCGCATCCGCAGCCAGGCCCGCGAATAACAAAATAAGATCGAGACAAAGTTTTAGAACATTAAAAATTATTGCAAATTGCATACAATAATAACGAATGGATACTGGGAAGATGGACATGTCCATCAAAACACAGCTGTGGATCACTTTGGCAATGGGCACTTTTGCAATGGCGGGGGCCGCGCAGGCCGACACGTCGGTGCGCGTCCTGACGCAGCTTTTGCCAAGGGCAAAGTAATACCTGTACGAGGATGCCGCGCTGGAGACACTGCGGACCTCCGACTTCGGCTTCAACGTGCCCTACAACAACTACGAAGGGCTTGGTTTGAGCACGGCGGACGGGCTGCGGCTGGTCTCCGACAACGCCTTTGACATCGTTGCGGTCCAGATTGGCACCGCCGCTCGCGATGACGCGTTCTTCGAGGGGATCGACCTGATTGGTTTCTCACCCGATATGGAGAGCCTGCGCACGGCGGTCGACGCCTACCGCGATGTGTTTGGTGCCCGCCTGCAAGACCGTTTCGCGGCCAAGGCTCTGGCGCTCTGGCCTTTCGGGCCGCAGGTATTGCTACTGCAACGCCGAAATCGGCTCGGTCGCTGATCTGTCTGGCCTCAAGATCTGCAGTTTCACACCCTCCATGTCGGCGCTGCTGGAATCCTTCGGCGCGACCGCTGTCACGCTGAACTCCGGCGAAGTCTACCCCGCCCTCCAACGCGGTGTCGCTGACTGTGGCGTGACTTCTCCGACCTCCGGCAACTCGGGCGCACGGCCGGAAGTAACGACTCAACAACTGCCCTTGTCCGTCTCTGGATCAGTGCAGGGTGTCTTTGCCAATCTTGACTGGTGGAATAGCCTGACCGACGATGAGCGTGGCGCGATCTCGGCCACCTACAGTGACCTCGAAGCCGCGTAATGGGTGCTTGCCACGATAATCAATGACGATGCCATCGACTGCAACACCGGGCGCGATAGCTGTGCAGAGGGGACGGCCTACGCCATGATGCTGGTCGAAGTGACTTCAGAGGACCGGAGCGTAGTCGGTGAAGCGGCCCTGAGCGTCGTGCTGCCGGACTGGGTCGCCCGGTGCGAAGCCACCTATGAAGGTTGCGCGGCGGTCTGGAACGACACCGTTGGTGCCGCACGCGGCATGACCGCTACTGCGCCAAACTGAAGGCATCACCCCATACCCTGAACAGGAAGCAAATCCGATCTCAAATCCCGAAACCGGCAAGATGCGCCCGGAGGAACGCGTTATGCGCGTCCTCGCCTTGGGGGCGGAATATGTCCTCCTCGTTCAGGCGGTGGTAACGGCAGTTGAGATCATCACCCGTAAGGTGTTCAGCCATTCGTTTCAGGGGGTGGACGAGCTTGGGGGTTATGCGCTTGCCATCGCAGGGGCTGTCGGGTTCGGCTATGCTGCCGTGACCTGCGCGCATACACGCATTGATCTGGTGCTCTCGAAGTTGTCTTTGGCGGGGACGGGCGGTGCTTCACCTGCTGGCCGCCTTCATCCTCGTGGCGGTCGCCAGTGGCATGTTCTGGTATGGGCTGCGGTCTCTGCGGCAGTCGATTTCTTATGGTGCAATCTCAACTACGCCGTTGCAGAAGCCACTCTGGACACCGCAGGGCATCTGGGTTGCAGGGCTGGCGCTTGTGCCCTGGTCCCGCTTATCGGGCTCCTGCGCGGCGTGTTGATGTTCGCGCGGCGCGATTTCGGCGCGCTTGAAGATCTGATGAAGGCAAAAAGCCAGGAACGGCAGGAGCTTGAAGCCGCAGGCTTCGCCAAAACCGCATCAGGAGACACGCCATGATCAGCGTCGGCGTAATTGCAGCAGGATTTGCCTGCGTCATCTTCCTGTTGCTGCTGGGCCTCCACGTGGCCACCGTTATGGCGGTCATAGCGCTGATCGGGGTGCTCTACGGCGTGGGACCGATGCTGGTCAATTCGATGGGCAATCTGATGTGGAGTCAGATGAACAGCTTCGTGCTGACGGCGATCCCGCTCTATGTGCTGATGGGCGAAACCCTCGTGAATGCACAGATTGCGGGCCGGATGTACCGGTCCTTGTCGGACTGGGTTCAATGGCTACCCGGCAAGTTGCTTCATTCCAATATCATCTCCTCCAACATGTTTTCCGCCATCGCCGCCATCGCCGGCAGCCCGGTCGCCACCGCAGCCACCATTAGCACGGTCGCCTTCCCGACGTTTCGGGAACATGGCTATAATGAGCGATGTGTCGCGGGTTCCATCGCGAGCGGTGCAACCTTGGGCATCTTGATCCCGCCCTCGATTGACCTGATCATCTACGGCGCTATCACCGACACCTCCATCGGCGCATTGTTCATTGGGGGCATCATCCCCGGCCTGCTGCTGGCGAGTTTCTTCGTCATCATCATCGCGGTCGCCGCGACCATCTGGCCCTCCATCGCTGGCGATGGATCGGGCCCTGCGCCGGACCTGTCGGGGCGCTGGAAGCGTCTGTTCGATCTTGTCGGTCCGGTTCTGATCTTCGTGCTCATCATCGGCAGCATCTACGGCGGCTGGGCCACGCCAACAGAGGCGGCGGCAGTGGGTGTCGTCGCGTCGCTGGGGCAGGCGGCATGGTATCGGAAGCTGAACATGACGATGCTGAACAATAGCTTGCTGGACACGATCCGCATCACCGCGAAGATCCTGCTGGTGCGGATGGGCGCGTATTTCCTCAACTTCGCGATGGGCATCCGCGGCATCCCCGATCAGGTTGCCGCCTTCATTTCGGACCTTGATGTCTCGCCCTTCACCTTCGTGCTGTTTCTCGTGCTGCTCTACCTCGTTCTGGGCTGGTTTCTGGACGCGCTTGCTATGATGATCACGACGATCCCGGTGCTGTTTCCGGTGGTTGTGGCGGTCGGATTCGACCCGATTTGGTTCGGAGTATTCATCGTCATCATGTGCGAGCTTGCGCTGCTGACACCGCCGGTGGGGATGAACCTCTATATCGTCCAAGGGGTGCGCAATCGCGGCCAGATCACCGATGTGATCCGGGGCGTCCTGCTCTTTTTTCATCGGCATTCTGTCGCTGGTCTGCCTTATCACCGTGTTCCCGCAAATCGTCACGTGGCTGGCGTCAGTGCTTAAATAGGGATTTGAGCCGAAAGCCCGCGCCGAACCTTCCAAATTCAAACGTTTGTTGAACCATACGCTGAACCGGACATTAGTGAATGTGCAGCTGACGGTAGCAAAGTCCGCCAACAGACATAGAAACGGTCCGCAAAACAACTCTTAACTAAGCTCCAGAAAATTTCTTCAGGAATTGCATGTCCGCTGAGCCCTTTTCAATATGACCTCAGCACCCGATGTGTATCATTTACAGTGAAGGGCTGGGATGGAAATAAGCGGTCTTTTCGAAGTCGGACTCAACGAGCGCTATAGATTATCAAAAGCGCCCCGTAAGCGAGGGCGCGAAGCTGATCCGCGCCCTTCAACGTTTTCTGGATGCGCTCAATAGCGCGGTCTGCTGCAAACGCCTGCGTCATCGCAGAATACGCCTGCAAGCCCACCGATGATAGCACCGCGGTCACCGTTTCCATTGACGGCCTTCGCCGCGCCATATCCGAGAGCTGCCCCGACAAGGCCGCGTTCCATGTCACTGTCGATTGTGGCGCCTGGTGCGCAGGCTGAGATTAGGGCGGTTGCTGCGATGAGCGGATAGATGAATTTCATGTTGGTCTCCTGAGTGGCCGACGGTGCGTCGGCGGCTTTGCCGGTATCGGTTGACTGTGAGGAATCATGTCCCCGCGGCCCCCGCCGATAGGTATGCTGGTACTCCACAAGTGTGCTGTTATCCGATCACCGACACGCTTTCTGGACCTGCTATCAGATAACAATGCTTGCCTACCCCATTTTGGAGTGAGTGTACGTCGTCAGGGTTCTTGGAACCAATGGCCGCCCAATTTAAGAGAGAGACAGGCTCATCTGGTTGGTTTCATTATGCGGCGCGCTGACGCCCGATGCTGCGCTGCTCCTCAAGTCGGTATCAATTTCAACAAATCCATATGAGACCAGAGGAAGAGCTAGCCCCTTTTATCAGACGACTAAGCCTTCTGCTTTGACACCCGGAACTCGCAAGGTAAGCTCCGCGATTATGGCGCAACTTCTAATTGTCTACCATTCGCGCACTGGCGGCAGTCGTCAGATGGCCGAGGCGGCTTTCGCTGCAGCACGGGAAGAAGTGAGTTCAACGCTCAAATCAGCGGTCGACGCCAAGCCGGACGACCTGCTTGCAGCGGATGGCTACATATTTTGCGCGCCCGAGAATCTTGCTGCGATTTCAGGGATCATGAAAGATTTTTTCGACCGGTGTTACTATCCTGTTCTGGGTCGGATTGAAGGTAGACCCTACGCCCAGATGGTATGCGCGGGTTCCGACGGGGAAAACGCAGCACGTCAGACGGCACGCATTGCAAAGGGCTGGCGCCTGCGCGAAGTGCAAGAGCCACTCATTGTCTGTACAAAAGCGCAGACACCCGAAGAAATTCTTGCGCCAAAGACGATTTCGGAGGCCAAATTGAAATCTTGTCGCGAACTCGGCGGGGCCATGGGCGCCGGTCTCAGCTTGGGAGTGTTCTGATGCTGGCCTGATCTGGGCAAGCTAAGCTATCAAGTGTACTGGAACAATTAATGGCGGCAATGCGGGACGGAGCGGGCAGCGTCGCATTTGCCGTTTTGAGCGACCTGAGTGGCGGTAATGCGCTGGCACCCAATCCGCTTCAGGCGCAGTATCCAATTTCTCCATTCCTGTCTGCACACACCGATAATGCCAGTGATTGTCAACGCTGACCACTTTTGGGGCCGACGCGCCTTTTCAAACGGCCCTCCACTATGAGGGCATTGTGCCTCTACCGCGTCCTGCAGGTCTTCTGCGCTGTCGCGATTGGCTTAACCTTCCAGGCGCGGCATGACGGACGCTTCACGTTATAAACACTGAAGAAACGAGAGTTCAACGCGCTTGTCTCATGCTGTATCAGCAGGTCTCCGGTATCTTCTAAACGGGGGTAAAGCATCGATATTATAGGGAAAGAACGGCAGCGCTTTGGGAGGGCCATCTGGCTTGGAGCCATGGGCATAACTGTGCTGGCAGGCGTTGTTGTGCCCTATGGGTTGCTGACGGACAGCGAAAGGATCATGGCCGTGCCGCTGTTGTGGTTACTTTTTGGTGTGGTGGTGATCGGCCTGATCGTAATCAGCGTGGCGCGTTAGAGGGATGACGCGTGATCGCGCCAGGCCTTATCTGGGCGGTAATTGCCGTTTTTGCGGCCTTCGGCTTTGTCATCGCGGTGCGTGCAACGGGAACCGTTATTTGAGGCCACAACCCCATTTTATATGACAAAAAAAGAGGGGCAGTTTTCGCTACCCGCCCAATTTCCCCCCCAAGCTGATTACGCTGCGGTCTAGGCCGGTGCCCCTTCGATCAATGACACAAGGTCTGCCACCTTCACCAGCGCGGCCCCGTCCAGCTTATGAATGGTCAACCGGCCACGCTACCATTCGCAAGACACCGAAGAGCTGGACGCATATAAAGGGGGCTTTGCAACCGAACTGGAGAAAGTGTGAACAGGGCTCCTGCAACGCACTGCGATAGAGGTTTGGCTCCAGGATGAGGCGCGCGTAGGCCAGAAAAACAAGATCACGCGCCGCCGGGCGAAGCGTGGGACACGCCCCTCGGCACCGCATGATCAGCGCGCCATATTATCCTACATCTTTGGGGCGATCTGTCCAGCCTTGGGCAAGGGCGCAGGGCTCGTCCTGCCGGTTTGCAATACCGACGCGATGACGCTGCATCTCGCCGAAGTCGCCCAAACCGTGACACCAGGTGCGCACGCCGTTGTGCTCATGGATCAGGCCGGGTGGCATATGATCAAGGCGCTCATCACACCCGAGAATATCAGTATCGTCCCGCTGCTACACGAACCCTCCGGGCGCGCATTGAACGGTTCACCGTCCGGTGTGCAGATCGAGTGATACCGACGGCCTTTGCCTGTTACTCGCTGAGCCCCACACGCACTCAATTTTAGCGGTTATATATGTGATATTTGTATATATAATTTTTAAGAATATTTAGGGCAGCCCTAACGTACCCTCAAGCTCCTAGTGTTCTGCACCTGACGCAAGTTTCCCAGTCTGACTCTGGTCCGCTTGTGTCGTTTGAACGAAGGGCTGAACGTCGTCTATGCGCAGAAAGCGTACTTTGCAAAGTTACGCGAACGGCCCATTACGGACTTTCAACAACTCTCTCAACGCTGCGCTCCAGCTTCCGCATTGCGGCCGTTCGAACATCTTGCAGCACTTTGGCGGCTAAACCGTCGTTCAACGGGCGAACGAACGCCCGTCCCACCCGAAGATCAACCGCCGGGCGTTGCAGCCAAGCCAGCGAGGATACCGCTATCGATTGTTAGTTCAGTGCCTATCATGTAGGCAGGTCAGTCCGACGCGGGCATCATAGTAAGGGCTGGGACCTCATTCGTTTCATCAACTCGCCGCATAGGTGTGTCTGCTACCATCGCAGCCTCGCGCTCTGCCCGGTCCGGACCATCGCCCAGCATGTTTCCCACATCGGCGTCATGATCGCCGCAGGATGGAACAAACTGCAACGGATCGCGAGCCCCTGTCCGGCACAGTAAAGCGCGACCTATTTCGTGTGGTTGCGGATTGCGGCTTTTGAGGCGTCGTAGACTGCGGCCATCGGAATGCCGATGAGGCCCGAGCGGGAAGAGATGTTGTTGATGCTTCCCGCACCCTTCGCCCGCATGGCGCTGATAGCATAGCGGCAGCCGAGGAAGGTGCCGGCATTGTTTACCGTATCAACGGCGCGCCAATCAGCCAAGGAAACGTTTTCTGGGTCATGAGTGGGTGGCGAACCGGCGAATGGCCCTTCAAACCCGGTGATGCCAGCGTTGTTCACCAGCATATCAAGGACGGGAAAGCGCGCCGCTACCGAATTCCAATCGGCTTCGATCAGGAGCGTCGAGCATGGTTCCTTTGGCTCGGTTTTCAGGTCCTCAACGGTCTTGCGTTTGCGCCATTTCGCCTAGGCCTTGGGGTTGTTACCAATTGCCCGGCTCAGATGCGCGAGCAAAGCTTGCAACCGCTGTATTGCAGCTTCGACGGCGTGCGTGGTCGTGGTGCTCCCGTGACGAACTTGTCCCCTCTCACACATTCTGCGGATGTGCTGCCGGGCGCGGCATAATGCTTCATTCCATTCTTGAGAAAGGATCGCACGATCAGGCGAGTGGATCAAACACCCAGACACAAGCGTGCGATCTGGATGCACTTTAAATCTGATTGCATCATCTCCTGGCTAAGGTCGATAATCTAGATGACTTTGGCCACTTGGATGCTGCGCCCGCGCCGCGTGGTCTCACGCGGCTGGAGTTCATCCAGTGCATCGGCGTTGGCACGGCCCCAGTCATAGACCATCTCGATGAGGCCCACGAAACGCTGCCCCAATGGCGTGAGAGCATAGGTGACGGCGGGTGGGACGGTGCTGTCCACGGTGCGGTCAATCAGCCCGCTGGTTTCCATATCACGCAAGGTCTGCACGAACATCTTTTTGGATACACCTGGCAAGCTGCGTTGCAGTGTACCGCTGCGGGCAGCCCCCCGGTGTCGGGCATGCAGTGTATGCAAGATCATGCTGGTCCACTTGGTCGCAAAGATCTCCATCACGCGGCGGGGGGCGCAATCCTCGCGCCAGTCGTCGTCCTGCATAGTGGTCTCCTTCAGATGCCTACGTTCCAATTTGGTGCCGTCTAGCAAAAGGTTCAGGCTACGGCTAGGTGCAGCTCAACAACGGAAGGACAGATCACATGACCAATACAGCACTTGTCGTAGGCGCTACCGGAATTCAGGGTAGCGCTATCACCGCACAACTTGTTGCAGACGGTTGGCAGGTCTTCGGCCTCGCCCGCACTCCGCAGGATCAAACTGGCGTAACGCCGATCGCTGCCGATTTGCTGGATCCGGTTTCACTTGCGCAGGCACTTGAGGGGCTCGCACCCACTCACGTCTTTCTGACCACATGGCTGCGCCAAGACACCGAAGCTGAAAACATCCGGGTCAACGGCGCTATGGTCCGCAATCTGCTTGAGGCCCTTCGCCCGGTCGGCAGCGTGAAACATGTGGCGCTGGTGACGGGACTGAAACATTATCTTGGACCGTTCGAGGCTTACGGCAAAGGCAACCTGCCCAAGACGCCTTTCCGCGAGGAGCAGGGCCGTCTGGAGGTCGCAAACTTCTACTACGCACAGGAGGATGAGGTTTTTGCGGCCGCAAAGATCGACGGCTTCAGCTACAGCATCCACCGCCCACATACGGTCATCGGAAAGGCGGTTGGCAATGCCATGAACATGGGCACAACGCTCGCCGTCTATGCTGAAATATGCAAGGCGACAGGGCGGCCTTTCCGCTTTCCCGGCTCCCAGATGCAGTGGGATGCGCTTACCGACATGACCGATGCCCGGCAACTTGCCGATCAGGTGATCTGGGCCGCAACCACGCCCGCCGCCCGGAATGAGGACTTCAACATCGTGAATGGTGATGTCTTCCGCTGGAGTTGGATGTGGCACCCCATCGCGGATTACTTCGGCGTCAAGGTCGAAGATTTCGACGGCACGGAGCTTCCACTGGAAGATCAGATGAAGGACGATTCTGTCGTTTGGGCGGACATCGCGAAACAGCATGGCTTGGCGGAAAGCGACCTGTCACGGCTGGCCTCCCCCTGGCACACGGATGCCGACCTGGGACGCCCGATCGAGGTTGTAACCGACATGAGCAAGAGCCGCGGCATGGGCTTCATCGGTTATATCGCTACAGACAGAGCATTTTTTGACCTCTTTGATCGCTTGCGGGCTGACGGGGTACTTCCCAAACCCTGATCTCCCAAGCGGGATAGCGGTGGCAGATGGTCAACTCCCTCAGGGCAGGGGGCTTTCAGCAATAACTCGTCTATTCGATGACCTTTTTGGCAATGAGCAATGCTTGGCACTTTGGGTTTGGAGCCGGCTTGCGGCGGCACAACTAAAGATCTCCTGAGAAGGCCTGATAGATGCCAGCTTCTTCTGACTTGACATAGATAGAACACACCTGCGGCGAATGTCTGTTTCCCGCCCATTCTTACAGACGTCACTCACGGCCCTTAGCGGAACTTCGTACTAAACATGCTTAACGGCCGCTCCCAGCCCTTATTTTCTCACTGTGCAGGCGCAGCATGTTGGGCTGGGAAGAAGCGCGAGTGACTGACAACCAAACCGTGGTGTCTGCTTAACCTTCCTCGAAATTTTCGAATCTACGCTGCAGAATTGGTGTGACTTCATCGAGAGTGATCAAAGGGCGGCGCTTCCAGTCGTCCTTTTTGATCTCCAAGTCTATAATATCAACCGCGATACGCACGATACTGCGCACCTGAGAAGTCTTTAAGGTCAATTGGATCTGATGATATTGAGCGTATGTTGATCGGAAGTCATGAAGCCAGAAGAGTGCCCCTGATTTTTGGCATCATGCTCCTTGAGGACGCCTTTGTCTTTGGGGATATCTTAGCCTGACCGTCGCATCAAAACTGGGAGATTTGCCATGTTCTGCTTTGCAGCCAAGTCTGAGAACTCCTTGTAGTTGTGAAAAGTGTTTTTCTTTTCTGAATAGAAAGCAGCACCCTTTTTTCTATGTCGTCGCTCATAGCACCGAACCCATCAGTGCGCGTCAGTTTGCAGACGGCGAGGCTTTGCAAAGAGGTGTGCGCCGCGGTGATTACCCATTTCCACAACACCGGACTTTTGGATGTCGCCCCATGAACACCACCATATTCAGGAGCGATGATAAGAAATAGATCCGCTGAAGCGGACCGACTGGAAGCCGGTTCAATCCATTAGGAGGAAAGTGAGACTACTCACCCGCCCTTGGTGTCGATAGCCACGAACGGCCTGACCCGACCGTATTAACCACGGCCCTATGCTGCGGTGCGGCCGGTCATTTTGATCATTCTTGCATAACGCAGTATTTGGTAATTGTAACGTCAATCAGAACGAGGAAGCGTCCAATAGTGGTGCAGATGGAATTTGATCGTCAGGTTGCCCTGAGCCCTTTGCGGCGGTATCAGTTACGATAAGGGTTGGTCAGGGAAGGGAACGCCTTGTGCCGCAAAGTACATCGACACTGACGCTTTTCCAAAACCAGACTTTCCGGATGCTCTGGCTTGCCGCCCTTGCCTCAAATTTCGGAGGGCTCGTACAGGCTGTCGGGGCGGCTTGGATGATGACATCGCTGACAGATTCTCAAAGCATGGTCGCGCTTGTGCAATCCTCGGTTACTCTTCCCATCATGATCTTCTCATTGTTGGCAGGGGTGTTCGCCGATAATTTTGACCGCCGCAAAGTTATGCTTATTGCACAATCCTTCATGCTCATTGTGTCGATCATTCTTGCAATTATGGCCTATGAGGGACTGCTATCCCCATGGATATTATTGGGATTCACATTTTTGATCGGGTGTGGAACAGCATTGCATAATCCGTCTTGGCAGGCATCGATGAGCGATATCGTCTCGCGTGATGAATTGTCGGCAGCGGTGTCACTTAACAGTATGGGTTTCAACCTGATGCGCAGCATCGGGCCTGCAGCCGGTGGCGCGATCGTGGCCATCGCGGGTGCCGCGGCCGCGTTTACGGTGAACGCCTTTAGCTATATTGGCATCATCACGGCCCTGTGGTTCTGGCGACCGTCCACGCCGCATCGGCGCTTGCCGCGTGAACGGATGGGAAGCGCGTTTTCCGCAGGCCTGCGCTATGTCGCGATGTCGCCCAATCTTATGAAAGTGATCTTTCGCGGCTTTATATTCGGCCTGTCAGCGATCGCTATTCTGGCGCTCCTACCGCTGATCGTCAGGGAATTGTTGCAAGGTGGAGCCTTTGTTTACGGTGTGCTGCTGGGCTGTTTTGGAATGGGCGCTGTATGCGGTGCTCTGCTGAATGCCCGCCTGCGGGCACGGTTTCAGAATGAGCGCATTACTCAGACCGCATTCCTTACCTTTGCGGTGAGCTGCATAGCTCTGGGCCTGAGTCGTCACTACGCATTCAGCGGCGCGGCCCTGTTTCTTGCTGGCGGAAGTTGGGTCATAGCGCTGTCCCTGTTCAATGTTACAGTTCAGTTGTCTACACCGCGTTGGGTCGTCGGCAGGGCTCTTGCACTTTATCAGACCGGCGTGTTTGGCGGCATGGCCGGGGGAAGTTGGGCATGGGGCGCAATAGCTGAAAACTTCGGTGCGGACCGTGCGATGTTCGTGGCAGGGATATTGTTGGTTCTTGGTGCCTTGGTAGGGTTCATCTTGCCCTTGCCAGATTCCACCGATCTAGACCTCAATCCGCTCAATACCTTTGAAGAGCCTCCCCTGCGGCTGGACCTAAAACAGCGTAGTGGACCTATTATGATCATGGTCGACTATGAAATTGCCCAGCAGGATGTGACCGAATTTTTGGCCGTGATGAGCACGCGGCGACGCATCAGAATCCGCGACGGGGCGCAGCAATGGGCGCTTTTACGCGATCTTGAAAACCCGGATGTCTGGACAGAAACCTATCATGTCCCTACCTGGGTCGAATATGTTCGCCACCACGAGCGTCGGACACAGGCCGATGATGAGTCCTACGAGCGCGTTCTCAAGCTGCATCGCGGCAAAAATCGGCCCAAGGTACATCGCATGATTGAGCGACAGGCAATCTCGCTGCGGGATGATACACCGCTAAAAGACGTGCTGGGCAAGATTGCTGAATAGCGAATGCTAATCCGGTCTGGGCCATCTTTCTGCTTTGTGGTGCATCCGATTTTCAGACCATCTATGGCCAACAACCTAAGCTGCGCGGTGGTGAATAGTTCAGGCTCAGGGCGTACTTTTCTTGCGTTCCCGCAATCGCGCAGTCTGCCAAACCCCGCGCCGCCATTCACGGCCCGGACCGACCTTCACAACAACGTCGATCGCCGCAGCGCAGCTTACCCGAAGAGGCCTTTCATGCTTGCTCCACCTCGATATTTCCAATCAGAACTTTAGTCCTGATCATTTTTGGATTGGCAATGTGCCCATGGGAACGGACTTGATCGTTTCTTCCCTCACCAGTCATCCTGGCTTAAACCCAGCTTATTGAGCCGGGAATAAAGCGTCGTGGGCCTGACGCCTAACAAAGCTGCTGCACCATCCGGACCGGACACCTTCCCGCCGGATTTCTTAAGGCATGCGATGGTATTGGCGATGCGTATTTGTTCGACATCCGCCTCGGTCATCAATGTCGATGTGCCGCGCACCGCTGATACGTTATCATTCTGAATTTCGACCAACAATTTGTCTGATCGCGAAACAATCGCCCCGCGTTCGATGACATTCGCAAGTTCGCGCACATTGCCGGGCCATTGGTAGTCCTGCAGCTTACGCATCGCACCTTCGGTGACAACAGGCAACGCACGGCCCAGCCTCTTACAAGCCATACGCAGCAGATGAGCTGTCAGGATGGGGATATCTTCAGGGCGTTCGCGCAGGGGCGGGCAATAGATCGGAAAAACACCCAGATGCAGGACAAGATCCTGCCGCAACCGCCCCGCCCGCACTTCTCGATCGACATCCCGACCTGTCGACGCAATCACGCGCAGGTCAAGGTTGCGGATGCGGTCATCACCCATACGGACCACGCGCAGGCTTTGCAGCGCCTCCAACAAATTTCCTTGCAGTTCAATGGGGATATCCCCGATCTCGTCAATGAACAGGGTTCCCCCGTGGGCCAACTCCAGCTTGCCTGGACGGTCTTTAAGCGCACCTGCGTAGGCACCGCGCACCTGACCAAACAGTTCGCTTTCGATCTTTTCGGGGCTGATCGCACCGGGCTTGAAGTGAATCATCGGACGGCGTTTGCGACTGCTATCTTTATGGATAGCCGAGGCAAGAAGCGATTTCCCAACACCGCTCTCCCCACGGATGAGCACATTTGTGTCCGTTGGCCCCACCAGCTCGATCTGGTTGATAATCTGGCGAATGGCATCAGAGCGTCCGATGATATCATGATGTGCGCGCTCGATGCTGATGGCTTCTTGAAGATAGGCGTTCTCTTCCTCAAGCTTATCGCGCAGGGCCGCGACCTCGTCCATGGCTTCGCGCAGTTTGCGTTCGTTTTCCCATCGTTCGGTTATGTCGCGAAAGATCACCACGGCTCCCACGAGTTGCGGGCCATCGTAAATCGGGGTCGAGACATATTCCACACGGATCGGCTTACCATCCTTGCGCCAGAACACCTCGTCCTCGATGCGGTTGACTTGCTCGAACCGGAAGGACTGATAGATCGGACACTCATGAGACGGATAACGGTCGCCATTCAGATGGTGGTGGTGGATCATGGTATGGATGTCGCGGCCCAGCAGATCTTCCGACGTCCAGCCCAGCATTTCCTGAGCCGCGCGGTTTACGAAAGTGGTTTTGCCGTCGGCATTGACACCGTAGATGCCTTCGCCGGCGGCATTCAGGATCAGCTGGTTTTCACGTTCCAGATCGGTAAAGAAATTCTGCGCCCGCTGCCATTCGATGATGCCGCTGTTGTAGTATTGCGTCGCCTCGGCATCCGCCGCGCGCCGTTCCATAAGCATCAAATCCAGCAGATTGATCAGCAAAAAGTCGCGTTCATCGCGGTGCAGGGCGCGGGCTGATACCTCACAGCTCAAGGCGTCGCCCGACACGGTCTGGAACATTACCTGCCGCGTCCAAGCCCCTCCACGGTGCTGCACCTCTGAGATAAAAACCACGAAATCCGCCATGCCGTTTGCCACCAGTCGCGCGAAACGCGACCCGATCAGCTCGGGGTCGGCAAACAGGGTCAGCGCTTCATTGGTGGCGGCCACAATGCGGTCCGCAGCCAAATCGATCAGAATGGTCGGACCAAAGGCACCGGCCAATTCGGAATCATAGTCGGGACTGGTCAGGTTCATGCCCCTATCCGGCATCAGTTTTGGCTCCATCGCAATACGAAAAATCGTAATTTACGATTTATCGTATTTAATTTTGGTTCAAATCACCCCTATCATACTGTTTATATTTAATTTTCCAGAAAGTTAATTTTTGGGAAATATCATTCAATTGCACCGCATCACCCGCCAAGCTTGGATTACCAAAAGATGGAGCACAGCATGTCACCCAAATCACTCGGTAATCCTTTCTCATCCAAAACTGATCTGCGCCACGGCGCTGATTGTGGTTGTCACACCTGCAAATCGCCCTCCGCTGAGGCGTATGATACAATCGATCTTTCCACCTCGGAAGGCATGCTGGAACGCGCCGTCGAAAGCGCGATTGTCCGGTCCGTTTTCGGGCAAAGCGACATCGGCCGCCGGTCGTTCATGGGCATGATGGGGGGCTCGACCGTTGCTGCCGCTCTCGCGTCAGTGTTTCCACTGAACGAGGCCAAGGCGGCGATCCTCGACAATCTTGGCGCACCTGAAAAAACTGACCTCAACATCGGCTTTGTGCCGATCACCTGCGCCACACCCATCATTATGGCCGAGCCTTTGGGCTTTTACAGCCGCTACGGGCTGAACGCCAAAGTTATCAAAACCGCAGGGTGGGCGGTTGCCCGCGACAAGTCGCTGAACGGCGAATATGACGCCAGCCACATGCTGACACCGATGCCACTGGCAATGACGCTGGGTGCCGGGTCGGTAGCAGAACCCTATATCATGCCCGCTGTTGAAAACATCAACGGTCAGGCGATCGTTCTATCGAACGAACATCTCGACAAGCGCGACCCAAGCCAGTGGAAGGGCTTTACCTTTGGGGTGCCTTTTGAATACTCCATGCACAACTTCCTGCTGCGCTACTATGTTGCTGAATTCGGCCTCGATCCCGATGTCGACATCCAGATCCGCGTCGTGCCACCGCCAGAGATGGTCGCCAACCTGCGGGCAGGCAACCTTGATGGCTATCTGTCGCCTGACCCCTTCAACCAGCGCGCAGTCTATGAGGGCATCGGCTTTATCCACCTGCTGACAAAGGAAATCTGGGAAGGGCATCCATGCTGCGCCTTTGCCGCACCGCTTTCTTTTGCTCAGGAATTGCCCAACACCTATGGCGCGCTGCTGAAATCTATCATCGATGCCACGCAATACGCCTCGGCTGCGGAAAACCGCAAGGAAATCTCGGCGGCGATTGCGCCGACCAACTATCTCAACCAGCCGGTCACCGTGATCGAACAGGTGCTGACAGGCACTTATGCCGATGGTCTGGGCGAGGTGAAGCAGGTGCCCGACCGGATCGATTTTGACCCCTTCCCCTGGCATTCCATGGGCGTATGGATCCTGACCCAGATGAAACGTTGGGGCTATATCGAAGGCGATGTGGATTACCGTGGCGTGGCCGAGCAGGTCTATCTGGCCGCCGACTGCAAGAAGATCATGGAGGACCTTGGCTATACCGCGCCCGACGTGACGTACAAATCACACATGATCATGGGCAAGACCTTCGATCCGGCGACGCCCGAAGCCTATGTCAACAGCTTCGCGATCAAGAAAGGATAAGCCATGACTGGCCTATCGCTCAATGTACGCGCGGCGATCCTGTCCTTTGTCATCCTGATTGTCGGTCTCCTCGTTTGGGAGGCCGCGATCCCGGCGCAAAAGGCCGTCGGAGAGCTGACAGAATATGAACGTCTAACTGGGGGCGGCCAGCCCAAGGCCGGTGTGCCGCCCCCAAGCCAAGTGATCGTCAAGGCGTGGGAACAGCTGAGCGATCCGTTCTATGATGCAGGGCCAAACGACAAGGGTATCGGCATCCAGATCGGCTATTCCATTTACCGCGTGCTGACAGGGTATTTTCTGGCCGCTTTGGTCGCAATTCCCTTGGGCTTCTTGATCGGCATGTCGCCGGTTGCCTACAAGGCGCTCAACCCGTTCATTCAGGTGCTGCGCCCGATATCGCCGCTCGCGTGGATGCCATTGGCGCTGTTTATCATCGGGGATAGCGAGGCATCAGCGATTTTTGTGATCTTCATCTGCTCGATCTGGCCGATGCTGATCAACACGGCCTTCGGTGTGGCAGGTGTGCGCGAAGACTGGGTCAATGTCGCCCGCACCCACGAACTTGGGGCTTTGAAAACCGCCTTTCTGGTGATCTTGCCCGCCGCCGCGCCCACTATTGTAACCGGCATGCGGATTTCGATCGGGATCGCTTGGTTGGTGATTGTCGCGGCCGAGATGCTCGTGGGGGGGACTGGCATTGGCTACTACGTCTGGAACGAGTGGAACAATCTTGACCTGACATCAGTCGTGTTCTCGATCCTCATGATCGGCGTTGTTGGCATGATGTTGGATTCGATGTTCGCCTATTTGCAACGCCGCGTCACCTACGTTGAATAAAGGAACTTTCATGAAACCGTATCTCAGCATCGAAAACCTTACCCAAAAATTCCCCGACGGCGCGGGCGGAGAGCTGACAGTCTTCGAGAACGCCAGCTTTGGGGTGGAAAAGGGCGAATTCGTAGTGATTCTTGGCCACTCTGGCTGTGGAAAATCCACTATCATGAATATCCTCGCAGGGTTGGCAGACCCAACCAGCGGGGTGGTGGTCATGGACGGACAAGAGGTAAAAGGCCCCAGCCTTGACCGCGGCGTGGTGTTTCAAAACTATTCGCTGCTGCCATGGCTTTCGACCCTCAAGAACGTCAGCTTCGGGGTGGCTGCGCGCCATCGTGAATGGACCAAGGCGCAGGTGGCCGAACATTCCACCAAGTTCCTTGCCATGGTGGGGCTTGAGGGCGACGTGATCCGCCGCAAGCCAAGCCAGCTGTCGGGTGGCATGCGCCAGCGCGTATCCATCGCGCGGGCCTTTGCCAATCACCCCAAACTGTTGCTGCTGGATGAACCATTTGGTGCATTGGACGCGTTGACACGGGGCACCATTCAGGACGAACTTCTTAAAATCTGGGGCCAGATGGAACAAACGGTCTTTATGATCACCCATGATATAGACGAGGCGATCTTGCTTGCGGACCGCATCTTGCTGATGACCAATGGCCCACAGGCCCGCGTCGCCGAAAGTGTCGAAATCACAATCCCACGCCCGCGCAACCGGACCGAGATCGTGGAACACCCCAACTACTACGCGATCCGCAACCACTTGGTGCAGTTCTTGGGCAAACGCTCGAAAGAACTCGCAGGCCAGCCGACCAAGCCGGGCCAAAGCAACAAACCGGAAACTGTGCGTATCGACAAAACTGACCCCCAAGAAGACCCAGAAGACAAACGACCCGCCCTGCGCGCCGTCAACAGCTAAGACCGGAGGAGACCAACATGAAAGACCTGACCATGACAGCAATGATGACCAAAGAAGACGTAACCGCCATGATCCTTTCGGCCAAAAAGCAGGCAGGCATGACATGGGAAGGCATTGCCGAAAAGATTGGCATGTCCCCGGTCTGGACCCACTCTGCCGCGATGGGCATGAACGCCTTTCCGGCCGAAAAAGCCAAGCTGATGGTCAGCGTGATGGGCCTGCCCCAAGAGGCCGAAAGCGTATTGATCGAAAGCCCCACCAAAATCTGGGAACAGGCAGTCCCGACTGACCCCTGCATCTACCGTTTCTACGAGATTGTTGGCGTTTATGGTCCGACCCTCAAGGCGCTGATCCAGGAAAAGTTCGGCGACGGCATCATGTCCGCCATCGACTTTGACATGTCGGTGACACGGGTGGAAAACCCCAAGGGTGACCGCGTAAAGGTCGAAATGTCCGGCAAATACCTTGGATACAACAGCTGGTAAGATGATGACCCGACAGCCAGTACGCCCCTTCAGCTATGTCGACGCGGTGCAAAACGTCCGCATGGCAGAAGATGCGTGGAACTTCCGCGATTCCGAAAAAGTGGCGCTGACCTAAACGCCTGACACGAAATGGCACAACCGCTCAGCCTCTCTGGGCGGTTGGGTTAACTTGGCAAGCTTCTAACTCGTAAATGGGAGGGAAGGGACGGACATCGGCTAATCACGAAAATCTGGGCACATTGTGACAACCCGATCGCTATGCGGTTCTGCTATGAATATCATGCCCTGGCGGGCCAATGGTTTCCCGCAGATGGCAACGAGAACTGGATGCGCTTGTGCGGGTTTATGGCAAGCCTGCATGTATCGTCAGCGACAATGGAACTGAGTTCACCAGTAGGGCCATCCTAAAATGGGCTGGCGATAACGACGTTGATTTGTATTATATTGATCCCGGCAGACCGCAGCAGAACGCATTCATTGAAAGCTTCAATGGCAGCCTGCGAGATGAATTATTGAACGAAGAATGGTTCGATAGATTGGATGATGCCCGTAAGAAGCTGGCGCTATGGCGATACGGTTACAACCAAGTCAGACCACACTCATCGTTGGGCTACCAAACACCCGCTGAAGCGCGTCGAGCGCTTGAGCAATATGAGGGCTCCGCGCACACCACGCTTGCTAGAACTGAACCCGGGAATACAAAATCCAAACCCGCACACTCTTATCATGAATGAGGGAGACTTGGGGGGCAGGTCAATCCCGCAATATCTATCGCTTGTTGAACGCCCCGAAGGTCAGCTAGCCGAGCAGTTGGCCTTTTGGAGGTGCAGTGAAGCCAGGTTGGAAAGCACCGAAAATGAGTGGCAAACTGATACCCTTAACGGTCACCACTGCACTCTTATCAGAAAAATACCGTCGCCAACTGATGTCGATCAGTACGCTTCTTAGCGTCTGGTACTTTGGGCTCACTGCCGACCTACGACGCGGATGTCAGCCTCGAGCGTCCGCTTTCTTCGGCTTGCCCAATCTAGTTTGCAAACGCAGCGAATAACCGCAACCTGCCCTTGGTGTTGATCGACAGGAACGGCCCACAACCGACATCCAGCGACCACCTTCGATGCTGCAGTGCGGCCCGTCTTCACAGACCTTCGCTGCGACCGCAAATTTCGGGGGGAGGCGAATTTCCGAAGTGCGGTAGAAATGGACGCTTTCATTTCATCCGATCTTGTTCATGGGATTTCAGTCAAACAGCGGCCAAGTTCGCGCGCTTGCCCGACCGGGCTAACCACCAACCCAGGAGCGGGAAGGCGACAATTTCCAGTGCCAGCGAGGGTAGGATTGCAGCGCTGAAGACGGCTCCACCTTCGAGGCCACTCAACCGAAATAGCCCTGCACAGGCGATTGCTGAACACAGAATGATCAATGTGGGACGCAAACTGGCTTGCAGGAACGCGCCGAGAGCGAAGATTGCACCAACGCTGAACCAAACACCGCCGATGAACCGGATATGGCTGTCCCGTACATGGTAAATCGTTTCGTTGGTGATGGTGATAAACGGCTCTGAGGTCTGCCAGCCTAGCGTTGGGATGCCGCCCAATCCAATGTTCAATCCCAATGTCATGATTGCGAGACCGACCAGCGCAAGTACCGGTTTCAGTAGAACGGAGAATGTCATGTTTAGTCCTGACGTGTACTGAGGAGGTTGAATCTAATTAATTGATACGCGTTCCATAAAACTATCAACTTGACTACGCAAGAATTACTTGGAACGCGTATTGAATAATATAAGGACTCCATGAATGACCAAGACCGCTGGACGCCCGCCCCGTAGCGAAACTGATATTCTGGAGTTCCGGAAAAAGGTGTCTCAACACGCGATGGCGCTCTATCGCGACGAAGGTTTCGAAGCGGTGTCCATGCGCCGCCTATCAAAAGCGGCTGGATGTGCACCCACGACCCTCTACGCGCATTTTCAAGGCAAGACAGAGATCTTGATGCTGCTTTGGGCTGATGTTCTTGCCGAGATGACGCAATATGTCCAAGAAAACATAAAGCGAACGACTGAACCAACCGAAAGGCTAAAGGCGGCTGCGCTGGCATTCGTGGTTTACTGGATAGACCATCCAAACCATTTTCGGCTTGTCTTCATGTCGAACGACGTCGGCCGGTCGGATGTCGACAGCTTCATCGAAACCGGCGATGTCCAGGGTAGTTTTCAGATGTTCGCGGACCTTGTAGGAGACCTCAATCCGAAACTTAGCGATGTAAAATTCAGAACCGACGCCCTGGTTGCCGGGATGATTGGAGTGGCGCTGTGCTCCATCACGATCCGCAACTATTCTTGGCCTACAGTATCGATGATGACTGGTCAGTTAATTGCAGGCATCACCGCAGCGCCGCAAAAATCACGTTGACCAGAACGGCCCAAACCGTCCATTCGACGCAGAGGTTTGTGCTGAAGCACGGCCTCGCCAAAGCGGTTTTTCATGCAACATTCAGCATGTTCGAGTAGTCACCTTCGCCACAATCCTTGACTATAATCAACCAAAACGCGAAAAAACTAAGATCCAATGACGTCCGGCGTTGGAGGGCCATAAAGCGAAGCGGGTCGGATAGACGCATGTAGAGGCACACGCCTATGAACTCGACCAGTCAAAACACTCTTTCATTACAGATTGTCGGTTCTTTAATCATCGTGTTTGGTTTGGGCTCTCTGAGCCTGTCCGTTGTCGGCCAGAACGCGATAAGCTTAGCGGACGAGACTGCCCTCGCCAGGCAGGAACGGTTTGCTGTGCGCAACATTGCAGCGGCCATCGAAATTATTCCCGAGCAACAGCGCAGCGCCACTGTTTGGGATGAGGCAATCAAGAATGTCGTTGCGCGCGACGAGGAGTGGTTGGATGACAACCTGGGCTTCTGGATGCAGGACTACTTTGGGCACAACGAGAGCTATGTTCTTAATCAGGTTAACAAGCCTCTCTTCGCATCAGTCTTGGGGGAAATTCGACCACCTGAAATCTATGCCGTCCGAGCCGAGGTCATAGCGCCGCTTGTGGATCAACTTCGTGAGACCATGGCCAACGTTAGCATGGGCCAAGTCGATTCCTACGAGGCGCTGACTGACGTTGCAGTCGTGTCCCCGCTTCAATTCGGCAGCGAGGTGGCTATCGTGAGTGTCGTTCCCATCATTTCCGATTCCGGCGAGATCCTGCAGGTGCCTGGGACGGAAGCGCTGCATGTCGCCGTGCGCTACGTTGATGAGATCCTCGCCCAAGAGGTAGGTATGCCGATCGAACTGGAGGACGTGGCCTTCGAGACGGCTCAACCGACCGGAGCCCTTACAGGCACTCCGGTCACTGGACCCTCCGGCGAAGTTCTTTCCTGGCTTGTCTGGAAACCCGAACGACCAGGCACGCACCTGTTCATGAATATGCTGCCTTTCATTCTGGCGATGGCCGTCGCTAGCGTAGCGCTAATGTTTGAGATCGTCCGGCGCCTGTGGCGTGTTTCAAGACAGCTGCAGGCCAACGAAGCGCAGGTGCGCATTGATCTTGTGGCCCTAAACAAGGCGATAGAAGCTGCCGAAGTCGCAGATCGTGCTAAGACGAGCTTTTTGAGTGTCGTCAGCCACGAACTCAGGACGCCTTTGACGGTTATCCTCGGGTATGCTCGGCTTGGAAAAAACCTGCGCCAGATGCCCAATGCCAAACGATTGAAAAATATGCTTCAGCAGCAGCACGTCGATGCAAGCCTTGTCCAAGACAACGTCGATGAAGTGCTGCAAGCCGCAGGCATGGGAATGGAAAAAATTGAAAGATCTGGCGAACATCTCCTCTTTCTCGTCAATCAGCTGCTTGACTATGCCAAAATGGAGACCGGCCTTCTCGAGATTGATAGAGAGATTTGTGACGTGCGAGAGATTGTCGAACCCGTCCTGGATCAGATGAGGGTCCTGACGGACGAGAAGGAATTGCATATGGAAACGAGGATTCCCTCTTGCATTGTGCTTGCAGACGTCAGGCGCACACGGCAAATCCTCATAAATTTGATGGGAAATGCCATCAAGTTCACAAATGCAGGTCAGATCTCTGTCATCGTAGCAGAATCTGAGAATAAGGTTAACATCGCCGTAGGTGACACCGGACCAGGGATAGAGCCAGAAGAACTCGAAAAGATCTTTGAAGCGTTCCACCAAGCCGATCTCACAGCATCCCGTAGTGTGGCCGGGACCGGGCTGGGTCTGTCAGTTGCTAGGGAACTTGCCCGTCTCGGAGGGGGAACGATTCATGTGCGCAGCGAGGTTGGAATCGGCAGCACGTTCACCTTGTCGATCCCGAAAGAACCGTTTCCAGTTCTCCTCGAAGCGGTAGCTTGATACCCGACGCCAGAACTAAGTATTGAGCAGCTTGGTTCTCGACATGGAAGGTATGTTGAAATACCCCCGATGTGCATTGATCCTGGAAACTTCTGCGGCGAGGGCCAGAGGGTCTGATTTCTTCGGGTTACCCACTTTAGTTTGCAGACGGGCTCTGATGATGTAACTACCCCTCCCAATATAAACAAAAACGACGCAGATTTCTCCACGATTTGCCGTACAAGAACTTTCGATGGTTGGATTTGGGAGCCGTCAGTGCCACTAATCATTGTCTGAGGGGCTCATATAGCTGTCCAGTTCATGATCGCATATACAGCGTCAGTCTGTAGGGCAGGTTGCCGTCGCTGCCTTTGACACCAAGAGAGGCAGAAATACGTGACGTATCTATCGTGTTCAGCTTTATGGCCGACGGCACGCCTGGTGTCATGCTAAGTGACACTCCTCGAAGAATTTCCTTCGAGGAGTGTCGTTTTGTGTTACTGCGCAGCAAGAAGCTCTGGTACGCTTAAAAGTACAACTTCGTTGTCCGCAGCGGCGTTCAGTTTTCGGCCCGATGAGAACGGCAGGTTATTGTCAATTGCGACCATAATATGCGTCTCGTCTACGCGCATCACATCTTCGATCGTGAAGAAGGGCAGGCTGAACCGGCCGGCCTCGCCACCATCGGTGCTGATGCGGGCACGGTTTTCAGGGTCAGAAATGCCCATCAGGTCAATCTGACCGATCCGGCGAACGAAACCGTCGGCATCAATCGAAGCGGTATCGATGAGCACTACATGTTTGACCATCGCAGGGTTGGGAAAGCAATCGGGCTGCGGATCGCCCGAGCATTTCAACGAGGGCTCGCCTTCACCATTGTCGCGTTCGATGACCAGCGCGCGGGTTGCGTCGATGAAATTGAAATCACCAATCGCAGTCGCTCCCTCCGCCAGCTTGAACTTGAAGCTGTCGCCCGTCCATTCCCGTTTCGCTGGATCAAATGCCATTACGCGCAGGAACGCGCCTTCGTTCTGGCCATCCTCGGCCAACAGCGGCTTTTCCAGCATTGCCCAAAGTAGACCCGTTTCAGGCTGCAAGGCCATGCCTTCGTATCCGCCGGAGCGGGGCACAGTCCAGTCTTTCCCTTTTACCGATGTGGCAGAGATACCGGGCGTGTCTGGACCTTTCAGCTGCGTGCCATCGACCATGGTAGGGTACACGCCGGTCACTTTGCCGTCCAAGGTGGCTTCGATCAGGTAGGGGCCGAATTCGTCCCCGATCCAGATGGAATCCCCGACACGCTGGATGCTTTCCAAATCAAAATCTGCACCGGTCAAATAGCGGCTGTCGGTACCGTCCCAAGAAATGCGAAACGGCACTTTGAAATCGGGATCATGCAGGAAAACTGTTTCTTTCACGTCCACGGCACCGGTTTCGAAATCTGGAAGCATGCGGCTGAAAAACAGCATGGTATCAGGGCTGTTGGCCTTGGAACCGAAACCATTGTCGGTCAGCACATAAATCGACCCGTCATCGGCGCGGTTCATGGCGAAACCTGAAAAGCCCTGTAGGGGCTGGCCGATGAACGGCAAGCTGATCCCAGTAAGGCGTTTGCCGTGCATCCCACCTGTATCACCGGGGACAGACATTGGTGTGCCGTTGCGAGCGGGGCCCGTGAATTTGCCACTGATCCACGCGTCCTGAGGGGCGTCAGCAGGTGGCGCAATCAAGCTAAGGGCTGGAAGGAAGGCGTGGCCTGCCAACGTCGCGTTAAAGGTCTCTTGGGCGGCAACAGGTGCGGCCAGCAAGGATATCGCAAAAGGTAGAAAACAGTTTTTCATGAAACTCTCCATTGATCACGGGGTTTCCTCACCTGCTCAGGTAACAACGACATGACGCATTGGTTATTTTTTAGTGACAGGCTGTTTGGGGTGATGTCCTGTGTTCTGCAAAGGATTAGCCGAAATGGCGCCTCATGCCCTCGCAAACAGTATCAAACGGGTGAAAAGCATGATCGGCGTCAAGAGACTTATGAACGGGTGACGGTACGAGTGAGCCGTTTTTGCTTGGATCTCCCCGAGAGAAGAACCTCAGTGACTTGGGACGATAATGAGATCAGGCTGCTGTCGTTAAAGCACCTTCAGCGCTTTATTCACTGCCATCGCCCCGGAGCCTAGTTTCCAAACAGCCTCGGCTGTTACTGACCACCCGAATGCAGACCTTCGCTTCACTTTGCACCAATGTCGGATAAGCAAGGATCTGATCAAGGTTACTCTCGGCTTTTTGCGTTAGACAATCGCTATCCTTCGCCTTCCCTTGGGTAGCAATCCATTACCATACTCCCTGCCTGAGCATCGACGAAACGGGCAACTCCTGCACGTTAACCGCGCCTGATCGGGTTTGTCCAAGCACGCTTCCCTGCGGCATCGATCAGAGTGACCCGCAGCCACGGCGACTGCTTGCAGCGTATCAGCGGAATTACTGTGCGGGTCATCGAGTGCCCATGTGCGGCTTGGGATGCCGATCCGTGTCCTTGTACAATAACAGAAACTACGGAGCTGCTCTCGACGATCACGGTATCGTTGATAATTTCGACATTGTGCAATTCCGGCCCTTGAGTTGAATAGAAATTGCCTTCTTTTAACGCACTCAGCAACGCCTCCGGTTCTGAGGTTTCGGACCTGACCATAACCCAACCACCGAAGTGATCTGGCTCTGAAAAATGGGCATCATCAGTGGCGATCATCGTGAGGTCTCGGCCTTCGGAAAGCATCAGATCAGCGTACTGAAATCCGTCCGCACGGTCACATCCCATCGCGCAGCCATGGTTGTAAATCTCCACCGCATGGGCAGCGGTCAAACTGCGTGCGTCTTCCAGTGTCATGCCGGACCATTGTGGGTGTGCAATTGCCACGAAAGCCCCTGCATCTACAGCCCGTCGCGCCAACTCCGGACCGGTTTCCTGCCCTGCGACAGGTATGAACCCAGGCGCATTGGCAGGCGCAAAATCAGCGGGCAAGCCCACCGCAAGGATATGCCAAAGTTCGCCGTTTTGCATAGCACCCGAGTGAAGCTCCGCCCCGAGAAGGGTCGTAAATGTATCAGTGCGAAACGAAAGCGTATCGGCAATGGGATAATCGTATATGCCAATCATGTGGTCCGTCAGTGCAATGAAATCGTAGCCCTCGGCCTGATAGCGGCGACAGACCTCGGCAGGGGACAAAACACCATCGGACAGGGTGGAATGGGTGTGCAGGTTGCCGCGATAAAAGCGGCCGGGCGCGGAAAAAGCAGGTAATTTCATGTGGTACTCTCTGGCAGGATTACGAGGTCGTCGTGCGCAAACCAAACCTCGGTTTGCGCTCCTTGCGCAGGCACTGTGACACCTGCGCGGTTGAACATGTCGATGCTGACGGGCGTTCCAGCAACGTCTACCTGCGCGCGGATGACCGAGCCCAGAAAACTGGAGTGCAACACGCGTCCGGGCAGCGACTGGGTATCAGTTGGTCGACGGTTGAGGGACATGGCCTCGGGACGCAAGGCGACTGTCACGGCGCTGTTTGCCGCGACGGATGAAAGGTCGAGCCCATCCACATTAACCCCGGCAAAGTGAAGGCTTTTCGGGCCAACCTGCTGTGCGTTGAACGTGTTCAACTGTCCGACAAAATCCGCAACAAACCGCGTCGTCGGGCGGTTATAGATCTCGGATGGGGTACCAATCTGATCCGCTCGGCCCGCGTGCATCACGACGACGCGATCGGACACCGACAGAGCCTCTTCCTGATCATGGGTCACAAAAACCGTGGTAATCCCCAGTTCGCGCTGGATGCGGCGAATGTCATCGCGGAGGCTGGTCCGGATTTGTGCGTCGAGCGCCGACAGCGGCTCGTCCAGAAGCAACAGGTTCGGCCGTGGAGCGAGGGCGCGGGCCAGTGCCACACGTTGCTGTTGGCCGCCTGACAGCTGATAGGGATAGCGGTCCGCCAGATGACCCAATGCGATCAGATCCAGCATCTCGTCCACGCGGCTTGTGATGTCCTTGCCGGACATCCCCGCGATCCTTAGGCCAAAGGCGACATTCTCTCGCACGGACATGTTGGGAAACAGCGCATAGGCCTGAAACACCATGCCGATCTTGCGGCGGCTTGCGGGGAGCGTGGTCACATCTGCACCACCCACCCTGATCGTACCGGAGGTAGCTTTCTCAAAACCTGCGATCATGCGCAGCACCGTTGTCTTGCCGCATCCTGAGGGGCCGAGGAACGAGATAAATTCGCCCGCGCCGACTTCCAGATTGAAATCACGCACGACCATGGTTGTCCCGAACGTCTTGGTGATGTCGGTCAAGGTCAGAAAACTCATGGCAACGCCTTTTCAACAATAATGGATTTGCGCCGCCGGAACAGGCGCTGGCCGGGTTTGAGATTGGCGAAGACTTCCATCAGGACCATGCAGGTCCAGGTGAAGCCAAACGCCATGATCGCGAGTGCCGCAGGCTGATAGGCAAAGTCCTGACCCATCTGCACCAGATAGGGGCCGAAGCCCGGACGGTTGAGCAGGCTGGTGATGACAAATTCACCCAAAGAGATGGAGAACGTCAGAAAGGCCCCGGACACGATGGCCGAGCGGATGTTTGGAAATATCACGAAGGCGATGGTGCGCAGCCGCGAGGCGCCGAGGCTCTCCGCGGCCTCGGTCAGCGTGGCGATGTCAATCGAAGCCATCCCATTGTCGACCGCGCGGTACATGTAGGGGATCGACAGCACGACATAGCCAATCACCAGTAAGGTATTGGTTCCCATGTCCGTCATCGTCATGGGCAGGAACGATCCCGTCCCGTAGATGCGGACGTAGCCGAAGACCAGCACGACCGGCGGGATGATCAGGGGCATCAGGCTCAGAAACTCGACCACGGGGCGCATGCGCGGTACCCGAAGACGCACCCAATAGGCAGTGGGCACCACGATCACGATACCGACAAGGATGGCCAGCAAAGACGCAACCGCCGAGAAGCTGAGAACACTGACGAACACATCGCTCTCGAACACGGACCGGTACGCCTCGAACGACAGTTCTCCCCGCTTCATACGCAGCGAAAAGTTGAACGTAGCGATCAGCGGCACGATGAAGAACGCAGCACCGAGAACAGCGATCACGGCGGAGAGGAGTGGCACACGGCGGTTCATTTCTGCCACCGCTCGGCGCGGCGGCGCAGGATGAAGTAGAGCGTGTTGGACAGGCCCATCAACACGATCATCCCGACCGCAATCGCATAGCCCAGATTGGGATTATAAAGCACATTGCCGCGGATCTGCTGGAACAGCACGATCGGCACTACCTGAAAATTCGCCCCCGTCAGCGCGTAGATCGTGGCCAACGTGCCAAAGGCATTGGCGAATAACAACAGAAAACACCCCAGAACTGACGGCGCAAGCAGCGGCATCGCCACGCGGCCAAGATACTGGCGGCGGGTGGCACCCAGACTTTCGGCAGCCTCGCGCCACTCAGGCCGTAACCCTTCGAGCGCGGGCGTGATCATCAGGATCATCAACGGCAATTGGAAATAGAGATAGGTCAGCGCAAGGCCCAAAAAGGAAAAAAGGCTGAAGCCCGAGGCGTAGATATTGATCCCGAGAAAGTCGCGCAGCACCAGTGTGACAAGGCCCAGGCGCCCCAGTGTTGCGATGAACGCAAAGGCCAGCGGCACGCCAGCGAAGTTGGACGCCACGCCGGAAAAGGTCATAAAGGCGCGGCGCACCCAAGACGGCAGACCGCCCTGAATAAGCGCATAAGCAAGGATCAGTCCGAATACTGCGCCCATCCCCGCCGAAGCAAGGCTGAGGCGGATCGACAAGCTGAAAGAGTTCAGGATCTCAGGCGCGAACAGCCCCCGCAACGTTTCGAGCGAATACCGTCCGTCCGGCGTCTGGAATGCGCCGTTGATCAAATAGAAGATAGGCGCGATCAGGAACAGGAACGCAAACAGGAAAAACGGCACAAGGCCAAGCCATGACCAATTGAGCACGGCCCTGCGCTGCATCACGCGCGGGCGGTCGGGGGAGAGAAGGGACAAGGAGTACAATTCCATTTACAAGTGCGAAAGACAGCGGAGGATCCCCCCGCTGTCTGCTGGTTCGCGGCGGTTTACTGAACGCCCATCTCGGAGGCCCAGTTCGCCGCAACGGCGTCCTTTGCCGCTGCCTGTTCGTCAAGCGAAGGGAAGATCGCCTTGGCGTAGTTTTCGGCGGGCGGAAGTTTGTCCAGCAGATCCTGCGGGATCACGCCGCGCTCGGCCATATCGTTGAACCGGATCGGGTGGCAGTAGCCCTCCAGCCACAGCAACTGGCCTTCGTCAGAGTACAGAAACTCCATCCAAAGCTTGGCGGCATTGGGGTGCGGCGCATAGGCCGAGATAGCCTGAACATAGACGCCCGCGACAACCGCATCGCTTGGCACAATCACTTCGACCGGCGGATTGCCCGCTAGATTGTCGCGCATTGCCAACAGGTTGTAGTCCCAGTCGAAATAAATAGGCGTTGTGCCTTGGGCCAGGTTTTGGGAGTTGCCGTTGACCGGAACAAGGTTGCCGTTCTCCTTGAGGCCTTTGAAATACCCTATGCCCTTGTTCAACGCGTCAGTCCCCGCGTCACCGCCCTCGGCGATCCCTGCGGCATAGACTGTCATCATGGTGCTGTTGCCAGTGCGCGGGTCACCGATGATGGCTACACCGTTTGCAAAGGCCGCGTCCTTCATTTCCGCAAAGCTGGTCGGTGCGTCAGGATAGATGTCAGAGTTCACACCGAACGCCAGAACACCGTAGTAGTCGCCATACCAATAGCCGTCGGCATCCTTGGCCTCATCGGGGATCGTGTCCCATTCCGCAACCTTGTAGGGCTGAAGCAAGCCTTCGGCCTTTGCAGCAGGGCCAAAGGACAGACCGACATCAAGCACGTCTGGCGCCTGAGGTCCGGTATTGCCCTTGTTCGCCTTCACCGCTTCAAGCTCGTCCGCCGAGCCCGCATTCGGGTTTAGCTCATTTACTTCGAGGCCGTATTTTTCCTTGAATGCTGCGATCACTTCGCCGTAGCCGCACCAGCTGTGCGGCAGAGCAATCGTGGTGAGCATTCCTTCGGTCTGTGCAGCTGCGATCTACTCGGGGCTTGGCTCCGCGAAAGCAGCCGTCATGGATAGGGCGGATGCGGACGCCAGCAACGGCAGCGCAAAGCGGGTGTGGGATTTCATCTGATATCTCCGGAAAATGGGGTCGGTTTCATGCAAGCGGCAGATCCGCGGCACCCTCGTTCTACATTTCAAGCGTAACCGTTTTGTTAAGTATTTATTAAGGTTCCGCGATCGAGGAGGAGGGGGGGAATGGGTGTTCCAGTGTCGGACGGACACATTGGCTCCAACACTTTTGGAAACAACTCCGAGAAGGAATGAACCAAAGCTGACATTCTGTTTGAAATTAACGGATGGCAGGGCAGGGGATGTACGTGCTGCTTGACACAGTAGGTTAGATCGAGCTCAGTTTCATTTGCATATAGGAGAAGTAGCACGGCGAAGGTTGAGTTTGATGATCTGATGTCGGTTGGTGTCGATATTGGTAAAGACACATTTCACATTGTCGGCTTTGATCACGACGGTCAGCGCGTTCTGCGCAAAGCAGATCAAACGCCTTGCATTGGTCACGACGTTCGAAAAGTTGCTGTGTTGTATTTTCGGAATGGAGGCGTGTTGCAGTGAGCTGTCCCCCGAAATTCGGACACCGACGTAAGCTGCGATTTGTAGATCTGCTGATCTTCAATACGAAGGTGATCAGATAGGTCGAAACGGAAGCAACATTGCCCAGAGTTCAAGGCCAAGGTCGCGTTAGAGACTGTGAGCGAGCTTGCCAGCCGGTTCGGGGTGCATCCCACGATGATCCGTCAATGGAAGCGTGCTTTGCTGGAAGCCGCGTCAGCCGTATTTGAGCGTGGCAGCCGGAAGGCACCGGAAGTTGATGAAGAGCAGGTCAACGACCCACTTGTCCCACGACCGGCAACAAATCTTTACATGTGTGAGAGGGGGATCAAGCTTCTGTTTTGGGAAGGGCAGTGGGAGCGCAGACATCAATTGCCTACCCATGCGACGCTGCTTTTTATCAACGGTGGCGAAAAAACTTACCACTGTTGCGGAGCAAAAGTAGGCCAGTTTGGGGTGTGCGCCTTGGAGTGTGCGACCCTTAAACAGCAGGCACGTTCCAAGGCGCATTAGCCATCGGGTCCATTCTGTAGGGATCATTTTCCGTTGGTGGCGAGGCTGGTGCGGCTTTGGTTGAGACGATAGCTTTTGCCTTTCATTTCCACGATGTTGAGATGCTGGGTTAGCCGGTCCAGTAGCGCGCCAGTCAGGCGTTCTGTGCCGAAGGTTTCCGTCCATTTTTCGAACGGCAAATTGCTTGTAATCAGAGTTGAGCCGCGCGCGTCGCGCTGCGAGATCAGTTCAAATAGAAGCTCCGCCCCGGTTTTGCTGAGCGGCACAACGCCCAGTTCATCGATGATCAGCACCTTCACCCTGGCCAGTTGCCGCTGACGGAGTAACAGTCGCTTCTCTTCACGCGCTTCCATCAGTTCGTTGACCAATGCTGCCGTTGTCACAAAGGCCACCGGCAGCCCCTTTTGACAAGCGGCAAGGCCCAGCCCGAGCGCGACAAGGGTTTTGCCAGTGCCTGACGGGCCAAGTGCGATGACGTTCTGTTGGCGCTCGATCCACTCACAGCGCGGCAGGTCCAGCACCACCATCTTGTTCAGCGAAGGGATGGATTTGAAGTCGAAGCTGTCCAGGCTTTTGACGGCGGGGAACTTTGCAGATTTGATCCGTCGCTCGACCATGGGCCGGTCCCGGTCGATCAATTCCAGCTCGGTCAGCCGGGCCAGGTAGCGCACATCGTCTACGCCGTCGGTGGCACAGATACGTTCCTGCTTGGCATGCTCACGCAGGAACGTAGGCAGGTGCAAGGTCTTGAAGTGATGACCCAGCAACAGCTCTGGTGCATCTGTCATGCCTCTCCTCCCACCGGCAGACTGACGCCGTCGTTGTTGCGATGTTGGTTCTGGGCAGGAACGGATAAACATCCAGATCAAGCCGCAGCGGGCGTCGTTCCACCCGGCACAACAACAGATGTTTGATGGCGTCGAAGCTGATTGCGCCCAACCGCAGTGCGTCTCTGATGGCGGCATGCAGCACATCGAGGTCAAAACGTTCCAAGAGCCGTAACACCTGTACGTACCCTCGCTTGCCTCCTTTGCCCTGCCGCGTCTCCAACAACCGCTGAAGCCTGGCGAAGGCGTCAGGCAGCTCCCAGTTTTGCAATGGGGCAGCTTGGTCACAGGACATGATCTTGCGCTCGATCAGGCGCAGGTAATGCACCGGGTCAAACACCATGTCACCTGTGTCACGAGAGCGGGGATGGTCTGCGATGATTTCAGCCGCGCAGCCGATCACAACACGACCTGCGAAGCCTTTGATCCAGACCTAACGGTGATCACAGGCAACGGCCAAAGAGCAGTCATTGCCGCCCCTTTCGGGATCATGCTTCGCATAACCCTGCCGGGCAGTGGATAGCGCACCATAGACGTTTACGTGATCGGGCCACTTTGCATATCGCAAGCCTCAAATGGCGCGGCGGGCAAATCACGCATCACGTACAGATCGGCTTCCAGCCGTTCCCCGATGCTGATCTTATGTCAACGCAGGATGTCAGCCTGCCGTTTCCGTCATTTTTCTTCAAGGTAGTCGTTGACGCGTCCCAGTAAGCAAAGCGGGGCATTGGAGCCCTGAAGTTGCGCCGTCCTTAGCCACCCCCTCAACCTGACCTTCATCGTTTCCCTTGCCGGGGCTGCCATACCGGTCCCCGATCACATAGATTGTCATAAAGGATCGAGCGCGCCACCGCGCTGGAGAAGGCAAGGGTATGCACATGACCATCAAGCAACGCCTCAGTGTTAGCCATAGGATACGCGCGAATGTAGCACGCATCGCTGTGTGGTAGATCAAAGGCAAAAAAGAATGCCCTCTGCTCAACCCCGCCGATCACAACCAGCGCTTCGCCAAAGTCCGCTTGATCGGCGCAGTACGTCGGTATCCGGGCGGTTCCGAGTACGCCAGAATTTTCACGACACTATTCCGGCGGCCCCCCAAATCCCGAGCAATCTGACGCCCGTTTAACCCTTCTTCAAAGTGAGTACGCCGAACCTTCAGATACAAATCCACGGTGAATATCCCCAAACCCTCACATCAAATGAAAGGGCAAAAGTGACCGACTTTTACGCCCCCAGCGACAACACTATGCCGCCGCCATCGTGGCCGAGTATTGCTCCGCCGTTCACAGAGTCCGACAACAAATACTTGTGAGACCAAGAAACTGACACGGGTTCTCGATGATGCAGATAATTTAGAACGCGA